>Ga0209604_1000813_pt1 | contig 27696 bp, 25 predicted proteins | sample AD_UKC097_MetaG_FD_184405 | JGI IMG/M metagenome (GOLD analysis project Ga0209604, IMG submission 184405) | Active sludge microbial communities of municipal wastewater-treating anaerobic digesters from USA - AD_UKC097_MetaG (SPAdes) (version 2) | ecosystem: Engineered > Bioreactor > Anaerobic >... | reverse complement strand
TAAAGGGGAATTTTGGTAACATCATATGGTGATGTCCATGGACAACCCAGCCTCTCCACCAAGAGGGAACATCCTCAGGACGATGAACAAGAAGAAAATCCTTGTTCTTATACGTTAAAACGCTCATTAGAGAGAAAACAGCATTATCATAATTCTCCTCGTTTACCCACCAGCGATCACCCTCAAAATCATGATTCCCTAAAATGAAATATTTGATACCATTGAGCATATTTGCGTATTTTACCATTTCATCTTTGAGCCAAGCAAAGTCCCCCATATTGAAAACTGTGTCTTTCGCTCCAACCACGCTGTTCCAGTTCTTTATCATGGTTGCATTCATATCTGCAGACTTTTTAAATGGCCTATTAAACTTAGGGATAACACCATCCGGACCATCATAATCACTGAAATGGTTGTCACTGATAAGAAAGATACGTGGCATGTTCAAAATCCAACTCCAACAATGTTATTCTACTAATAATAAGAAGATAAAATCGATTGAAGATTAATTTGTCACGGAAATAAAATGAAATCATATCCTTATTTATTAGAATTGCGAATCGGTCACGCAAAACAAAAATTAAACGCCGTAATCCGGGATGTGAAGGATCATTTTAAACTGACTTATGAAAGCCCTGATATCGCTCACATGTCTCTCTATGGACCTTTTACAATTAAGCCTGGGTATTCTTTTCACGATGTTAAAACAGTTATTTCGCGAAATGCACGCAATATTTCAACCCTCCCGTACTGGATTGACGGGTATGATCATAAGCTCAATCCAAATGGCGGAGTCATTGTATTTCGAATTGTCCCCTCGGATTCGTTTCATGATTTCCTCTGCAATACTTCGGGAGACCTGCAAAAATGTACGATATCAAAGAGCGAATGGGACCGAAATCCAGAAAACCATTGGTACCATGTCACGATTGCGTTTCACCTTAAAAAACAGCGATACCAGCAGATCCTTCAATACCTCAATATCGAAAAGGCAACCCCATCAGGCGTATTATCACGATTGTTCTCATTATTTTTCAGAGTTCCCCAAACGGATCGAAAACCCTATCCATCCTACTTCTTCCCTGTCGATGCTTTGCGAATCACCTTATTACGAAATAGCCTGATCGGTGCTGAATATGATTTTCTCTCACGTCGCTGGTATGGCCGGATGGAAGCAAAAAGCGGGATAAATTTTGGAAAAACACTCCAAAACTACCGTGTTGAAAAGGGATTTGAAATCTCGAGACCTGTACATCTGCCCGAAACCCAAACATATGTTATCGGAGATTTGCATCTGGGTCACGCGAACATCATCAAGTATTGTGCACGTCCGTTTCGTTGGAAACAACCCGAGGAAATGGATGGGGTCCTTATTAAGAACTGGAACAATCTCGTAAAAAAGACAGACTCGGTCTATTTCCTTGGAGATCTCTGTGGCCCCCAATCAAAAATAAATGCTGACCGATATTTCAGATATCTGAACGGCAAAATAATCTGGATAAAAGGCAACCATGATGACCAAAATTATATTTCGTCGGTAAAATTAGCAGAAAACGTTGAGAAGGAGTATAACGGAATTAAAATTCTTTTCACCCACGATCCCAAAACTGCCCCTAATAATTACGAAGGCTGGGTAATTCACGGGCATGAGCATAACAACAACCTTCGGATGTATCCCTTCTTTAATCCTCAACAGAGGCGGATCAATGTATCAGCAGAGGTGATTGGATATAAGCCAGTGCCGCTGCCGGATTTACTTCAATTCATCTCTGCTCGGAAAGATACCCAATTTGTATTCGATACGTGAGAAAATGCGATAGGAATCATAAATAGGGTAAATCTGAAGACTTACAATATTCTTATTGAATCACTTTCAACTTCCCTGGTTCATGCCTATATGGCCTCTGGCTGAGAGTGATCGTTACGATGAAAAAATATCTTTATTCCGATGAAACGCTTTTTCGCAACCGTGATTTATTTGAGATCGATTACATCCCTGAAGAATTCAATTACCGGGAATCCCAGCTGAAGGACATTGCCTTTGCCCTGCAGCCTGGCCTCCTGGCAGCCGGCCGCTCAACATGGCGCTCCGAGGCCTCCCGGGAACAGGAAAGACCACTGCTGTCCGGAGGATTTTTTCTGAAGTCGAGGAAACGACCCGGCGCCTGGTCCCGGTCTATGTGAACTGCCAAACGGAGCACACCAAGTTTGCTGTCTTTGCGAAGATCTATGGGAAGTTGCATGGCCATCAGCCACCTCCGACCGGGACACCAGTGCGGAAGCTAATCTACGATGTCGGGAAGACTCTCTCCGAGAAAGGGATCGTGCTCTCGGTCTGCCTGGACGATGCCAACTACCTCCTAGTCAACAAGGCCTTGAATGAAATTCTCTATACTATCCTACGGCTCTACGAAGAGTTTCCTAATGCCAGGACCGGGGTCCTCCTCCCGATGAGCAGCATGGATGTGCAGCTCCCCCAGGAACTTGATCCATGTGTAATGTCGGTACTCCAGCTCAAGGAAGTCTACTTCGCCCCATATAATGAGGAGGAGATCTCCGAGATCCTGAAGGCCCGGATCCGGAAAGGCCTCTACCCCAATGTCGTGCCTGAATCGATGTTCGACCTGATTATCGAACAGACGATGCGGTGCGGAGATCTCCGTGTCGGGCTGGACCTGGTGAAGCAGAGTGCGTTGACTGCCGAGCGGGCAGGGAGAACGGCTATCCTTGAAGAGGATGTTCTCGAAGCATACGAAATCTCGAAATACGTCCATCTCTCTGCTTCGGTCCGGGCACTCACGACAGATGAGAAGACCCTGCTCTACCAAATTGCAGACATGGCAATCGATACAGACTCGTACCTGACATCTGGAGCTGTCTTTGAATCGGCGACAGCGAAGATGAAGATGAGTTATACAGGGTTCTATGAGAAACTCCGGAAGTTCGACCAGATGCGGCTGGTGGAACTCTCCCATCTAAACCAAAGAGGAAGAACAAGGGAGATAGCGTTGCGGTATGATCCGGAAAAAGTAAAGGAAGTGTGCGGGTAAGTGGCCCGAGGTATACTTTCACTCCCCATCGGTACAACTAAAAACACTGGAATCTATATCTTTGGAATAACAAGAAAGAACCAAGGAACCATCACATGGTTGAATCGTCTGCAAAACCTTTTTTGAAATGGGCAGGAGGCAAAACTCAACTACTTGAAGAGTTCACAAAACGTATCCCCCCCGAGCTCAAAGAAGGGAAATTGCCGGTCTTCGTTGAGCCATTTGTCGGGGGCGGGGCCGTTTTCTTTTGTTTCAATAGCATGTTCAATTTCAAGGAATGCCATGTCTACGATATTAACGAAGAATTGATTCTTGCCTATACGGTGGTGAAGAACAAGGTAGAGGATCTGATCGATCACACCGAGAGCATCTCAAAGGAATATTTTTCAAAAGATGAATCCGGGAAGAAGGACTATTTCTATTATATCCGTGACGAATTCAACCGTGCCAAGCCATCCATCAACTTCCACAAATACGAGAAGAAATGGATTGAACGGGCGTCACAGCTCATTTTTCTCAACAAAACGTGCTTCAACGGCCTGTACAGGGTGAACTTCCAAGGGGAGTTCAACGTCCCGTTCGGCCGCTATAAAAACCCCAAAATCCTGAATGAGGACCTGTTGAGAGTTGATTCTCAAATTCTGCAAAATACTACAATCCACCTGGGAGATTTCACAGATTCCCATTCGAAGATCTCGAAAAAATCCTTCGTATATTTCGATCCTCCCTATCGACCGTTGAACGAGACCTCATCCTTTACCCAATATTCGAAAGGAGGCTTTGATGATTCCGAACAGAAAAGACTTGCCGAATTTTTTGTGAAATGCGATAAGAAGGGCGCGAAACTACTCCTGAGTAATTCTGATCCAAAGAATATCAATCCGAATGACGACTTTTTCGACATTCTCTATAGCAATTACCACATCGATAGGGTCCCGGCCAAACGAGTAATCAACTGCAACGGGACAAAACGAGGAGAGATACAGGAGATTATCGTCACCAATTATTGAGGATGCATGCCCTCGAAGAATGATAGTGCCTGGAACAAGGTTTTTGCCGAACTGAACTTCCTCGAACGGATCAATGCAGAAGGATATGTAGGTGTGTCTGCAGTAACCCTCAAGGAAGTGGGAGCCCGGGAACCGAGACTTATGGCGAAGCAGGACACGCTCGAGTCCCGGCCAGAAATCTTCCGGAAAAACCACCTTTCGATATTGCCGACCACAAATGGGGAGTATGTTATTTTTAAAGATCCTCAGAAAAGGAGTTATTTTTCATTCGATTCTGGTTCTTCACCCATTCCGGTTGAACGCCATGAGTCCGAATCATCGGTAGATTCGATCGAGACACTCAACCTCGGGACCATCAGCAGTGAATTCCAGGCTATCGATTATGCCCACCTCGTATCGGTTTTAAAAAGTTTCACTGATGAAACGAATCTCAGACTTACGATTCGGGGGAAATCACGATCGGGATCATTTCAGGTAACGCTGCCAGACGGCCCTACCATTACCATTGAAGGAGTTCAAATAGAGATCGATTCGGGCTATGAAGGGTCCCGGGGTATCTATCTTATTGAAGCGAAACTCGGGAAAAGGGAAGATTTCCATATCCGCCAGTTGTTCTATCCATGGAAAGACTGGTCCCAGAAAACCCAGAAGCCCGTAATCCCGATATTTTTCGCCTTCTCGAACGGATTGTTTTACCTGTTCCAATTCCGGTTCGGAGAAGAGTATGGTGACATGGAGATCATCAAAACAAAATGCTATTCAATCGATGAAGATCCGATTCTGGCCATACATTTCGATGCCCTGGCTCAGTCGACCCCGGTTGATTCGGCTGAACCCGACTTTGTGCCATTTCCCCAGGCGAACGACCTGGATAAGATCATCGACCTGGTCGTTTCATTCAACGATGAGGTGAGCACGAAGGAAGGTGTCGCGGAGTATTTTGAATTTGACGAGCGGCAGGGAGATTACTATGCAAACGCCGCAATTTATTTGGACTTTCTTGGCCGTGAGGTGGCAAGAGGCCACTTCACGCTAACCCCTCTAGGGCAGGAATTGCAGCGTTGTAGGACTCGGCGATGCAGGAATACACTGCTATTATCACAACTATTCAAGCGCCCCATCTTCAGATATTCAATCGAATTACTTAATAATGCTCAATTTAACGTAGATTCTATTACGATCGATAATATTTCGGATCTGATTCAACGATTCGATACCCGGTATAATGTGGTTACCCGCCATCGGAGAGCGTCAACAGTAAAAAGCTGGTTGAAATGGATTACCACGAACATTCAATTCACTTAATATTCTTCTCTATCAGAGTCCTTCAATTTTAATCTGTTTTCAAGATTGTTTAGACGATCTGTCAATTCGCTGAAATCACCTTCCAATTTAAGGATTTTATCAACAAGATCTTGAAAATCAAGAAACTCAATTGAACCCGATGGTTCACCAGAGAATAGTATTCTAATGGATGTTTGGAAGGCATCGTCTTCAAGAAGTAATTTTGCTCTTTCTGTTAATTTCCCTCTACTCCTTAAGACAGGATTGAATAGTTCAAAAGCAATCACTTCAGCTGCTTCAAGTGTACTTCGTTCATTAAAGTCATTATACGTCCACCATTGAATTCCTGTTATATAATCCGGATTTAAGGATACAATTGATGCCGCAGTGGTTATGCTACTATCACGACGAATGAGGTGTTGACTGACCCGTTGTCGCAATTTGTCTGCAATACCTACGTATGCAACGAATTTGTTCCCTTTCTTTCCACCAAATAAAATATACACCGCTGGAGTATTGGGAAGATCTGTTATCCGAGGTAATCGATGCATAGTGTCACTCCTAACAAGAGGCAGTTTTTAAAGCAATTTTTTCTTGGATTTTCGTTTCACTATTCTGCGTCGATTCTATTGGCGATTTGATTAAGCCATTTTGCTCCTCTTCTTGAAGAAGTTTCTTAATTTTTTGAAGAGTTTTGCCTTGATTGAGTCCTTCCGTTAAATGATTGATAATAATCCCATTATGTCCATTCAAAGCAATTTTAAGAGCCTTCGAATAAGACATCGGTCCAAGAAAAATAATTTCTTTCACATCATTCAATCCTGAAAATCTCGGAAATTGGTCTTGAATAACATTCGCAAGGGTATTAATGTCCTCTTTATTTTTTATTGTTTTATCATAATTTGGATCAATTATGGTTTCTGGCCGAAGAAGCCCGTATTTTGCTGATAGAATGAACCACGGTAATTTTGTTGTCTCAGCAAATTTCCTTTTCATCAAGAATGATTTGCCAACATAGGCTTCTTTAGATTCGCAAAAAGGAACTTGATTTTTTGTTTTCCCACAAGAAATAACTACTATCTGATTGACGATCGTTTGAGAATGGTTTCCGTTTCCATTTTTTACATATACTCTCCTTCCATTTACCTGGATATTAGCGCTCAAACTTATACTGATGCTATGAATAGATTTTTCAACCGCAGCTTTTCCGCTCATACGTGAAAGAATATTTTTTTCAATAAAAGACTGCGTCTGGAGTATTCTGTCAAGGTGGTGTAGATGGGGATCCGGAAATCGAGGAGTGTATTGGAAAATCCATCCTTTATAATCAGCTGCATGTACGCCAAGATTCTCTAAAAATTCGTGTCTTTTCGGATTATACACTCCTAAAACAAAAAGACGACCAGGATTCCATTCTGACTTTATTTTCTTAACAACAGCTTCTATCTCTTCTTTATTCGAATGTGCATAGCGAGCTGTATTGATTTTTTTTGTTAGTAATCCCCCGATAGCAATTTCGGTAAAACCAAGTTTCACAAGTTGTTCATAGCATTTCAGATATTCGTCTGGACTTCTTCCTTGAGTAACTCCAAGCAATTGGAACGAATAATTTCTTTGCGAATAGATGTCCAGCCCTTTCTTTGCACTAACAATTGTCGCGCTACAATCCCCTAATCCATCTAAAATTATCCCTCGTTCAACACCCATTGATTGGTAACGGGCAAATAATTCATTATAATCAATAGATGAGCCATTTTTCGTAAATACACCGCTGTCTGCAATTGTTGTGACTAATTCCTTTACTATTTGTCCAGAATTACATCTTGAGATATCTCCATTATAAGGGCACTTTCCATGTATAACGCTACAATATTCCAATTCGAGACACGGAAATCGCGATACCATATTACGATAATTTTCAGAACCGCATGCTTGAAGCATGAGGCCAAAATGGACGGGATGTGTATGGATATCTAGACCTGAAAGTATCCGAAGACTCATCGGTCGATCTGCCACAAAGTGGGGGATTAATTTATTCCCGAGCATTTTATGTCCCTTTGGCTGAATTAGATGTATTTAATGAAGAATTTTTAATTCTATCATTAGCATTTTCAGCCGTCACCGGGATAGGGACGCCTTTTAATCCCGTCGCATCATGACTTATTATCAACCAATTCCCGGGTCTGAAGGTAAATGTTGGAGTTAATTGTTCTTGACCAATCCCAAAAGCTTCAGCGACCTTTTCTCTGTCATATGCTCTTGGAAGTTTACTAACAAAATAGGTATGCAAGTTACCCATTACTTCAGTGTCTAATTGTGATGCCCTTTGAGTTGAAATTCCGATACCCAGTCCGAACTTTCTTCCTCTTCTTGCTAGCGTAATACAGAACTCTTTAATTTGTTCAGTCTCTGCGTCTCCCTTTTCGGTTGGGATAAATAAATCTGCTTCATCATATAGAAAGACACAAAACGGCTCCAATATTCCTTCTTTCCTTCTTGATTCATATAATTCATTGCCAAATACCTGGACAAATGCTTTTAATTCAGAATCGCGACGGCCGGTGATGATTATGATTTGACTATTTCCCTTATTCAATAATTGGATTAATTCAGATGTTGGAATAATTGCCTGAGGGGGAATTGAATGCATTTGTCCCCTCAATCGATTTAAAGCTCTTACAGTTCTCTCAATTACGCTTCTCGCTGTTCCAAATTTTGGTGATCCTGGTCCGCCCAGTCGTCCGTTTTCAATCGGGGTTAAAAAGTTAATTGGAATTCCTATTATATTCACTGCGTGTTGGAGTGCATCAGCTGTGATAGGGACGCCATCTAAACCATTAGTCCACTGACGTTCAACATCCTGTAACACATCTTTGACTGCTGCTCCAGTCGTTATTTCAGTTGTTTGGAAAATTGTATTTCTAATGAAGGTAGCTAGATCCTTCGCAGGGAGTGCAATTCTGGTATTTTTAATGGCATTTGCCAATCCTGTTTTTATAAAGCCTTTAAGTTTGTCATCATTTTTTAATTTAGAGGGCAATTTCATCTGTTTATATAGCAATTCGACTACATCGTCCGGCGGGACGTTTTGACTACCTAATACATTTATTATTGGATCAGGAAGGGAATCCGTCCCGACGTGGATATACATCATCGGAATTATACTATGCTTAAAATGATCAATCAGAAGACCCAAATATTCATCATTTGGATCTATAATTACAACATTTGAGGGCTTCCGTGTTTCTTTTGCGGATAATGAAGTAACTAATGAAGACACGAGGTTAGATTTTCCTACACCTGTAAAACCAAATACTCCAAAATGAGTGGTGAGAAGAGCTTCATCATCGATTTTAATGTTTATGTCTACAAATTTATTGTGATTAAATGGAGATTCAGAACATTCCTCCATCCCTTGATTAATTATTTTATCAACCATATCCCGACTGATTGGTCGAACTTCAGCTCCCACCATTGGTAGATTTTTTTCCATTTCTAGATCGGGTAAATCAGTATTTTTTCGAGAATTATATCGAAATTGCCAACCGGTAGAAACGGCAAACGCATTGATTGTTGTGGTTGGATACAAAATTTTGTCGTCCTGCTTTTCCCAATCTTCCTTTATCGACCTCATCGATTCGAACACATGTCCGGGGTAAGCATCAGGTCCTTGTGTCGCAAAATGACTAGGATAGACTTGGGTAAGAGATAATATCGAATACGTGATATCGCCCTCATTGGGAGGAGAGTAATTTTCTATGGCTACTAAATCTCCGACTTGGAAAGAATCAAGCCCCATCCTGGTATATTGACACGATAATCGGAATTGATATCGACCTTGATTATCAGGTTTAAATTCAACTAACGCTGTTTTTGCCCCACATAATCTATCATCGTCAAAAGGATTTTTTACTACATCTGTCAATTTATCCACCCCTATTTTGTCTAAATTTTCGATGAATAGGATTCACTCTGTTAATTCGTTCAGAAGAGCGAAGCATAGGTTCTACCATTCTCAACACCGACTTCGCTCCTCGATCTGCGTAGTGAAGAGGATCGGGATAACCAATTACTTCAGGGAAAACATTCCTAGTGAGAACAGAAAGCAGATAAACTGCTAATTCCTGCTCTCTATTAATTATAGAATTATTTTCAAAAAAGAATGGTTCCACTGTCCCCAATTCACGATCTCTCTCAATCACAGTTTTTCGAGATGGTTGATTAGGAGAAGGATGAACAAGCCTATCCATAAATATCACATGGCTCATCAATGGTTCCATAGGAGATTGATTATCGAGATAAAATTGAACGAGTGACCTCATGATCAAATTAGGACTAACAAGGATGTTGCCTCTCACACCCTGTAATGTGGCCATAGTATCTCCCCAGTCTCTCTTCATGCGTAATGTCATGAAAACAGAATCGAATTCAGTTGATCCCCATGGCCCTTTTAATCCGTCATCGATAAGTGGAAGTCTTTCGAAAGTTAATCTGTCCGTTCCTGGGAGCAATTTTGGAGCGAAATGGAATATCCCTTTTGATTTCATCACTCCGAGATAATGATTTGTAAAATACGTTGATGCTGAATCTTTTGCTATACCAATTAGCATTACCCCATTTCTCCAACAGTATTCAAAGGTCAACCTTAACCCAATACCCAGAAGAAACGAAATTTCATCTAAAGATAAAAATCTGGTTCGTGATAATCCATTATAATCGAGATATTCATATAAGAGGACAGACGGATCTTTATCGCGGAAAAAGCGATTGCAAAAATGCAAATACAATCGCTCAATTTTTGCCGGAGAGTTATAATAATCGGGATTTAAGATTAAAAGATCGTCTTGTTTTTTTACTAATGCATCTTTTGGATTTCCGTTCTGATTTCTTTTACCGTATTTATCACATTCCCAAATAATTTTTATTTGATTAATTACGTTTTCGAGAGGTAAATTTGATTCCTCTGCAAATTTGGTGATTTTTAACTGTTTTTCTTCCGATTGGAATATCTTTGCAATAGCTCGACCCCATAATCCATGGGATTTTTTCGATGGTAAATCCAATTTGGCATTCCACGGTTTCGAGAATCCAACAAGAAGATCCGGATAATAAATTACTTCGTCTGCAATTTTTGCCCCTGCAAAATTTAAATGTAAAATGTTCGGTGTAGCATTGGCAAGAACTGATGACAAGGAATTATCCCATAGTAATAGATGAGGCCGATCTATTCCCGACGCCCCACGGTATAAAAGAAAGATTTCAGCTAGCAGCATGAGGGAGGTATCCAAGCCAGATTGAGATATCCTGTCTGAATCACTAACTATGAAACGATCCTCTGGATCTATTATTGTTAAATCCTCTGGGCTTAATGGGAGATATGCCACGAGACTGCTGTCATCCTCAGGTTCGGATTCTCGATAGGATAATAGGGGAGGGGTGTCTTGTAAGCCCAATTCGCCTCTTACCACATAAGCTCCGCCATAAAAAATCGCCAAATCCGAAGTCTCTACTTTTAAACAGGCTCCATCTATCGCCCAAAATCGAAGAGAATTTACTCGATGCCGTTGTTGTAACTCTCTATGCATATCGCGACGAAATGCTTCATTTTTAAAATGGGTGTTGTAGTTAATTACGTGAGTCTTTAAAAAATTTTCATAGAATATTTCCAAATTTTGATAAGTATCTCGGTAGTTGTCATCGATTTTTTTCCTCGTTTGATTCAAAGCACTATCATATAACGCAAAAATATCTGAAATTGTTGGCCTTTCCGTCATTTAATCATCTTAATTTTTTAAATATATCCCCAACATCACGATTAATGTTATTGGTCTCTTCGGGGTGGTTTCGGATTGTTCATTTTACCCCGTTCTCTCCATTCCACTCCCTTACCATTTTCGCGTAACACCTCTCACACACTCCGATCTGCTTCTCCGTACTGCGGAAGACCGCTTCATCCTTATGACATATATCACAACGACCCGACACCACCTTGACCCGGATAAAATCTCGGTGGTCCAGGAGCCCGGGGAGCGGATCGACGCGGAATGGCTTCTTGCTCTTTACACTCTTTCCCTTACTTTGCACATTGTTGCGTAGGCTGGTGGAGATTGAATGACCATTCTGCAGACCTGAATCGGCAATCAGGGACCTCAATGACCCTGCAGGTGATTTGTTTTCACCACTTCCTGAAACGCAGGCACAGGAAGAGGCATCACTCAATTGATCATTCATGCTGTGCGTTCCTGATAAATGATGCAAGGAGGTATCAGAAGAGGTACCTCTCTCAGTACCCTCTTCTTCATTTTCAGATTCAGAACAGGAATCAGCATCTTCTTTGTTCACACCAGTATCGAGCAAACCGGGTGCAAGAGTGTCATCATTCGTTTCGTTTCGAGTACCTCGTGTCCTTCGCTGCTCTTCCTCCAGTTCGTCTTCCAACCAGATCTCCGCCCTTGCCGTCCAGTTCTTGTAGAGGCCAATATCGAACGAGAAGTAGTGCTCCCGGTGCTTCACCTCCATACCATAGATGTCTTCGGCGACCGTGGCATCGATGTAACTCACCGCGGGGCACTTGTCGAGAATACCGGTATAGAGGCCGCGACTGTTCCGGTACCCTTTAAGCAACCGGTAAACCTGGTGGTAGGAGAGCCCGAGGACATCCTGGAGCTGCTTGATGGTGAAGACCTCGAGCCCCATCTTTGCGATGCTGTCAAGGGCAGCCGCCTCATTCCGGGTCTGCTTCGTCTCCTGGGCCCCGGTATCACCGGTCAGGTCCAGGAAGAGCCTGCGGGCATACTCGAAGTCCTCGCGGGTGGCGATGATGCTTCCGTGCCCGTCCCGGTCGCGCTGGAGGAAGAAGAGCCTCGCGTGGCACTTTATCAGGTCGAAGAGCATCCCGGGATTCCTGCGGTTCTGGGCTGATGAGAAATGTACTCGCGGAGCAAAGGGAACGCGGACGTGCAGGACCTGCTCCTTCACGAGCTCCCAGATCGCCCGACAGACAAGGATGTCCGGGTCTTCTCCGGCAACGGCTTCCTTCGCTTCGGCAGATTTCAGATGGGCGAGAACTGCTGCATCCTGGTCGGCCGAGTCATCGATCCAGACGCAGAGCATCCGGTTCATGACTTGGTCGTCACCGGCCAGCTCCACTTTTGCCAGCCACCAGACGCACCGCTCGGGAATGGTGCAGATTCGGACCTGCCGGTCGCTGGTAAGGGTCCGGTGCTCGATCGGCTCCCGGAAGCTCGCGGTCGCCGACTTCAGGATCTCCTGAAGGTCCTCGGAGAGAGACACATCATCGAAGAGGAGGACCGTGCCCGGCTGTATCGGATGGTAGTAGAGGGCCTTGTCCGAGACCGTCCCCTTGAGCTTGAACTTCTCGGGGATGAGGTTGAGCATCGCGCGACAGGCATGGGTCTTCCCCTTCCCCGAGTTTCCTGATATTGCGACATGGAGACCCTGGGTGTTCAGGACCGATTGCGATGCGACCGAGAGGATGAGGCATTCGGCAACGACCCGGTCCCCGACATGGTCCCGGTGGAAGACATCCAGTATAAAGGTGAGGGGGTCACCGGCCCGCAGGACCTCGGCAGCCCGGGACCGAGCCTCGATTGTCACACCAGGAGGAAGGGGAGGAGCGGGGGGTGAGGGGCTTGGTGCAGTATTTGCTATAGATCCCCGCTCTCGCTTTTCCCGTATCCTCGGTTCAAACTGTTCCCGTAAGTCGTTCCATCGCTGTGTCCCGCCACCGCACGAAGCATGCTGGCAGCCGGCATGGACCGCCCCGCTCGGGAACTGGATTGCGAAAGCGCCGTCACGGTGGGCAGAGGAAAACGGGCACTCGTCCAGGACATAGAGCGTCCCGCCCTGCCACGGTTTCTCTGACCGGATCCCGATCCGGTGAGCGTTCAGCCAATCATGGAGATCGAGTCCCCGCCCTTTCGTCCGTTGGCCAGGATCCGGATCGTTCTTAGGAAGGAGGCTGGCAAGGTGGCGGAGCTGTTCGACCGGGACCTCCCGGACCTCCTCAGGGACTGCGATTATGCAGGACTGCCGGTGCGGCCGGCTGGCTGTGTTGTCCCCTTTCTTCGAAGTGGTCCCGTAGAGTTTCCAGATCCGAGCGGCGTTGAAGTTCGCGGCATCCACAGACACCGTTCCATCGGAAAACAGGGTATCAAGGACCGAAAGGCACCCCTTCGCTAGCTCCGTTGATTCATCATCATTCGGCAGGTCGATGCGGTAGAGCAGGTGGGCCCCATTCCCGGAGTCAGCCATAACAGGATCCGGGAACCCCTGCTCTGCAAGCCAGGTCCGGATCCGCTCGGCATGAGCAAGAGCAGCCTCGTGTTCTGTATCGGTCGATGAGACTCCACTTGGCCGGACCGGGTCCAGGTCGATAGGGAGCCAGCGCCTGCTGAGTACATCCAAGTCGCTGGTGGTCGGGTCCTTCCGGCCTAGGTTCATCTTCACCCGGTTCGATCTCCGGGAGAGCAGGGCCGGGTCAACCATGTTCAATGTGACATAGATCCCGGCGACTTCCGGCAGCGTGTCCAGGTTCGCCGCCTTCTCGGCCAGCGTAGCGAAGTTGTCAAAATACCCGCTGTGGACCGAGTGGTCGCTCAGGGCCCGGAGCTCCACGATCCCGCCATCCGGGAAAAGGGTCGTGAGGGCCCTCTTGACCTCGCTGCTCATGCCGGTCCATCCTGACAGTCCGGGAGGAGGGGGAAGAGCGGTGCCGAGACCGCTTCTCCCCGGGCGACCCGCTGGAAACTCACGAGCGGGATGATGAAGTGCCCGGCCCGCGTGTAGAGGATCACTGCTTTCCCTGCCCGGTTGATGGCTGCATGTCCTTCGATTGAGATGACCTCGCCTTCCTCCTTTCCATCCGCAGATGTCTTCCGCTGGACCTGGATGATCGGCACGACCCGGCCATAGAAGAGAAGGGCCCGGACCTCCTTTGCCTCGATTCGGTAGGACTCGCCGTCTATCTCCACGCGAAGGATCTCGTTCTCACCCAGCGAGAGTGTCCCGGGTTCAGTCACCGCGATCACCTCGCTTCTCGTGCTTGACCTTCAGGACATAGTTGTGACCGGTGGTCCGCCGGATCCTGACCTCGGCAATTGCATCCCCATACTTCTTGATCTCTTCCGAGAGTGCCTGGGGGAGGAGATAGAGCGGGACCGGCGAAGTGGAGTGCTGTGCCATGGGCATCAGGCCACCCCTGCAGGCCGGATCGAAAATTCAGATAACCATACCTTTTTTAATCCCAGAAGAGAGGATATTCTGGGTCCCTCAAGTTGAATCATTGTGGAAGATGCTTCTGATTTTGGGGGGCCCACTACTTTTTCCTGCATATCTCACCCTCCTTCAGGACAAAGAGTCCTTTCCGCAGAAAGAACTCCCCGATGCCCACGAACCCGGTCCGGCGTTCATAGGCTTCGACTGCTTCCCGTGTGACCACGAGCTGTTCCATGGTGTTTCGTTCCTGCATGCCGGCAACCCATGCCGCCACATGCACACCAGCATGGCCAAACGGGTGAAATAAGGATGAACGGGAGCTCCTGAAAGTGGGTCAGGATAAGCCTGACTGTATCACATAAATCTTAATCCCAAAAATGTGGCTAATTGGTTTCTTATCGTGACTTATTCAACAGTATGGTAATAATTTATTTTTATACTCCTCGTTTTTGGTGTAGAGATTCCTAATAACCAATTCTTTATCTACCAATTCTCTGATTATTGAAGATTCATCATCTGTTAAAAGGGAGAGGGCATTTGAGCCGAGTTTATCGGGATCAAAAACCTTAATTTTTTCCAAAATAAGTTCTTGCATCGCTTGACTCTGCATTAAGAATAATTTTGGATTTACCTTTGTTACTCCTGTAATAATCTCTGATGAGATAATCCAATTTTTATTAATTCTCGAACGAGAACTGATCTCATCCCGATTCGCATTATTCAATAATGCCCAAGGTTCATTTGCCGTATTTTGTTGCCTTAGTGTGGAAGTGCTTTTCACCAATTTTAATGGTTCTCGGTTTATAATTCGTGTAATCAAATCCTTTAAAAAGGGCATTTTGATTTTAAATTCTTCTCCGGCTTCTAGCCTAATTTCATTTTGTTGAATCCGCCTTAAAATATTATCGAGATAAAAATCATCGAAATTCAGATATAAGTTGATAGTATTTGGGTTATCAAGCATTTCAACAAGTTTTCCATAATTATTTGCGATATTTCGCTCAATTAAACCCTTATAAATAATTTCCATCATCTTATGAAAACCAATATTCGCTTTCTGATAAATCACAGTATTATAAAGGTAATATCTCGAAATTAGGTAATCTTCAACAGCCCTCTGACCTTTTTTTCTTATGACCAATCCAGAGGCGTTTTGCTCTTCACCATTGGGATCTGGAAAGTTATAAGACTTAAAATCTAAATGCCGTATTATTTGCTTGAGATCGAATTTCCCATAACCAACACCTGTATTATAGGAGTCTCTCAAAAGGTAATCAAATCGATCAGCATCTAATTCTGAATGAATAAATGAATTCTCTGGCCCGGGATATTTTCCAGTTATAATACGACATATCTTTTCTATCTTTGTCTTACTGATTCTATTTCTTCGGAGGATTTTGGATATCTCTGTATTAAAAATCACAAGTGTTGCAATCCTTTCATGATTAGCATAATCTCCCCCACCATGGATCCTGCAATTTAGTTTATGAGATTCGCTGTTTTGAATTCTCTCTACATCTGGATTGATTTCATCGATATCAACTTGAATTTCGCCAGGACTAGGAATGGATAAATTATTTGTGTGTTCCTTGATAACCCCCTCGACAATGTGAGATAGCGGATAATGCCCTATATCATGTAATAATGCCGCAAGTCGGACAACTTCTTTATCTATTTCAACAAAATCTCTATCTCTTCGATGTCTATATTGCAATGAATCAAAAATTTCAGATGCAATATGCAATACACCAATAGAATGGCTGAATCTTGTATGATTTGCTCCTGGAAATACCAGGTTGGTTAATCCTAACTGTTTAATATTACGGAGTCTCTGGAATGGCCTAGAATCTACAACATCCCACTCTAGGTCGGTAAGGTGAATAAAACCATGAACATTATCGAAAATCGGCGGTTTTTCTGATAGTTCAAAATTGAAATCAGGCATTCATTCCGCTCAATGTCTTTAGTGATTTTATTGCCGAATCGTATAGTTGGTCGAAATTGTCAAAATCTTTTACGAAGGGTTTTAACTTTAATAGACGGGTTTTCAAGTTATTACCCAAATTTCGGTATGCTGAATCATTTTCCTTTATATAAGCAATAGATGCAAGAACTTCTAAAAATTCAGGATTTTTTGCATTCCCTGCCAATGTTTCTAAAAAGAAGCCAGTTTTTTGTTCTATTTCATCTTGATCTTTAAACCGTATACTAGAACCTTCGGAAAATATTGATCTATCGTTGTCAATTTTGTATATGGTTTCTGTTAATTCCGGAGAATATGGCCCGCGGATATACCAATTGAATCGGTAACCTAGTGATATGCCAGAAAATTGAAGTAAGTAAATAGTTTTTTGGTATATTAATCTATTTTCGAATGTAGATGGATCTACAGATGAAAAATCCAGCATCTGTAAGATTTTACTTAAGATTTTTTCCTTCTTATTCATCATCTGACAAGTCACCCCTTTTCCAATTAAATGTTTCCTTTTTTTAGGTGGATCGATGATTCTGCATTCCTAAACTGACTATCAACTAATCTGGCTTCGGTTTGCTTGATATTTGCATCCATCTCTGATCTTTTGGATTCTTACTGTATTTCATAATTAATAAGTTTGACTTTATCAAATCAAAAAAGGGCGAGCAGACCGTGAAAGTGGATATCTTAAATTATACCCACTCATGGCCCAATTGTTGAATAAAACGTAACTATATGACAAATAGGGAATCACCTCTGGACCTTCGGGAGCGTGGGGATCTGCCGAAGGGCAGGAGCTGGTTTCGTCCCGCTCTTTTGCATGATGAATTCCATCAACTCCGGGCCGTGCCTGAGTACGAAGTCCTGGATCTCGTCCTCGCTAGCCGTTCCAGTCCCCATCAGCGATTGGCCGCAGACGGCACAATACTCCGCTGCGGGCGGCATGATCATGTGGCAGTGTGGGCAGACATGGGGCTCAAGAGCAGACTTCTTCTTCTCACCTTCCGTGTCTTCAAGGCAGTAGACCCTCCGGAGCTCCCGTTCGATATCCTGCCCGGTGAGGTGGGCATAGGTGCGGAGCATCTTGGAATGGACCGACCCCCACATGATCAACTTGATCACACTCTCTGAGACGCCCTCCTGGACCATATGGGTGATCCGGGAGTGCCGGAAGAGATGGGGAGTCAGATGCTTCTCAATCCCAGCACGTTTCCCAATGACCCGGAGCTGGGCGATGGCAGCCTCGTTCCTGAGGAGCGTTCCCCGGTAGTTGATGAAGACCGGAGCATCTCCCTCCGGAGTCCCGGGATAGTCCACGCGCCACTGTATGATATACTCCATTCCTGCGATGATAGGGATATATCTGGGGACGTTTGTCTTGAAGTTCACGTTCACAACGATCCCGTTCTTGTTGAAGGTGAGATCCTTCCACTTCATGGCCGCGGCCTCGCCAATGCGGAGGCCTCCTTCATAGATGAAGGTGATCATGGCCCGGTCGTAGCTCCGGTAGCATGCCCTGTAGAGACGCTGAATCTCCTCAGGAGTTATCATCTGGGAAGCAGTCTTGGTCATCGGGTTGTCCGGCGGGACCTTGATCCTCATCACCTTCTTTTCGGGAAGCGAGGTGTACTCGTTCTCCACCAACCAGACAAGGAATTGTTTCAGGATCCGGACGAAGTCGTGCTTGGTGTTCTGAGCAAAGGGAGTGCCCTTGGTGGTGTTTCCGTTCTTCAAGGCCTCGATGCCATTGTAGACATCGGTAATGGTCATCCCGCTGAACTCGGGGAGGAACCTGCGCCAGTGCACAAGGGTATACGTGATCTTGTTCACCCTGGACAGACCGATACATCCCGAGACTTTTTTCTCAGTGACAAAATCGCGGATCAGAGCAATGTCGTTCTGCGTTATCCAGCCTTTTTTCAGTCCATTCTCGATGGATTTGTCTGCGAATTCGGGCCTCATGCCCGAGAATTGCGCATGGTGTTGAATCAGTGTGGAAGATTCTGCCATAAAAGGGCGTCTGAAAGGATGTATATAAAATTTGGGTAAGAAAATTGAAGATTAACTTCTGAAGCCCCAGCCGGGTTGTCAACGGAGCCCGTAAATCAGTTATTTTTGTGCTCGCGCAGAAATGCGGGTGAAAAAGTGTAAGGGAGTTTTTATAGCGAAATGACCGTGCGGCAGAATGCTAAAACTCAAAAAAATGAGGCGAAATCTACTTTTTATTAGATGATGATAGCTGCACTCTGCTTATCTTTCTCCTCATCGAAATCGGTAATAGCAACTTCGGTGGAAAGGATCATGCCTGCAATCGACCCTGCATTCTGGAGGCCAATTCTCACTACCTTGGCCGGATCGATGACCCCCTGCTCCATGAGGTTTTCGTAGGCGCCGGTCTTTGCGTTATACCCAAACCCATTTTCTTCGTGTCCCTTGATAGTGGCGATGACTTCTGCACCCTCAACGCCGGCATTCTTTGCGATCTGCCTCAATGGCTCTTCTAATGCACGCCTTACAATAGCGACACCGATCTTCCGGTCATCATCAAAGGATAACCTGTCGAGAGACCCGATGGCACGGAAGAGTGTAACACCGCCCCCGGGTACCACTCCTTCTTCTACGGCTGCCTTCGTGGCGTTCAGCGCATCATCAATGCGCATCTTCTTCTCCTTCAATTCGGTCTCGGTTGCTGCACCCACCTTGATGACCGCAACACCGCCACTGAGATTTCCAAGTCGCTTTTTCAGTTCCTCTTTCCTGAACTCGGAATCTGTGATATTGATCTGCGACTCGATCAGGTGCATCCGGTCATCGAGTGCTTTCCGGTCACCCTTTCCTTCAACAATAAGGGTCTTCTCTCCATCTGTCTTGACGGTGTGGGCGGATCCCAGTGCAGCGCGAGATACATTTTCAAGTTTCATGCCACGCTCTTCTGATATAACCGTCGCGCCGGTGAGGATTGCAATATCTTCGAGGATAGCTTTTCGCTCCTCTCCATATCCTGGTGCCTTGACCGCACAGACCTTGAAGGATCCGCGGATGATATTCAGGATGAGTGCGGCCAGGGCTTCACCTTCGACATCTTCCGCAATGATAAGGAGCGGTTTTCCTTCCTGGGAGGCCATTTCGAGGACGGGGATCATCTGTTTGAGCGAAGTAATCTTTCTGTCGGTAATCAGGATATTGGGGTCCTCATACTCGCAGGTCATCCTCTCATGATCCGTTACCATATACGGAGAGATGAATCCGCGATCAAACTGCATCCCCTTTACAACATTGAGGCTGGTTTCAAGGCTTTTTGCATCCTCGACCGTGATGAGCCCGCCATAGCCCACCTTCTCCATGGCATCCGAGATGAGCTTCCCAATCTCTTCATCATTATTGGCCGATACCGTCGCAACCTGAAGAATACCCTCTCTGCCCTTGACCGGCACACTGGTCGAGCCGATGTACCCAACAACGTCTGCAATCGCCGCATCAATGCCCCGCTTAATCTCTATCGGGTTGGCCCCCGAGGTAATATTCTTCAGGCCTTCGGTAAGAATAGCCTGCGCAAGAAGAGTTGCCGTTGTTGTCCCATCACCGGTCTTGTCCTGGGTCTTCTGGGCAACCTCTTTGACCAGCTTTGCGCCGATATTCTCGAACTTGTCGTGAAGGGAGATCTCTTTTGCTATCGTCACCCCATCGTTTGTCACGATAGGGTTCATGGCCTTGTCGATCACCACATACCGCCCTTTCGGGCCAAGCGTGATCTTGACCGTGTCCGCTACTTTATTGACACCTGAGAGAAGGGCCTTCCGGGCCTCTTCGTCAAACATCAGCTGTTTGGATGTCGCCATATTCAGCCACCCTATTCAATTTTCGCCAGAATGTCCTTGAAGGGAACAAAAACGTAATTTTCTCCGTCCATCTCGAATTTATCCGCACTGTATCCCCCATACAGCACATGATCTCCAGGCTTTAAGGGAAGTGCAGAACCATCATCCCGACTCCCTACCGCGATGACGGATCCTTCTTTTCGATGTTCCTGGGCGGACTCTGGAATGTAGATGCCACTTCTTGTCATCTCTTCCATTTTCAGGGGTTTTATCAGAACCCTTTCTCCGATGGGAATAATTTCCTTCACTCATATGCACCTCTGGAAATTATTGCATTCTATTGGTTTAGTATCGAATATATTTAAAAATTGTCAATAATATTGATATCATTTGAATATTGTTGCAAACTTATTTATCCTGCGGAGAGAGATTTTGTAATCGGTTACCATGAGGCAGATCCTGGTCAAGCAGATTGAGCGGCCGCCACTCCGGGATGAGGATGATGATCTCCAGTGGTTCTGTAACAGCCTCGGTATTGGCGAGGGGAGGGACGTGGAGCGGGTCGCTACCCGTGTCCTCTTCGCTCTGCTCGAACACCAGCCCCATGAAAAGGGCTTGCCCGTGGATGTCATCGCCCAGGACCTCGCCGTCTCCAGCTCGCGGATCAACCATCATATCAGGAACCTCGTGGACGCTGGGGCGGTATACCGCCACAAGCGGTTGATTTACCTCCGGGGAAACAGCCTCCGTTCCATGGTCCAGGAGATCCGGAAAGATGTTCTCCGGATGCTTGACGATCTCGAGGTGGCGGCAACTGAGATTGATAAAGCGTTTGGTATTGTTCAGAGATAGGGAGATAATGGGGGTAGGCGAGGTGAACGGACCATCCTACTATGACATCCACAATATCTTTCGACGCCTGCTTGAGAACATCCAGGATATCATCGTCATCGCCATATGCTTATTGCTTTTTGCGCTCATGATCAAGTCGTTAGTGGGGATGTTCTATGAATTCTTGGAGCCGTTCAATTTCCAGTATATTGCTTCGGAGCTGATCTATATCCTCGTACTGGTCGAGATATACCGGCTCCTAATCATCTACCTCAGGGAGCATCGTATTGCCGTGGATATTATGATTGAGGTGGGCATTGTCTCCATCCTCAGGGAGGTCATCCTCCATGGTATCCTGGGCATCGATCCCTTCATACTCGTCGCGATTGCAATCCTTCTTATCTCATTGACGTTACTGCTCCGATACGGATCGCTGCGGCGTGATGAGAAGGAACCAGGGACCCGGGAGACGGTATTCAAGGAACTGAAAAAATCGTTCGCCAAAGGTGAATGATGTGTCCTATCATTCTTTCGCAGGAGTACCCTGATGGAGGGGGATCTCACCCTCCGATTCCATTTTTCCCCACGGCTCTTCCTTACGAACCGGATTTGCCTAATAAATTAGGTTTATATTTCATTATTGCTAACCATAAGTTAGTATAGGAGGGAACACCTATGGATCTCTTCAAAAAGAAAAAAGGTACAGAAGTGTCTCCTGCTACACCAGGCACTTCTCTTGAACCGCGGACCCGGACACCTGGATTCGTCAGGGACTTTGACTCGATCTTTGATGATTTCAGGAGATCTGTCGACAGTCTCATGCGGCCGTACTTCCCGCAGGACTTCCCCCATGATCTCTCCGAATGGCAGTTGTTCCAGTATGCGCCATTGGATCTTATCGACGAAGGAGATCACTATAAGGTCCATGTGGAGCTCCCCGGGCTGTCCAAAGAGGATGTCGAAGTGAACCTCAACAACGAGAGTCTCTCTATCCAGGGCCAGAGAAAGGAAGAAACCGAGAAGAAAGAGAAGAATTATCTTCACCGGGAGCGGTATTATTCCGGCTTCAAAAGGAGTATCGATTTTCCTGAGGAGGTCGATCCGAATAAGGCAGATGGATCGATGAACAATGGGGTGCTCGAACTGACTATCCCCAAAAAGGAACCGCGACCTGAAGAAAGGCGTCGGAAAATCGAGATTAAGTAATTTATCACTTTTTTCAGCTGGGGTATTCTATATCAGACGCTCGATGACTCGCGACCGCACGACGACCCGCTGATGCGTGTCGTAACCGGCACTCGCTCGGGCCGCTGCGGCCACCCATTCACCCGGCCTCTCGTCGCTTCCAGGGGGGCACTGCTACCCCCTTCGCTCCTCGCCCTGATGGGACAGCCTCCTCCTCTCCCAGGGGAGAGGCAGTGATCATGATGGATGCCCTTCGGGCCATAACCTTCTCTGGGGCATGCTGTGGATTTTCACAGTACCTCATGCAACAGCGACGAGCGGTCCGTGCAACGGTCCGTGAGGAGCGGGATGGTGCAGCCGGTGATGAGGAGCCTGCGACGAAATCACGGGCGTCCTCGGTGCCAACAGGCAAGGATGAAAGATCAGGGAGACGGTGCGAGCGGAACGGACCGGAGGGAGTGGAGTCGAGCACGGTCGACCGTCAGCAATCTCCAGAGAACCTGGGACCAGCGAGACCCCAGTACACCGAGTGGGTCCGGCTTGGCCCTTTTGGCCCTAATCTGGCCCTTTTACCAGTTGACATTTTGCCGGGTTTTGATTTTGGAAAATTCGAGTCATGGCCCAATTGGCCCTTTTTTGGCCCTTTTACCTAAAATGTAATGAACGCCGGTTCCGTGGATACCCTTCTTCTCAAATATTTCTTTTTCCACAAGTTCTGAAAGATCCCTGCTGGCATTCCTCTTTGAAATTTTTACCAGATCCTGATATTCGGAATTGCCTATCCTACCCTTCTCCTTCACAAATCTGACGGCTCTCATCTGACGTTCAGTAAGTCCCAGCTCAGCCATTGCTGATTCCGTCAGCCAGTCTCTCCATAGAGTGACAACAAATTCCCCGCCGCTTTGGGAAAACTCGGGTTCCGGAAGACCTGCATCTCTGCATCCGGTTGTCATCTGGATTGTCCCGTATCCGATCTTCTCAATATAGTGGGCAAGGTAAAGAGGTAGAGCGATCCGGTGATTGCGTGGCCGGGAGCTGTGTTTTATTTTTAGGTCTTCGAAGGTAAGGTCCGGAGGAAGGCTACCGGGATTCCTCACTTCAATTCGATCTGAAAAGACACTCACCTGAACGCTTGCAGCCGAGGTATAATCCCGGTGAGCAACGGCGTTGACAACCGCCTCCTGAATCACTTCTTTTGGGACCTCGTACTTTGTTTCACTGACCGGTGCTGAATCGCGGGGAGGTACGATGCGATTGATTTTTGAGAGAATAAAATCTGTAGCCTGATCTGTCTGATCAAAAAGCGTACCGGTGAATATCTGGTGGGAAGGTATCGGTTTTGCGACCACCGTTCCATGATAGTGCATGCACTTGATCTCTGCGGTCGGGATAAACTTTTGCGGTTTAACGCCGAACAGGAGAATCGCCGCATTGGTGGGCTGGGCCCCCTCTAGTAAGTCAAGATGTTTTAATACCTGTTCGGTTGGCGTTCCCGGGTTAAGGGGGAAGCTGCGTTCTCTTTTTGCAATAGGGATAAACCATGCAACCTTTTCATCGGAAATATCCTTCAATGTTGCTCTGGGGCAGGCAGATTCATCGAATGGCGTGGAGGAAATAATTTTGCTGTCACAAAGGAACTGGACTAATGCAGCATATACTTCTTTTTTCAATTCGTCAATCGTGCTGAAATGACGTCGCACAACATGGGGTGTAGCCCTGCTGATAAGTTTCTGCATTTTCGGATGGCGCTTGCTCTCATCCTTCCCCTTCACAAGAATTAACCGGTATTTACTCTTCTCAGTTGCCCGTTTAAATTCAAGTTCAGTAGGGGAAAAACCCTGCCGGTTCTCAGAGCCGTATTCATTACCAAAAATTCCCAGGTATATCGTGCATCGATCTACTTCGTCTAGATATAGTTCATCGGGTTTTCGATCGAGCGCCGGCAGGTCCTCAAAAAGAAATGGTTCAAAGTAGATCTGGAGCAGTGGATCCGTCCTGATGTAATCACGGATTGCTGCCCGCTCTTCATTCAATTCCTTCTGAACACTGCTGACAAATATGCCGATTGTCATCATCTTCCTGCTCGTCGTCATCACCATTGTCATCCTCGTGCTTGTCCTCGCCCGGGAGTCAGAGGATTTTGCTCAGATGAATGACAGATATTGAGTGGCTGAAGTAAATATGCTTTTAATATTATGTGCGATTTCTTCGTCCCTGTCTTCAGTAAAGACTAAGGAGGTGATTTTACACATCATCTCATCAGATGACGGTCCCCCGTCTCCTGCTCTCCCACGAGAGCACAAAGCATTGCATAATTTAACTTACCCTTTTATTGTTGTGCAGAATAAAGCAAAAACAGTGATAGCATGCCAATACCGGATTTCCAAAGTCTGATGTTACCAGTCCTGGAGTTTTATGGCGATAAACTCGAACATGGATCGCAGGACGCTCTCGGCCATTTAAAGACAAAATTAAAACTTACTGATGAAGAAATCAACGAGCTTCTCCCAAGTGGCAGACAATTCAGATTTAATAACCGCGTCGGCTGGGCAATAATCTATCTGAAGAAATCCGGGTTGCTGAACAGACCTTCACGAGGTAAATATATCATCACTTCACGCGGTCTGGAGGTCCTGAAAGAGAAGCCGGAAAGAATTAACATGAAATATCTGGAAAAATTCCAGGAGTATCTAGATTTCAGGGATTTCAGGAATGAGACGATTGAGGAAAAAGGTCTTCCTGCCGAATGTGACAGGATATCGACACCCCAGGAATCACTGGAGTCAAGTTATCAGGAGTTAAGACGGCAATTATCGCATGATCTTCTTGAACGAGTAAAACAGAGTTCCCCGGCATTTTTTGAAACCCTTGTCATCGATTTGCTTTTAAAATTAGGATATGGGGGTTCAAGGATTGATGCAGGTCAGGCCATCGGCAGAACCGGTGATGACGGTATCGACGGAGTAATAAAAGAGGACAAACTTGGCCTAGATGTCGTACATGTCCAAGCGAAACGATGGCAAAACCCGGTGGGACGACCCGAGATTCAGGCTTTCGTTGGAAGTCTCGAAGGACAACGATCCCGGAAAGGAGTTTTCATCACGACATCGAAATTCACGAGCGATGCCCATGACTACGTAAAAAGAATTGAGAAAAAAATCGTCCTTATTGATGGTGAGCAATTAACACAACTGATGATCGATAATAGTGTTGGTGTTGCCGAGGAATCCCGGTATGTCGTGAACCGACTCGATGAGGATTATTTTATCGAGGAATAATCTGTTTAATCAATTTCTTTGTTTTGAGGAGTATTTTTGAATGCTTCACAAAATAGTCGTATGGGACATTGATATAACGGCAAATGGCAAATTCCAGGTTTATGATTCATGATATCATTTAAAGATCGTTCCCGGGCACCGACATATCCCTTACCGTCGAGCAGGCAGATCTTCGGGACACGCCGGTCCGGATCGATTTTTTTGATGAAGTGATCTCCAAAACGCAACAGGAAATTATCGAGGTTGTAATAAACCTCCCGCATGTGTTTTTCAATGCTGTCCTTCGAGATCTCTGGTGGAGTGCCTTTCCTTCCGCCTTTAGGTTGATTAAAATATCCCGGTTCGCCATTTTTCGATATCGTAATAAATCCGGATAAGAAATGCGTAGCTTCGCCCCGTATCGCATTGACCTCATCATACCAGTCCAACGAGGAGAGGATGTCAGCATAGGCAGGATCGACCGACTTCTTCAGTGAGAGAAACGCCTTTTTCTGTTTGTTGAAGTGGGGGGAGAGATTAGCTTCCGGATATATTTCCTTGACGAGAAAGGCAAGGCCCTCGCACAATGAGTATATCGAATTCAGGAAGGTTTCATACCTCAAAGCCAGGATGACGCCCTCTTTTGTGCTGCCATGCCCGGTTTTTTTCATCTCTTCGTGGTCGGTGTACCAGACCGGGATCTGCCGGAATACATCTTCATAGGCCGTATTCATTTTGAAGATCTTATCTCGGATTGCCATTGACCACCGGAATGAATCTAAAATCGGGGGATCGGCGACCTCCAAAAATTCCAGAAGAAGGTGAAAATTGGATGTGGCATTTTCTTCGAATTTCACATACTGTGCTGTCATTTCCCCGAATTTCCCTCCACAATCCTGATCTCCTCTTCTGTCAACCCATATAGCTCATAGACTAAGGCATCGATCTGTTTGTCGGTTGCCTCGATCTGCCGTTCGACCAGGTTCTTCTCATGGTCTGCCTTCACATCGGCTTTCTGCTTGTGGAGGGCAAGCATCCGCTCTACCATGGCGACCATTTTGTCATGGCGAGTCTTTTCGGCGAGGTCAGAGAAGTTGATGGTGCGGATGGGGATTTGCTCAACAAATTGGGAGAAAAATCTAAGATATCCGCCGCGGATGAGTGATAATCTTTTTTGATAGTAATAGAGGTAAAAACTCGAATTTAATAGCCCTAGGAGGTAGAGATCATGAGCAATTATCATATAACAAGTATTTGCAGCATAAAACCCTGAACTATCTAACGTATAACTCGGTTTAACTGCAATATCAGGAAAGACTATTTTTGGTTTTTCAAATTCTTGGTAATAATCAATAGTATCCTGAATTTCATACCACTCGTATGCTCCTGGTTTTCGTCCTGGCCATGAATCCCCGATAAAATCTTTGGGCTTTGGTAGCAAATCTTTTTTAAACTGCTTTAAATATTCAAAAATGGCAGGGTATTTTGACATATCAATACCGTGTCGAGTGAAAATCAGATATCTCCTTTTATTATCCAGCGGTTGATATCGTTTGATATCCTTTCCAACCAAAAACGGTTTAATTATCTCATCACTTCTCGGATCTTCTTGAATTAATTTTTCTCGAGTCGTTTCGTCAATAACAAATGCTTTGTTCAAGCCCGTTTTAATTCCATAGAAAATTTTACCTTCTACATATTTCCCGAGAGGAATACCTGCCGTTTGAATTTTTTTCAACAATTCCTGCGATTTTGCATCTGATAGAGTCCAGCCATCACCATCAAGATTATTTGTCTCGATTGGGTGGCTATGCTGTGACACATAATCATCCAATCTTGAAAATGACAGATTCTCAACGGATACCGCTTGGAAAGATGTGCCAGGGCTATCGTTTTTCAACCTAATGACACAGGGATATGTTGTCGCAGTCGTGAAGACGGGGAGATCCCCGAAGTCAACGATCTCTTCAATGCATTTCCCTTTCAGCCAGGACCGGAGCGGCTTTCCATAATTTGCCCGCATCCACTTATTTGCAACGATGTAAGAGA
>Ga0209604_1000812_pt1 | contig 27711 bp, 17 predicted proteins | sample AD_UKC097_MetaG_FD_184405 | JGI IMG/M metagenome (GOLD analysis project Ga0209604, IMG submission 184405) | Active sludge microbial communities of municipal wastewater-treating anaerobic digesters from USA - AD_UKC097_MetaG (SPAdes) (version 2) | ecosystem: Engineered > Bioreactor > Anaerobic >... | reverse complement strand
GAATCCACGCACCACCCTTGGCTGGCTTGAACCCGGACCGTAAAAGAACTCATAAAGAGGGTTCGAATAGGAGGAACTGACTGTTGCCCTGGTCTTGACATGAACCACGGCATGCACAGTCTGCTCGGCTGCAAATGTGAAATCATTCACCCCCGACTGAGACAACATCGAGGTATACCTCGCATTCTCCTCAATCATCTGTCTCTCCTTTTCAGTGCCAATCACCAGCTTATCCCTGTCTAGAAACCTGGTATAGATGAAAAGCCCTGCCAGTGCTCCGAAAAGAGCAACCAGCAACGTTGTTATCAATCCTTTTCCTTTCATTGCTTATATGTTTTTTTTGGTTATGCCTTTCTTTGATCCTGACTGTTTTAATCAAATAGTGTGCCTGCCCAAAAGATTAATATCTTTACAACCCTGCCATGGACGAATTGTTTTGCAAATTTTCGATTTTTTAACAGACTGATGTATTCTATTTAAGATAATTAACTTCAATTTAACGGAATGAAAATGGTCTTTAACAAATATGAGGGAGCTGGCAACGACTTCATAATTGTAAAAAACAGCCCTTCCATTATTTCTCATGATGACGCATTGCTTATCAGGAAGTTATGTGACCGCCATTTCGGGATCGGGGGAGACGGGCTGATGCTCATTGAAGAGTGTGAGGGGTATGATTTCAGGATGTCTTATTTCAACTCCGACGGCTCACCCGGTGCAATGTGCGGAAACGGCGCCAGGTGCTCGGCCCACTTTGCCATGAGGCACATCACAGGCTTCCGGAACATTACCTTCATGGCAGGTGACGGACCTCATACGGCCAGACCGGCAGGTGACGGACTAACAGAGATCTCAATCCGTGACGTCAGCGGAATCAGGCATACTCCTGACGGAATAGTTGTCAACACCGGAGTGCCTCACCTGGTGGTGTTCACCGATGACAACTCAGCAACTGACATGGTCTCCTTCGGCAGGGCTCTCCGCTGGTCTCCTGTCTATGCACCTGAAGGGGTGAATGTCAACCTCGTAAGCATTAACGACGGAAGGATTCGGGTCCGCACTTACGAACGGGGAGTGGAAGACGAAACACTGGCTTGCGGAACCGGAATAACAGCATCTGCCATTGCGGCAGTATATACCGGAAAAATTGTCACTCCCGCAACAGAGGTAGAGGCCAGGGGCGGAATGCTGTCGGTCAGGTTCAATCTTACCGGAGAAAGAGCTACCGACATTTACCTGACCGGCCCGGCTACATTCGTCTTCAGCGGAGAAAAGGAGATCAATTAAAACATATGATATGAGAAGGCTTATACTGAAGACTCTCCTGAATGCGGAGCTGAAACCGCCAAAGCCATTCAGGAACATCCTTGACCTTTACCTGGCAGGCTATCGTTTCTGATGGAAAAGAAGAAGCTTTTCGGCCTGACTCTAAATGAGCTGTCAGAGGTTGTCAAAGATGCCTCACTGCCACCTTATGCGGCGAAGCAGATAGCGGGATGGCTCTATCGCAGGGAAGCTCCTCACATCAGCGCGATGACTGATCTCTCCCTTGCAGCGCGCGGTATCCTGGAAAAGGATTATGAAACGGGGCTTAATCCGCCTGTATCAGAATCATCCGCCAGTGATGGCACAAAGAAATATCTCTTTCGTGTAAGCGAAAACCGGTTCATCGAAACTGCTTTTATCCCTGACCGCGACCGGGCAACCATCTGCCTCTCCGTCCAGTCGGGCTGCCGCATGGGATGCCGTTTCTGCATGACAGCACGTCAGGGTTTTCAGGGGAACCTCAGCTCCAATGAGATACTGAACCAGTTCCGCAGCCTGCCGGAGTATGACTCACTGACCAATATCGTATTCATGGGGATGGGAGAACCCCTTGACAACCTGGAGGAGGTACTCCGCAGCCTCGAAATTCTGACCTCCGGCTGGGGTTACGGATGGAGCCCGACAAGAATCACCGTCAGCACGATAGGCATCACCGGAAGGATAGAGGAGTTCCTCGGTAAGAGCAAATGCCACCTGGCTGTCAGCCTGCACTCACCGTTTGACAGTGAACGGCAGTCACTGATGCCGGCTCAGAAAGCCCACCCGGTGAAGGAGGTCCTCGACACCATCAGGGGCTTCGATTTCGGCAGACAGAGAAGAGTCTCGTTTGAATACATTGTTTTCAGGGGGCTGAATGATACTCCTGCACATGTTAGGGAGCTGGCCAGGATACTCAACGGCATCCGCTGCCGGATTAACCTGATACGCTTCCATTCAATCCCCGGATCGGAATTCAGCAGTCCTGACCAGCGCGGGATGGAGGCTTTCCGTGACAGCCTGAATGCAAAGGGCATCATAACAACCATCCGCGCAAGCCGCGGTCAGGATATCAATGCAGCCTGCGGCCTGCTTTCAACACTTGAACAAAACAAACCGAAATGAAAACCAGAATACTGACCATCCTTATCCTGTCACTGACAACTGCAGCAAGCCTCATTGCACAGGAACAGGTAATGGACTCCATCCTTGCTGACACAACCCTGACGGGGACATCCTATTCTTTCTGCTTCGCCGATGCCGTGACCGGAGAGATTATCTTCAGCTATGACGATGACCGCAATCTTGCATCAGCCTCTGTAATGAAGCTCTACCCCACCTCTGTGGCCCTCTCCCTCCTCGGACCATGCTACCGTTATACTACAACCCTGTGGCTCTACGGAGACCTGAATACTAAAAAGGGGATCCTCGAGGGTGATGTGGTGATCATCGGGGGTGGTGACCCTGCACTTGGCTCAGAGTATTTCTCGGAATACTATGGCGACGTGACCGCCGCTTGGGTCAGTGCATTGAAAGCTGCCGGGGTGAAAAAGGTCAGGGGCCGCGTGGCAGCAGGAGAATCCATTTATGACTTCAATCCTGCACCCGCGGGATGGGCATGGGGCGACCTGGGACAGTACTACGGAGCCGGGGTCTATGATATCAACATAAACAACAACGAATACAAAATATACATTTCAGGCAGAGCTGAGGGCGAGGCGGCTGTCATCGATTCAGTTCAGGATTACGGGAAAGACATTATCCTTGACAGCTATCTTCTTTCTTCGGGCAGCACTGACAGGGGATACGTATACAATGCCCCTTACTCCCCGATGGCCTGGGTGACAGGCAGCGTACCTGCAGACAGCAGCTTTACCCTCAGGGCCTCCATCCCCGACCCGCCCCTCGCCCTGGTAAAAAAACTTGATGCCGCAATGCGGAAAGCAGGCATAGTGGTGGATGGTCAACCAGTGCGGGATCGTGTGTCCGCAGAAGGTAAAAAACGTTTCTCCGTGGCAACTACGCTCTCACCCGCCCTCGCCGAGATAGTAAAGGTCACCAACCACGAGAGCGTTAATATGTATGCGGAAGCCCTTCGCAAACACCTGGGATGGGAGATACGCGGAGAAGGCACCTGGAACGCCGGATCTGCTGTCATCAGGCAATTCCTCGATTCAATCGGGTGTGAACCATATGAAGCGGTGATCCTGGACGGGTCAGGATTATCCTCCAATAACAACATCAGCGCCCTGATGACTGTCAGGCTGCTTGTCCACATGTACAACAGCAGCGTGTCTGAAGCCTTCATTTCATCCCTTCCCATGGGCGCTGTCTCAGGAACCATGAAAAACTATTTCCGTGATGAGATGTTTAAAGGGAGAGTTGTGGCCAAAACCGGCACTATAACGAGCGCAAAGTCGTTTGCAGGTTACTTCACAACCAACAGCGGAAGAAAAATCGCCTTTACCACCTTTGCCAACGGATTCACCGTACCGTCGAGAAAGATAACCGACAACATGGAGAGGGTGGTCAGAGAGATTATGATAAAATACTGAGGCATCTCCCAGGGGAAACAGCATCATGATTTAGTCGCCTGCTGTTCGTTTTAATATACTTTAACATAATGGTTTTAATAAACCCCTTTAATTTGGGGTCAGGAATTGAACATACAATCACATAAATGAAAAAAGGGACTAAAATAGCTCTGTGGATCAGCATTCCTCTCGTACTGTTGATTTGGTTCGCTGGACCGCGGCTAGGTCTGTGGGGCAACCGTGACCTGAAGAAGAAAGGCGAAGTGCCTGCTGCGCAGGTTCAGGCAACCGGTCAGGGACCGGGCGGACAGCAGGGTCATGGACCGGGCGGACAGCAGGGACAGACACAAGGTGGCCAACAGGGTCAGACGCAGGGTGGCCAGAAGGGACAGGGACAGCGCCCGGGTGGCCAGGGACAACTGCCTGTCACAGGCACAATAGCCAAACCATCATACCTCACCAACGGTATCAGGTCAGCCGGATCACTGCTGGCAAACGAGGAAGTAGACATAGTAAGTAAGGTGTCAGGCAAAGTGACTGCTGTTTATTTCAAGGAAGGGAGCAAGGTTAAGAAGGGAGACCTCCTTGTAAAGATCTATGACGAAGACCTCCAGGCACAGCTTCGCCGCTCTGAAATACAGGAAAAAATGCTCTCCGAGAAGCTTGAGCGACAGAGGGTGCTCCTCTCCAAGGATGCGGTAAGCCGCGAAGCGTTCGACCAGCTTCAGACAGACTATAACGTTATCCTCGCCGACATCAACCTTCTGAAGGTCAGAATAGCCGAGACAGAGGTCCGCGCTCCGTTCGACGGAGTCATCGGGTTCCGGTATGTCAGCGAAGGGACCTATGTTACCCCCCAGGTCAAGATCGCACACCTGTTTGACCAGTCTATCCTCAAGCTCGAATTCGCCATAAATGAAAAATATGTATCAGAGAACCTGATGGGAAAGAAAATATCATTCAAGACCGAAGGATACAGGGATGAGTTCTTTGCAACTGTCTACGCCGTAGACTACAGGATAGACCAGACCACCCGTACGATAGGACTCAGGGCAAGGTATGACAACCGCACCGGCAAACTTGTCCCCGGAATGTACGCCTCACTGACCCTGATCACGGACGAGAAGATGAATGCTCTCCAGGTACCTACCGAAGCAATCGTTCCAGAAATGAATGAGAAGAAAATCTGGGTGGCACGCAATGGCAGGGCCGAACTGATACCGGTGGTTACCGGTGCCAGGACAGCATCGGCGATAGAGGTCATATCAGGACTGGCTGCAGGTGACACCGTGCTGACGACAGGGCTGATACAGCTCAGACCGAACATGGCTGTCAGGGTAAACATAACCGAATAATCGTACCCATTCAGTTTAACGAAAACATCCGACCCGAATGAGTCTGTCATCATTAAGCATAAAGAGACCGGTACTGGCCACGGTTATGGCGCTCGTGATTCTCATCATGGGTGGCATCGGTTACACCTTCCTTGGCGTCAGGGACTACCCAAGTGTGGATCCGGCCATTGTAACCGTCTCCACCTCGTTCCCCGGAGCCAACTCGGATGTCATCGAAACGCAGATCACCGAGCCTCTTGAGTCAGCAATCAACAGTGTCCAGGGAATTCGTTCAATATCAAGCTCCAGCAGTGACGGATCATCACGCATAACCGTCGAGTTCAAGCTCGAGGTAGATATGGAGACAGCGGTAAATGACGTCCGTGACAAGGTCTCAGGCGCCATGCGCCGCCTTCCCCAGGATGTTGATCCTCCGGTTGTCCAGAAGGCTGACGCCGACGCACAGCCCATCTTCGCGGTAACGCTCAGGAGTGATACAAGAAACATTATTGATGTAAGCCAGTATGCCGAGCTCAACTTCAGGGAGAGGCTGCAGACCATCTCAGGTGTGAGTGCCGTGAGCGTATGGGGATCAAAGAAACTTGCCATCAGGATGAAGATGGACCCTGCCAGGCTGGCAGCATACGGGCTCACCCCACTTGATGTACGTAATGCCGTCACACGGGAGAATGTTGAGCTGCCCTCCGGAAGAATTGAAGGCGACAATACGGAGCTTACAATCAGGACCCTGGGAAGGCTGCGCACCGTAGACGAATTCAATGACCTGATTATCACAAAAAACGGTGACAGGGTAGTGAAGTTCAGTGACATCGGCACCGCGGAGATTGATGCGGAAAACATACGGTCACACCTGCTCAGTAACGGCAAACCGTCTGTAAACGTTGTGCTTGTTCCCCAGCCCGGGGCCAACTACATTGACATCGTCGATAACGCACAGATACTCCTCAAACAGCTGGAGAAAGACCTTCCTGAAGACATCACCATGGAAGTGCTTTTTGACAACACTCTTTATATCAGGGAGTCAATCAAGGAGGTAAAGAATACCATCTTCGTTGCCTTCCTCCTGGTGGTGCTGGTCATCTTTCTCTTCCTCCGCAACTGGAGAACAACACTTATTCCCGTTGTTGCAATACCGGTAGCACTCATCGGTGCATTCTTCGTGATGTACCTGGCCGGGTTCACAATCAATATCCTCACGCTGTTCGCCATAGTGCTTTCAATCGGCCTTGTGGTTGATGATGCCATTGTGGTGGTGGAAAACATCTATACCAAGGTGGAACACGGCATGAAACCAATGGATGCGGCTCTGACAGGTTCAAGGGAAATTTACTTCGCTATCATTGCGACAACCATTGCCCTGATATCCGTCTTTTTCCCAATAGTATTCCTTCAGGGGGTAACAGGCAGGCTCTTCAGGGAGTTCAGCCTTGTGATAGTCGGTGCCGTGATAATCTCGGCGTTCCTGGCCCTCTCGCTTACACCCATGATCTCGTCGCGGGTGCTGAAGCACAATGCCATGGAAGGGCGCTTTTACCGCGCCACCGAGCCATTCTTCTCAGGTATGATAAATTTCTACAGGAAAGCCATCACCTCGTTCCTGAAGGTGAGGTACTGGGCACTGATAATCATTGTAGTGGCCGGTGGACTGATTGCATGGATGTGGACCCTGCTACCCTCCGAGATGGCACCCCTTGAGGACCGCGGTTATGTCAACATCAGTGCCCGAGCAACAGAAGGGGCTTCGTATGAGTACATGAGTGCTTACATGGATCAGATTGCCCCGGTTGTCAAAGAGCAGGTACCGGAAAGTGACAATATTATGATGATGGTTGGCATGGGAAGCGTCAACTCAGCCAACATGAGAGTCAGACTGGTTGGCCAGGAAGACCGCAAACGTTCACAGCAGGAAATTGCAACTGCCCTTTCCCCTGTACTGAGACAATACACCGGCGCACAGACGATTGTGTCACAGCAGCAGACATTCGGTGCACGGCGTGGCGGACTGCCGGTGCAGTATGTCATCCAGGCAAAGAACCTCAATGACCTGAAAAGGGTTATACCGGATTTCCTCGCCATGACATCTGAAAGCCCCTATTTTTCAGCCTCCGATGTGAACCTTAAATTCACAAAGCCTGAGCTCACCGTATTGATCAACAGGGAAAAGGCATCAATGATGGGGATCAACGTTCAGAACATTGCCCAGACACTTCAGCTGACCATGAGCGAACAGCGAATCGGCTATTATATCCTTGACGGGAAGCAGTACCAGATATTCAGCCAGTTTGACAAGGCTATGCGCAATGACCCGTTCGACCTGACCAGCACATATGTCAGAAACGACAAAGGGCAGCTTATTCAGCTGGACAATATAGTCGAGATAAGGGAGAACAGTCTCCCGCCTCAGCTCTACAGGTACAACAGGTTCGTGTCAGCAACCGTTTCTGCAGGCCTTGAGGGCAGGTACACTCTCGGCGAAGGCATCGAGGAGATGGACAGAATTGCCGACAGGGTCCTGGATGAAAACTTCAGCACCACCCTGTCAGGCGACTCGAAGGACTTTGTTGAAAGCACATCGAGCCTTCTTTTTGCCTTCGTGCTGGCACTTGTGCTTATCTACCTGGTTCTGTCGGCCCAGTTCGAAAGCTTCCGTGACCCGATTATCATACTTGTTACCGTACCGCTGGCTCTGATCGGCGCTCTCTTTACCATGGTGATCTTCGGTCAGACACTTAACATATTCAGCCAGATAGGCCTTATTATGCTGATCGGGATGGTAGCCAAGAACGGGATACTTATCGTTGAATTTGCAAACCAGAGGCAGCAGGCAGGACTGAGTGTGATGGATGCAGTACGTGAGGCATCAGTTGCACGTTTCCGCCCGATTCTCATGACCAGCCTCACCACAATACTTGGCATCATGCCGCTGGCGCTTGCCACCGGTGCGGGCTCGGAAAGCCGAATCACCATGGGAGTAACCGTTGTGGGCGGAATGTTCTTCGCTACATTCCTTACCCTCTTCGTGGTACCCTCCGTTTACAGTTACCTCGCCGGAAAGAAAAATGCAGAAAACAGCATCAATGACCAAACCCAGTCTTAGTATAATGATATTGCTGCTCCTGCTGCCCCTTGCAGCCGGAGCACAGAGGACAATGAGCCTCGACGAGGCCATCATGCAGGCCCTTGAAAACAACTATTCACTCAAGATCAGCAGGAACGACGAGGCTATTGCAGACAACAACGTCTCCCTCAGCCCTTTCCTCCCCTCCCTCACCGGAACGGGGAGACAGTCACAGACAACTAACAATGCCAGGTCATCCTCCTCCGGTGAAGACAAAACCAGAACCAATCTATACACGGCAGGAGTGGCGCTTAACTGGAGACTCTTTGACGGTTTCGGAATGTTCACCGACTACAGCAGGCAGCAGGAACTCCTGGCCGTGAGCAGCCAGCGGGTGAAGATCAATGTTGAGAACCTCATAATGAGGGTCTGCTCTGAATACTACAATATAATAGTTCAACAGAACAGGATGCAGTCGGCCCTCACATCACTGGCTCTGTCAAGGTCAAGGTATGAGAACGCCGAGGAAAAGTATCTTCTCGGTGTCATCTCGGGGCTCGACCTCCAGCAGGCAAGGATAGACCTGAACGCTGACAGCTCTGCCGTACTGTCCCAGCAGGAAACAGTCATCAGCGCCTATATCCGGATGACCAACCTGCTCAACGCAGGACATGAGATCAATTTCAATATTAATGACACAATCATATTGGCTCCTGAGATCGATGTCGATTCGCTGCGCGAACGCACTCTCAGTTTCAATAACCAGCTGATCCTTGCGCGTCAGGGGGAGAAACTGTCAGAATATGATATTGAATCAGTACGCGCCGACCGCTATCCCACAGTAAACTTCAGTACCGGGTATAACCTGACCCGCAACGAGTTCCCCTGGCAGGCATCATCATACAACCAGACGAACGGACTCAACTGGGGATTTAACCTGTCATGGAATATCTTCTCAGGGCTGGAGGTCAACCGCAGGATGGCAAATGCGAAGATTGAGGCCGAAAGCAGCAGGCTTGCATATCTTGATATTGAAAATGAGATACTCGGAGAACTTGACCTGCTGTACAATACATACCGTAACAATATCATTGTCACCAATTTTGAAACCCAGAGTGCCGAAGTGGCACGCGCCTCACTTGAGATAGCAATGGAGCGGTACCGGCTCGGTTCATTGTCAGGGCTGGAATTCAGGGAGTACCAGAGAAACTACCTTAACGCCATTAACCGCAGGCTGACAGCCCTGTACCAGGCAAAAATCTCAGAGATAGGATTGCGTCTGCTGGCCGGTGAGCTTACTGAATAGAAGTCTTTTTTCTGTTCCTGTATAACTGGTATCCCTTCCATGAGAGCCACAACACAAAGATGGCACCCACGGCGTACATGATCCAGTCAATATATGGCAGTATATGTTCGCGCTTGTCATAGGCATAATATCCAATGACTGCGAGAATCAGGTTCCATAGCGTTGCGCCCAGGAAGGTATAAAGCAGAAAATGACCGATGTTCATCCTCGCAAGGCCTGCCGGCAGTGAGATCAGCTGCCTGACAGCCGGCACAAGCCTTCCGACGAAGGTTGATGCCTTGCCATGCTTCACAAAGTACTTCTCCGACTTTTCGACACTCTCCCTTGTGATCAGCAGGAGATGCGCCAATCTGGTGTCTGCCAGGCGGTACAGTACCGGCCTGCCGATCCACATTGCAAGATAGTAGTTGATGACAGCACCGGTCATGGCGCCTGCCGTCGATGAGAGAATCACCCCCCACATCGTCAGAGTACCCTCCCCTGCCTTCCAGGCAGCAAACGGAACCACTATCTCCGAGGGAAAGGGAATAAACGAACTCTCAATGGCCATAAGGAGATATATGGTAAAATAGTTAAGATTAGCCATATACCAGTCAAATACAGTCTGAAAAATCTCCATGCTAAATGGTTTTGTTAAATCGCTTCCAAATATAATACACCGGGATTCCGATCAGCACAATGATCAGCCCCGGCCATGTGAAAGCCGGTTTGTAAATAAGAAGGATTATCATGATTGTTGCTGCCATCAGGATATAAAGTGCCGTAATGACCGGGTATCCGAATGCCCTGTATGGTCTGTCGGCCTCAGGTCTCCTGTGGCGCAATACAAAAATTGCAAGTATGGTGAGAACGTAAAAAAGGAGCACCGCAAACACCACGTAATCAAGAAGCTGGGAGTATGAGCCTGACAGACACAATAATGATGCCCAGGCGAACTGAATCCACAGTCCGTTGCCGGGCACAGCCCTGGCATTAAGCTTTCCGGCATTCCTGAAAAACAGTTTATCAGCTGCCATAGCATAGTACACCCTGGCTCCGGAAAGGATCAGTCCGTTATTGCACCCGAAGGTCGAGATGACGATCAGTACCGCCATGATGATGGCCGCATAGTCTCCGAAAATTGAAGAAATTGCTGCCGTTCCCAGCCTGTCATTGGTGGCGAATGCCATCCCCCGTTCAAGCACTCCCGCACCGTCAGGCATTCCCCGCAGGGGAAGCACCTTGACGTAGACAATATTCGACAGAAAGAAGAGAGTAAAGGCAATCAGGGTTCCCCAGAAAAGGCTGCGGGGAAGCGTGCGCCTGGGATCAACCACCTCCGCCGATGCGAATGTCACGTTGGTCCATGCATCACATGTGAACAGCGAGCCAACCATCGCCATGGCAATGGCAACCACTATCATGCCCCCGGTGATCGGGGTCACAATGCCTGTGGCCCTGTCGAACTTCGCAGCCTCCCAAAAGTACTCCGAGTTCGCCCTGAAACCGTCAGAACCGGCAAAGATAAAACCGGCCAGCAACAGAAGCATCAGGATGATCACCTTGGTGAAGGTGAAGGTGTTCTGCACGTTCTTGCCTGTCCTGATTCCTCTCGAGTTGATCCATGTCAGCAATGCCAGAGACCCTATGGCAACAACGTGTACCGATGAGAACCTGACCGGCCCGAGATTCAGAAGGATATTGCCTTCATTTATCCATGGAACAATTACACCGAAAAACTTGCCGAAAGCCATCGCCACGGCTGCTATCGTCCCTGTCTGGATGACCATAAAGAGGGTCCAGCCATAAAGGAAGCCGGTAAGCGGGTTATAGGCTTCGCGCAGGTAGACATATGTGCCCCCGGCTTTAGGCATCATGGCCGCTAATTCACCGAAGTTCAGAGCTCCCATGATGGTCATGAAGCCTGTAATCAGCCATGCCACAAGCAGCCATCCCGGCGAACCGAGGGTGCGCGACATGTCTGCGCTGACAATAAAGATCCCGGAACCTATCATCGAGCCGATGATCAATGCGGATGAGTCTACCAGGTTAAGACTCTTCCTGAAGGATGGCTGGCCGTTCTGTGACATGTACAATTATGTATGACCCCGCAGGGGACAATGCTTCATCCCCTGCGGGGAATATTAATAATCACATCTCTGCTACAATGCTTGATCCCCTACGGGGAATATCCTCAATCGCAAATCGCAAATCTGCAATGCTTTAAGCCCTACGGGAAATGCTGTCTCCTGCCTGTCTATGCATCAATATTGGCATACTTCGCATGCCTCTCTATGAACTCCCTCCTTGGCGGCACATCGTCACCCATAAGCATTGAGAAGATATGGTCTGCCTCCGCGGCGCTGTCTATGGTAACCTGGCGGAGGGTTCTTGTCTCCGGATTCATTGTGGTATCCCATAGCTGCTCTGCATTCATCTCACCGAGACCCTTGTACCTCTGCACAGACACAGCCGATTCCTTACCCTGGCCCAGTTCCCTGACGGCAGCATCACGCTCCTCCTCTGACCAGCAGTACTTCTCGCTCTTGCCCCTCCTGACAAGGTATAGCGGCGGAGTGGCAATGTAAATATGCCCGTTTTCAATCAGCTCCTTCATATGCCTGAAGAAGAAGGTCATTATCAGTGTGGTGATATGTGAGCCGTCAACATCGGCATCGGTCATGATAATTACCTTGGCGTATCTGAGGCCCGAAGTGTTCAATGCCTTGCTGTCATCCTCGGTGCCTATGTTGACACCCAGGGCCGTGAATATGTTCTTGATCTCCTCACTGTCAAAGATCTTATGCTGCATTGCCTTCTCAACATTGAGGATCTTGCCCCGGAGGGGAAGGATGGCCTGAAAACGGCGGTCACGGCCCTGTTTTGCCGTTCCGCCTGCAGAATCGCCCTCCACAAGAAATATCTCCGACACCGAAGGATCACGGTCTGCACAGTCGGCCAGCTTGCCAGGCAGACCTGAGCCTGAAAGCACATTTTTTCTCTGTACCAGCTCACGCGCCTTTCGGGCTGCATGACGTGCCGTGGCAGCGAGAATCACCTTCTGCACTATTGACCTGGCATCCTTTGGATTCTCCTCAAGGTAGTTGGTAAGGGCAGTGCTTACTGCCACGTCCACGGCACCCATCACCTCGGAGTTACCCAGTTTGGTCTTCGTCTGACCCTCAAACTGGGGCTCAGCTACCTTCACGGAGATGACAGAGGTCAGTCCTTCACGGAAATCATCACCGTTGATGTCAAACTTCAGCTTGCTGGTCAGCCCGGAATCCTCGGCATATTTCTTCAGCGTGCGGGTTAAACCCCTCCGGAAACCTGCAAGATGAGTTCCTCCCTCAATTGTGTTAATGTTGTTCACATATGAGTGCACGTTTTCAGAGAATGATGTATTGTATTGAAGGGCCAGTTCAACAGGTACCTCACCCTTGTCATAGTTGATATAAATCACCTTCTCCGTAAGCCTCTCCCTGTTTACGTCAAGGTATTCAACAAACTCAATCAACCCTCTCTCGGAATAAAAATTCGCGGTATCTGAACGCTGTTCACCGCTGCCCCCGTTTTCAGCGTTCTCACGCTTGTCGGTCAGTGTAAGGAGAATGCCTTTATTCAGGAAAGCCAGCTCCCTGAGGCGGGCTGCAAGTACGTCGAAGTTGAACTCAATTGTCTGGAATATTGTGTTGTCAGGCATGAATGTGGTTATGGTGCCTGACTCCCCGGATTCACCTATCGCTGCTACCGGTGCAACAGGCTTTCCCCGCTCATAAGTCTGTGACCACCTCTTGCCCTGTCTCATGACCTCCACGGTCATCCTCGATGAGAGTGCGTTGACACAGGAGACGCCTACACCATGGAGACCGCCGGAAACCTTATAGGAATCCTTGTCAAACTTACCCCCTGCATGCAGCACGGTCATGACCACTTCAAGGGCTGACCGCTTCTCCTTCTCATGTATCTCCACGGGAATCCCGCGGCCATTATCCACAACGGTTATGGAATTATCTGCGTTGATTGTCACATCGATACGGGTGCAGAATCCTGCGAGGGCCTCATCTATGGAATTGTCAACAACCTCATATACAAGATGATGCAACCCCCTCGTCCCTACATCCCCGATGTACATCGCTGGCCGCTTCCTTACGGCTTCCAGTCCTTCAAGAACCTGGATACTGTCTGCTGAATACTCATCCTGCTCCCTGCTCCTCTTCCTCAGTTCCTCATTAGTCATACAAGTAATTTTAAATTGAATTTATAACTGATTAACAGTTTGATAATATGTTTTTTATAAAATCATACAAAGGTAGCAAAATATGCCGGCTATCCTTCGAAAAAAGGCAATTATTAATGGAAAAATATGAACAAAAAATCCCGGTTTCCGGCACTTTACAGACTGTATGAAATTCCGCCCAGAAGCATCAGGTTCCTTGACGGGTAATAGTTCCATTCAAAATATCGGCTGTAGGATATATTATTGCACTTGACCCAGAATGAGATTTCAGGAGTGTACCTGTATTCTATGCCCATATTCAGGTTTGGGTGGAACGGCAGTTTTACCGTCTTTTCCGGCGCCATCACCCTCGCATACCGGACACCGGTCAGGGTGAGATCGGCAGAAGCGATGATCTTGTTCCTGAGATTATAGGCAGCCTTCAGTGACCCGTCCCACTCAGGCTTGTGCCAGGCATACTCCTGTCCCGACAGGTTGTATCCGTAGTAGTTGCCAAGCAGTGAAAGGGTCAGCTGGCGGTTGAGGGGCACTGACACCTCACCGTTTACCTTCAACAGGCTGCCGTCTGAATACACAGGCACAAAATAGTTGCCATACCCGATGGTGTCATTCATGAACAGAAGCATATCCTTGAAGAGGGTATAACTGGCACCGAGGGAGTAGGATGCATTGACATTCATTGTGCCTGAAAGCCCCGCGGAGATCCTCAGCTCATTGTCGGTGCTGCGCAGGTTGTACAGGGTGTCACCCGGAAGCATCCATGGATTGACATAGGCAGTATTCCGCGCCTGGTTGTTTTCCATGAAACCGTCAATGGCTGCAGTGAACCTGAGGAATTTGGGGATGATCCTGAAGGTGAACATGGCATCAGGATATAAAAACATATAAAGCTTGCGAACACCTCCGACAAAGGGATCATGGTTCTCCTTAACATCGGCAGCCACCTTCAGCCCGAACCTGAATCTCCAGTCATCATTGCCTCTGGTGATGTACGGAGCCAGGGTAATAAGGTTCCTTGACTTTGTATCCAGAGCCTTTGAAAAGATATACATGTCATAACCGGCGTCAATACCTGCATAAAGTCCGAACATGTTTGTTCCGGCACTGAGTGAGAGTCCCGGGTTATGTTGCAGACCGTCACCCTGCCTGGTGAAAAAGTTGTACTTAAGCGCGGCATCCCAGTTCAGATCACTTGAATCAGGCTCCATGGTGAAGTACCTGACTTTCCCTGTAACATCATAGTATAGGGACCTGATATCCTTCCTGTCAGGGTCGTAACCGGTAACATCTGGATTGTACCCGTAGGCATGACGTGTCATCTGCCTGAAATCAATGTCACTGTCGAGCCTGCCCCTCCTGAAATACTTCTTCCCGAACAGCAGAGCCTGGTTGTCCAGGAATCCTGCATATACCCTCCTGTCATTCTCAAGCTCTATCCTGCCTGCCGACCCATAGGTCCGGGTGAAGAGCCCGACAGCGCCCTTGCCGGACCTGCCGTTCGAGATACTCACCTCAAGAAAAGGCGACAGATAGGTGCCAAGACCGAGGCTTACATAACCCTTCTTCAGGTCCGGCAGAGGCTCTGGCGAGAGTACCGCCGACTTTATGGGGCTGATCTCGTATTCAGGAACGAATGAACCGGGCGTAAAGTCGTAGTTGAACCGCAGGTTAACCGTGGTGGTGTCGTCATCCGAAGGGAGGAGGGCTCTCTTGGTGGCCTCATGAAGGGTGGGCTTATACGGGTTGTAAAGAGTGACTGTTCTCTTTATTGTCTCATCCTCTGTCTGCGCGGCGGCTGTCACCGATATCAGCAGGGCAACTGCCATGATATAGTATTTTCCTTTCATCTTCTTCGTCATCTCGTTGTTCAGTACCATCTGATTCAGTTAGTTGTTCCGGCGCCTGAAGGCTGTGCGGCTGTCAGGGCGGCAAGTTTTGCCCTGGCCTCTTCAATTATGCCGTCGTCCCTGACAGTATAATAGTCAATCAGGCTCTGCAGCGTTGCCTTCGCCTGGAAGGTGTCTCCCTTCCTGATGGCAATGTCTGACAGCAGCAGGAAGGTCTTGCCGGTCCAGTATGCATGAGGCGAACTCATGTCGACAAACTGGTTAGCCTCCTTCTCGGCACCGTCAATGTCTCCGGCAATCCACAGCAACTCAGCCACACGAAACTTCGACTCTGCCCCGTAGGCTGTGGCAACTTCCTGGGCCACACGCCGATAGTCATCGAGTGCATCGGCATTGTTACCCATTCTCTGGTTGGCCTTCGCCGTCAGGAAGGTGGCCTCCCTGGCCAGATCCTCCGTCAGCTTCTCCGAACCGAGCACCAGCTCTGCCGAGGCAATCACCCTGTCATCATCCTCGAGAGCCGACGCTGAACGCATCATTCCAAGATAGGCATACAGCCTGTTCTCCGGGCTTGAAGCCTCCCTGCCCAGCCGTTCGTAAAGCGACCATGCGCCTCTGTAATCCTTCTTCCCGAATGTGATGGAGGCTGCGCCGAGCAACGACTGCTCCATGAACTGGTTGTTCCCTACACTGACCACCCTGAGATAGAGGTCAAGCGCTTCGTCAACATTGCCTGACCGGTTAAGGCAGTCAGCAAGGTAGAACCGGGCATTGGTGGCAAAGCTGCCTGACGGGAACTCCTTCAGGTAGTTCCTGAATATATCTGATGATCTCTCACAGTTGCCCTTTATGTACTGGTTCTCCCCGGACATGTACAGCATGGAGTCACGCGTGGAAGCCTCGATGTCACCCAGCCCCTCGACATTCGTCATGTATGCAAAGAACGACTCAACATCGTCCATGTCAGTATAAGCGTTCCTGAGACCGTTGACAGCGTTGCGGGCCTCCGGGGTGTTCCTGTAGTTTTCTATTACCTTCTTGAACTGGGCAACAGCCTTCTCATTCTCCCCGGCATTGTAATAGATAAGCCCGAGCTGCACCATGGCAGGAGGAACGAACTGGCTCCCGGTGTACCAGGCAATGATATTCGTAAAGTCGGCTTCACCGCGTGAAGGCTGCTCCGTGGCAACATATGCCCTTCCCCTTTCAAACAGTGCGTTCGGCACGTATGTTGATTTCGGGTACTTTGTAACCAGGCCTGTGAGGGTGGTGATCTTGGCTGCGTTATTATTGCTCAACCCCTGGGCAAATCCCTTCTGGAACATTGCATAGTCAGCATCGACCTTGCCATAGTCAATTACCTTGTCATAGTACGATATCGCCGACGGGTAATCAGCCCTGATGTAGTAGCAGTCGGCTATCCGGTTGCGGGCATCAACAACCACGTCAGGTCTCTCACTCTGATCAGCCCTGTTGACGTATGCCATGAAATGAGGCAGTGCTTTCGCGTAGTCTCCTGAATTGTACCATATGTACCCCAGGTTATAGTCCGTCAGCTCATACTCATCCATCGATGAAGCGGCAGGCAGCTTCCTGAAGTTCTCCCAGTCACTGACTGCTCCGTTATTGTTGCCGAGACGGTAGTTAGACTCCCCTCTCCAGTACAGGGCCCGGGCATAAAGGTCAGGATTCCTTTCCTTGTAGGTGAGCGACCTGTCGAACATTGATACCGCTTCGGCATATTGCCTGTTGCGGAACTGCTCTATGCCACGGAAATAGGCCACCTTCTGGTACGCCTCCTTCAGACGGTCATCCTTGCTGCTTATCTTTTCAAGTGAGTTCAGGGCGGCCTGGTAGTTCTTCAGTCTCATGTAGGCGGATATCAGGTAGTCATACGCCTCTGACACATGTTCTGAATTGGGATATGTGCGGATGTAGTTATGCAGTGCATCTATCCCCTCCCCAAAGGGAGCGTATGAATTCTCATATGCCAGTTTTGCGAAGTTGAAGAGGGCCTCCTCCTGTACATCCGGGTCAAAACTCATCTTTGAGGCGGCCGAGAAAGCCATCTGCGCCTTTTTTTTGTCTCCTGCCTGAAGGTAGCACGAACCCAGCATGTAATACGCGTTCTGCGTCAGGATGTCACTGCGGCCAACCACTTCGTTGAAAAGCTTCGTGGCCTGATCCGTGGCCCCGGTCTGATAGTAGCTGTATGCCAGCTCATATTTATCATTGCGGTCACTGAGCCTGGTCTCTTTGATAAATTTTTCAAGGTAAGGGATGGCTTCGCTGTAATTGCCCTTCTGAAAAAATGCGTCACCGATGAACCGGTAAAGCTCTGTCTCCCTTTTCTTTCCCGCCTGGTCAATAAGTGCAGGAGCCATCTCCAGGATACCGTCGTAGTTCTTGTCGAGGTAATAGATCTGGGTAATGTAGAATGGAACAATGCTTCCGAAGGTTTCATCACCCTTCAGTTTCTCAAAACCCTCCAGTGCCGTACGGTAGAATCCGTTCTCATAGGCAATTGCGGCGTGGTAATAAGTGGCCGGCGCGGTATAATCGGTTTCGGAATCCATCAGCTCGGCGAAGAGCATCTGTGCCCTCTTGGTGTCACCCCTCCGGTACTGCGAGTACCCAAGCTTGAAAAGATACTCGGCATGCTCCTTGTCACTCAGCAGAATGCGGTCAGTCTGTTCAAACCACTCAATGGCGCAGCTATAATTCCGCTGCTGGTAACAATAGCGGCCCGATTCAAACCGCGCCTGGTTGAGCATCGGGCTCTCCGGGTTGGCGGTGATGAACCGCTGCATCCTGAACTCGGCATCAGGAGCCATCAGCCTCATCGATGCCAGCGCAGCGTGATACTCCGCATCTGCCCTCTGAAGTTTGGTACCGTTCTGCCCGTTCTCAAGCCATTTGTCAAACAACCCGATGGCCGTGGTATACCTGGCCTTTGAAAGCATCTCATAACCGTTGTTCAGCAGGGAGGTCACCTCATTCCCTGAAAATGATACCTGCCCCTTAACCGCTGCTCCTGCGGCAATGAGTGAGACCATGACCACCGTCAGTATCTTCCTGTTCATAACTTTATCCTTTTCTCAAGCTGTCTCAAAAACATTCACCTGCAGGCTGTTCCTGCAATTAATTAATTCATTAACAATATATTGCGCAGACTTTCCGGCGCAGTTTCATTAGCCGTAAAAATACAATTATAATGCCTCGCGAAATCTTCCTTAACCTTCATTTTATCAACACAGAGACTGCTGATTGTTAATTCTTTTTTATTTTGCACAAAAACCGTTCCGAATGGAAGAGATCACCCCTCTTGACACAATCATTGAACTGAAAAGCTGTTCGATCATGCAGCAGGATCATCTCGTCCTCAGCGATGTGAACCTGAAAGTCGATAAAGGGGAGTTTGTCTACCTGGTAGGCAGGGTGGGAAGCGGCAAGACTTCACTCATCCGCACCCTCAATGCACAGCTTCCTCTCGCCGAAGGCGAAGGATGGGTGGCAGGATTCAGCCTCCACACGATAAAAAAGAGGGAGATACCTCTGCTGAGAAGAAAACTCGGAATAGTGTTCCAGGATTTCCAGCTCCTGACCGACAGGTCAGTGCATGACAACCTGGAATTTGCCCTCAGAGCGACAGGCTGGAACAACAAGGTTGCGGTTGAAGAACGGATAAAAGAGGTACTTGAAAAGGTCGGGTTGCAGAACAAGGGCTTCAAAATGCCTCACCAGCTCTCTGGCGGCGAACAGCAGAGGGTGGTCATTGCACGTGCCCTGCTGAATGACCCGGAGATAATACTGGCCGATGAACCGACTGGCAACCTTGATCCGGAAACATCAGAGGAGATACATATCCTGCTGAAAAACATCAGCAATACGGGCCGGGCCGTTATTATGTCAACCCACAAGCACTCACTGGTCAAAAAATTTCCCGGAAGGACCCTCCGGTGCGAAAACGGCAAGCTTTCAGAGACAGAGCAGAACGATCAGGTAATAGAACTCCTCTTCTGATCATTTCAGAAGCTTCACGGGCCAGGGGAGACTGTTGCGGTACAGCCTCCAGTAGGTTGTTTTCTCCCCTCCGAATGATCTCATGAAGATAGCTATTGACGGAATTGACGACCCGGCAAAATCAATTACCTGTCCGGTACCTGCATAACTCCTGATCAGGTGATCTATGACGAGGTAGGATGTTCGCAGTTCGCGGCTTTTCCTGCTTCCCGCCGTAAAAAGCATTGTTGTGCGCCCGGGAGTTTCAATCACGAACATGCCCCAGAGGAGTTTTCCCTTTGGCGATCTTACACCCAGAATCCTTCCGAGTCCCGATGAGGTGCAATGCTCCATCAGGGTCCGGAGTCTCCGGTATGGTGATTCCCTTGTCACACCTGCCCTCCTGGCAGTATGGGTACGGAAGAGCGCAATCAGCTCTCCGGGGGTTGGATCCTCAACTATTTCCTGGGGATAGCGACGTGCAATGTTGATGTTCCTCCGGCAGTCAGTCATGTAATTAATCCACAACTTTTCATAAGGATCATCGAGCTTCAGCTCATAATTGTACTTCGGTGTAAGCCTGTAGCCCGGCACCGAGGCCTCCTGTCCTATGCAGAGATCAACCAGCCTGCAGAAACCGGGCATGAACGAGATGAACTCTTCAGCCATCCGTTTCCGGTCACCGTCAGCGGTGAAGAGTCCCAGTTGTTGCAGGAACAAGGGGGTGGCAATATAGCTGATCCCCAGTTTTCTCTGGCGCGGCAGAGGAAAAACCGCATAATAATCATCGTCTACAAGTGCCTCCCACCCCGGTGACATTATATCCAGATACCAGGAAAGGGCATAAGGTTTTACGGCCTGGATCTCATTCAGGCACGCATCCCACCGCTCACGGTCTACCTCATTGTTTCTCAGATAGCTGATCATACCTTCTGCATGAACAGCATTTCCTCAAATACATGTCTCCAGCCCTCCCATCCGTTGCCTTCATTGAGGGAGGTGTTGTGCCATATTGAAACAAACAGGCCGCCTGCGTTCCTGGTCGCGGCGATGAGAGTCCTGACAACCTCCAGGGCAGCCTCAGGCTGAAGATGCAGATACTGCCTGAGAGTCACGTCCATCACCTGGAAAGGCACTACAGTAAGGGTGGTTGCCCTCTCGGTGGCAAGATCATAGAAGGGGAAGGGCCGGGCGATGCCTGCCCTGAAACCAGGCTCATCATGATAACCCATTGTATAGTCATGCGTCATGCCCGCCTCACGGAAGTCACGGTATGTGTCCGGCATATTAAGAAGCAGCCAGTGTTGACGCACCTTCACGGGGGGATGCCCGGTAATGGCGCTGTACCGTTCCGCCTCAGTCTTCAGAGTCCTGATCCTGCCCGCGGACCTGTAGGATGAATGAAGGCCGCTGCCGTACATCCGGTCATACCTGCGGATAATTTCACCGTAATCATGATCACGGAAGGGAGGATTATGGTCATACTCTCCCTGGTCACCCGTGGGGAAGAAAAAGAGGGCTTCGGATTGGCTTTCCTTCAGCTTTTCTTCAATGTATCCGAAGCTGTCATACGGGTCTGGTAGCTCTCCGGTCATGGTCCTTATCCGGTCAGCAGGCCTGGCTCCCACCCCGGCGAGCCCTTTCACCAGACCGCCCATGCTCCTCAGAAATCCCCTGCTGCGGTATGCAAAAGGCTGGTCAACATCCACAGTAACCAGGGCACTGTACTCATTGTGCCTTATGGTAAGAACCGGATACCGTCTTATCAGTTCAATCGCCAGGAATTTTGACCAGATCTCCACAACAGGAATCCTCAGGAACCCTCCCCTCCCGGCCAGGGAAGCGGCACCCGGAAACCGTCCGTGGGCATCAGGTGAGAAAGGGAGATATTCCTCATACCTCGACAGCATGTAAAATACGGCGGAGAAAAGATCAAACGGGATGCTTCCCCCTTCAGCTGCAAACAAAACCGGCATCTCTCCGATAAATGACACCTCAGACCTTATCTGTTCAACACCTGTCGCATCAAGGAGTCCCGACGGACGGATAACAAACTGATCCTTCACCTTCTCATTGGTGTAGAAGACAGCAGGACTGCCGCCTATCTTCCTTCTGTCAGTTGTTATCTCATAATTTATGCCCAGAACGGTGCTGAAGATCACACCTGCCGCATACTCAAGCCGGGGAGAGACTTCCGGAGAGTAAATCCATAGCTTCCTGGTTGCCATATCAGCAAATTTAATAAAACGGCCGGTTACCGTCCCCGAGTGTTGATCCTTTTTATTAACAGAATTTGATGCCCCGGGACTAAATTTTACTACTTTTGTTGTTTGCGTAATTTTGTGTTCACAATTTAAAATTTCAAAAAATATGGGCAAAGGTGACAAAAAATCAAAGAGAGGAAAGATTATTATAGGATCCTTTGGCGTCCGCCGTCGTAAGAAAGCCAGGAAGAGCATTGTTGCACCATCTCCGAAGGAGACAGCAAAGGCAGCAGTGAAAGCAGCCCCTGTAACGACACCGGAGGTACCGGAAGCAAAACCTGCCAGGACAGCCAGGCCCAGGACAGCTGCAAAGGCAGCCACGAAACCTGCAGCTAAGAAGAGTGAAAAAGAAGCAGGAGCCGCTGCTGAAAAGCCTGCAAAGGCTGCAACCAAAACAAAAAAGCCCGCTGCTAAAAAAGAAGAGGAATAGTCTGTATTTCAGCTCTTTACTATAAGATCATCATAGACTGCCGGATTGACGGCTGCCTCGATTATTCCACAACCCCCGGAGTCAAGCGCACGTTTAAGTGCTGAACGCATTCCGGAAAGGTCAGTGACACGTTGCACATCAACTCCCAGGAATCTGTCAGCTCCGAATAGGGACCCGTCATGTACATGAATGCCGTATGGACTCAGGCGCTTCCATGACTGTTTAACCTTGATGAGGTTAAGCTCCCCGTCACTGAAGACGACAACTATGATTTTAAGCCCCAGCCGGCGTGCTGTAATTATCTCACCGGCAGACATCGCAAACCCGCCATCACCGGTAACGCACACCACCGGCCCGCCGCTCCCTGCCAGGGCAGCTGCAACAGCAGAAGGAAGTCCGAATCCCATCGATGACCACCCGTTTGTCATTATCAGCTTTCCGCGCTGCACATCCCACATCTGGCCTGTAAGGTGCAGGTGAGATCCCACATCGGCCGTAACGGTGGCATCCGGGGGGAGGACTTCCCGCATCAACGACAGGGCAGTGACAGGATTCAATCCCCTCTCTGCCCTGTTCAGGGATGCCCGTATATCATCCCTTGTCCGGGCTGCCAGGGCCATCATCTCTTCCGAGCTTCCCAGGGGTGACAATAACCTGAACCACTCCTCCGGAGCTGACACAACCTCAATTGCTCCGCTAATCCGCAGGTCAGAAGGCTTTGTGTCAAAATGAACGAGTGGTACCTCCGGGAGCCATGATTCATAATTGTACTCCACCGGATCATAACCCAGTCCGATAACCAGGTCGGCTGCCCTGATCAGCCTTGCAAGCCGGTCACTCAGCGCATGGAACAGGACTCCGGCACAGGATGGATGATCATATGTGATGACTCCCTTTGCCATCGGGGTGACCACTACCGGAACTTTGTGATCTTCCAGGAATCTGACCAGTGAACGGCCGGCAACCGTTCTCATGGCAGTCAGGCCGACGGCAATCAGGGGCCTTCGAGATGAAGCTATCAGGACTCCCGCCCTGGCCTCACTGTTTCCTCCCGCAGGATTATGCCCGGGAATTCCCGCCGACATTGAAACGTTCGAATCCGGTCTGGCAACACTGCCTGCCAGGTCAGAGGGCAACCCCAGGTGCACCGGTCCCGGGTACTCCTCATTTGCCAGTTCTAGACTCCGGCTGATGATCTCTCCTGCATTATCTGCATTGAGTCTGAAGGTCTCCTTTGTCAGCGGACGAAACAGAGCCTGCTGATCGATGTTCATCTGAGCCGTACGCCCCAGCCATGCCTCAGGCATCTCGCTCGTCAGGGCAATCAACGGGGAACGGTCGAGCAATGCCCCGCCCACCCCAGACGCAAGATTTACCGCTCCCGGCCCGAAGGTGGCATGACACACACCCGTGACACCGGTGAGCCTGGCCGTGACATCTGCCATTACCGCAGCTGAAGATTCATGGCTGGTAAGGATAAACTCTATTCCTGCCTTCCTGAATGCCTCCATATACGGTATAGAGGGCCCTCCCGGTATCCCGAAAAACCTCCTTACTCCTCCTTCCCGCAACTGCCGCGATAAAAAATCCTCAATAACCATAACCATATCCCTCCTTGATCCTGGAACATTTAAAAAATGTGAAAGCACAGTAAATTAAACCATAAAACAATCTGGAAGTGTTCAAAATACACGCAATTTATCTTAACTATGCATAAAATTAAAACAGTCGGGCAATGTACAGAACTTTTATCTGCAGTTTTTTCTCTTTTCTGCTAGCCACAACGGTTATTCTTCCGGGCAGGGCGCAGGGGACCGAAAAGGATTATGAGAGGGCTGAAAATGTTGGCAGGCAGCTTACCGGGAAGGTATGGCACAGTGACATCAGGCATGCCTGGGTAGGCAAGACCAATATGCTGATCTTTGAGGACAGATCCCCGGCAGGGAAGGACTTTATCCTTGCCGATGCTCTGAAAAAAACAAGTAAAAAGGCATTTGATGCCGTGAAGCTGGCTGACGCTCTTGCGAAGATCACCCGTGATACAGTCAGGGCCTCCGATCTCCCGATAAGGAACCTGGTAATGGCAGATGACCTGAAATCCATGACCTTCGAGTATTCCGGAGCAGTGTACAAATGTGACCTGAAAAAATACACTGTCACCAGGGAGCGTGAAGCCAGAAGACCTTTTACATGGGGCGGAGACGACAGGTGGCCGTGGGGCTTCCGCGATGAACTGACCGGAGTGCCTGACACCTCGCCAGACAAAAACATGACGGCATTCATTCGTGACTACAACCTCTGGATAAGGATGCTGAAGGATAAGAAGGAGTACCAGCTAAGCCATGACGGCGGAATAGGCAGGTACTACTCAGCATCGGTATACTGGTCGCCTGATTCGAAAAAAATCATGGCATACCTCGTTATTCCTGCCGAGAAACACATGATTTCATATGTGGAGTCATCACCCGAAGGTCAGCTCCAGCCGAAATATTATTCCCGGGAATATCCTAAACCCGGCGATGCCGTTCCCCAGTTCTTCCCGCAGATATTTGATGTTGCCGGAAAGAAGCACATCGCCGTTGATGAGACAATGATCCTCAACCAGTACAGTCTTGAGGAGTTCCGCTGGGACTCCCTCGGTAACTCCCTTACTTTTGAATACAACAAACGCGGGCACCAGGTCTACAGGGTGATGAGGATCGATGCAGCTACCGGGAAGATGAGCGTGATCATTGATGAACAGTCGCCTACCTTCATTGATTACAGCGGGAAACGCTACAGGTATGACGTTAAGGGAACCGGTGAGATAATATGGGCTTCAGAGCGGGACGGATGGAACCATCTGTGGCTTTATGACGGCAACACCGGCAGGGTGAAGAACCAGATAACCAAGGGAGAATGGCTTGTGCGCGGAGTAGTCAGCGTTGACCCGAAGGAGCGCAGCATAATCTTCATGGCTTCCGGTCGTGAAAAGGGAGATCCATATCTGATTCATTATTACCGGATCGGGTTTGACGGTTCGGGTCTGACCCATCTTACCCCAGCTGACGGGAACCATGAGGCTGTCTTTTCGGACAACGGAAAGTATTTCGTTGACACCTGGTCACGGGTAGACATGCCACCTGTCTCAGTGGTGCGCAGCATGGAAGACGGCAGTGAGGTGATGAGACTGGCCGAAGCTGATGTAAAGGATCTGATGGCCACAGGATGGCAGTACCCTGAGGTGTTCACCGCCAAAGGGCGTGACGGGGTAACAGACATCTGGGGAATAATCATCAGGCCGCTCAACTTTGATCCGTCGAGAAAATACCCGGTTATCGAGAACATTTACGCCGGACCCCACAGCAGCTTCGTCCCGAAGTCGTTCCGCCCCACGTTCAGCAACATGAACTCACTGGCTGAACTGGGTTTCATTGTGGTGCAGATTGATGGCATGGGAACATCAAACAGGTCGAAGAAATTTCATGATGTGGCATGGAAGAACATTAAGGATGCCGGTTTTCCTGACAGGATCCTCTGGATGAAAGCCGCAGCAGACAAATACCCTTACATTGACATTGAACGGGTGGGTATATACGGGACCTCGGCAGGCGGACAGAACTCAACCGGAGCCCTCCTCTTCCACCCTGAATTCTATGATGTCGCGGTTTCATCATGCGGCTGTCATGACAACAGAATGGACAAGATATGGTGGAATGAACAGTGGATGGGATGGCCGGTTGACCAGAGTTATATCGAGTCGTCGAATGTTGAGAACGCTCACCTGCTGAAAGGGAAGCTGCTGCTGATCAATGGCGAGATGGACAATAACGTTGACCCTGCCTCAACCACGCAGCTTGTCAACGCTCTTATCAAGGCAGGGAAAGACTTTGACTACCTGCTGGTGCCGGGCATGCAGCACAGCAGTGGTGGCGTCTATGGCGAACGCCGCAGGATGGATTTCTTCGTAGAAAACCTGCTTGGAGTAAAACCACCGGACTGGAATAAGAAGGAAAAATAAAAAAAACGATATTTGCAGTCTTATCTGATCCGGATGACTGACCGCCATACCAACACCATCATCTGGGCAATCATAACATGCCTGATGTGGTCAACCGCTTATCCCTTTATTAAGGTAGGACTGCAATATTCAACACCGCTTCACTTCGCGGGAACCAGGTTTATTCTCTCGGGACTCATGATCCTGCCGTTCACGGTAAGGCCCCGGGAGTACATCAGGATGATCAGGGATAACCGCAGCCTGGCAATATGGGTTACCATACTGCAGACACTGATCAACTACATCCTGTTTTACATAGGGATGGATCGCGTGCCTGGCGCCCTGGGTGCGGTTATTGTAGGGTCACAGCCCTTTGTGACAGCAATAGTATCACGGATAATGATCCGGGAGGAGCGGTTCACCCGAGCCAAGGTAATAACCATCATTCTTGGCCTGGCCGGCATAGCACTCGTCAGCGCCGGCCGCCAGGGATTCCATTTCGGCCTGCCGGGCGAGATAGCTGGAATAATAATGATCTTCATCGCCAATATCTCAACCGCAACAAGCAACGTCCTCGTCTCAAAGAACGGCAAAAACATGAATCCACTGGTGCTGAGTTCATTCTCTCTCTTCACCGGAGGAGCCATCATGTTCGGGATTTCATTCCTGTTTGAGGATGTGCCGGCGAAACCGGACTTCCCGCTGAACTACTGGCTGGTGCTTATCTGGCTTGCATTCATGTCAGCCTTTACCTTCTCCAAATGGTATGTACTTCTCAAGCGTCCCGAGGTCAGGGTCAGCGAGCTGAACCTCTGGAAATTTATCATTCCGGTCTTCGGTGCAATCCTGAGCTGGATCATAGTTCCGGGAGAGAATGCCGACTGGGTGACCGTTACCGGCATGGTGATCATATCGCTCTCACTGATCTGGTTCTTCGGCTTCACTGCAAGGCGTGAACGGAAGATCGAAGAGGTGCCCGCAGGACCGATGGCTAAATAGGGTCTGAGGGTCTGAAGGTCTGAAGGTCTGAAGGTCTGAAGGTCTGAGGGTCTGAGGGTCTGAGGGTCTGAGGGTCTGAGGGTCTGAAGGTCTGAAGGTCTGAAGGTCTGAGGGTCGGAAGGTCTGAAGGTCTGAGGGTCTGAGGGTCTGAGGGTCGGAAGGTCTGAAGGTCTGAGGGTCTGAAGGTCTGAAGGTCTGAGGGTCTGAGGGTCTGAAGGTCTGAAGGTCTGAAGGTCTGAAGGTCTGAGGGTCTGAGGGTCTGAGGGTCTGAGGGTCTGAGGGTCTGAAGGTCTGAGGGTCTGAAGGTCTGAAGGTCTGAGGGTCTGAAGGTCTGAGGGTCTGAAGGTCTGAGGGTCTGAGGGTCTGAGGGTCTGAGGGTCTGGCAACCTATATTATTGATTATCTGCTATAAACAT
>Ga0209604_1000806_pt1 | contig 27812 bp, 28 predicted proteins | sample AD_UKC097_MetaG_FD_184405 | JGI IMG/M metagenome (GOLD analysis project Ga0209604, IMG submission 184405) | Active sludge microbial communities of municipal wastewater-treating anaerobic digesters from USA - AD_UKC097_MetaG (SPAdes) (version 2) | ecosystem: Engineered > Bioreactor > Anaerobic >... | reverse complement strand
CTTCCAGCCGCGGATCTCACTCCGCTACCTTGCCGGTGAGGATCTCTCGTTCAAGCTGTCATACAGTAAGATGGCCCAGTTTGTGCACCTGCTTACAACCTCTGCCATCAGTCTGCCAACCGATCTTTGGCTGCCCGTGACGCGCCGGTATGAGCCACCTGTCTCGCACCAGGTGGCTGCCGGTACGGGATTCCTTATCCCGGGCAATCTTGAGGTCACCGTGGAGGCCTTTTACAAGACCATGGATAACTTGATTGAGTATAAGGAGGGAGCCTTCTTCGGCGGTACGGGCGCCGGGTGGGAGTCGAAGGTGGAGAAAGGCAGGGGATGGGCCTACGGGGCCGAGTTAATGGTAGAAAAGAGTTATGGAAAGCTGACGGGATGGATAGGCTATACCCTCTCCTGGACCAACCGCAGGTTTGAGAACCTCAACTTTGGAGAAACCTTTCCCGCCAAGTATGACCGCAGACATGACATAAGCGTTGCGCTGACGCATAAGTTCAGCGACAGGGTTGATGCAGGACTGGTATGGGTTTACGGCACCGGCAACGCTGCCACCCTGGGCGCATCGGAGTACCCTGCTGAGAATCTCTTTGCCTACTATTCCGGGTATGACGTGATTACTGACTTCCCGGGACGGAACAAATATCGTTTGCCTTCTTACCACAGGCTCGATCTGGGGGTTAACCTGCATAAACAAAAGAAACACGGAGTACGCACCTGGAGTTTCTCGGTTTACAATGCCTACAACCGGCTTAATCCTTTCTTTGTCTACTGGGGCGACAAATGGGTGGAGGAACCTGATCCGGACAATCCGGGAGAGATGATTTACTACAGCAAGCCTGAGCTTAGAAAGGTGAGTGTGTTCCCAATTATTCCGTCAGTATCATATTCATACAAGTTCTGAAAGCCATGAAGATGATCAAAAGGAAAATAGTAACCCTGACGGCTGTGGCAATGGCCGCACTTGTAACCATCGGATGTGATACGGTGATTGACTACAGGGGTCCGGAGACCGAACCAAAGGTGGTCATCTATGCCCTCCTTCAACCAGATAGTCTTTTCGTGGTATCAGTGTCGGAAAGTCATTCTGTCTTCCAGGAGAAATGGCAGCCCCGGCAGATCAAGGATGCAACGGTGCGGGTCTACAGCGACGACGAACTGCTGGAGACACTGACCTATCATAATTATGAGCCTGCAGATTATTATGCTGTCTATCCCTATTCACTTTACACCTCGCAGACAAACAGGCCGGAGTTCGGGCATACTTACCGCGTTGAGGTTGAGGTTCCGGGATACCCCAGGGCATACGGCGAGACTGTCCTGCCTGCTCCGGTGACGGTCGAGGTTATTGACACCAGCTACGCTTATGGCGATTACGGAAACAGGCAGTTTAACGTAAAACTACGCTTCCGCGATCCGGCTGGCGAGGAAAACTACTACAGGTTTACGGCGCCCGCAACGATGGGGAGCTACTGGGGTGACCCCGGCCAGCCTTATGATCCGGAACAGAAGATTTATGTCCACATTAATGACCTGAGCTATGGTGCCCTCAATGATCCCATAATATCTCCTGTGCAGGAAGATGACATTTTTGATATGTATCTTCATAATGACTATTATATCTTTAATGATGAGCTTATACCGGGCAGGGAGTATAATCTCAGCCTGACCTACAATGAAATGATTATTAATACGGAGTATTACGAGTTCATGCGCGCATTCTTCAGGTTGAACAGCATCACGAGGGATCTCTATCTGTTCCTGCAGTCGTTCTCGGCTTACCGGCAGACATCAGATAATCCCCTTGCTGAACCGGTTCCGGTATATACCAACGTTACCAACGGACTCGGTGTGGTGGGAGCATTGTCATTTACCCAGGATTCACTCATTATAGGAGAGTACCCGGTTGAAGGGGTGCAGTATGAACAACATCTCTACTGACACTCCTGCTTCAGACTTGTCGGTCGCTAATTATATACCCCCCCCCACAAAAAAAATCACTTTTTCTTGCATCAGTGAAAATAATTATTTTACTTTGTAGCGCAAAGTACTACAAAATACAGTGATGAATCAATCAGATCAGCATCTTGAGGATATCCAGGCCATCAGGAAGTTAATGGAGGCATCTTCCAGGTTCCTGTCGCTCAGCGGATTATCGGGAATAGTGGCGGGACTCCTGGGCGTTGCAGGGGCTATTGCCGCACAGCTCATCATAACGAAGATCTCCGCACCTGAAGACTGGTATATGAGACCATTTGCGGAGGGGCTTGACGGATTCCGTGAGTTTTTACCTCTGTTTGGAGTAATGGCACTGGTATTGGTGCTGGCTTTTTCGGGAGCTGTTATCTTTTCTTCGCGCAAGGCGAGAAAGAGCGGGCACAGGGCATGGACTCCCGTCACGCGCAGGATGCTGGCGAGCCTTCTCATTCCTCTTGGAACGGGAGGTTTGTTCATTCTTTTTACTGCTGCCACGGTACCTGCCGGGGTGTCGATTGCATCAACACTTATCTTTTACGGATTGGCTGTCATAAGCGCCGGAAAATTCACATTCGGCGAAATACACTGGCTGGGAGTGCTTGAGGTGATTACCGGGCTGGTATGTCTGGCGCTGCCTCAGCACTGCGTATTAATATGGGTTTTCGGGTTTGGCCTGCTGCATATCGTTTACGGGCTTTTCATGTATCTCAGGTACAGGGGATGAAAGAGATACTGGCAAACTTCAACAAGGCCTTTGAGAGCCGTGTCAGGCTGGGCATCATGTCCGTGCTGGCAGTCAATGACAGCATGGACTTTACCGGCCTGCGCGAAACCCTGGCGGTGACTGACGGCAACCTCGCCAGCCACCTCAGGGCCCTCGAAGAGGCAGGGTACATAAATATGGAGAAGAGCTTCATCAACCGGAAGCCCAACACCAGCTATTCAATAACCGAGGAGGGACTGGACAGCTTCAGCAGCCACCTTAAGGCACTGGAGGAACTGATCAGAAACCGATAATTTTTTTTGTAATATCAACTTTGAAATACAAAGTACTTTAATGAATCCAAAAACGATGGAAACAGAAAACACAAAACAGGAAAGATGGTATGAGTCAATGACCGTCAAGATGGTCTTAATCGGAGTAATGGGACTGATTCTGCTCATCCCGCTTGCACTCATTATGGAGCATATCAGGGAGCGTTCTTCGAATGCTGAAACAGCCCGGCAGGAAATCGGCTCACTATGGGCATCAGCCCAGACGGTCACCGGTCCGGTGCTTAACGTACCCGGTATCAGGATTGTTGCCGATGACGGTTCATATGTAACAACCACCATGCACATTCTCCCTGACGGGCTCAAGGTGAACGGCGTTCTGGTGCCGGAGATCAGGTACAGGGGCATCTATGAAACCGTTGTTTATGACTCAGACATAAGTATTACCGGCACCTTCGTTGTGGCAGGTTATGAGCATCTTAATGAGTACACCTGGCAATGGGACAAGGCATATATCTCTCTTGGTGTATCTGACAACAAGGGGATTGCTGACAGCGTCTCGCTCAGCATGGGTGGCAGGGTCATCAGTGCCATTCCCGGGGCCGGCCAGACCGAGCTCTTTGACAACGGTATTTCATTCCGGTATGCCATTGACAAGGCTGCGCTGAGTGAGGCAGGCGGTGAGTTCAGTCTCAGTCTGGGTCTCAGGGGCAGTGGCAGCCTGGTCTTTTCGCCCGTAGGCCGGACCACCGAGGTAGTCCTCTCTTCTGATTGGGACGCTCCTTCCTTCACCGGCAATTTTCTTCCGGCAGAGCGTGAGGTGACTGATACCGGCTTCACGGCAAGCTGGGTTGTGACCCATCTTAACAGGAGCTTCCCGCAGGTTTGGGAGGGCAGGCAGTACAAGCCCGCCGATGAGGCTTTCGGTGTTGATCTGATCATGGAGGCTGATCATTATACAAAGGCTGAACGCAGCGCCAAGTACGGCATTCTCTTTATTGCACTCACATTCCTGGTGCTGATCATCATTGAGCTCAGATCAGCCCGGCGTATCCATATATTTTATTATCTGCTTGTAGCCCTTGCCCTTATAATGTTCTTTTCGCTTCTGACCGCCCTGAGCGAACATATAGGATTCAATCCGGCATATCTCATCTCCGCGGTCGCCACCATCGGTTTGCTGACCTTCTTCTTCAGATCGCTTCTGGAGAAAGGGTGGATGACACTGCTCATCAGCGGCATGTTAACGGTGCTTTATATCTTCATCTTCTTCCTTCTGGCAATGAAAGATTATGCGTTCCTGGCAGGCAACATCGGCCTCTTTGTGCTGCTTGCCGCCCTGATGATGGTCTCTGCCAGGTACAGGCTGTTCAGGTCGTAGGTATCGCAGAGCGAAGCGCCTCCGGCAGTCTTCCCGCGAAGCATTGCCGGAGGTCACCTGCCGAACCGCACTGGTAATGATTCAACCGGCTGAGGTTCACAGCAGGCGTTGACCAGTTGCCAGACTTTTTCCCTACGCCAGCCCGGCGTCATTTCTTCCCTGCCGCCACTTTTCGCGGCCCCTTCCCCGCTGCACGACGACTGGCAGCGGGGAAGGTTTTTTATAGTAGGAGGTAATTGTTACCGGTCATGGAATATATCACCATTTTGAATTAACTTACAGGTCGCATTAAACGGTCTGATAAATGATGCTTAAAAGGTATATTGAAGAAGGGGGGCCTGATAAGTTTGACCTGGTTATTGTCGGCGGAGGCATCACCGGTGCCGCCGTTGCATATATCGCTGCTGCCCGTGGCCTCTCGGTAGCTCTCTTCGAGAAGAAAGACTACGGCGGCGCCACCTCGGCAGCCACCTCTAAACTCATCCACGGCGGATTGCGCTATCTCGCCAACGGCGAACTGAAACTGGTCCGCGAATCGCTCCGCGAACGACGTATCCTTGGCAATATAGCCCCGAACTTTGTCTATCCGCTCCCTTTCCTACTGCCGATGTACAGGAGGTGGAGAGGCAATATATGGAAGATGCTGATCGGGATGTACCTCTATGACCTACTCTCCTATGACAAGAAAGACACGTGGGACAAAAGCAAGAAACTGGAGAATCACCGGCTGATAAATCACAGAAAAACCATCAGGGTTGAACCCAACCTTAAGAAGGAAGATCTCAGGAATGCCTTTTATTTCTTTGATTACCAGAGTATATTCCCTGAACGCCTGACGCTGGCTTTTATCAAGTCTGCCGCCGAGTATGGCGCCTGCGTTTCAAACTACACACCTGTTGACGGGTTTATTTTTGATGAGGGGAAGAGGATCACGGGGGTTAGGGTGAGGGATCACTTCACCGGCATAACCAGGGAGGTTCACTCCAGCCTGGTGATCAACTGCGGCGGCACATGGGCAGACAAGATACTGAGTATGGCAGCCGGAGATGATAAGGTCTCCCATCGTGTCAAACGTTCGGAAGGCATTCATATCATCACCAAAAAGATAGCAGGTCATCATGTTGTCTCACTACAGAAGGCTGACGGGGGCCATATGATGATTATGCCATGGCGCGAACACTCCCTCATAGGTACAACGGATAAGGAGTTTCTGGGTGACCCGGATGACTACAGGGTCTCAATGGAGAGTATAGACGAGATCATTGAAAATGTGAACACCAATTTTGGCAGGAAGATCTCGCGTGAAGATATAGTGCACGCTTACGGCGGTCTACGGCCACTGGTGGATGATCAGACAAAGGGATCATATGAGACCTCGAGAAAATATGAGGTTTATGACAATGCCGTTGACGGCATACAGGGAATGATCACAGTTGAAGGAGGCAAGTACACCACCAGCCGGAGTCTTGCCCGCGAGGTACTGAGGGTGATCTCGGCAAAGCTCAACAGGGTTCTTTCTGATGCGGTGTCGGACAACCTTTATCTGTCTGGTTGCGAGATACGTGACATGAAGCAGTTCATGATCCGCCAGCACCTTAACTACAAGGATTTCAGTCGCGAGACAGTAGAATATATAAGCAGGAATTACGGGACCGAGAGCCAGATTGTCTTTCGCATTGCACGTGGCGACAGCCGGTATGCCGAGGTGATCAGCCATGACGGCGAACTGCTTGCAGAGGTTGTCTATGCCATTCAGTATGAGAGTGCCATGACGCTATGTGACATTATGCTCCGGAGGACAGGCACGGGCACCCTGGGAAATCCTGGCCGGGTTGTAACGGAGAAGGTTGCATCCCTGGCCGCAGAGATGCTGGGATGGGATGAGAGGAGGAAGGAGGAGGAGACAGCCTCGCTGATGAAAGTATATGATTTATTCTGACAGCATGAACAACGAGAACAGCTACCGCCATATCCTCAAATGGGGAGACAAGCATGAGGAAGGCATAAGCCATCATATGGCTAAGGTTATCAGGGAGAAGTTCGGGTTGACGGATGAGGACTTCAAAAGGAAGCATCTTCCCGGCACTGATTCTGTAAAGCTTGACAAACCCTCTCTGCTCAAGCCTCCCCATACTGATTTCTTCAGGAGCGTCTGCGGCAGTGAGAACGTACATACGGATGATCTGTCGCGCGCCCGCTTCTCATGCGGCAAGTTTTACGGAGAGCTGCTTGATCTGAGGCTGGGCATGGTGCCCGGACCGCCTGACGCGGTGGTTTCCCCCCGCACACATGAGGAGGTTGTCAGGATAGTTGAGTACTGCAATGAGGAGGGAATTGCAGTGGTGCCCGCAGGAGGACTCTCATCGGTTACGGGAGCAGTAAGGGCACCACGGGGTGGCATAGCTCTTGACCTGACAAGGCACCTTAACAGGATCATCTCGGTCAACACCCGTAACAAGACAGTCACCGTTCAGGCGGGCATGTACGGGCCCGCGCTGGAGGAGGAGCTCAACAGGCAGGGATACAGCTGCGGCCACTTCCCGCAGTCGTTTGAGTATTCAACCGTGGGCGGATGGATCTCTGCAAGAGGAGCGGGCCAGGCATCCACCGGTTACGGTAAGATTGAAGATATGCTGGTGGCATTAAAGGCGGTAACCCCTGCCGGAGTCATTGAGACAAAAGACTTCCCCCGTATGGCGCAGGGATGGGATCTGTACAGGCTCTTTGCCGGCGCGGAAGGAACACTGGGAGTAATCACTGAAGCAACCCTGCATATTTTCAACCACGCACCGGGGAACACTGCCTCAGCAGCCTTTATCTTCAGATCGTTTGAGACAGCCGTTGAGACGATGCGCAGGATCATGCAGGCAGAATGTGGCAGGCCCCATCTATTCCGCATATCAGATCCTGACGAGACAGATATTGCATTCCGCACGAGCGGATTTGACGGCACCTTTGCCGACAGGCTGCTCCAAATGCTGGGATTCAAGGCCGGCAGCCGATGCCTGATGTTCGTGACCGTGGAGGGGGAGAAGGATTATGCACGGTTCGTGCTTAAAAAGATTAGGAGAAAAGCCCGTGCAGGAAAGGGTATGTATATTGGCACATCCCCTGTCAGGAAATGGCTGGAACAGAGATATTCCAGTGCCTATATGCGTGACCCACTGATGGATCTAGGCATAATGACCGACACCCTTGAGACCGCTGTCACATGGGAGAACCTGATGAAGGTATGGCGGGCAACGCATGAGTACGTCAGCCGGCGGCCGAAAGCTTTTATGATGATACACATATCTCATGTTTACGAGAACGGCGCAAACCTGTACTTTACCTTCCTCAGCCCGATGGAGAAGGGCAATGAGAAGAATGATTTTACCTCTTTCCACAGGGGGCTGGTGGAGACCATCATTGAACATGGCGGCTCCATATCACACCATCATGGAGTGGGGCGCGTGCTGGCACCATGGATGGAGGGCCACCTTGGGAAGAACTCCATGGAACTGCTCAGGGCAGTGAAGAAACATCTTGATCCGAACAACATAATGAATCCCGGCGGTATGCTGGGATTACCGTGACGTAAAAACGAAACAAATCAACTCCGGCGGCATACCGGACTTTTTATATCCTGACCATGAAATCATCCGATGAGCTTATTCTGGCTATAGACTTCGGCACCCAATCGGTTCGCGCCGTACTGGCCGACCTGCAGGGCAACGTGCTTCACCTCACAAAAACAGAGATAGAACCCTATTTCTCAGTGGCGCCCGGATGGGCTGAACAATATCCCGAGTACTTCAGGGACAAAATGTTCGAAGGACTGAGGCGATTCTTCAGCGAGATCACCTGTGATAAGGAACGGATAAAAGCCGTTACACTCACCACACAGAGATCAACTCTTATCAACCTCGATGCTGAAGGTAGATCACTGCGCCCGGCAATTACCTGGCTTGACCAGCGACTGAGTGCGGTGGGTAAGTATCCCGGGAAGCTGATGGATCTGGCCCTGAGGCTCGTAGGTATGAGGGAGGCGGTCCATTTTGCAGTCAAGAACGGAGAGTCCAACTGGCTGATGCAGAACACCCCGGATATTTGGGAGAAGACCAGCAAGTACCTGCTCCTGTCCGGTTACCTGACCTGGACCCTGACAGGCGAGTACAGGGATTCAGTCGGTTGTACGGTGGCTTACCTGCCTTTCGATTACAAGACACAAAAGTGGACCGACAGCAGGCACATGAATTACAAAATGTTTCCCATAGAGCGGGAGAAACTGCCCGATCTTGTTAAACCTTCTGAGGTGCTGGGTCACATAAGCAAAGAGGCTTCGGAACAATCAGGCATCCCTGCCGGCCTGCCACTGATAGCGGCCGCAGCCGACAAGGCCAGCGAGGTGCTGGGCTCGGGAGTCATCACCCCTGACATTGCCTGTCTCAGCTATGGCACTACGGCCACAGTGCAGACCACTGACAGCAGATACCATGAGGTGATCCCCTTCTTTCCTTCATACCCGAGTGCCGTCCCTGACTGCTACAACACCGAGGTGCAGATCTACAGGGGCTACTGGATGATAAGCTGGTTCAAGAAGGAGTTCGGACTGAAGGAGATACAGATGGCGGAGAAGACCGGACGCCACCCGGAAACCTTCTTTGATGCCATGGTTGACGAGGTGCCGGCAGGTTCAATGGGGCTCATACTACAACCATACTGGTCGCCTGGCGTAAAAGTTCCCGGCACAGAAGCCAAGGGAGCAATAATCGGTTTCGGCGACGTACATACCCGCGCACATGTATACCGTGCCATACTTGAAGGCCTCACATATTCACTAAAAGAGGGTCTTAACCGAACGGTTAAAAGGACAAAGATTCCGGTAAATACAGTCATTGTTTCGGGGGGTGGTTCACAGAGCAGACAGGCGATGCAGATCACGGCTGATATCTTCAACATGGAGACATTCAGGCCGCATACATACGAGACCTCGGCTATTGGCGCCGCAATCAACGCAGCAGTGGGGATGGGTTATTACGGGGATTTTCCCTCAGCGGTGGCTGCCATGACACGCAGGGGTGACCGGTTTGAGCCCGATCCTGAAAATGTTGAGATATACAGTGAGTTGTATGATAAGGTTTATTCAAGGATGTACAGGCATCTCCAGCCACTTTATGAGCAGATAAGGGATATTACCGGTTACCCGCCGAAGATCTGATCCTGGCATGGGGGAGATCCCCGGAGCTGACTCCTGTGTGAATTTGTACCCTGCAGGATATCAGGTAACAGCAAGCCTTTTTTGCAGTATTCAGACCACCTTTATTTCGATAGAGCCACCCAGGCCGAGCCTCTCGCCTGCGATTATGATCACGGAGCGTATCTCAGTGATTTTCAGAGCATCTTCAGTGACCTGATGAACCAGATCAGAGCTTTTCACGTTGTTGCAGAAGGCCGTTGCATAGGCATCGGCCAGCGCCCCGCTGCGGCATGCAATCATACATGCGTCCGCTATCCCGAAGCTGAGTGAGTGGCCCACCGTGCCTGACGAACAGCAGAGGGCAAGAGGGGTGTCTTCCGGCTTAAGCTGCAGGGCTATTTTTTCTGACAGGGGGGAGCTGCCTGCATATACAGACACGGTAGCAGGTTCCGACAATTTCATGAAGATATCACCGCCATTTTCCACCACCACCTCGTCTGCTCCTGACTCCTCCAGCAGATCGATGCATATGAATTCTGCCATGGCCCCGGCCACGGCGCTCATGGGGCCGGTGCCCGCAGCCAGAGCCGCATCACTCATTTGTGTGATCATCACGTGAGCGCCGCCCGGGGCCACCACGGGCGTCAGCGAATCCCTGAACTCCGGGTGCAGTTTTATATGTTTCTCCAGTACGTTCCGGTAAAAGAGTATCCGGTCCATTGTAAACCGTTCTGTCTCCTTCCTGTAGTGTCTGCTGTCAACTGCCACCCACAGGTCGGTTTCGCGGAAAGCGCAACGGAAGCTGGTCCAGCGGCTGTTGCCCATCGCCTCTCTATACAGACGGGGCTGATATGCCGGGCTTTTAGCCAAGATCGATGGCAAATAGTTTCAGCGGGCAGGCGGTAAGGCAGAGCTCACAGACCACGCATTTCTCAGGCTCAAATACCAGCTCGGCCGACTTGTGGTCCATGGTCAGCGCCCCGGCAAAGCATACGGCCGAGCAGGCGCCGCAATGAACGCAGAGATCTTTCCGGTAGGTGATCTTGCGGTCAATGGGGACACACTCCACATTCTGCTGTTTCATGTATTCCATTCCCTCTTTCAGCACCTTCGATGGCGCGGTCATCTCCATGACAAGATGCCCTATCTTTCCCGGTGAGACGTCTGCCCTGACAATGTTGACCATGATGTCAAATTTCCTGATAAGGTTGTATGTTATCGGTTCACCTGTCGCCTCGGGCGGGAAGGTCAGCACAAATCTCCTGCTTTTCATACGGTTATTCAAGATTAAAAGTTAAAGTCTGATGTCAAGGTTATTGAGTCCCGGTGTCTTTGTAAAGGCTTCCACCGGGGCTGTCAGCAGGAACCGTCCTGCAGTTATCTCCAGACGGAGCGTTTCAGCTATCTCGCGGGCCACCCTGAGGCTCGAGAGTGGTGCTGTACGGATCTTCTTACCGTTAAGGGTAATCTCACCGGAGAAAAGAGACTTATAGTTGGTGCGTCCCAGCACGTCATGACCGGGTGAGCCATAGTCAATAATATTTGTTTCAATCTGGCTGTTACGGATCATCACGCGGCGGGCCATATCCTCATCAAGCACCGGTATGGGAATGCCTGCTCCTATAAAGATTGTAACTCCGTATTTCTCAAAGTATGCTGCCCTGATGAATTTTGTATTCATCTCCCTGGCATTGCCTATAAGAGCCAGGGTGGCCGCGTTGCCAACAGGTATGCCATTTTCATTGACCGGCTTGCCGGTATTGAACTGTGTGCCATGCCATGCCACATACCCTGTAGTACCCCCGAAGAAGATGCGGGTGCCGACTCCTATGGTGCGCATCTCGGGATCATTGAGCAGAGGGCTGAGCTCACCTGAGGTGGAGAAGGTGGCGTTGCCGAACGATGGCAGCAGGGTGCCCATATATGTATATTTCATTTTGGATGTGCTGTTCACCGCCACATTGTAGTTCTGGTAAGCATTACGCGGATTGAACATTATCATCTCATTGACTGTGGCCCTGTTGATGAGTGTCTTTACCTCGGTGCGCGGGTAGCAGTCTGTTCCCTTGGCTGTGGCCTGCAGGAGAATATCTTTTCCTGCTATCAGCTCCTCAATGACATGGGCCCCTCCGTACTGGTCGTGAGGCAGGGCTGTCTCGGTGGCTCCTATATAGGCATCAACGGCTGCTATGCCGGCAAAGACAGGCACATTGTTGAGGGTGATCCTTTCCATGCGCATAGGCGGATCGGTATGACCGAAGTTGATGAACATGCCTGATGAGCACATGGGTCCGAAGGTACCCGTGGTTACAACGTCAACCTTTTCGGCAATAACTGCAGGCGTTTCTTCGCGGCCCATGGCCGCCACCTGTTCAGCCGTAAGTACTACCGCCTTTCCTTTGCGGATCTTTTCATTGATCTCCTCAATGGAGCGCTTCTTCGACATAATATAAATTTTAAAGTAACTTTAGCCTGTTCAATAACAAACTTCAAAGATATGCTTAGATCACTTATTGTCGCAGCTATTTCCGCAATTCTTTTCTTTTCATGTGTTCCGGCCGACGACCCGGCTATTGATGTGATGTCTTTCAATATCAGGCTTGACACCCAGCACGACGGGCCGAATGCCTGGCCTCACCGCGCTGGCATGGTTGCCGGGTTTGTCAATGACCAGATACCTGATCTGCTTGGTATGCAGGAGGTTCTGTGGCATCAGTACCTGTATCTTGATTCAGCGCTGATCGGTTATGGATCAGTGGCCGCAGGCCGTGATGATGGCCTCCGGGAAGGAGAGGCCTGCCCTGTCTTCTACCGGCTCGGCAGGTTCGACAGGCTTGACAGGGGCTCATTCTGGCTCTCCGCTACACCCGACGTGCCGGGATCAGTGGGATGGGGAGCGGCTCTGACACGCGTGGCTACCTGGGTCCGGCTCTATGATAAGGTTAGGCAGGATACGCTGCTGTTTATAAATACTCATTTTGACCATGTAAGTGACTCGGCCAGAGTGATGAGTTCCGGTGTGTTGCTCGGCAGGCTGAAGGAGCTGGCTGGTAACAATGATTTCATCATTACAGGCGATTTTAACGCACGGCCCGGGAGTCTTGCCATTGAGAGGATGACTGAAGAGGGGTATGCCATGGACAGTTTTATGTTGTCAGAGACTCCTCCCTCCGGGGAGAGCTATACATTCAACGGGTTTAAAGAGGAACCGGGTGAGGGAAGGATTGACTATATCTTCGTCCGTGAAGGCATGAAGGTGCTATCACATAAGACGCACCGTGTTATAGAAGAGGGAGTATTCATTTCTGATCACTGGCCTGTGACTGCCAGGGTCAATTAAAAAAAGAGTGATCAGTGATGGGGATGAATTCAATCGGGAGTTTAAAGGCTTCGGAGATATGATGACCCCGCTCAAGAATGTCATCGTCTTCCTCATCATAGTACCACTTGATTACCAGTCTTTTACCCTGATTCAGCACCTGTGAAACCTTTCTGATAACAGCAACCAGTATCTGGGTTCCGAAACTGTTAAGGTATTCCAGCTCGATAATTATCGTGGTTGTGTTAGCGGGATTCTTCAGGTACCGTTCAATGCAATCAAGCAGCTTCTCTGACGGCGCGGTCCTGTTCAGGGCCATAGCCCTGCCCTTTATTGTGAGCGTACCCTCGGCGTCGAAGATAACCTCCGGTGTCCTGTCGGTTGGCAATATGTGGCAGTAAATGGATGGCATTGTAAGAATAAAGTACTCCACTGACGAGTTGTAAAGGTAAGCAGATATATCTGCGGGGACAAAAATTATTTTAATACCACAGCAGAAGTGAGGGTTATTCCAGGGATGCAAAAATCTAAAAGAGTCCGCGTGATAGTCAGGCTCTCTTGCGGTATGCCCTGATGGCGAGGATGATGAAACCCATGGCCAGTAGAGACAGCATTCCAATATCGCGGGCAATCTCGTGGAATCCTGCACCCTTCAGCATCACCATTCGGTTGATACGCATGAGGTAGGCAACCGGGTTAACCCAGTTGAACTGCTGCGCCCATAGCGGCATGCTCTCAGCAGGGGTGAATATGCCGCTCATGAGAATAAATACTATTGTAAAGAAAAACGCCACAAAGAGATACTGCTGCCTGTTGGAGACCAGGGTCGAGAAGAAGAGTGCCATCCCCAGCACTGCTACCAGGAATATTGCCGAGCAGGCAAAGAAGAGCAATATGCTTCCCTCGAATGGAATATTGAAGGCAATCCACCCGACTGTCAGCCCCAGGGCCAGGTCGAACAATCCCAGGATGAAGAAGGGAATTACCTTGGAAACAATAACCTCCCATTTACTGACCGGAGTGACGTTAATCTGTTCCAGGGTCCCCGTTTCCAGCTCCTTAACCAGATTGAGCCCCGCCAGCATCAGGCCGATGGCTATGATCAGTGTGACCAGTATCCCCGGGAGCATGAAATGCTTGTAGTTGAGTGTTGGGTTGTACCAGTAGCGTGGTGCGGTGCTTATGCCCGGGATTACCTTAGGCGCTCCTCCCTGTGACATGACAAGATCCATGTTATAATCACGCACAACAGATGTCAGGTAGCTCCAGGCAAGCATCCCCTGTGTGGCGTTTACGGCATCAACCAGCACCTGAAGCCTGGGTTTAGTCAATCCTGCCAGTCCTTCGGAAAAGTCATCGGGAATTACAAGTACCATATCGGCATCGCCGGAGAGGAGCAGTGATTCTGCTGTGGCAATATTCAGCGGAGCAGCGGTTGTCCTGAAGAAGGAGGATCCGGACAGCTTCGAGATCAGCTCGCGCGAAGCGGAACTCCGGTCATTATCGGTCACGGCAAGGTCGAGCCTCTTGATCTCAAAAGTGACAGCCGGCACCAGGATAAGCATCTGCATAAGGGGAACGCCGATTATTGCCCGCAGCATGAACGGATTCCGGATAATCTGCCGGAACTCCTTCTTCAGCAGAAAGAGTAACCTCTTCATAATGAGGCCTCCCTTCTCTTACAGGAGGGGGCAATCCTCATCATGAGATCTCCCTTGTTGTGTAACGACAATCCTTTCATCCCGCATTCTCCTCCAGCCTTACCTTGAATTTTTTGGCGCTGAGCACCATCAGAAAAAGAGTCATTCCGGCCAGTATCAGCGTCTCTTTCCAGACATAAGCGAAACCGGCCCCCTTGATCATAATAGGACGGATGATTTCTATGAACCACCGGGGTGGAAGGATCATGCTGATGTAATCATAGATCTTTGGCATATTCTCTATCGGGAAGATAAAGCCCGACAGCAGCAGCCCGGGCAGAAGAAGCACCATGAACGTAATGATTATCGCATTCTCCATCTTGTCCACAATTGTGGAAATAAGGATCCCGAAAGACAATCCCATCAGGATATATAGCATACACTCGGCAATGAGCAGCGCGATGCTTCCCCTTACAGGCAGTCTGAAGACAAACCATGCCATCAGTAGAATAATAATCACGTTAAAGAGTGACAGGAAGAAGTAGGGTGCCACCTTGCCGACGATGATCTGCCACGGTTTCAGAGGTGAAACCAGCAGCACCTCCAGGGTGCCGAACTCCTTTTCGCGGACTATGGCCACGGAGGTCATCAGAGCTGATACCATTATGAGTATCAGGGTTATGATTCCCGGAACAAACATGAAGTGGCTCTGGAGGTTAGGATTGAAGTACATCCTCACTTCCGGGGCAATGACAGGGAGCCCTGAGGTGATATGTCCTGTCAGAGTGGCGGAGTAGTCGTTCAGTATTCCTGAGGTGTATCCCGTTACCAGGCTGGCTGTATTTGGCTCCGTGGCATCGGCAATTATGCTGACTGCCGCGTTGCCTTCACGGGTCAGCCTGGCTCCCAAATCCTCCGGGAAGATCACCACTGCCTTTATCTTTCCTTCCTTAAAGGTGGCGTCAATCTCGTCAAATGATTCAAGCAGACTGGTAACGGCAAAGAAATCAGAGGCTTCCAGCTTGCGGGTCAGCTCTTTTGAGACATTGTCGCGGGCATTGTCAAGCACAGCTATGGAAGCATTTTTAAGGTCGGTTCTGACGGCATAGCCGAAGATGAGAATCTGTGCGGCCGGGATACCGAACAAAATGATCAGTGTACGTACATCCCGAAAGATGTGAAGAAACTCCTTGCGCACAAATGCCATGAACCTTTTCATGTTTTGCTCTTTTGAGGTCTGGCAATCTTCACGAATAACTCTTCAACAGATGCTGTCCCATATTGTTCCCTGAGCGCTGAGGGAGAGTCGATGGCGGCTATTCTTCCTTCGCTCATGATTGCTATACGGTCACAGTATTCAGCCTCATCCATGTAATGGGTGGTCACGAAGACGGCGATACCATGTGAGGCGGTCTCGTAGATCATCTCCCAGAACTGGCGTCGGGTGACGGGATCGACACCGCTGGTGGGCTCATCAAGAAAGACTATCTCAGGGTCATGGAATACGGCCACTGCAAAAGCCAGCTTCTGCCTCAGCCCGAGTGGCAGTGCATGTATCAGCATGTCACCGTACTGTGTGAAACTGAGCCTGTCAAGGAGCGCCTCGCGGCGGGGAATGATCACCTTCATGCTCATGCCATAAATGCCGCCGTAGAGCTCTATGTTCTCCCTGACAGTAAGGTCTTCATAGAGGGAGAAACGCTGTGACATGTATCCTATTCTTTTTTTGATCTCCTCCGGCCTGCGCGAGGCGTCGATGCCGGCCACGGTCACCCTTCCGGAGGTGGGGCGCGAGAGCCCGCACAGGATCCTCATGGCAGTGGTCTTGCCCGCGCCGTTGGCACCCAGAAAGCCGAATATTTCACCGCGGTAGACGTCAAAGGTGAGACGGTCATTGGCCGTGAAAGTGCCAAAGCGCTTCACCAGATCTTTTACCTCAATGACTTTTTCTCTCTCCATTAATATTTCTTTTTCATCAGGTCCAGGAACACATCCTCAATCCCCGGCTTTATCTCATTCACTGCCGTACCCTCTATTCCTGCCTGTTCCAGCAACCGTTTAATATCCTCCGCGGTGGTGCCCTCGCGGAGTGTTATGTGTACTGCCTCACCGAACGGCTCCGGGCTGGTTGCCTGGGGCATGCCGCGCAGGGTGAGGAGGAGCCTGTACCTGTCTGGATGGCTGACGGCATAGAGCCTTTTGCCATACGATGAGCGTATGGCTGCCGGGGTGTCAATGCCCATCAGCCTGCCCTCCTGTATAAGCGCTATGCGGTCACAGCGAAGGGCTTCATCCATATAGGGAGTGGAAACGATTATGGTTATTCCCTCTTCCTTGAGTTTTTTAAGCATCTCCCAGAATTCCGTGCGCGAAACGGCATCCACTCCTGTGGTGGGCTCGTCGAGGATGAGTATACGAGGCTTGTGGATCAATGCACAGGACAGCGCCAGTTTTTGTTTCATGCCGCCGGAGAGTCTGCCGGCGCGACGCTTGCGGAAGGGCTCTATCTGTTTGTATATTGGTTCTATAAGGTAGTAGTTCTCCCGTATGGTTGTGCCGAAGATGGTGGCATAAAACTGGAGGTTCTCCTCAACGGTCAGATCAGTGTAGAGGCTGAAGCGCCCGGGCATATAGCCTATATGATTGCGCAGCTCCCTGAAGTCGCTCACCACATTGAGCCCGAAGAGGGTCATCCTGCCGCCGGAGGGGATGATCAGCGTGGCCGCTATGCGGAAGAGGGTGGTCTTGCCAGCGCCGTCAGGACCGATGAAGCCGAAGAGCTCACCTGTATCAACGCTGAAGGAGACATCGTCTACCGCGGTGATCTTTCCGAACCTGTGGGTTATGCTGTTTGCCTCAACGGCCTTCATCTCATTATACTTTTATTGCTTTGGCCTGTATTACAATTGAAGTGGTATTACCGTGCCGGGATTCAGTTGAAGATAGCTTCTCCCGGCATTCCGGCTTTAATTGAACCGTCGTTGGGTACATCAATTGTCACAGCATAGACCAGTGTCACGCGCTCCTCTTTTGTCTGGATGATCTTGGGAGTGAACTCCGCCTTTTCCGAGATATGGGTCAGGGTGCCTGTGTAGTTTTTAAAATCCTTCTCACCCTGGTCTATGCGCACGGTACATGATGCACCTGTTTTCACTTCTGCCAGCTGTGCCCCGCTGACCCACACCTTCAGTTTCATAGTCTTCATGTCGGCCAGTTTGACCAGAGGCTTGCCGGCGGCAGTGAGCTCATGGGCCGATGCATATTTTTCTGTCACGGTTGCATCATATGGTGCACGTATGGTGCTGCGGGCTATCTGTTCATTAAGCAGAGCTCGTTTGGCGTTTATCCCCTGCTGCTCGGCTGCCACCGACCGGCGCTGGGTGCCGTTGGCCTCTGCCTGCCGGAGGAGGACCTCCATCTGCCCCGTGAGGTCATCAAGCTGTTTCTGCGTGGCGGCGCCGTCAGCGAGCATGCGGCGCGTACGTTCTATGTTGACGGCAAGGTTATCCATCTGCTGGCGTATCACGGCATCCTGCGCCGCAATGCCCGCCAGGCGCGCCTGCGCCTGCGCCGTCACCGCATCAAGCTCTTCCCGCTGCAACACAAGCATAGTGGTGTCGGTGACGGCGATGACGGCGCCGCCCGCCACCATCATGCCCTCGGTCACATCCATGCTGATGATCCTGCCGGAGCTCTCGGCAGAGATGATGATCTCCTCAGCCTCAAAGGTGCCCCACGCATCGGCATCGCTCTCGCCGCGGCCGCATCCGGCGGCGGCCAGGAGCATAATCACAGGTATGACAAGTTTCTTCATATCATTCATTTGTTTTATGTCCTGTTATATAAAGGTATTCAGTTTCAGCCCTGGCAATGCTTATCTTCCTGGCCGCCGCTGCAATGACAGCCTGCTTCTCATTGTTCAGCTCGGTCATATACTGCGAGGCAGTGATCGTTCCGTTCTGCAGTTGAGAGGCAGCAACGGCAGCTATACGTCTGCGTATGACTATCAGCTCGTCGTCGCTGGCGGCCGCCTCGCGCAATGATTCAATCTCTGTCATCTTCACGGTGAGAAGCCGCTGCAGGGTCTGCTCCATGGCGCTTTTCCTGATATTCAGCAACTGCTGCTGAAGAGCAAGTGTCTTTCGTTCATTGCTGTTTTTGCCCCAATCATAGATGTTCCATTTCAAGCCGGCGCCAATGGAGTAGTAAATATCCGCATCGTCAGACAGGAAATTGTTTCCCGGGGGATTGCCATAGCCTGCCTGTGCAAAACCGAATAACCTTGGCATGCGCTGACTTCTGAGGAGGTTCTTTGAAAGCTCAAGCTGACGGCTGCGTGTATCAAAAAGCTGAAGATCGGGATTATCCTTCAGGTCATTGCCGGTTACCTGCACCTGAGGCAGGATCAGCTCCGCATCCTTCAGTCCTGTCATGCCGGTGATCTGTTCAAGCGCATCTGCCAGCGCATCATGGCGCCGTCCCAGCTCAGCGGCTGCCTGCTCTGCCTTTATTATCTCAGCCTTTAGTACATCAGGTGCTACCGGCAGAACCACACCGTTTTCCGCTCCCGAGGCTGCCTCCCGGGCCCGTGCTTCAAGCTCAGAGATGAGAACCCGGGTTACTTCAGCCTGGCTTCTCACCAGCAGGAGTGAGAAGAAATAGTTGTTGACCTGATCGCGGAGACGGTACAGGTCAGCTTCGCTCTGCTGCATGTTCAGCTCGCTGACAACCCTTTCCACCTCCCGTGCGCTGCGGGTCATGCCGCCATCCCAAATCACCTGGCTGAGATCAATGGTTGCCCTGTACTGTTCATGCGGTATGGAAGGCAGTGAGCCGGCCGGCACGGGCATTGAAGAGAGCATGTCAGACAGATCTACAACATCTGACTGGTAGTTGAATGAGCCACCGAGATCAAGTGAGGGAAACCATGTGACAGCAAGGTTCTGGTCACGCAGCTGTGTCATGCCCGCGTAAAGTTCCCTCTCACCCGAGAGTGGAGAGGCCACGGCAGCGGAGTCATAACACTGCCATAGGGTTACGGTCCGCTGTGACATAAGAGCTGATGCCAGCAGCATCAATATTGAAAAAAGAGCTATTCTCTTCATTTCTTGCGGTGTTTGAGGGCACTGAAAATAAAGTCTGCTGCAAACTCCTTTCTGTCCGACATAAAGGCATTGAATTTCCTGTTATCAAGCATCTGCGGCATCATGACTGCAATCATCTCCCTTGCAGCAAAGGGGAATATGGACATGGATACGATGGTTATCATCAGCTGAGGCATGTCACTCTTCCTGATGCCATATCCCTTGAGTTCCTTTGCATGCTTCTCATAGATCAGGTCACGCAATTCTCCGTACTTAAGTGTTTCCTTCACCCCATCAACCACCGATGGATTTACTGACATCTCATTGAGAAGAAACATCGGCAGTTTAGGATTCTTGACAAAGAAATCTATATGCTGATCGAGAAACAGCTTTACCTTGTCCTTGAATGAGAGATCTGCCTGAAAGATTGCTATTATCTTTTCAAACATCTTTTTGAGCAGTACCTGGAAGACTGCCATGAAAAGCTGGTCCTTGCTCCTGAAATAATAATGAAGGAGAGCCTTATTAATACCTGCCCTGTCAGCTATCTCCTGCATCCGTGCACCGGAATATCCCTTCTCCTCAAAAACCTGGGTGGCGGCCCTGAAAATCCTGTCCCTTGTCTGCCTGTCTGCTGCCCTGACTTTCGCCATAATAATTAACTTTATAGTTTAACTAAAAGAATAAACCAATTGGTCAAAAATAAGCAAACTGTAGATACGATGCAAAGAAAAAATCAATTTTTTTTCAGGTCCGGAGCCATGAAAATCTGAAGACTGCAGTAAATGATCTGAATAACAGGAAGCTGTGAAGATGGCACCCGCAACGTGCGAGCCCCTACCTGAAACAAAGCATGATCCTGCAGATACCCTGGTGTTGTAAGCTGGGCTCAACGTCCGGGAATATTCCCATACCGGCCTGTGAATTAAACAAATGCCGGTTTTTATTGTTATCATCATAAAGATCTCGGAGATGAAAGCAAAAAGAGCAGAAAAGATACTGTCACCACCACCGGCACACTTTGTGGGTGACGGCTTCAGGGTGCACAACTTCATACCGGGTGTATACCCGCTTACCATGGCGAGGATGGATCCCTTTATTCTTCTCGACTATAATTCGAAGTTCCGCTTTTCTCCTACGGATAAGCCCAGGGGAGTAGGGGTGCATCCCCACCGTGGTTTTGAGACAGTTACAATCTCCTACAGGGGCCGCATAGCTCATCATGACAGTTTTGGCAACAGCGGAGTTATCGGGGAGGGTGATGTGCAGTGGATGACTGCCTCGGCAGGTCTGCTTCACAAGGAGTATCATGAGAAGGAGTTTGCACGGACGGGGGGCGACTTTCACATGGTGCAGCTATGGGTCAATCTGCCCGCGGTGCACAAGATGTCTCCTCCGAAATACCAGCCTATAACAAATGATCAGATGGGCAAGCATGTTTTGCACGGTGACCAGGGCATAATTGAAGTGATTGCCGGATCATACCTTGAGGCGAAGGGACCTGCCTCAACCTTTACTCCCATGGCATTGATGAATGCGCGGCTTGCCGCCGGGGGCAGAGCCCGGTTTGAATTTCACGCTGAATGGAATACAGCTGCCCTTATTGTGGAAGGATCGGTACAAATCAACGGGTCTGATACAGCACCTGCAGATCACTTTGTTCTATTTGATAATGAGGGCGAGCATTTTACAATTGAGGCTGCAGAGGATGCCATAGTGCTTATCCTCAGCGGCGAACCCATCAGGGAACCCATAGTGTCACACGGACCATTCGTGATGAACACAAAAACAGAAATCTACCAGGCATTTGAGGATGTGGAGAAAGGAAACTTCGGGCACCTTGAGGATTAAAAGGCAGATTTATAAGATTAACAATATTGAATTACATTTGCAGCAGATTTTTAAACCATGCTTAAAAACCTGCTTATCATCGGATCAGGTGGTTTTATTGGCAGCATAGCCCGCTACCTGGTCTCACAGCTGAATCTTACAGTCACTTTCCACTCAGTGCCGGTGGGGACGCTGGCGGTGAACGTTACCGGCAGTTTCCTGATAGGATTCCTTACTGGTATCGCGGAAAAAAGTATGATTCTCTCGCCTGAATGGAGACTCTTCCTGATGGTCGGCCTCTGCGGCGGTTTTACTACCTTTTCCACATTTACAGGGGAAAACCTGATGCTGGCACACAATGGCCAGTTACTGACAGTCCTTCTCTATACAGGGCTCAGCATTTTCCTCGGTTTTCTTGCAGTTTACCTGGGCTATGTTCTGACTAACCTGCTATGATAATGGAAAACAGACAACATTCAGTACTTAAGATCTATGCCAGCTCAACTGACAGGCTTGGCGGCCAGCTGCTATATGAGGCCATAGTCCTCCGCGCAAGGGAAGCAGGAATTTCGGGTGCAACGGTGTACAGGGGTATGATGGGTTACGGCCTGAGCAGCCATATACACACTTCGAAGTTCTGGGAGCTGACAGAAAAGCTTCCAGTGGTTGTGGAACTGATCGATTCGGAAGAGAAAATAAGGACCTTCTATAAGGTCATAGCCCCCGGGCTGGAGTCGCTACCCAAAGGCTGCCTGGTTATAATTTCACCTGTGGAAGTGATTCTGCACAAGTCCGGTGAGAAACAAGAACGGACCCGGTAAATCCTGAAATCTGTCAGGCTATATTTAATGTACATATTATCAGATATATAAACCTGACCGCGCCTGATCTGATCACTCCTCACCATAATTTCTTCAAAAAAAAGCCGAAAAAATTTGAAAGTTAATGTTATTTATATCTAACTTTGTGTTAGAAATAACTAACACAAGCAGCTATGAAAAGAGGAATTATTGCTTTACTCGTCTCAGCCATCGTACTGGCTACAGCGGCATACTGGTTCTTCGGTTTGGAAAAATCAGTCAATGTCCAGGACATTCTCAGCTTCGGAATCATCATTATCCTGGTCGGTTTCGGTATCTGGTTTGCAGTGAGGAGATTCTCAGCGGTTCGTAGCGGTGAACCGCCGGAGGATGAGCTCTCGAAGAAGATCGTACAGAAGTCGGCTGCATGGTCCTACTACATTTCATTGTACATGTGGGTCTTCCTGATCTGGCTTAAGGACAGGGTGACGATGGACACCGAACAGGTTCTTGGCGCCGGCATTCTGTCAATGGCAGTAATTTTTATGCTTTGTTACATTTTCCATAGAGTAAGGGGGGTGCGAAATGAATAACCGCATCAGGGAATTCAGGGCCAGGTTTAACCTGACGCAGGAAGATCTGGCAAAGAGGGTCAATGTAAGGAGGGAAACAATAGTCTTTCTGGAGAAGAATAAGTACAATCCTTCCCTTAAGCTGGCACATGACATTGCACAGGTCTTCGGGGTACCGATAGAGGAGGTTTTTACTTTTGACGATGAATAAACTTTAAGTACATCCCCGGGGGTATTTGGGAATCGGTCAGATTCAGTTTTCTGTTTTAAGGGGTGTTGTCAGAGATGACATCACCCCTTAAATTTATTAGAAATTAAAAAAAATCTGAAATACCCCTATTTAAAAGGGGGCAAGATTATCAAAATAATATAAATATTAATAATAACCCCCATAAATAATGGGGTTATATGTAAAAAAAATATAAAATTATTTGAAATACCCCCAAAATGATTAATCTTTGTCATGAAATATGCAGAACAATTTGAATCTTTAATAATGAAGGGAAATAAACGGATCTTTCATCTCACCATGATCATTCTTATGAAGAGCTCTCAATCCGCTGTTTCCCAAGGAGAACGGAAGGCCGGTTATAAGTGCCAGCCGGTGCAGGCAGAAGCAGGCAGGATAATAATCTGATAATGAACTAATTTATTATAGGCTCAATATGAAACCGATCCTGAAAAGAAGCATTCTAATTACCATCTTTCTGTTCGTTGGAATTAGGGGGGCGTTTGCCTCCGGAGAGGCCATGATTGACAGCGGTGCCACAGCCTGGATGCTGACATCGACTGCCCTGGTCCTTCTCATGATACCCGGCCTGGCAATGTTCTATGGCGGTCTGGTAAGGTCAAAGAATGTTCTGGGTACCATTATGCATAGTTTCGTGGCCATGGGAATAATAAGCATTCTCTGGGTTGCAGTAGGTTATTCCATGAGCTTCGGCAATAATATACTGGGAGGTGTTGTTGGCTGGAACAATGATTATTTCTTCCTGAGGGGAATAGACACAAATATTCTTGAGGCGGGTGTCCCGGAGTATGTATTTTCAATGTTTCAGGGAAAATTTGCAATAATAACACCGGCACTTATTGCAGGTGCCTTTGCAGAGAGAGTATCCTTCAGGGCATACTGTCTTTTCATAGCGCTCTGGAGTCTTCTGGTTTATAATCCTTTGTGTCATTGGGTATGGGCTGCCGACGGTTTCCTTTATAACCTGGGACCAAAGGGTGCCATTGATTTTGCAGGCGGTACTGTTGTTCATATTTCAGCCGGCATCAGCGGACTGGTTGCAGTATTTTTCCTGGGTTCCCGTCGCGGTTACCCGTACCAGGTGATACGTCCGAACAACCTGGTAATTACCATGCTGGGGGCCGGACTTCTGTGGGTGGGATGGTTCGGATTCAATGCCGGCAGCAGCATTTCAAGCGGGCTCAGCACAGCGCAGGCACTTACGGCAACGCAGGCCGCCGCTGCTGCCGGGGCACTGTCGTGGATAATAATCGAGAGCTTTCACCAGGGGAAGGCAACGGCACTTGGTTTTGCCAGCGGTATACTTGCCGGTCTTGTGGCAGTGACTCCTGCTGCAGGAGTGGTACAGCCCTATGGAGCTATGATCCTCGGGATGATAGCATCGGTGCTTTGCTACGTTGCCATACAGGTCAAAAACAGGCTCGGTTACGATGACAGCCTTGATGCATTCGGAATACACGGGGTTGGAGGTATAGTCGGGGCGCTTTTCCTTTCATTCTTTATCCGTCCGTCATGGATGGCTGACGCTGTAGCATCCTCAGGCGGTAAATGGAGCATCTGGAACCAGTTGGGAGTTCAATTTCTTGCCGTCGGTATTGCCATCGTATTTGCAGCAGTAATGACGTTTCTGATAGTAACTGTCATAAACAGATTCGTGAAATTCAAGGCGAGTGAAAGTGATGAGATGGCAGGCCTCGACAGGTCATATCATGGCGAAAGGGGATACGGAATGCTTAATCCCAGTTAATAGTCTGAAGTACTTGAAAAATGAAATTAATTACAGCAATTATAAGAGAAGTACAGCTGGACAGGGTTCATGAAGCTCTTATCGCAGCTGAGATAACCAGGATAACTGTAAGCCGTGTCTCGGGTCACGGGCAGCAGAGGATCGAGGAGATGTACAGAGGACAGAGAATTGTTCCTGATCTAATTCCAAAGATCAAAATAGAGATAGCCGTGAATGATGCGTTCGTTGATATCACAGTCGATGCAATACTGAAATCTGCACGCACGAATGGTTTCGGCAGCGTTGGTGATGGCAAGATATTCATTACTCCTCTGGAGGAGTGCATCAGGATCAGGACCGGAGAAAGAGGAGGTAAAGCAATTTGATTTTTTTGGGGTTTATAGGTTGGTTGCCCGGGAGCATTTTGCCCCGGGTTTCTTTCTTATGCCCTGGTCCTCTTTTTATTCTGCCGCGGCCTACTTTTCATTTTGAGTTTGTCATGCTGTTTTTTATCTTTGATACTGCATTTCCGATTGTGCTACTAAAATGAATTATCATGCTGGTCAAGACCTACAGCGCTGCTGTCTTTGGCATTGAGGCAGTCACTGTCACCATAGAGGTTGACGTCACCCGCGGAGTACGCTACATGCTTGTCGGCCTTCCCGATACTGCGGTCAAGGAGAGCCAGCAGCGCATTGAATCGGCTTTTCGTGCCGTGGGGCTCCACTGGCCCGGCAGGCAGGTGATCATCAACATGGCTCCGGCTGATATCCGCAAGGAGGGCTCTTCCTATGACCTGCCTCTTGCCGTTGGCATACTGGTTGCTTCGGGGATGATCAGCGGCACCATGCTTGATGGCCTGCTGCTCACCGGCGAGCTCTCGCTCGACGGCGCCGTGAGGCCCGTCCGCGGGATATTGCCCATGGCATTGCAGGCCCGTGATTCAGGATTCAGGGGTATGATGGTGCCTGCGAAGAATGCCACCGAGGCGGCCGTGGTAAATGGGTTAGACATCTACGGGGTCAACAGCCTCAGCGAGGTGCTTGCTTACCTTCAGGGAGATCAGACACCCGGACCTCTGACAATTGACCCGGCAGACCTCTTCAGCCGTGTGGGCAACGTCTATGACACTGACTTTTCCGACGTGAAGGGGCAGGAGAATGTCAAGCGTGCCCTGGAGGTGGCGGTGGCCGGTTCGCATAACGCCATTCTTGTAGGTTCTCCCGGCTCGGGCAAGACCATGATGGCCCGTAGGCTGCCGGGAATCCTTCCTCCGCTGACACTGGAGGAGGCGCTGGAGACAACCAGGATCCATTCCGTGGCAGGCAAGATAGACAACAGCATGCCGCTGATGACGCGCCGGCCCTTCCGCAGTCCCCATCATACGAGCTCAGACATCGCCCTCGTGGGCGGCGGCTCCGTGCCTCAGCCCGGAGAGATCAGCCTGGCACACAACGGGATACTCTTCCTCGATGAGCTGCCGGAGTTCAAACGGAGCGTTCTGGAGGTGCTTCGCCAGCCGCTGGAGGACAGGGTGATAACCATAGCACGGGCACGTATGAGCTGCAATTTCCCGGCTTCAGTCATGCTCATAGCCTCAATGAATCCCTGTCCGTGCGGATTTTACAACCACCCCTCCAGGCAGTGCACCTGCGGGCCGGGCATGGTGCAGAAGTACCTCAGCCGCATCTCCGGTCCGCTGCTTGACCGTATAGATATTCACATTGAGGTGGTGCCGGTGGATTATGAGAACCTGGCTGAAACAGCACCCTCAGAGAGCTCCGCAGTAATCAGGGAACGGATTGTCAGGGCAAGGGAGATACAGTCGGCCCGCCTCGCCGCCTATGACGGTATCCATTGCAATGCACAGATGACCCCGGCAATGATCCGCAGACACTGTCACCTGGATGATACGGGCGGCAGGCTCCTGCGGGCGGCAATGGAGAGACGTGGCCTCTCGGCGCGTGCTTATGACCGCATACTGAAAGTATCACGTACGATAGCTGACCTCGACGGCTCCGAAGGTATCCGCCCTGATCATCTCTCCGAGGCCATCAACTACAGAAATCTGGACCGTGAAGGGTGGGCAGGATGAAAAATGCCAACCATCTTTAGTTAAACATGTTTCTTTTTATTTAATTTGCTCCGGGGAAAGGTATTGGTTCATTTCATCGGAATGTATGGAACTTCTTAACAAACTCAGACAGAAACTCTCGGATGAGAATCTGATGTTCGCTTACCGGGGCGAGGTAACCGGAGACAATTCGGTCAGCCTGCTGACGCTGCTGGAGCGTGAGATGGAGTTTTCCGACTTCAGCCTCCTGGGCCGCAAGCGGCTTTTCATGTTCGTGCTTGAAAACCTTCAGAACATAACCAAGCACGGTATCTCAAAGAGTGCGGAGATAACCTCTCTCGTAGTCTATAACAAGACAGCTGACGGATACACTGTGAGTACGGGCAATGCTCTCCGGAAGAGCGAGGTGAAAGACCTTAGAAAAAACCTGGAAAAGATCAACAGCCTTGAGCCGGATAAGATAAGGGAGGTCTACAGGACCATGCTTCAGGACTCCAATATAAGCAGGAAGGGAGGTGCAGGCCTGGGACTGATGGAGATGGCACGCAAGACCGGCAACAAGCTGGATTATGATTTTCTGCCGATAGACGACAAATATTCATACTTTATCCTGAGCAAGACTGTTGATTCCGGTGGGAAGGGCATCAGTGAGCCGGGTGGTCTTCCGGGGACTTTTGACACCCGTAAGGTGGCACAGCTGGAGAAGATGATGAAATCAAACAATATTTTCTTCATCTGGGCCGGTCCCCTGACTCATGCCATCAGCAAGGAGCTGCTGAATTTCAGTGAGACCACCATGAGGGAGGCCGAGCTGGAGCAGAACCTGCACAAGCGTGTCTTTGCTACCCTCATTGAGCTGCTCCAGAATGTTGCCCAGCACAGTCCGGGTTTCGAGGCTGAAAAAAAGTACGGGATCCCGATGGCCATGATAAGAAAAACCCCGGCATCATTCATTATCACCTCCGGGAATCTTATCAGGAGAAC
>Ga0209604_1000804_pt1 | contig 27836 bp, 27 predicted proteins | sample AD_UKC097_MetaG_FD_184405 | JGI IMG/M metagenome (GOLD analysis project Ga0209604, IMG submission 184405) | Active sludge microbial communities of municipal wastewater-treating anaerobic digesters from USA - AD_UKC097_MetaG (SPAdes) (version 2) | ecosystem: Engineered > Bioreactor > Anaerobic >... | reverse complement strand
GGTTGCCGGAATAGGCGATACAGAGGATGAGCTCTATTCGCTAAACGAAACCGGCAAGGCCATCTGGAAAAAACTCGATGGCGCAAAATCCCTGGATCAGATCGCCGGGGAACTGGCGGAGGAATTTTCCGCTCCTGCCTATGAGATAAAAAAAGATGTTCTCGGTTTTGCAACTGAAATGGTCAGCAGGCGCATTCTCGCTGTCAAAAGCTGAAATCTTGTGCGGGTCCTTTTGCGGGTTTGTGCGGGTTCAATCTTGCAGATTGAATCCTGAAATTCACGAAATTTAAAATATTACGGCTCAAGCTGCAAGCATAAACCAGCTTTGTCACAATAAAATATCGCTTCTTGATTTCCACCTCAATTCACAATATAAAAATAATCACGATGTCTTATTCAGAAGAAATTTCATCATCTGAACCTGCCGAAGAGCAATATGTTTCTTTCGGCGGTGAGCTTAGCCTTTCCAACCTCGGGCAAAAGGAACTCCTTTTGGCCATGATGGAAAAGGACGCTGCTTTGCGCACCGTGGCCCGAGGGTTCAGCATGCATCCGTTTATACACGACAAAGATATTCTCACCCTTTCACCAATCCAGGACAAAATTCCGGCAATCGGAGACGTCGTTGCCTTCACACAGCCGCTCACCGGAAGGCTGGCTATACACCGCATCATCAGTAAAACGGGAAAAGGCTGGATGATCAAAGGCGATAACTGCGAGGAACCGGACGGCATAGTACCCGACGAAAAAATAATCGGATATGTTTCCCGTGTTGAAAGGAATGTCAATGAAGTGCGGCTGGCCATAGGCCCGTACAGAAGGATGATTGCGTTTCTCAGCCGATTCAATTTGCTGACAGGCGGAAGAAAAATTATGATGCTTCCGCGCCGCATTGCAGGCCGAATCCTGCGGATTTTGCAGGCCCTGAGCGTGTATCGCGGGATGGCCAAAATCCTGGCATCGCGCATTGATATTTCAGAGGCCTCCGAACAGGATATGGAAATGGTGCATGAGATGTTCAATCCGGGTGTTCCTTACCGCAGGCAGGAGCCCAATCCCGATGTCACGAACTGGGTTGCCAAAAAAAACGGCCGCATCATCGCTTTTACGCAGAATGTCTATCACCCCGAAGAAAATCATCCTTGGACAGGACACTGGCTTTTCTCACTTTTTGTCCGCGCCCGATACCGCGGAACGGGAATCGGTGCCCAGCTCACTGAAAAAGTGATTTCCAAGGCAAAGGAACAAAGGGCTGATGATATTCTTCTCGTGGTTTATGACGACAACAACGCGGCAATCCGGCTTTATCGGAAGTTCGGATTTGAAATCATACTCCATCCGGATTTGGAACCCATGCTTGCTGAAGAAAAGATAACAACGGGCAGGCGAAGAATCGTAATGAGAAAAAAGTTGAGGCAGGCGAATGAGTGAAACCATTGAAATTCAGGATTTCCCGTTGTGGAATAAGCTAAAAGATAAAAGGGTGCCGCTGGCGTTTGATATGGAAATCACGGCGCGCTGTAATATGAATTGCGCGCACTGCTACATCAATCTGCCCGCTGGTGACCAAGCCGCTAAAACCGAAGAAATGAGCGTGGAAGAAATTCTCAGCATCGCCCGCCAGGCGGTGGAGATGGGCGCGATGTGGTGCCTCATCACCGGCGGCGAGCCGCTGCTGCGGGAAGACTTTTCTGAAATATACATCGGCCTGAAGCGCCTGGGTCTGCTGGTTTCGGTCTTTACCAACGCGACATTAATTAATGATGAACATATCGCACTTTTCAAAAAATACCCGCCGCGGGATATCGAGATCACGGTTTACGGCGTGACCAAAGAAACTTATGAGGCGGTGACGCGCCGACCCGGTTCATTCGAAAGGTTCATTCATGGGCTGGATGCTCTGACAATAAACGGTGTCCGCATCCGTTTAAAGGCGATGGCGATTCAGGCCAATCTTCATGAACAGCAGGCCATTGCCTATTTCTGCCGTGAACGAACAAAAGATTATTACCGTTTCGATCCGCAGTTGCACCTGCGCTTTGACGGCAATCCCGGGCGCAATGAGGAAATTCGTGCCCAGCGTCTGACGTCCGAACAGATTGTGGCGCTGGAAAACAGCGATGAGCAGCGCATCAACGCGATGCGCAAGGAATGTGACACACTGATCAACGAAGAATTTACGCATTACGGCTGCGATCATCTTTTTCACTGCGGCGCGGGCAACGGCAGTTTTAATGTGAGTTACGATGGAAAGTTCCGCCTGTGCTCATCGCTGTGGGCGGAGGGAACAACGTATGATTTGCGCCGTGGGACTTTAAAGGATGCCTGGGAAAACTTTGTGCCTCATGTGCGCGATTTGCGTTCGCGACGAAAAGAATATCTTGAATCTTGCCGGAAATGCGCGCTGGTGAATTTGTGCCTTTGGTGCCCGGCCCATGCGCATTTGGAAACGGGAATGCTCGACGGATCCACGCCGTATTTTTGCGAAGTCGCCCACAAACGGGCGGAGAATGTGAAAAAAGCATCAGGGTGAAAAGAAAGTTCTACGTTCTGCGTTCTGCGTTCAAGGTTAAGAACGTCCGTGAAATGCCGCTAGTCGACGTTGTAAGGCAGTTGAAAATTTCCGGCGACTATTCCGGGCACAGTAATATCCTCATCAAGAGATTCCCATCGCAAAGCATAACCGTTGAGGCGCAAAGTCACTTCTTTTAATTTTTCCTCTGATGCAGCGGCAAGAAGCTTAAAACGGCTTGCAGGGAATCCGATAATTCGTCCATCTGTGAGTTCAATATAAATAGTTCTTTTTTCTGCCCATGCTTTGATGGCAGCAGGCTCGACAGTTTCATTTTTCACGGCTAAAGTACTCATGAAATTTGTCCTCCAAGAAGTCGCGATATTCGTAAATTGTCTTTTCAATGTGCCGTAAATTTTGTGGTGTTACGCCGCGATTACGCGCCAATCGTACAGGATCAAGCCAAAATTTGCATTCACCATCAGGTGTTTCAACGTGAATATGAGAAGGCTCGTTGCCCTCATTTGAGTAGAAATGAAACCTGTATGATCCTAATTTCATTACAGTTGGCATGAATTAAAATAACTTCAATTATCATTGGTGTCAAGGGGAAAGAAAAGTTCTACGGACAAGGTTCGAGGTTCGCGGTTCAGCGGTTAAAAGCAGGGGCTTAGACTGAAGGCTGAAGAAAGTTCTATGTTCAATGTTCTAGGTTTTTAAGGCTGGAGCGGGCATGTTGCCGGCTTCTCACTGTTTGCTAAATGGTTTGAGAAAAAAACTGGTTCAAGCGAAGTACGATTGAAGCAGCAGAAGGACAATGTTTCTTTTTCCTCTTATGAATTTGACAAAGTACTACAAATGCCACATCCAGTCAAAGGCCCCCTCATACAGGTGTCATTACGGTTATTAGCAGAATTGCCGCTGCTAAGAGATTTACAGCCATCTAATACCATTTCCTCTTCCTTTACCCGCGCTAAAACTATTAATTCAGGCTTTATCCATTTCTTTGTCTGCATGACCATTCCTGCGCTGAATATTGTATTAACTGCCACACTGGTGCCTTACGATGTATGCGACGTATCACAATAGACTCCGGCATTTCTGCAACGGTTCCCGTAGGGCCCTGACAATCCCTGTTGATTCCTTTTGTATGTTGTTAATACGTTTTCTTCCGGCTTGTGCCTTGTGACAATGAGCATTTCCGGTTTGATCCATTTTTTCATTTCCATGACTTATCCAAGCCGTTCATCTTAAACAAAAAATTATCTATTGTTTTTTCGCCTTATTGTTACATTTCGGACAAACACCGTAAAATTGGACATCACCGTTTTTGATTTCGAAACCGTGCCTCTGTTCGCAGGAAATTTCACCAATCAAGGGCATTTCCATATCTTCGATTCTCCCGCATTCAGTACAAATCAAATGAGCATGGGGGCTCAGATTCGGATCATATCTTTTATAATCGGCGTTATTAATAGCCAATTCACGAATCAGCCCTTCTTTTTTCATCTTCGACAACGTGTTGTAAACCGTGGCATACGAAATCACGCCGTGTTCTCTCTTTGATATACAATTATAAATGTCTCTGGCTGATGGATGAGATTTATTTCCATCTAAACAGGACATAATCAGTTTTCTTTGTACGGTTTGCATCACTATATGACCTCATTGTTTAGAATTATTGTAATTATTATTACAAAAAAGTCAAGGGGAGATAGGGGTCAAATCTTTACGGCCTGTTGCCCAAAGCACTTTTTTACAACATCCTTTCTACAAAGCATTGATATCTGCGTTCTGAAAACAAAGTGTCTTTAAAAAATCTGACAACAACATTACGTATATTCAAAAACGATAAATAAAAGCTGAAAGAACTCTTTTTGATTGCTGGTAATGAGCATCCCTTTGCCATACCGCGTTCTTTCCCATGAGACAGAAGTACCATGATATTTTGTATGGCGGATATCATGTATTCCTGAATACGTACCCGCCAAAGCCGACGCCAACGCGCCCGCTTGAAACCGTATCGCGTTGCGCGGGCAAACGAACGCTCCATAAGATGCTGACGGGTATGGATGTCTTTTTTGGATGCTTGCGATTGCGCAACGTTTCGCATTCTGTCCAACTCTTCCTGACGGCAATGTCTTTTCAGCGATCTGCCATACTTTGATGTTGTGCATTTTGTCATAAACGAACAAACGCGACAAACTTTGATCGAACATTTATACTCATATGCATCCCGCTTTGGATTGTAATTTCTTTTCTTTAAATATTGACCGCCAGGACACAGATAGGTATCGGTTTCAGGATCATACTGAAACGCTTCTTCGGTAAAGATGCCTCGACGACTTTCTCTGTCTTGCTGGCTTCTTTTCAAATCGGGAATATGGGCATTGATACCCAAATCGCAACAGGTCAGATAATTTTCTACAGTGCCGTACTTTGTATCCGCAACGACCGCCTCCGCTGTCTTTTGTGTATTGTCCTGATGCATGGCCAGAAGCGTTGAAAGCAAATGAGCTTCGTTGACTTCACCCGGCGTTACTTCGCAAGCGGTGATGATTTCCGCTTTGGCATCGACGCTTCTGTGCGTTTTATATTGAAGTTTCGGCTTACCGGCTCCCTGGCTGGTCACAGAGGCATCGGGGTCTGTGGTGGAAATATGGTTGCGATTAGCAGTGCCTGATTTCGGTTCATGATCTTCTTCAGGGTTCTCTTTCTCTTCCAATCGTGATTCGAGTTCATTAAAACTTCTGACGAGGTGGATTTTTAATGTTTCTTTGTTGATATTGACAACAGAGTTGTTGGAGGCATCAGCCTGAACCAGACTGGAATCCATAAATATTTTGGAACCATCAACCAGTCCAGCTTCAACGCATTGCCAAATGATCCGTTCAAAAAAACGCTGGAAGGCTTCCACGCCCCAGCGGTTGCGAGCTTTGCTCAGTACGCTATGGTTCGGAATCTCACTGTCAAGATCATAGTCTAAAAACCACAGCCAGTCCAATCGCATTGGCAGGGTATTCATCAACTCCCGCTCGGAACGCACATTGTATAAAATCAGAACGAGCATCATTTTAAGAATCACAGGAGGAGGTACGGAAACATTACCTTTTCCACCGTAACAGTCTTTGACTTCACGATATATAAAGTCAAAGTCAATGTGTCCCCGAATCTTTCTCAAAATGGAATTGGCAGGTATGCGCTCATCGAGGTTTATGGAATGATAAAAGAGTTTCGGCTGTGTATCAGGTTGGTAACCCATCATGGCTGTTTCTCTCCAAGAATTTGTTGCTATTTTTATAGCCGCTCTTTATAATCTTTGCAAAACTTATTTGGGCAACAGGCCGTATAGACCTGACCCCAGCGCTTTAAATCTCAAAATTCAATTTTATATTAATGATCCGAGGAGGTATTTGATGTCTAATGAAACAAAAGTGTTGGGTCTGCCGTTGGAAAGCGGCAGATGGCTGTTTGTTGTCCTGGGTTTGATTATGAATGTTTGCCTGGGAGCTGTGTACGCCTACAGTATTTTTCTCGGGCCTGTAAAAAAAGCGTTTAATTCTTCCGCATCTTTATCCATTCTGCCCTTTATGATTTTTCTAACCTTCTTTACGATTCTTATGTTTTTGGGTGGTCGAGTGATGGAAAAAATGGGGCCGCGTAAACTTGGAATTATTGGCGGCATCATGGTGGGTCTGGGATGGCTGCTTTCCAGTTTTGCCACGAATATCTGGTTTCTGACCCTGACTTATGGCGTCATTGCCGGATCGGGGGTTGGTCTGGTTTATGGTTGTCCTATCGCTATGGGTGCGAAATGGTTCCCGGATAAAAAAGGCCTAGCAGTCGGTTTGATTGTGGCCGGTTTCGGTGGATCAGCACTGATTACGGGAAAAATCGCCAATGCTCTGATACCGTCTGTCGGATTGTCCAATACCTTTATGTACTTCGGAATCGCTTTCGGGATTATTCTTTTCATCCTGAGCCTGCCTTTAAGATTCCCTGCTGCCGGTTGGACTCCCCGGGGTTGGAAACCTGCTGCCGGGGCGGTTGTTGCCGCCAATCTTACTCCCGGCGAGATGGTTAAAACCGGTACGTACTGGGGATTATTTTTATGTTTCATGATCGGCTCGATTGCCGGATTGATGGCCATCGGTATATCCAAACCGGTAGGGAATGAAATCATCAAAATAACCGGTGAAACTGCCGCTACCCTGGTGGGAGTTTTTGCCTGCTTTAACGCTTTAGGACGCCCGATTTTTGGCTGGCTGACCGATAAAATCACGCCCCGCTATGCGGCCATGCTGAATCTGGCAATCATTCTTACCGTTTCTATTATCATGATCACCGCGAAAGAAGGCAACACCAATCTTTACGTGATAAGCTTTGTCGGATTCTGGATGTGCCTCGGCGGCTGGCTGGCCATAGCACCCACAGCGACGGCTACCTTCTTCGGCATACCGAATTACGCGCGTAATTATGGTGTCGTCTTTTTTGCTTATGGACTGGGCGCCATTGTCGGCGGCATTATTTCCGGTCAGGCCAAGGATGTTTTCGGAACCTATACATTTGCGTTCTATCCGACAGCAGTGCTGGCTGCTGCCGGATTGGTTGTGGCTGCTTTGCTGATGAAACCACCGGTAAAGGCATAGATCCTGTTTAAAGCGATCGTAAAAAAAGCGGGCTTCCTGCCCGCTTTTTTTATGCCCGGCATTTATTGTGCGATGTCAGATAAGCGATTGACTTAGCAAATGATAATTCCTATACTTCTTTCAACCTAAAAATAAGAATTAATTTATGAGTGATGAAAAATTATACATTGTTCTGATGGGGCTTCCCGCCCGCGGAAAATCCACGCTGGCCATTCGCCTGAGAGATTACTTTCGCAAAGACGGCATTGCCATCCGCATATTCAACAACGGGAATTTGCGCCGTCGTTATTTGCCGCTGCTCAAAACATCGATTTCGGACTTCTATTCTCCCCAAAATACAGAAGCTGTGGAATTAAGAAAAAATATTGCCCACATGAACATGGACCGGGCAAAAAAATATTTGAACAACAATGGCAGGATAGCCATTCTGGACGCAACCAACGCGAGCCGGGAGAGGCGCGTCACTATCGAAAAGAAACTCAACGACCATGACCTTCTATTTATTGAATGCCTTAACGATGATGAAGACATCATGAAGATGACCATCCAGGAAAAAATCAGGCTTCCTGAGTTCGCTCACCTGAAAGACCGGGCGGCAAAAGAATTTCTAAAAAGAATTGATTATTACCGGATGATCTACACCCCGTTGAAAGTCGAAAGAAACTACATCCGGATCAATTCTCTGCAAAACATGATTATGGAAGAGAAACGCAGTGACGTTATTCCTTTTTACGACCGTCTGCGGGACTATCTGGTAACGGATGAGGTAAGGAATCTTTTTCTGATCAGGCACACGGAAACGGAATATAATATTGAAAATAGAATCGGCGGCGATCCACGCTTGACAAAGAAAGGCGAAAAACAGGCTTTGGCTCTGGGGCGTTTTTTTAAGAAAAAGAAGATCTCCTATATTTTCACCAGCACAAAACAACGGACGATGCACACGGCCAAGGCCATCGCTTCCCTGCAGCCCGATTGCCGCATCATTCCGCTTAAGGAATTTGACGAAATCAACGCGGGTATTTGTGAAGGAATGACTTATGAAGATATCGAACAAAAGCTGCCGCATGTTTTCAAAAAAAGAGGCGCGGATAAATATAATTATGTTTACCCGGAAGGCGAGAGTTACGCGCTGATGAAATCCCGCATCATGGAAGGGATTAAAAAGGCTTTTTTTCTTAACCGGCACGCGAATAACATCATGATTGTCGGTCATCAGGCGGTCAACCGGATGATTTTATCCTATTTCCTTTACCGCCGCGAAGACGACGTACCTTATATCTACATTCCCCAGGACCGTTTTTACCACATTGTTTCCAAACAGGATAAAAAGATATTCGAGCTCAAACGATACGATTCAGACTGACGGACACGGTGAAGATTTCGTTGACATGCAGGGCTGTTGTCCTTATACTTGAATTAGTATTTTCCGAATTTTCGGGACATGTTGTAGCTGATTTTAAGAGGATCAATGGAAGAGAAAAAAGGTTTTCGCTTAACACAGACGGTACAAAGCGCCGGTTGAGCCTGTAAGATAGGTCCGGGTGACCTGTCCGACATCATGCGCGATTTGCCGCTGGTTCGCGATCCCAATCTCCTGACAGGATTTGAACACGCGGAAGACGCGGGCGTGTATAAAATTTCCGCCGACGTCGCTCTGGTTCAGACAGTTGATTTTTTCACGCCCACGGTTGATGATCCCTTTACGTTCGGCCAGATTGCCGCCGTCAACGCGCTCAACGATATTTACGCGATGGGCGCCAAACCTCTCACCGCCATGAATATCGTCTGCTTTCCGATTAAGACAATGGACAAATCTGTTCTGAAGGACGTTTTGCAGGGTGGCCTCAACAAAATTCATGAAGCCGGCGTGTTGCTCATCGGCGGGCACAGCGTTGAAGACAATGAAATCAAATACGGCCTCTCGGTAACGGGAGTCGTTCATCCCGACAACGTTTTATACAATCGCGGCGCCAAAATCGGGGATAAAATCATTTTAACAAAAGCACTGGGGACAGGTATTATCAGCACGGCCATCAAGGCGGATGAAGCATCACCGGAGCAAATGATGCAGGTGATTCAGGCCATGACGTCTCTCAATAAAAAAGCGGCGGAGTTGATGATTGCCGCAGGCGATGTTCACGCCTGCACCGACATCACCGGTTTTGGATTGCTGGGTCATGCCTGCGAGATGATGGAGGGCAGCAATGCCGGTCTGCGCATTGATTCCCGGGCAATACCTGTTTTTGACGGTGTGCGCGATTTGATGGAAACGGGTTTCATTCCGGGCGGTCTTTATCGCAACAGAGATTTCCGCATCAAGCAAGTGGTGAAAGAAAAAACCTGTCCGGACTGGCTTTTTGATTTGCTGTTTGATCCTCAGACGGCGGGAGGATTGTTTTTCAGCTTGCCCGCAGAAAAGGCGGAAAAGCTTGCAGATGCCATGCGTAAGGCAGGTATTGCTGACACCGCTGTTGTTGGAGAAGTGGTCAAAGAACATCCGGGTAAAATTCTCGTTTACTAAGGAGATTGAGCAGGCTCATCTATTGACGCCTAAGCCATGAAAGTTGACTCCGTTCCGATAAAAAAAGAAACAGAGCTGAATTTTCTAAAGCTGATGGACATGATTCAGCCTGATGATTCGTTGTTGCTGCTGATGCACGGAAGCCCCGACCCGGATGCGATCGCTTCAGCCATGGCGCTTCACGAGATGATCCAGAAAACCAAAGGTCTGGCCAAAAGCGCTTTTGCCTCCACGGAACCTGTCATCCGGCACCAGAACCTTGAATTTGTTGCAGCCCTGCATCTTCATATTCAGTTGATCCATCAGGTGGACATCACATCGTACCGTCTCATTGCTCTGATGGATGCCCAACCCTCTTTCTTCAATCCATCCTTAAATTATATCAAACCGCAGATTGTTTTCGATCATCATCCCTACGAAGGACCGTGGAATGCCGAACTGACAGACATTCGTCCCTATTACGGCTCTTTATCCAGCGTGCTCACCGAATATTTGCTTCGCGCCGGGATTAAAATTCCGCGTATTTTGCACACGGCCCTTCTTTATGGCATTAAAACGGATACGGATAATTTTGATCGCGCCACAATCATCGACGATATCCGGGCTTATACTTATCACACCAGATACGCCAATATGCAGTTGATCCGCCGCATTGAGCTGAACCAGACGCCTCAACGCTTTCTCAAATATTTCAATTATGCCTATCATCACATGAATAATTTTCGCGGCCGGCGTGTCTGCTTTCTGGGAGAAGTGGAGAGCTCGGATGTCTGTGTCCAGATCGCTGATTTTTATTTGCGTTTGATCGGAACGTATTATGTGGTAGTGGCCGGCATCGTCGAGGACCGGTTGTCTATTATCTTTCGCGGGGACGGTTACCGTCAGAATTGCGGTTTAATCGCGCAAAGGTCTTTCGGCCAGATCGGCAGGGGCGGTGGACATCGCAGCGCCGCGCGTATGGAAATTCCCATGCAGGCATTAAAAGAAAGTCTTGGAGAGGATGTTTCCGCGAGAAATATTGAAAAATTTATTCTGATGAGCTTAAGGCGAGAGCCAAAGTAAATACATTATTCACATTCATCATCATAATAGAAAGGATTTTTATGAGAGAACCGGGGTTTCATAAAGAGATAACAACAGGCTATTATCTTGATCCATTCGATGGTTTTCAGGAAAAGAAAATAACCATCGAGTTGCGTCATGATGAAATCACCGGTGTGGCCTGCCGCATTTTGCCTTACCGGGTGCGCATTCCGCAAAAGCCTGACCTGGAACCTTATCTGGAAAAGTCACCGGAATCGTTGTGCCCGTTTTGCCCCGATCTCTTTGAAAAAACCACGCCCCGGTTTACAGCCAACATCATCGAAAGCGGAAATTTCAAACGGGGAGAGGCCTGTCTTTTTCCCAACGCTTTTCCCTATGACCAGAACAATAATGTGGCGATTTTTTCATCGCGTCATGTTGTTCCGATGAATGAACTGACCCCGGAATATATGCTGCATGGATTTCTCGTCTGCCGCGACTATTTTCATCGCGTGGTCGAAATGAATCTCGGTTATAAATATTGCTCGATGAATTGGAATTATATGCCACCGGCGGGCGGCGGTCTGATTCATCCGCACCTGCAGACCATCGTGAGTTACCGGCCGACCAGTTTTATGCAGAAGCTTTTATCCAGCGCGCAAAATTACGCCGCCAATTCTAACGGCGACAACCTGTGGCACAATCTGATCGCTCTGGAAAAGAAATCGAACAAGAGGTTTATTGCCGATACCGGCGTCGTTTGCTGGTTGACCAGTTTCGCACCCAAAGGCATGGCCGGTGAAATCGATTTTATTTTCCGGGAAAAAACGTCCATCTTTGATTTAACGGAATTGAACTTTAAAGAATTTCTGACCGGCCTTTCCCGTGTATTCGCCTATCTCCACACCAACAACTTCATGAGTTTTAATCTGTCTTTTTATGCCACAATGACCAGCAATAATTATTTCAACATCCAGGGAAAAATCGTTCCGCGATTTATCATGCATCCATTGGGCACCAGTGATTTGAATTACTTTGAAAAATTGCATAATGAAATTATCTGCCCGACGGTGCCGGAAGAATTATGCCGTGAGCTACAACCTTATTTTAAAGTTTGATCTAAAAAGGCCGGTGGAGATTAATTTTCTGTTGATAGAGGCAACCGGGAAAACGATAAACAGGGCGAATCACCGTCAGATAGCAAGAATCACGGAGGTGGATTCCGATGTTCAGCTTATTTCCGAAGAATGATAAAAATCAGACCTTAAGACTGAAGCGATTCTTTATGGCGCTGGGGTCATATGTCATGTGGTTTGCCATTTGCGTCTTGTTCTATTTGCAGGGCCAGATGACGAGAGGGACCATCAACGTTCTTTTAGTAAGTTCCTTAGGAATAATTCTTTGTAACAGTCTGGTATATATATTCATCAGAAGTGGATTTAATAAGCGATTTAAAGATCCCAGCTTGACGCTTTTACAGATGATCGTGGCGACCTTCTGGGTAATGGTCATTGCGTATTACGCCGATACCATGAGGAGTCTGGTGCTTCTGACGTATCTTGTTGTTTTCATTTTCGGGATCTTCAGGCTGAATGTCTGGCAATTTCTTTTTCTGTCCGTCTTTGCCGTCATGAATTACGCGCTGGTTATCCTTCTGCTTTATACAATGGATCCTCTGTTGGTCAGCACGTCTGACAAATTGAGCATTGTGGTTCTGGCTATTGTGCTGCCCTGGTTCTCACTGGTTGGTGGATATATTACCCGACTCAGGGCACGAATATCGAACGCCCTTTCCACAATTGAAAAATTAGCCATTATTGACGACCTGACCCAGGTGTTTAACCGGCGCCAGATGTATAAGATTCTTGAACATCAGAAAGCGCTGGGTGACAGGGGCATTCATCCTTTTTCCATCTGCATATTCGACTTGGACCATTTCAAACGGGTGAATGATACGTTTGGTCATGCCGCGGGCGACATCGTTCTCAAAACCGTGGCACAGGAAACTCAAAAGAATCTGCGCAATATTGATCATATTGCCCGTTACGGCGGTGAAGAATTTATTCTTATTCTCACCAATGCGGAAAGAAAGGAAGCCGTGGAATGCGCCGAGAGAATCAGGCACATGGTTTCAGAACTTGCGTTTGACAAATTACCCGATGATTTCAGGATTACCATTTCCGTCGGTGTAACGGAATATAAGGCGTGTGAGGCCATTCAAGAAGCGATCAACCGGTCGGACAAAGCGCTTTACAGGGCAAAATTGAACGGCAGGAACAGAGTTGAATACGAACCGGCGCCAGAATCCTAAAATCGCCAGATCCTCTTTAAACAAAAGAAGATCAATACAATCTCTATTGCCCCAAAAGTGGCACAAAAGAAAATCCCCATTCTCCCAAGGGAGATTACGGGGAATTCTTTCACTAACTCTTTAGAGAGAATCGTTATTCCGTTTCGCTTCGAAACGCTCTATTCTTCTGAACTTGTTTTGGCCGACTCGGTTTTCGCGGTTTCTGTCGCGGATGAACTTTCGCTGCTTTCCGCCTTTGCTTTTTGGGCTGCCGCACCCGGTTTCTTTCCTTTATAATCCGTCGCGTACCAGCCGGAACCTTTCAGGCTGAAGGACGAAAGAGAAACCATCTTCTGAACCTTGCCTTTGCAGAACTTGCAGCTTTTTAATTCCGGATCCATAATTCCCTGAAACGCTTCAAATTGCTTTCCGCATTTATTGCATTTATACTCATAGATAGGCATAACCAAACCCTCCTTAATTAAATATATCGAAATTTTTATAATTGCTGTTGAAGCAATCCAAAACAATATCCATATCGTATCCTTTTACCGGATGCAGGGCCGAACGTGTCAAATTGTGCACAATGACTTCCTCTTTCTCCCTGTCTTCCGTGCTGGCGTCGAAATCAATTTCGCCGCTGCTGAAGCGCAGAACATGAATTAATTCGTGCACCGCGATATAAAGCATCAACGGGCTGAACTTGATAAAAGGATTGGCCCTTTCCACCGCGTCCAAAATAGTGTTGTCCTGCAGGCAGATCCTGTAAAAATCAAAGTTATTTTCAGCCCTTGCGGTTGTCTCACCCGCCTTTTCGTAGGAGTATTTACAAAGATGGGCAAACGTGCCGTCTTTGATTTCCTGCTCATTCAGATAAGCAAGCGTTTTCACTTCATATTTTGTGTTTTTCAGCACATTGTCGCTTAACCTGAATTGCTGCGATAGCAGCTTTTCGGCGTCGTTGAAAGCTTTTTTTGCCATTGGCACCTGCGCCGCGTTAAAATAAAAAGGCATAAATCACCATTTTTCTTCAATCCGGCGATAATATATTTATCTGAACAAATGTTGTCAAGCAAGATCAAGTAGCTGATTTTAAAAGATGATGGCCAGCCCCGCATACGGTCCATAAAAATCCATCTTTGTGTATATGTCTTCGACATCATCGATTTTTAAAGACATGATCCGATAGCCGCCGTAAATATTTAAAAATGGAAAGGGAGTCACAGAGACATCCGCCATGGCGTCATATGAATAGCTGCTGTCATATCCTATGCCGACCACCTTGGCCCGGGCTTCCAGAATGTCGGCCAGTATCCCGATTTTGGCTCCGAGACCCAGCATGGGAATCGGCACCTGGATGTCTTCCTGGCTTTCAACAGCCGATGAACTTAAGGTGAATTCTCCATCAAAATACTTAACCCTGGCGATCAAGCCCAGCGAGAAACCGGCCAGAATATTTTCCAGATTCAAAAATTTGTATTGATATTCAAAATCAATCATGCTGGTTGTTAATTCAGAATCGACGTTGGTACCTGCCGGATAGGCCTCACCGTTAAAAACTATTTCATCAGAAATGTGTTTGGAGCCGGAAAGATCGATCAGTGAATAGGAAACCGTGATTTCATGATCTCCTATACTAAAAGCCGCTTCCACACCCGGAAAAAATTCATTGTCGATGCCCAGATCGTCTTGCAGATCCATTTCTGTTCCTTCAATGCTGCCGTCATCGACGCGTAACTCACCTCCGAACGTGGGAATCCACACCCGGGCCTGAGCTCCTAAGCCCAGAGCGTAAACCGACGGCGCATAAAAAATAATCATCACGGATAACGTTACCAGAACAGCGATCAAGTTCTTTTTCATATTAAATTCTCCTTTTAGATTGCCGGGATATTATAAAATTGCAAAAGATGGAAATCGTATAAATATATTTTGAGATTTTGTAAAGGCATTTGCCTGTTTATGATTATGGATTGCACGGGCATGATGGCATCAAAAAACCAAAATTAATTTGACAACTTCAGCGCTTGGGGCGTATATCTCGTGAAAATGACAAGACAAATATATTTTGAAATAACTTAAAAGGATCCGTCTGATGAAAAAATCTGTGTCAAAAAAAATAACGAAAATCAGGATAGGCGTTTTATTTGGCGGGAGGTCAGGCGAACATGACGTTTCACTCTGTTCCGCCGCTTCGGTCTTTTCCGCTCTGGATCGCAACAAATATGACGTGACGGCTATCGGCATCGCCAGGGACGGCCGCTGGCATGTCCAGGAAAAACCGGAAATCGTTCCGGACAAGGATTTCGGCCGGAAAATGGCTTTAAAGAAAAACGGCCTGTGGCTGGTCAATCATTTCGAGCAAAAAAACAAGCTGCGTCTTTACGATATCAAAAATAAAAACAAAGAAGTGGTGGTGGATGTGATTTTTCCGGTGATTCACGGAACGTTCTGCGAGGACGGCACGCTGCAAGGCCTGCTGGAACTGGCCATGGTTCCCTACGTAGGCGCGGATGTCATCGGCTCGGCGGTTGGCATGGACAAGGACATTGCCAAAAGACTGCTTTGTGAGACGGGCATTCCGGTTGTTCCTTCCGCAACGGTTAGCAAGCAGCAGTGGAAAGAGGATGCAAAAAATATCAGTAAAAATGTTTTGCAGAAACTCGGCTTGCCTTTATTTATCAAGCCGGTTTGCGCCGGTTCTTCTGTGGGCGTGAAAAAGGTCAAGAAAAAAGAGGAACTCGCCAAAGCAATGAATTTTGCTTTGCAGTTCGACAATAAAGTTTTGGTTGAAAAGGCGATTGACTGCCGCGAGATCGAATGCGCCGTTCTGGGAAATGAGAAACCGGCCGGGTCAGTTCTGGGCGAAATTATTCCCCATCATGAATTTTATTCCTACGAGGCCAAATATATTGACCCCAATGGCGCGGCGCTGAAAATTCCGGCGGAACTTAGTAAATCTCTATCCGACAAAATAAGAAAGATTGCCGTTGAAGGTTACATGGCGCTGGGCTGCACATCCATGGCGCGGGTTGATTTCTTTCTCGATAAGAAGACCAATAAATTCTATCTCAACGAAATCAACACGCTGCCCGGCTTTACGAGCATCAGTATGTATCCCAAACTCTGGGAAGCCACCGGCCTTTCCTACGGCAAGCTTCTGGATAAATTGATTGAGCTGGCCCTCGACCGCCATAAGAAGAAATTGGAGATAAAGACGGAAGGGATATAAACGTAATTCAGATATTAAACAGGGGGTAAAATTATGAAGCGTCCGGCATCGTTGGTCGTGGGTATTTTACTTTTTATCATGGCGGCTGCTCAGGCCGCGCGTTTTATCATCGGCCTCAACGTAACCGCGGAAGGGGTGGAAATTCCCGTCTGGATCAGCGCCGTCGCCGCCGTAGCTTTGACAGGTTTAGCGATTTGGCTGTTGAAAGAAAGAAATCAGATGGATGCAAATCGAAAATGAGCATGGTTTTTATTTAAAGGAAATAGGGGGTCGGTCTTGTTTTTGGATACTGCGACAATCTTCATCATGTTGATTGGCGTTTCTATCATTTTAGTGCTGTCCATGAACATGATTTTGCTGAAGCGAAAAACTTATCCGGGCTTTGGCTGGTGGACGGCTGGAATCACCGTTTTTGGGCTTTCCTGTGTTGTGCTGGCCTTACGTAGTATTCTTCCCGTTATTTTTTCTGTTGTTCTGGCCAATTTCCTTTTTGTATTATCCGGTCTTTTGCTCCTGGAAGGCACGAGGATTTTTCGCGGCAAGGCAATCCGAAAGGTTTTTATTATTGTCATCCTTGTGTTCTACGCAATATTCCAGTTGTATTTTACCTTCATTGACAATAATATCGACATCCGCATAACAGGGATATCTTTTCTGATGGCAGCAATATACGGTTTAACGGCGCTCGAATTGTTTTTTAACATACCGCCTGACTTTCGATTCTCACATTGGATTACCGGCAGCATGTTTGCCGCCTACAGTATCTTCATGCTGGGTCGAGGAATTTATACAATGCTGTATCCTTCCGCACAGCACGTAGCTGCCTCGAATTTATTATACACATTAACTTTTACGATCACGATGTTCCTGGGAATCGGCTGGACTATCAGGTTTATCATACTCAATGCAGAGAAACTGGAAGATGAACTAAAAAGAGCTCAGATTCAGCTACAGGAGCAAGCCACAACAGATTCTCTTACCGGTATTTTCAACCGCAGACATTTCCTCGAACTGGCAGAACGCGAATTTCAGCGCACGCTCCGATACAAGGACGACTTATCCCTCCTGATGATTGATTTGGACTTTTTCAAAAAAGTAAATGATCATCACGGACATGCTGCCGGTGATAAAGTGCTGATCGGGTTTACCGATATCTGCAGGAAAAATTTACGGGAAATCGATATCTTCGGCCGCCTGGGCGGGGAAGAATTTGCCATTCTGCTGCCGCAAACTTCCATTAATGAAGCCAAAATAACGGCTGAACGACTTCGTTCACTGGTTGCGCAAAGCGATATGGATACCGGAAATCAAAAGCTCCGCATGACCATCAGCATCGGTGTTGCGTCGTTAAAGCCGGAAGAGGATAAACTGAGCGCTGTTTTGAAACGCGCCGATGACGCGGTGTATGAAGCGAAAAGAAACGGCCGCAATCAGGTAGCGCTGGCTTCATAATTTGTGATCACGATTACCGGCTGTCAGATATCCCAGATAAATATCACACCGCTTGTCGGGAAAATCCAGTCTTTGTCAGATATCCTGACACCGATGGACTTGCCTTTCCTGGTAGAGACAACCGGCTGGGGATGTCGCCCGGCAAAGAAGCTTTCTTCCCGGACGTTTTTGATGCCCGCCTTTTCATATTGGAAATTAATTTCCAGCCCCCGGACCGGATAAACCAGGTAAACGGGGAAAATTTTGTTTTCTCTGGCCTTCTTGGTGGAAATTTCAATTTCCAGTTTCACTTCCGTATTTATTTTCTTTTTGAGCTCGTCGGAGCCGCACCAGATTTCATAACCGCGCCTGGTGTTTTTTGCTTCCATGATAGGAACATCCTTGTTGTCAATGCGCACCCGTCCGACGCTAAAATCCCGGTCCAGGATCAGACCCTTCCGGTTGCTCATCAGCCAGCGGTATTCGCAGCGCGGATCTTCAAACAACGCCGTTAACTGCTCATGATTGGCAGCGCAGCCGATCATGAAGATATTGTCACGCAGTATTTTTTTATATTCAATATGCGTACTGACATGAAGGTATTCCGGCGATGAAGCGGTCTTTTTCGTTTCCGGCAATTTTTCTATGCGAATATTGTAGCGAAAACCGGAACGCAATTCCAGGCGCCGGTCTTCGCTGCCGAAAAGGGTTTCAAACATTTCATAATAAATGGCATTGCCCAGTTCCTCGTCGCGTGCCCGCGTCTGCATGCAATGTCGAATAATATTGTCAATGCGGGAAATGGATTTTTCTTCATCGGGAACAAATATTCTTCTTAAACGAGGTTCGATGGATTGTTTTTCCCCCTTTTGGAGAAAAACACGCGGCGCTCTTTTTCCCAACGCACAGAGCACTTCGTAACTGATGGTGCGCGCTTTGGCGGCAATTTCATTGGCGCTGATATACTCTTTGCTCTGCCGGCCCAGCAGCACAACCTCATCACCGACCTTGCAGGGGATATCGGTCACATCAAGCGTGCACATATCCATCGAAATCCGCCCGACGATCGGAGCACGCCGTCCGCAAATGAGCGCCTCGCCCTGATTGGACAGGATAAAGGCATAACCGTCGCCGTAGCCGACCGGTATGGTTGCAACGCGCGTTGGTCTGGAGGTTACAAAGGTACTGTTGTAGCCGATACCGTAGCCGGCCGGAAAATCTTTAATCAAGACTATGCTGGTTTTAAAAGACATCACGGGAGCAAGCCGCGCCTGGGTTTCATTTTCCGAGGCCGGATAAATGCCGTAGATCATCAGTCCCGGGCGCACCATATTGAGTTTAAAACCGGGATAATTAAGGATGGCTCCGCTGTTGTCGATATGCCGGACGGGAATGTTGATCCCCCTGCACTCAGCAGCAGCCAGAACATCCGAAAAACGCTGCCATTGCTGATCATTGGATGCGGTGATCTTTTCGCTGGAGGCAAAGTGACTGAAAATGCCTTCCAGGGTAATATTTTTCAACCTGGATATGGCCTCAATAAGATTGATCGCTTGAGTATGTATGGTTCCGCCACGCCCCATGCCGGTATCCACCTCAATATGCACGGGGAGCGTGCGACCGGAATGGATTAAAGCTCTGTTGAGCTTTTTCGCAAAAGACAAATCGGAAACCGACGGTGTTAGATTGTATTTGATAATCTGCTCAATTTCTGAATCGGTTGACGGTCCTAAAATAACGATGGGTGCTTCAATACCGCTGATTCTCAATTGCACGCCCTCATCGGCATTGGCTACTCCGAGCATCGTTGCCCCGTTTTTTAAAGCGGCATGAGATATTTCTATGGCCCCATGGCCGTAAGCGTCTGCTTTCACCGCGGGCATGAAATCCACTCCCGGACCGATCAGTCTTTTGACTTCCCTGAGGTTGCTGATAAAATGATCCAGGTCAACCTCTACCCAACTTCGGTACTTTTGTTCTTTTTTTAAAGTCATACGATATTCCAATGATTGTCGGACGCGAAAATTTCAGCACGATCGGATTGAAATTTGTTACGCCTATCTTTTTAAAAAAACAAGCAATTTATGCTTGAAAAAATAATATTTTTTATTAGAATGAAAAAATAAGAGGGAAGATGTTTAACCCCTCACAACGAGGAGGTGGAAAATGTCGAGAGCAAAGGTTGGGGACGTTTTAAGTTGTGAAGTCTGCGGATTGGCGGTCATTGTCGATGAGGAATGCGGTTGCGCCACAATTGATTTGATTTGCTGCGAAGAGCCCATGGTCAATATGGGACCGGCAAAACCCAAAAAAGTTGTCACAGCGTCAGCGCCGAAGAAAAAAACGGCCGTGAAAAAATCAAAAACGGTGCCCAAGAAGAAACCGGCGGCAAAGAAAGCGAAAGCACCGGTAAAAAAAGCAGTAAAAAAGGCAGCCAAAAAACCTGTTAAGAAAGCAGGAAAGAAGAAGTAAATAATTTCCCGCGAGCTGATTTTGAACTCCGATAATGTTCTGTTTTGTAAGGGCATTATCGGAGTTTTGCGTTTTAAGCGAAAATTTCTGAATCACGCAAAAATCAGGACAGGTCCAGAAACGTCTTTATTTCCAGCGTGTGTGTTCCGGGCTTGAAAAAACACGCGGATTCTGATTAATCTCTTTTGAAAGGTATGATCGTATGACAGGTAAAAATAAAGACATCAAAGAACTGGATTCATCCGCCCTGAAAGTCAATCTGGAAAGAACGGCGGTAACCATAGAAATTCCGGAACAGTACTCTCCGCTGCTCGCTGTTGTTGAGGGACATTACGGTCTGCAGAAAAAGACCCGTGAACTGCTTACAGAATTAAACCACCCCTTTGTCAATTGGGACTATGTTTTAAGGGAGCTGAAATCCGTTTCCATTGGTGACTTCTATGTGTACAATAAGCATCCGGACGGGCTTTCCGCGCTCGCCACGATGGTTTGCATTTATTTTGATGTCATCAATTCCTCCTCAGACGAAAATGTCAAAGACAGTGCCGTCCATTATCTGTTTGATTACATCGACGCGATTTTTGTTCAGAGCAACGAATTTCTCGCGCGGAATTTATCGTTGTTCCCGGACATTATAAAATCTCTGCTGGATGTTATTGAAAAAGATGAAGCCATTTTCAAGAAATGTTCGTCTTATGTCAAAAAGATTATCAAAAGCATTATCGAAAAAAACTCAAACATTGAAACGACGCTTTTTGAGCGTCTGGTGCATAGAATCTTCAAAATCACGTATCAGTTCTGGCTGTCCCAGCCTGATCCTGCAGGATGGTTTATCGCTGGAGACGCAGATTCCCCGGATTCAATGGAAGCGTACAGACATTTCATTGAACCCCTGAGCCATGCCTATCTTCAAACGCTGATCAAGAATATGGAATCGCTGAATGCGGAGCAGAACTTACCGCGCAACGGAAACATCGGGAGCTATCTTGACCTTCCGGATTATTATCAGATTGTAAACGGCTATCTGCATGTCGCCGATCAATTGGAAAAGTCCAGCGCGTATCAGGGACACCAGCAGGTGATGAAACTGCATTTTCTTTTTAATGTCATCGATGTGCCTAGTCTGGTTGATATTCACGCCAGCGCGCTTCGGGAAATCAACCACGCCCTCAAAATTGTTTTTCAGGAAGAGCAAAAGGAAACCTTTCATGACTTTGTGCGCAAGATGTTCGGTTTCCTCAAAAAAAATAAATCCCAGAGCGAATTCAGCGCCGCGATTTTTGATTGCATCACAACGACCGCCAGGGAGGTTTTCGCGCAAAACAGCCATTCGCTTGTGGATACCTTTATTGATGAACTGATCCATTATGGTTTCCAGTATCCGGAAATTAAAGGGTCCAACGAGGAATGGCAGGTCAAGGTCAATCCGGCGCACATCATGAATATCCGCTGCTGGCTGGAAATTATCGGAATGAAGCCCCGCTGGACCAAGCGGTTGATTTCGGCGCTGATCGTTAATTTAAAACTGGGCGGTGTTTTTATCCGCGACACCGATCTGATTCAGAAAAATATTTCCGCTCTGCTCAACAGCGACATCACGCCGTCTTACAGTCTCATCAAACAGTTGCTGAGGATTTTTCCCGTCTATTTCAGTGAGATCGGCGCGGAAGGAGAACTCAGGGATATAACCACCAGGGTCGATGAGCTTTCCCTGCGCAACGACAAGCTGGTTTATTTTTTGCGGAAACAATCGCACGTCGAAAGCAACAGCCTGATTTTTAAATTTATCGAGGATATTTTCAAGTACTGGAGCTCCGGCGATAAAAATTTCCTCCGCGTGCATCTTCCCGTTGACGTTTATGAACAGGTGACCAATTCCGGAGAATATTTCAACGGCATGCATAAAGCGTTTAAATATTTCTTCACCCGGATTAATCAAGATCCCCTGAATTTTCTTCATTGGGACAAGGAAAAGGTCTGCAGCGAGCTGCGTCAGGTCAAGGGGATCAATGAAAGGGATCAGGAACGCGTTCAAATGATGATCCGCATTTATCAACTGATCTATAAAAAATATTATCCGCAGTTTATTGACCTGCTGAAAGACCTGGAAGCGTCCAATGCCTTCCCGCAAGCCGATATCGCTTCGCTGAAAAAATCTTTAAACGCGAAGAACTATTATCGCAGTATTACGATTATTCTGAAATTTCTCTCCATTCTGAAAGAAAGAATTCTCTCACCGAAAAAAACGCAATTTTACGAAAACATCTATTACAAAAGACACATCGCGGCCGGCATTCCGTCCATGTACGGAACGTATAGTGAGAAAAAATTTGATGCCGTCGGTCTTTCGCTGAGACTGGAAAGTCTGGCCACAATGCTTTTTGAGGAATTAAGCAAGTCCTTCAATCTGAAATTTATCACAAAACAGACCATTAAAAAAATACACACGTATCTCTGGCTGTATGTCAACGCCCTGGAAATTGATGGCATTGCCACGGAAGGACTGACCGCGAAAATCAAGTACGTAACCAACGCGCTGACGATTAAACAATTCTCCCTGGAACAGTACGAGGATATTTTCCGTTTCATTTCCAAGGATATTCAAAATATTATCCGTAACTATTACATCGATATTCACAGGTCCAACCTGTCCATCATCATCGGCCAGGTTTACCGTCAGGACACGGAAGCGATCACAAAATCCGGCCATAAAAAGCATGAAAAGCTGATTTATCAGCATTCAGAAAATTTCATCAGGGGAATCATCTCTTTCGCTTTCGGCATTCAGGTGCTGGATAATTTTGTGAACACGGTCATTAAAACCCTCAACGCGGAAGCGGAAAAGTTTAAAGACAACAAACAGATTCTGAAGGTGGTGATGGCGTACAATCCGGAGTTGACGGTTTCTTCCTTTTATAAAAAGAATAAAAGGATCGACAATCAGATTCTGCTGGGCAACAAGGGGTATTTTCTCAAGGAGCTCGTTTCATTTGGCTTTAATGTGCCGCCGGGATTTATCATCACCACGGAAGTCTTCCGGGGATATGACGCGGTTTACGGCTATAAATATATTTTCAATGATCTGGCCGACCGGGTGAACAAGGAACTCAAAAGGCTGGAGAAGATTACCGGTTGCAGACTGGGAGATCCGCGCCATCCCTTATTGCTTTCGGTGCGCAGCGGAGCGACGGTTTCTCTTCCCGGCATGATGAAATCCTTCCTGAATGTGGGCATCAACGAAGCCATTGCCGAGAACCTCAGCAAAAAGGAAGATTTTCAATGGGCGGCCTGGGATTCGTATCGAAGGTTTTTGCAGATGTGGGGGATGTTCCAGGGCTTGAATCGTAATTTTTTCGACGCGATCATCGATGAATATAAACAGAAATACGGCGTTGAAAGAAAGATCCTTTTTCTGCCTGAACAAATGCGACAAATAGCCCTTTCCTACAAAAAAGGATTAATGGAAAGCGGCATTGAATTTAAAGAAAAACCTCTCGATCAGTTGAGTCACGCAATCCTGCAGGTATTCAATTCATGGTATTCGGAACAGGCGGAAATTTACCGTCGGCAAATGCATATTTCCGATAAATGGGGAACGGCTGTCATCGTCCAGAAAATGGTGTTCGGCAATCTCAATGATAATTCCGGTTCAGGCGTTATTTTTACCCGTGAGCCGAAGAGTTCGTCTTCAGATGTCACCCTTTACGGAGATTTTATCTTTGGTGTCCAGGGAGATGATATCGTTTCCGGTCTGGTGGAGACCTATCCGATTTCCGAAAAACAACGGATAGCAGAATTCCGGGATTCCAAAATATCGCTGGAGGACAAGTTTCCTGAAATTTACGCGGAACTTTTAAGAATCGCGGAAATTCTTATTTACGAAAAAGGATTCAATCATCAGGAAATAGAATTTACTTTTGAAGGAACAACGCGGGACAAATTATACATCCTGCAAACACGGGACATGAATCAAATCACGACTCAAAAATGGAAGCGTTTCCAGGACACTGCGGAATTGCAATCATCGGTTCTGGGAACGGGCATCGGTGTCAACGGCGGTGCTCTTTGCGGCCGGGCTGTCTATTCGGAAACAGATATTAAACGATTCCGCAGCGAAGAACCCCAAACCCCCCTGATTCTGGTGCGGCCGGATACGGTACCTGATGACGTCGGCGTTCTGCTGCAGGTAGAGGATTGCTGACGGCAAAAGGCGGCAGTACGTCCCATGCCGCCGTAACCATTCCACAGCTTAACAAGGTCGGTGTCGTCGGTTTCAGTAAACTGAAAGTTTATGAAGCCGACGAATACGCCACAATAGAAAATCAGACCATCAAGGCGGGTGATTTTATCAGTATCGACGGCTGGAGCGGCACTGTTTATCTGGGCCGGCACCAAAGCGAAAACGAATGATTTTTATAAAAATTCCCATCAACCTCACCGGAGCGAAGTTAATGGGAATGGATTTGTTCTTTTTTCTTAAAGAATATTCTTGTGGATATAAACGGTCAGGTCGCCCAGCCGGTTGGTGTAGCTGCCGTATTCATTATCATACCAGCCGAATATCTTGGCGTGCACCACGGGCACTTTTAAAACTTTTTCAGGAAGCACTTTAGCGACATCCGCCGGCAGATTCGGAATGTGCGAGCAATCCAAATTAATGAAAGCCGTGCGTGTGTGATTGAACTGACCTTCAATGATAACGGCCGCGTCAACGCCAAAGAGATCAGCGGATACATTTTGTTCCATGGTGAATCTGAGCAGTTTTTCAGGATTACTCGAGGCCGCTTTGCTGTATAAGTCATTAATCATTTTTGTATTAATGTTCATCCCCGTCCCCTGGTTACTGGCGCGGGACTGGAACGTGGCGTTCAGAACAATCAGGGACATGGTGCTCGCCGGTATCCGGATGGAATCGGCCATGAAACCGATATTCTGCACCTGCGGAATAACTTCCGCCAGCGCCTTAGCGGCATTGGTTGATGTCAGGATGATGCTGTCCAGAATGCTCCTGTTCTTTCTCAAATCTTTTTCACCGGCCTTGGGAACGCTGTCCAGCACGCTCTGGGTATTGGTCACGGCATGTACCGTGGACATGGACGCTGTAAGGATATTGCTGGTTTCTTCATTTTCCAGCAGAGGTTTCACCATGTGCGCAAGTCCTGTGGTTGTGCAGGACGCGGCGGAAACAATCTTATGTTTCTTCGGATCAAACGCCGTGTGATTGATGCCGTAGATCATGGTTACCGCGTCATCCGGTGTGGAGAGGGCCTTGTTTTTGATTTTAAAGGGCGACGAATTGATGACCACCTTCGCGCCGCCGTGCAGATGGCCCCTGATAGAACCGCTCTTGTTGTCCGACGCGACCGTGGGATCCTTGAATTTGCCCGTGCAGTCCACTACCACGTCCACGCCGTACTGCCGCCAGGGAATATCTGCCGGGTTTCTGGCTTCACGCAAAATGGTGACGGGAATGCCGTCAATCAGCAGTTTCCCCTGTTTTTCATCGACAATCTGAATGATTCGCTCCGCCTTAACGCCATACAAAAATTTATGCATCAGGCCGTAGGTTGAATCTTTTTCAATCGCCTGGGCGATGGAATCAAGCCCCGTACCCACCTCTCTTCCCTGATTGACAAAAATCTCTTTGAAATATTTTCTGCTGATATGATGCCATAAGGTCAACTTTCCGATTCTTCCGAGACTGTTGATGCCGAGAACCGGCTGTTTGTTCTCAAATACTTGCGCCATGATTCAAATCCTCCTTTATTTTTAATCAGACCTGCTTAAAACACACGCATAAGTTTGAAGCTTCAGTCGAATTATACCGTGACAACGAAAAGCATAGACGCCGGAATCCATAACCGCAAATCCAGTTTTGCAGAAAGAAAGATGCTGATTGATTTTTGCTTTGATCAATTAAAAAGGCAGGGACACCCTGCCGAAAATTCAAGAAAGGAACTCTATTCAAATACGGTTTGGTGGCGACCGGGACCATAAAATATCTCCCTTAAAAGGTCGCCACTTTTCTACAGGAAAGGCAGGGAAATGTCAAGGGTAGGGTATAAAAATTTTTTAATTTTTTTCTTTTTTCGGACTAAGACAGATTTTAAGAACTAAAAAAACCGGCTTTGAAAATCATGTTTCTTCCCATAATCAAAACCGGTTTTTTTTCTTAATAATTTTATTGACGAAAAAGTTTTATATTTGAATGCTTTACCTTTTCATCCTCTCTATAATGAAGACCAGGTTATCTGCCGGGTCGATCATCAACGGGCCTGCCCCTGTAATGGTCCCCGCGGGGCTTTTCCTTTCCGGGTTTGCCACCATGCATTCCGGGTTGATGGCCGTGGCCTTGTAAAGCGGGAGGCGGTGGATGACCCGGTCCGGGTCCGTGCACGACGGGACGAGGTGGCCGAGGGGGAGGCGGACGGTGCCAGTATCGCGTTCTTTCCCAATCGCGCCAGTTGCGGTTCAGATCTCCGTGATGAATGCGATGATATTGCCACGGTTGGCCTCTCCATCGATGATGCTTGAAATCATCTCTCCATCCTTGATAAAAATGTCTGTGAAAAGTTGGGTACCCCCTGTAATACCCCCATCCCCTGTCATAGTATCGGGATCGGTACCAATGCCCCTGCCACGGACGCCACCACCATCCGCCGTAGAAAAATATGTCTTCGTTCAGATCAGGTACAACATAGACGTCCGTACCCGGAACGACCACAACTTCAGGCGGCGCCGGAAAGATAATCGGCGGAGGAAGAGGAATGGGAATGTTGATATGCACGCTGGGCTGTGCGATTGCCAGAACAGGTGTGAAGCATATCAGCGTTAAGAAAAAAGTCCTGAAAAATAATTTCTTCATCGGTTTCCCTCCTTGGGTTAATGATTAATCCAATCACAAAACACAATGATCGAAATCTTTCGTTTGATACCTTTTGATATTCCATCAAACTCTGTAATTGGCCTTAATTTTAAGAAACTGATTTTGATATGTCAAGCTAATCTTGTGTGGAACACGGATAGTTTCCCTTGACATTAGCGATGCATAGGTCAATATTAAACAACACTTAAACATCAGGAGGGCTGAATATGTACTTGATTATTATCATTATTGCTCTTGTGCTGATTTTTGCCGTTTTTATGTATAATCGTTTCGTGCGTCAGCGCAACATCCTTAATGAAGCCTGGAGTGGCATCGATGTCCAGCTCAAACGCCGTCATGATTTGATTCCCAATATCGTAGAAACAGTCAAAGGTTACGCCCGGCATGAAAAGTCCGTTCTCGAAGAAATCACCAATCTGCGCTCAAGGTTATCCGGACCGGCAACCCTGAAGGAGAAGGGGGAAATGGAGAACAGCTTTTCGCAGGCATTGAAGAGCATTTTTGCTCTGGCGGAAGCGTATCCGGATCTCAAGGCCAATCAAAATTTTCAAGAGCTGCAACGCACTCTCACCGATACCGAGGAACAGATTCAGCTTGCCCGAAGATATTACAATGGCGCGGCCAGAGATTACAATACCATGGTCGAATCTTTCCCGAACAATATTCTGGCTAACATGTTCGGATTTAAAAAAGCTGATTTCTTTGAAATCGAGCTGGCCACGGAAAGGGAAGTTCCCGGGGTTAAATTCAACTAATACATCGGGCATGAGGACTCATGAGAAAAAAATGCTTTTTGCTGCTGCTGACTCTGATCCTG
>Ga0209604_1000792_pt1 | contig 28276 bp, 24 predicted proteins | sample AD_UKC097_MetaG_FD_184405 | JGI IMG/M metagenome (GOLD analysis project Ga0209604, IMG submission 184405) | Active sludge microbial communities of municipal wastewater-treating anaerobic digesters from USA - AD_UKC097_MetaG (SPAdes) (version 2) | ecosystem: Engineered > Bioreactor > Anaerobic >... | reverse complement strand
AAAGCAGAGTTTACTAATGTAAATGAGCATTTTTGTTGCAAGCGTAACGAAAAAATTGGCGTTTTCTTACAAACACTAATTACTAAAAGAAAATATTCATCTCAACCCTGCGGTTTTTCTGGCGGTTTTCCGGCGAAGTATTCGGCACCAGCGGCCTGGTTTCGCCGACCAGCATTTGCTTTTTTAAGCGCTCTGATTCAACACTGAGATCAAGTAACTTATATTCATTCCGGTTTTTTACCGCTTCGATGTGATTGGTTTTATAGGGCCATGGAGCAGGAATATCCTTGCTAAAATTTATAGAATCAGAAAGTTGTATCTGGTCCTGGGATGACAGTCCGATATATTGGCATAACCCCATGGTAGCCAATGTGATCCCGTTTTCTAATTTCAGGCGGTTAGAGCCGAGTTCGTTTTGTTTTAATTTGACTTTCAACAGGTCGTTTTGGATGATTATTCCCGATTCCAGGGCACCGCTCACATCTTTGTACAGGGTATCCAGCAGTTTTTCGGCGCTTGCAACGGTTTTGAGTTTTTCCTTCAGAGAAATAATGAGCCAGTAACTTTCTTCGGTTTTAAGAAGTACTTCGTCTTCGGCCATATTGCATTTGTAGTGTGCTGCTTCAACACCTAATTGCGCCAGTTGATTTCCTTTCACAATCCTGCCGCCGGCAAAAACAGGTTGAACCGCTGTAACACCACCCACAATTCCTTTGTCCATCATCTGTGCATTGATGGTGGCATCGGGAAGATAGTCCCCATAGTTGTAATAGAGTGTTTGCAATATGTCGTTAAGCCTTTGATCTTCAAATGTTACATTTAAATCGACATCGTTTAAATCCATATCAACAAATGATTCGTTTGATTTGAAGGCGCTTCCCGTAGCGCTGATTTCCGGAAAATATTTGGTAAAAGCCGCTTTCTTGGTCTGCCCGGCAGCATCCACTTCCAGCAGTGCATTTTTTACCCTGGCGTTGTTCAGGATGGCCATTTTCTTGCAACTGTCCAGCGAATACTGTGCTTTTACAGGAATAATAAAAAACAGCGCTATAATTGTGATGATTATTTTTTTCATTTTATGCTCTTAAAAAAAACTCAGGTCTAATAATACGTCCTCCTGTTTTCATTATCTTAATTACCTGTGTTTTAATGTGTATATGGTTTTTTTACTTTCACATTTTTATAAACCTGCCAGTAAACAACCGGTAAGATGGTTACCACCAGAACAACTGAGAAAAGCATTCCGAAACTGATCACAACACCCATCGGCATCCAGAGGGTACTTTTACTTATGATCATGGGAATAACCCCAACAGCGGCCGCCGCAGACGTAAGGAAAATAGGCCGCATACGGCGTTTCCCCGCTTCCAGGCCGGCTTCCCTGGCGCTATAACCCTTTTGAGTCCTTAGCTTTTCTGCATACTCAAACATGATGATGGCGTTACGGACAATGATGCCGATCAGGCTGACCACACCAAGGACCGAGGTGATGCCAAAGTCGATTCCGAAAACCCAGATGCCGATGATAGCGCCCAGCAAACTAAACGAACTGGAGGCAATAGCCAGAATAGATATGCTGATCTTTTTGAATGCGAATAACAGGAAAAAGAAAATGATCATGATGGCAATGCAAAGTCCTGCAACAATTTCAGGGATAAGTTCTTTGTTGGTATCTTCCAATCCGCCATAAGAAACCTTGATATCATGGGGCAATTGCGGAATAATGGTCTTCTCAATGAATTTTTTGATTTTGGCCATGCTCTTGGGTTCGCTTCCGCCATATTTCAGGTCGCAGGAAACGGTGAGGCTATGCACGCCGTTTCGCCGGACGATCTGTGTCGGCTGCCAGTCGGGAGTAATCGTTGCCACCTGGCGTAACGGCACCCAGACGCCGGGAATCAGTGTCGGGATAATTTCGTTTTCGAGGGACTGAAAATCGGTTTCACTGCTTTTTCGGTCTCTTTTAAGTTTTACAGGAACGGCATAATCACCTTCCCACAGCGTGGTGAGCGGCATGCCGTTGAAGCTGGAAGCCAGGTCGAGGGCCAGCATCGATTTTGTGATTCCCAGCCGGCTGGCTTCTACCTGATCAAGATCAATTTTGGCACAAGGCTGGTAGCCATCAAAATCGGTATGTATCCACGAAAGCTCGCCGTCAAGGGTATGCATATATGCCACCAGCTTGTCAGATTCTTTGCGCAGTTGTTCAATATCATCACCGGTAAAACGGACTTCAATAGGATTTTTTGCCGCCTGATAATTGATTTGTTTAAAACGAAGAATGGCATTGGGAAAATAGTTTGCATATTTTTCAGAATAATCCTGGAGCAATTCTTCCGTTTCCTTATTAGAATTGGTATTGACAATAAACTGTGCGAAATTTTTGCCCGGCAGGTTTGGCGCATAGGTTGCCATAAACCGGGGAGAACTGGTACCGACAAAAGCGGTTACCGATTCAACACGCGAATCTCTCATCAGTATGTGTTGCATGCTGTCGCTTGCCATTTGTGTTTGGTTCAGTGAGCTTCCTGCGGGCAGATGAATTTCCACCGCGAAGCAATCACGTTCGGCAACAGGCATCATCTGCACCGGTGTAAAAAGGAACATGACTACAGAAATTATAATTGCCAGCACGCCAACAGCTATGGTTTTCACCGGATGCCTGAAACATCGTACCAGTAACCATTCATAACCGCCCTGCAGCCCGGCAAAGAATTTGTTTTGAGCTTTTATCGCCACGGAAAGTTTTGCATTCGACCTTGGCCGTTTGATAAAGCGGTATTCAAGGAAAGGCGTCATCAGCATAGCGATAACCAGAGAGATGGTGAGTGCAAAACCAAATGTCCACGGAAAGTGCTTGATAAAATCATGTAAAGGGCCTGAAAGCGTGAACATAAAAGGGAAGAAAGCAGCGCTCATAGCCAGTGTGGCGATGAGCAGCGGCTGAAAATAATCTTTTGCACTTTTTACGGCCGAGTGCCAACGCGAATAGCCGTGTTCGAGGTTGTCGATATAACCATCAATAACTACAATAGAATTGTCGACAATCATTCCAAGCACTACGATCAATGCCGCCAGTGTTACCGTGTTCAGCTCCATGCCACATGCATACATAAACGCCCATGTAATGGCAATAGCGATGGGAATGCCCGATGCCGCCACCAATGCCGAGCGCACAGGAAACAACATCAACATAACTAAAATTACCACCAGAATGGCAAATACCAGGTCGCGCATGAATGAGTTGACGGAAGTGCTTACTACTTTAGGCAGGTCGGTAATCCGGTATAATGAAATACTCTCGGGAAGTGTTTTTTGAAACTCTTCCAACACGGTTTCCACGTTTTTCCCGAACTTCACAATATTGTTGCCCGACTGCATCTCCACCGACAATACCAGGGCCTCTTCACCATTCTTGTTGATGTAACTGTCGGGTTTTTCGTATTCTCTTTCAATTCTGGCTATGTCTTTCAGGCGGATCAGGTTTCCGTCAGGGTCGGTATATACAATTTGTTCGGCAACTTCTTTTTCAGAAGTAAAGGGCGTATTGATATGGATCGGAATATGTATATCGTTGTTTTCGAGGCTGCCACCCATACTCAAAAAGCCCTGGGAATACAAATTCAGCATGAGTGTTTTTGAGCTGATTCCATAAGAAGCCAATTTTTCCTGTTCAATATACACCCCGATCTCTTCTTTCTGTTTGCCAAACACCTTGATATTTCCCATGGCATCAACAGTACGTAATTTACTGCATAACTGGTCCATATAATTTTCCAGTTCCCTGTAGTTCTTATCTTTCGATTCCATGGTGATCAGCAGCGAAGAGGTGTTTCCGAAATCATCGTTCACCACTATGGCCAGCACACCCGCCGGCAACTGCATTTTAAAATCCTTCAGCCCGTGTTTTATTTTCGACCAGACTTCATCTTTGTCGTGTACATTTTTGCTCAGCTCCACAAAAACAAACACCATTCCATCGCGGGAATAGGAATAGGTGTTTTTTTTATCAATTTCCTGGTAGGTGAAAAGGAAATTTTCCAGTGGCTTGGTAAGTTGCTGTTCGACTTCTTCCGGTGTGGCCCCGGGATAAACAGCCGCAACAACGCCCTGGCGTATCGTGAATTCCGGAAACTCCTGTTTGTTCATATTGATCAGGCCGAATATCCCAAAACCAACAAAAAGCACTACGATCAGCCACACGATGCTGTAGTGTTTCATCATTGATTCTATGATCCCTTGATTGTTCTTTTTCATTTTAGTACTTCAAATTTTCAAAACCGCGTATATATTATTTCATATCCGGAAATCATTGCTGGCATTTCACCGGGCTTCCTTCGCTCACTTTCTGCCAGCCTTCGGCAATGACCATGTCTCCTTCTTTTATTCCCGATTCAATGATGACGTTTTTATTACACAGCTTCCCGATCGTGACAAACTTCCGCTGCGCTTTTCCATCCATGACAACCCACACGTAACGTTTCCCATCGTTTGAAATCTGTACGGTATTTACCGGGACATGAAAAGCCCGTTGCGCGGTGTCGGCAGATTCAATCTGAACTTTGCATACCATGCCCGGAAGCAGTTTCTTTTCGGGATTATTCAATTCGATTTTTATATCGTAACAATGCGAAAGAACATCAGCCTCCACACCACGCTCAGTAATGGTTCCGGTATATGTAGCATTGCCTAATGCCGACACCGTCACCGCTGCCTTTTGTCCGATATTGACCGAGGCAATTTCATTTTCAGGGATACTAACATTGACATTTAGTTTTTCAATGTCCACAACTTTAATTACAGATTGAAAAGGAATAACATTCATACCCTGCTCAATGTCGAGCGAGCTGACCACGCCAGAAACAGGCGCTATCATCTTGCAATCCTGTAAATTCTTTTTAGCGATATCCGACAGCGATTGTGCCTGAATGAGAGCCGTTTGAATTTCTACCCACTTTATTTCCGACAGACTCTTGTTTTTGTAGAGTTGCTCCGCACGGGTATAGCCGTCCCGGGCTTTTTCAAGCGTTGCTTTGGCCACATTGTAAGCATTTTGCGCATTGCTTTCATTTAAAGTTGCCAGCAACTGTCCCTTGCTGACTCTTTGGCCTTCCTTAACAAAGACATGTTCCACATTTCCGGCCGTTTCAAAGCTGAGGGTGGTACCAAACGACTCGACAATGGTGCCCACATAATTGTTATCTGCGCCTGTGGTTGTTTGCTCCATCGTCAATGTTTTTACAGGGATAGCGGCCTTTTCCAGCGACTTATCCTGGTTTCCGCACCCTGCCACAAAGAGCGTCATTATGAGCATAGCAGGTAAAGCTTTTTTTCTCATCATGTTTCCCGTTTTTTTTTAATAATAATTCGCCTGATGATTTCCCCATAAAATCCATAACGACAGGGGTTCTAATCATACATTTTTCAATCATCCTCATTTCTGTCGGCCACGGTCAGGATGCTGTCTCCGCTTATGGTTCCCAAAACATTTAAATACGACCCTTGTCCTGCAAAAATTCCTTCATAGGTTTCGTTGATAATGATTGTATTATTCTCATAAATTTTTCCGCTTGCATTACTGGTTATCGTTGCCAAACCGTTTTCAACAAGCAAAATCAGGGTTTCGTTAAATGTTACCGGGTCAAAGATGATCTTGTCGCCGTCGATAGTGGCGTAACCACTGGTAACATCGCCGGTTAATGATGTTTTAACCACCATCACCCTGTCGTCTTCACCAATGTCAATAATATCCATCTGCCCTGTCCGGTTAAGCAATTTGACGGGATTGGCAACTCCGCTGATGGTAACGGTTATTTTTCCTGAAGTTTTATATGTGTAATCGCCTTTAAATACTTTAACGCCATCTTTCTGGCAGGACGACAAAAACAGGCACGACAACATCAGCAGCGCGCATGTTTTTAAACTATTTGTTTTCATGATTTTTAATTTTAACATTCAAAAGGTATTTTTTATTGATTGAAATATTCTGTGGTTATTTGTGTTTCTTTGATCCCGAGAAAGTATAATATTTTCTTTACCTGCTCGACCATTTCGGCATTGCCGCCGGCATAAAACTGCATGACGTTATTGATGTTGCTGTTTATGATCACCTCGATCGATTTTTGGATCTTTGCTTTCATGATAGAAGCTTTTGCTTCGTGAGTAATGATAAACACCTCCAACAAGTTGGAAAATCGTTTTTCAAGACTCTGTAATTCAGCCTTATATAAAGGATTGGACACATCATTGAGAAAGGCATAGACTAATGTGATGCAGCCAAAAGAGTGATCGGCCAGGTTTTTTTTAAGCCGGTTAAAAGCCGCGGCTATACCGGTTTCATCCGCGATCAGTACATAATGAGCATCGTTTCCCGGTTTGTTAGTTGTACTGTTATTTTGATTTTCAGCCATTAATGCATCTATTTGGGGGATGCAAAATTCTGCCAAAACAAAACCCTGGCTTTTGACAAAAATCAAAAAAAAGGAAAACTATTTTTTGGCTCTTATCCTGCTGAGCGTTTCCTGGGTAATGCCGAGAAAAGAGGCAATATGGCCCAGCGAAGCACGCTGTAGTATCGCCGGGTGCATTTTAACAAGTTCCAGGTAACGGTCTTCGGCAGTCTGGAATTTGCTGCTGTTAATATATTCGGTCATTTGTTTTGCCAGCTCAAACAAAACGGCAAAACAGAATTTTGCCAGTTCCGGCTGATCATCCACTATCCGTTTAAATTCGGAATACGTCATGGAATACACTACCGAGTCTTCGGTAAGGATGCAGAAATCACGTGCCGGGGAGCTGTTATAAAAGCTATTTATCGCTGTCAGAAAGGAGTTTTCGGGGAAAAACCAGTTGGTAACCTCGCGCCCGCTGTCGGAAATAGCATAGGTACGGGCAAGGCCCTGCTCGATGAAATAAATGTGACGGCAAATAACTTCCTGCTGAAATAAAAAATGGCCTTTTGGCAATTCTTCCCGCTTGAAAGCACTGATAATAGCCCGTTCTGACTCAGCAGAAAGGCTGGCGATATTTTTAAAATATTCGGGGATTTTCATTTTGGGGAGATGTACTTTTTATGTTTATAAAATTGGTGGTAAAAGTATAAATTTATTATTACTTCGTTTCTATGTATTACCCCGTCATCGCCCTGTTTTCGCATGATTGTATGATGTCGTAACAGCGACATGTACATCGAAATTAATAAAAAATAAAAAGACAGGCCTTGTTTTGTTTAAACTCTGCCCTTACTGCATCCGCCTAAGCAAGAATTCGGGTGGCAATAAGGCACAAATAAGCTAAAATCATTTATCAACAGGCGCATTCTGTTTAAATAAAATGGTGTAGGCAAATCCGATTACGCAAAAGAAAGATTACAAGATTTTGATTGTTTTATCACCGATTAGGCAAAAATTTTTTCTTTGGTTTGATTTTTTTACAACCAGAATAAATAAATAGTTAAAATAAATTCTATTTTTATTTATTTTTGATGAAAATTATATAACCAAAAAATTTTTAACAATTATGAATATTTATTTATTTTCGGCATTTTCAAAACCAGTTTTAACCAAACAATTATTTGTGAAAGTTTTTTTATCATTAGTGATAATAATAAGCATTTATTACGATGTACAATGCCAAACTCCTGATAATTTTAATAAGTTTATGAAAGATAATGGGTTTGTAACTTATTGGCCTAAAATGATGTGTGAAAATGTTTATCGGGTTGATACCAAAGATAAAAAATCCGGACTAATTGATTATCCCACTCTGGAAATAAAGGTGCCGGCACAGTATAATTTTATAAAGCCAATAGGGACATGTACTTATTATGCTGGGACATTAAATTCAACAGGCGATACCCTGACAAGAAAATATTTCACTATAGATAATCAAACGTTGTTGCCGGATGATTCAAAAATCTTATCATATAAAAATAAAAAGTTTACCATAAAAACCAAAACAGGTAAATATGCCGTTTACTCAAACACCGGCAAACAAATTATTGCCCCCTGTGACCGTCTTTATGATTGGGATAGCCGCCCAGACGAGCTTCAGGTATTTATGGGTGCTTATGCGTTGACGTTTACAGACAATAATGGCGCGCTGACAGATACAAACGGCACTATAGTGTACCGCGGAATAGATTCCATAGAATGTGACTACCAGCATCAAGTATTTATTGACCAACTTGCTATTGTTTACAAAAACGGAAAGGCGGGCATCATAAACCAAAAAGGCCAGGTAGTATTGAATTTTGAGTATGATCAAATTAATCGTTGTATTCAAATAGAATCCTTTCGGTTTAATGGCCAACCCAACGGTTCATTATTGGCGTGGTTGTTTGCCATAAAAAAGGGCAATAAGGTGGGCACTGCAGATAAAACAGGAAAAATTATCATTCCGGTCAAGTATGATGACTTCGCGTTATTAACTCCCTATGATGAGAAATACCAGGCATTTGATTGGAATGGTAATGCATGGTTCAGAGATGGCGAAAAAGCTGGCCTTTTCAATATTAATGGGCAGGCAATTACACCCTTAAAATACACCGATTATAAATTCTTCCGGGAGAAGATAGCGCCGGTGGCGGTTAAAATAAATGATCAAGTGCGATGGGGTTATATAAACACAGAGGGAAAAGAGATAACTGAAATAAAGTATATCGAAGCAGACCCATGTAAAAATAAACTTGCCGTTGTGCAAAATGAATCAAAAATGTTTGGCTACATTGACATGACAGGAAAAGAGGTTGTGCCGCCACAATATGTGGAAGCCCGCGAGCTGGCAGAGGGCATGGGTATAGTTAAAAGCACCTCTTCTCTTTATGGTGTGGTGAACCAGCAAGGAGAACTTGTAGCCCCGGCAATTTACCGTGATATCAAGGATTACGATAAGGGTTTGGCTGCTGTTCAGGACGATAAAAGTGGGTTGTGGGGCTATATTGATAAAAGCGGAAAGGTGGTGGCTGATTTAATTTATAAGCAAATCAGTGAATACAGCGATGGGGTGGCCACCGTTCAGGATGGTAAAAGCGGGTTGTGGGGTTATATTGATAAAAGCGGAAAGGTGGTGGCTGATTTAATTTATAAGCAAATCATTGAATACGACGATGGGTTGGCCGCTGTTCAGGATGGTAAAAGCGGGCTATGGGGTTATATTGATAAAAGCGGAAAGGTGGTAGTTGATTTAATTTATAAGCAAATCAGAGAATATTCCATAGAGGAGGAGTTGGCAGCTGTTCAGCATAGTAAAAGCGAAAAGTGGGGTTTTATTGATAAAAGCGGAAAAATAGTTATTAAATTAAAATATGATAAAGTATCAGATTTCTATTATGGAATTGCAGAAGTCTGCGAAAAAGGCAAATGTATTTATATAAATAGATGGGGTGATGAAGATGAAGATTAAGAATAATGTACAGAATTGCTATTTTGTGGCCAAATATTTCAAGATAATATTTTATAATGAGCAATAATACGTATTTTCATAGTCATCTAATACTGATTGTGCTACATATTAAGATACCGGATGCATGAACGGTAAAAAACAACGCGGGCTGAAACGATATTATAAAAATCTGACTGTTCGTAACGATTTTGATAAAATGAACTGGCTCGATTTTCGCCAGCCCGGTGTTTGGTTTGATAACTGGCATTTGCATTTTGACCGAAAAGGATATGGAAATGTAAGCTTTAAACGCCGGAAACCCCACCTGGACAAACTATTCAGGCATTTTGACCTGCTGGCAGAAATGACCCTAAATGTAAAAACTGACTTTCAATTATTTGCCGTTATTCATGACTTTGACAGCGCAAATGACGGAATATTCCTGAATACGCCAAACCCTAACAGCAGCGTTTTTCCATTTTCGATACCAGGCCTGTCTCTTTCAAATAATTTACAGAATATTCATTTGGCTGATTATTTGGTAAAACTAAGCGATTATACTATCCTGTATGGAAATGCAGAAGAAAATTATTGTGTTTTGTTTAAAGAGAATATCGGTGTTGGCATAATCTCAGATTAAACGACAGAAGGATGCAAACCTGTCTGAATGGCTCAGCCAGACTTTAGTCAGATTTAAACTTTTTAATGATAGTCTTTGCGCAGACCCTGGCTACTCCAGGCACTGTCTTACTTCTGGTTCAGCAGCTTCTTTATCTTATTCAGCCATATCACCTCCTCCCCGGGGTATGAGTGTGTTGATGTTGATGTTGGTGTTCAACACGACATTTATTACCAGCATATTTATTAATTATTCTATTCTCAATGGAATAAAACTCATGGAAAACTCTATTTGTAATAGAATAATTTGTATCTTTGTGAAAGCAAAAAGTTTACTATGAAAGAAATACTTCAGACAGTCATCAGGGAACAACGGCAGCGGGCCACCATTAAAAATGAAGTTGAACGCCAGGTGCCGGCGGCTTATATGCGATGCCGAGAGATACTCGTGATATCGGGTGTGAGACGCTGCGGGAAGTCGGTGCTGCTACATCAGATAAAGAAAAAACAGAAAGAGCGGGATTATGTGCTTAACTTTGATGATGAGCGCCTGATTGATTTTAAGATGGAACATTTTCAGGAATTGCATGAGGTTTTTGTAGAATTATTCGGTGTTCAGAAAACATTTTATTTCGATGAGATACAAAACATCCGGGGCTGGGAAATGTTTGTGCGCCGGTTGTACGACAGCGGCTGCAAAGTTTTTATTACCGGGTCAAATGCATCCATGCTGAGCAGGGAGCTGGGTACGCATCTTACCGGGAGGTACGTTCAGTATGAGTTGTTCCCGTTTTCTTTCGGGGAGTTTCTGCAATTCAAAAGATACCCAACCCTGAGAACTACCGGATTGACCACAGTCGAAAAAGGAAAGATCATGGCCTTGTTTGCCGAATACCAGAAGAAAGGCGGATTTCCGGTTTTTTTGTCGGACGATTTTGATGAATACCTCAAATACCTCTACGAGTCGGTCTTGTACCGCGATGTGCTTGTGCGTAACAAACTGGTAAACGAAAAAGAAATGCTCCAGATGGTAAACTATCTTGCAAGCAGCATAGCGCGCCCATTCACGCATACCTCGCTGGCAAAAGTAATCGGGGTTAAAAATGTAACCACCGTAAAAAATTATCTGGGTTATGTGGAAGATACATATTTGCTTTTTCAGATATTGAAATTCGATTACTCACTTAAGGCACAACATATCAACCCGAAGAAGGTATATTTTATTGATAATGCGTTAGCTATGAAGTTGGGGTTTCAGTCTTCTCCCGATCAGGGCCGATGGCTAGAAAACCTTGTATTTATTGAGCTGAAGCGTCGCCGTAAAGATGTTTTTTACCATTGGGGCGCCACAGAGTGCGATTTTGTTATCCGGGAAGGTTATAAAATTACAGAAGCCATACAGGTTTGTTATTCCTTGTCGGATGAAATTACTAAACAGCGCGAGACAGCCGGGCTTATGGACGCCCTGAATGCGTATAATTTATCTGAAGGACTGATTTTGACAGCCGATCAGGAAAGCAGATTAAAAAAGGACGGGAAAAACATCCGCGTTATGCCGGTATGGAAGTGGCTGCTTCAGGCAAATAAAAATTTGTAGTTATTTCAGGTTCAGCAAACCTTTTAGTGCTAGTCAGGGTGCGCATATGCGTCAACTTAAGAAAGAGTCCGTCATAAGAAGCTGATTAAAATTTGTTCTTTTTCGTTTATCATAGGTGCAGTATTTTAGAAGATATTTTTCTGCAATGCAATGGTTTCTGCGGGTAGCAAATTGTAATACAACAAATAGTTGTTCAATATTATTTGTAAGGAAGCAAAACAATTTCAGTAAACTTATCTCACTGTTATATCGTGATCTTATAATAGGTAAGCATGGAGTGTAAACGTTATGAACAAAAACCACAATCATGATAAACCTTGCCGTGAGCAATATTCTTAAATGGATTTCAGATATATTATGGATTTTTGAAAATGCAGCGTGACTTTTCCATGCTTTGAAAATAATTTCGATTCTCCACCTAAGTGAATACAAAGCAAATATTTTATTGCTACATGCATTTTCCTTTGATATTGAAGTAATAAAAATAGTCCACGACATTAATTGAAGCACAGACTTTGATGGCTGTTTACTCCTGTTGGTTTTCTTCTTTGCATTGGCACGCCTGCTATTTGCGATATCGTCGGATACAGGAATGGCTACCAGCCTTACTATTGTGCGTTGCTTATTATTGAGACAAACTTCCATGTCAATATTGGTTTTCTTTTTTAATAATTTGACAAGATTTATTGGTTTTCCTGTTTGTGGACACCGTATTAGTGTACTTGCCTTGAATCTGAATATGTAATCAGCTTTTGCATCTATATGCCTTTGCACTTCATCAATGGTGAAATATCCTCTGTCTCTTAAAATAAGATCATTGTTACAAATAGACAATTGTGGAGCTGCCAGTAAATCATTTTTTGAATAGGGGTCTATTGAGAATTCAAGAAAACTACCTGACACAATATCATAAACCCCTTGTATCCGGGCAGCGCAAGTTGATGCAGCCAAATTTCTCATTCCGGAAAAAGTATCAAACAATCGTAATGGAAGTTTTATTAATGTGCTATCTTGCACTAATACACGCCTATATCCCCTTACTAATAGTATTTTTTCTACGTCAGTCTTTTTAAGCCTATTGTTAATTGTAAGGGCAAGTATTGACATAAAAAACTCGAGGCATTCTACTTTCATTTTTTTACTTATCGCTTGCTTGCTCATAAGTATGTTATAATCCATAGAGTACTTCGCAGCAATAGAGTTGAAACTTGGCGTATCCAATACGGACAAAGTACAAACAAGACCAAGAAAATAATATGGATCGATTTTCTTAGGCTTACGCTTCATAAATTGTGTTTGTGAAGCCAGTGTGAGAATGTCCTCCTTTGATAATCCTTCAACATTTATAAAGTTGAAGAAATTTTTTCCAGGTGTTTTTTTTCATAATATTTAATGTTTTTTGTTTAAATTTGCAATAGTATATATACTATTAATTAAAAACAAATAATATGGGATATAAAGTAAAAATTCAGCGAGTTGAACGTGGTTCAACAAAATCATTCTATGTTAATTTTCCTGCTGCAGTGGCAGAAGCAGGTAACATCTTAAAAAGTGAAGAGATGGAATGGCTTATTCACGACAAGGATACCTATATTTTGAAACGTACAAAGAAAAGCAGGTCCTTAATCAGCAAGAAGAAAATAAATTAAGTTGACGCATATGGGGGGTGCGACTATTAGAAAGAACTTGAATTTAGCTTTGGTCTGCAAGTCGCGCCCTGATTATCCTCATTTCCGGTTAAGCAGCCCCTTTATCTCATTCAGTTTCATCAGCGCCTCCACGGGGGTGAGTGTGTTGATGTCGGTGTTCAGGATGTCGTCTTTTATTTGTTCCAGCAAGGGATCATTGAGTTGGATAAAGCTGAGTTGATATTGATCTTCAGTGTTTTTTTGTGTTTTTTTACCTTTTTGAGCAAGTTCACTGCCGCTGTGGTCTTTTTCGAGTTGATGAAGCAAGTCGTTGGCACGGTCAATAACGACCTGGGGAATGCCGGCCATTTTTGCCACATGTATCCCAAAGCTGTGTTCTGTGCCTCCCTGAGCCAACTTACGAAGAAAAATGATTTTATTGTTGATCTCTTTTACACTGACATGAAAGTTCTTTATGCCGGACATAGTTTTAGCCATTTCATTCAGTTCATGGTAGTGCGTGGCGAACAATACTTTGGGTTTGAAAACCTGATTTTCGTGGAGGTATTCGGCAATAGCCCAGGCAATGGATATCCCGTCATAGGTACTGGTACCGCGGCCTATTTCGTCTAATAATATGAGGCTTCTTGAAGAAATGTTGTTGAGAATGCTGGCGGTTTCGTTCATTTCGACCATAAACGTTGATTCCCCCGACGAAATATTGTCGGAGGCGCCCACACGGGTGAAGATTTTATCAACCAACCCTATTTTAGCCTCATCGGCGGGGACATAACATCCTGTTTGCGCCAGCAGCACTATCAATGCGGTTTGCCTCAGCAGAGCCGACTTCCCCGACATATTGGGTCCGGTGATGATAATAATCTGTTGATGATTATTGTCCAGATAAATATCGTTAGCAATGTATTTTTCGCCTGCCGGCAGGTTTTGTTCAATAACAGGGTGCCTTCCGTTTTTAATGTCAATAACAAAAGAATCGTTGATTTCGGGACGCACATAATTGTTGCGCAATGCCACCGCGGCAAAAGACAACAAACAATCCACCCGCGAAATCAACGAAGCATTGAGTTGTATGGGTTTAATATAATCAAACAAGGCAACAATGAGGTCGTTATACAGCCTGGCCTCCAATGCAAGGATTTTTTCTTCGGCACCCAGTATTTTGTCTTCATATTCTTTCAGTTCTTCCGTAATATACCGTTCGCAGTTGGCAAGGGTTTGTTTGCGGGTCCATTCGGCGGGAACTTTATTTTTATGGGTGTTGGTCACCTCGATATAATAGCCAAACACGTTGTTGAAAGCTATTTTCAGCGAGGGAATGCCCGTTTTTTCGCTTTCGCGCTGTTGTATCTGTAGTAGATAATCTTTACCGGAATAGGCCAGGGTGCGTAATTCGTCGAGTTCGTCAGAAACGCCGCTGGCTATCACATTTCCTTTGTTGGCCAGGGCAGGAGGATCAGGAAGCATATCGTGTTCGATGCGGTCGCGGATAAGTTTACAGCTGTTTAGCTGTTCCCCTATCTTATGCAAAGCGGTATCAGCGGTTTTTTCAAAACTGTTTTTTATGGATTCGATGGACAGCAAAGCTTTTTTTATCTGAATGATCTCGCGGGGGTTGATTTTCCCGATAGCCACCTTTGAGATCAGGCGCTCCAGATCGCCGATGTTTTTGACATTTTTTCGAAGTTCTTCCGTAAAGACACTTTCTTTGAGAAAGTAACCCACAATATCAAGTCTTTCGTCTATGAGCTGTTTATCCTTTAAGGGCATAACCATCCATCGTTTCAGCATGCGGCTGCCCATGGGGGTGAGTGTCTGGTCGGTTACATCAACCAATGTCAGGGCTCTTTCGTTTGAAGAATGAAGCAGTTCCAGGTTGCGTACCGAAAATTTGTCAATCCAAACAAAATGTTCTTCTTCGATACGATTGATTTTTGAGATGTGGCTGATTTTGTCGTGCTGGGTTTCTGCCAGATAATGCAATGCCGCACCGGCTGCAATAATGCCATATTCCAGGTCTTCCACGCCAAAACCCTTAAGCGAAGTGGTCTGAAAATGATTTTGGAGGATGTTATTGGCAAAATCGGGAGTAAAAACCCAGTCTTCAAAGGTGGACGTATAAAATTTATCACCGTAGGTCTCCGAAAACTCACGTTGTTTATTTTTCTGCAATACTACTTCATTGGGATGAAAGCTTTGCAACAGGTTGTCGATGTATTCTTTGCTGCCTTCGGACAAATAAAACTCCCCTGTGGAAATATCCAGAAACGAAACCCCTGTGATTCGCGGGCCGGAGTGAATTGCAGCTAAAAAATTATTTTCCTTGTGTTCCAGCACCTTGTCGTTGTATGCCACGCCAGGGGTAACGATTTCGGTGATGCCGCGCTTGACAATTTTCTTTGTAAGTTTTGGATCTTCAAGTTGGTCACATATAGCCACGCGCAGACCAGCTTTTACCAGTTTGGGGAGGTAGGTGTCGAGGGCATGGTGCGGAAAACCGGCAAGCTCGATGTGAGAGGCTACGCCATTAGCCCTTTTGGTGAGTACAATACCTAATATGTTTGCCGCCTTGATAGCATCTTCACCGAAAGTTTCGTAAAAGTCACCCACACGAAACAGCAATAACGCATCGGGATATTTGGCTTTGATGGCGTTGTGTTGCTTCATCAGCGGGGTTTCGGCAATATCTTTCTTGTTTTCGGACAAAAGTGTTTTATTTAAAGCAAAGGTAATTTATTTGTAAAAAAGTGCAGAAAATTTCTATTCTTGAGTCCACTCAAAAAAAAGTCAGATTTGATAATTTTCGCAACTTTTTGTGTTTTAATTCCCAAGGGAAGTTACTGAAAACCAGCCACCCCTGCCTGCCCCATTATGTGGCACGCAGGCTGGCTTTGGGGCGGGAATCAGGCTAATTTTCACATTAAATAATTTTTGGATTGGACTCATTCTTCGTTTACCCGTTTATTTATCACCAGGAAATAAAAATCATTGTCGAGGGGCAGGTAGCCCTGCTCATAACAGAAATAATACTGGCTGCCTTTCTGGGTGCGGTAAATATTGGTAAAATGATTGAAGTCGAAACCTTTTTCCACCAGTTTCTTTTTATGCACCCTGGTTTTTTCGGCTTTGTTAAGGCTTTGCAGTATCCGCCTGTTCTTGCGCAGGATGTTGTTGATATTCCTGACGAGGTTGGTGTTGTCGCTGTTCAGCTTGTTGTTATAGGCGTTGCGGCACATGTCGGAACAGAATTTTTTGTCGATTCTTCCGCTGAATTCTTCGCCGCATTCGAGGCAGGTGCGCTTTGTGCTCATCTTTAAATTTTAAAAATTACTTTTTTGTGAAATGCTTATCTATTAAATCACACAAGGGGTTTTCTGAATTCTATCCGGTATCCATAACCTTTCCAAATGGTTGAAAGTTTAATTTCCTGCATCTCGCCTGGTACCAAATCAACAGGTGGAACAACTTTGGGCTGATCCCCGATGAAGATTTTAAAAAGGTTAACAGCTTTTTGTGTTTCATCAGCAATGACAATCTTGGTTGCAGGTTTTGCCACCCTTATCATTTCCTGAATTGCACTTTTTTGATCTTTAAAAAGATTTATCGCTCCCAAATGAAATACGATGTCAAAACTATTGTCATTAAACGGTAGTTTTTCGGCAGTGGCATTATATAAACAAACATCCAACTTGCATTTGTAAAGATTTCTGGTACATTTTTTCAGCATTCTCTTTTGTATATCTATCCCATAAAAAGAGCAGCCAGGAAACAATTTGTCCAGGATGCGGATATTATCTCCCGGCCCAATTCCTGTCTCGAGAACATTGGCTCCCGGGAACATTTCGATAGCTCCAATCACTTCCTGCCGTGCTTTCTTAACTCCTCCGCAGGGGACAAACATCATGTTTGTCAGTGGGGTGTAAAATTTATTGTAAAAAATTCGAAAAATCTCAAATCGTTTGCTAAAATGAACTGCATCGTCTTCGCCCAAAAAATCAATAAATCTATTTTCATTTTTAAATGACTTGTTGCAGTGCACACAAGATAAAGAACATTCATCAGAGGGTTGCAAATCATGAATCTTTGCCGGCATTAACTGAGCATGACATGCCGGACAACATAAAATATCCAGGGGTAAGCCCTTCATGAATAATACTTAATTATGAATTACAAATATAATAAATTTCAGAAGGATAGACAAAATTCAGACTGAATAGTTATTCAATAGTAAAATGCCCGATTGCACATTTGTAATAGTCTAACGAATTGGCCTATAACAACTGTTGCATCGGTATTAAAACTATGAAAAATTTCCTTTTACTGTGGTCAAAAAGGACTAAGAAAAATGGTTTAAGAGGCGGCTTCCAAATTTTCAAATTCGATTTATCCGTTTACAAACGACTACAAACGACTATATCCGAATACAAATATTTAATAACCGAATAAGTTTTTTGGGTGGTGGTTACTTTGCACCATCAATTTTTCACAACGAAAATGTTTAACCAAAAAATACAAATTATCATGGAAAAATCAATCAACAAAGTAGAATTAAGCGGGTTTGCAGGTATGGATCCCGAAGTAAAAACAATGAGCAACGGCACACAGATGTTGCGCTTTTCGCTGGCCACCAGCAGCAGTTACAAAAACTCCAAAGACGAATGGGTGCGCGACACTACCTGGCACAACATCGTAATGTGGGGAAAGGTCGCCGAACTGGCTTCCGACAAAATTAAAAAAGGATGCTTCGTGAAACTCGAAGGCAAAATCATAAACAGGCCCTATACCGGCAAAAACGGTGTAAGACAACAAACCACAGAAATTACAGCATGGTCATTTGAAGCATCTGAACATGTAAAAAAATCAACACCCGAAAAAGCAGCGTAAAACATTAAATATAAACCATTTAAAAAAACATAATCATGGAAAAATCAATCAACAAAGTAGAATTAAGCGGATTCGCAGGTATGGATCCTGAAGTAAAAACAATGAGCAACGGCACACAGATGCTGCGCTTCTCGCTGGCTACCAGCAGCAGTTACAAAAACTCCAAAGACGAATGGGTGCGCGACACTACCTGGCACAACATCGTGATGTGGGGAAAAGTCGCCGAACTGGCTTCCGAAAAAATTAAAAAAGGAAGCTTTGTAAAACTCGAAGGCAAAATCATAAACAGGCCCTATACCGGCAAAAACGGTGTAAAACAACAAACCACCGAAATTACCGCTTGGTCGTTTGAAGCCTCTGAACATGTAAAAAAATCAACAACGGAAAAAGCAGCGTAAAACATTAAATATAAACCATTTAAAAAAACATAATCATGGAAAAATCAATCAACAAAGTAGAATTAAGCGGATTCGCAGGTATGGATCCTGAAGTAAAAACAATGAGCAACGGCACACAGATGCTGCGCTTCTCGCTGGCTACCAGCAGCAGTTACAAAAACTCCAAAGACGAATGGGTGCGCGACACTACCTGGCACAACATCGTGATGTGGGGAAAAGTCGCCGAACTGGCTTCCGAAAAAATTAAAAAAGGAAGCTTTGTAAAACTCGAAGGCAAAATCATAAACAGGCCCTATACCGGCAAAAACGGTGTAAAACAACAAACCACCGAAATTACCGCTTGGTCGTTTGAAGCCTCTGAACATGTAAAAAAATCAACAACGGAAAAAGCAGCGTAAAACATTAAATATAAACCATTTAAAAAAACATAATCATGGAAAAATCAATCAACAAAGTAGAATTAAGCGGATTCGCAGGCATGGATCCCGAAGTAAAAACAATGAGCAACGACACACAGATGCTGCGCTTTTCGCTGGCTACCAGCAGCAGTTACAAAAACTCCAAAGACGAATGGGTGCGCGACACTACCTGGCACAACATCGTGATGTGGGGAAAAGTCGCCGAACTGGCTTCCGATAAAATTAAAAAAGGAAGCTTCGTAAAACTCGAAGGCAAAATAGTATCCAGGCAATACACCGATAAAAACGGCGCGAAACAACAAACAGTAGAAATCATGGCCTTTTCGTTTGACGCCACAGAAACGGCGCGTAAAACCAATACGGAAAAAGCTGCCTGATAATTTCGGGAAAAGCAAACAAAAAGGTTGTCTCGGCAGAGGCAGCCTTTTTTTTATTTAGTCAAAGCCTCTTCAATTAACATATCCAGAAAATCAGGCAGGCTGTAACCAAAGACCTGTGCCTGTTGCGGTACGATACTTTGTTCGGACATGCCCGGAATGGTGTTCACCTCGAGGAAAAACATTTTGCCACCCCTGGTAAGGATATAATCAATACGTACCACGCCTTTACAATTTAATTTGTTATAAAGAAACGTTGACGTGGCCGAACACATGGTAGCCGCTGCTGGCGAAATACGTGCCGGGGTAATCTCTTCGGATTTGCCTTCATATTTTGCCTCAAAATCAAAAAATTCTGTATTGGACACAATTTCCGTAAGCGGGAAAACTGTCACCCGGTTTTTATACTTAAAAAGACCGCATGTGATTTCAGTTCCGTTTATAAACTCCTCTATTAACAACTCGTCATCTACACTGAACGCCAGTTCAAGGGCTTTTTCCATATCTTCGGCAGATTTTACCTTGGTGGTTCCAAAACTGGATCCGCCGTTACATGGTTTTACAAAAGCCGGAAGTTTAATATCGTCAATAATTTTTCCAATATCATAAGTTGAATTTTTAATAAGGTGTGCCGACCTGGGCACGCTAACGCCCAAACTTTCAACCACATAATTGCAATAGGCTTTATTGAAAGTCAGGGCCGAGACATACTGATTACAAGAGGTGTATGGAATACCAAGCATATCCAGATAGCCCTGTATCTTGCCATCTTCGCCGGGTGTGCCGTGGATGATATTAAAAACACAATCAAAATGTATTTTATTGTTTTCCGAAACAATGGAAAAATCATTTTTATCGACCGGTGTTTCGTTACTATTTTCATCAATATAAACCCACTTTAAAGGGGTGATACAAACAAGATAAGTATTATATTTTTCCTTGTTTAAGGTTTGCATCAGCATCCGTGCGCTCTTTATTGATATTTCGTATTCGCCGGAATAACCGCCAGCAAGCACTGCAATGTTTTTCTTCATAAAAAAAATTTTGCAAATGTAAACAAGTTTCGGTTTATATTATTTACTGACCACATCTTTTTTTGCTATATTTGCAGGTTATTAAAATAAAAACGGCCGCTGACAGTTAATTAATTACGGTTTTATTGCTGTTTAGGAGCATTTAAATAATCTTATGAGTTTTTTTAGTTTTGTAAAAAGCAGGTTGTTTTGGAAACACACGCTGATAGCCTTTATACTTACTATTGTATTGCTTTGGGTTTCGCTACGCTTATTGAATGCCTATACCAGGCACGGTTCTTCCATTGTGGTTCCTGATTTTAAGGGAATAAGCCTGGCCTCTTTAGAGGATTTTGCTTCCGATCACGATGTGGAATACATTATCAATGATTCGTTGTACGATTATTCCATGACAAAAGGAACCGTTGCCCTGCAGGATCCGAAGCCGGGCACCTTTGTGAAAAAAAACCGCATTATCTACCTTACTGTAGTTGCCTTAAAACCCGAACAGGTGGCCATGCCCAACCTGGTGGACCTCACCCTGAGACAGGCTACCTCGATGTTGGAAACTTACGGGCTCAAAACCGGCTCGTTGACATATGTTCCCGATATTGCTCATAACGCGGTGCTCCGGCAAAAATTCAAAGGTGTAGAGATAAAAGCCGGTACCATGATTGAAAAAGGGTCCCGCATCGACCTTGTGCTGGGGCAGGACAAAGAAAACACCTCCACCGGCGTGCCCGACCTGTTTGGAAAAACACAACAAGAAGCCTCGGAATTGCTTCAGGAAGCGTCGTTAAATATCGGAAACGAAGTTTTTCTTGACGGCAACGACGAACACGTGCGTGTTTACAAGCAACAACCGGCCGCCAACGCCTCAATACAATATGGAAGAACCGTTGATCTGTGGTACAGGTCGGATAAGAAATTTGATTTTAATAATAAACCCGAACAGGATGAATAAAAAACCACTTATAATCAGTGTATTACTGTTGTTTTGTGTTACGGCCTTTTCGCAGGAGGTGCTTACCGGGCTTATCTCAAACCCGGCATTAAACCCAAAACACAACCAGGCTTTTTCTGTTCCAAAACAATCTTCATACGTTGTACTTCCTTTGCTCGACGACTTTTCCTATCCCAATGCCGTGTATCCTGCAGATACCTTATGGAGCGACAGAAAAGTTTTTATTAATTCTTCCTATCCGGTTAATCCCCCTACTGTCGGCGTGGCCACTTTTGATGCCATCAACGATACCGGCGCCGTTTATCCTTATGGCACCACTACGCCCTTTATTGCCGATACGCTCACGTCGCTGCCCATCCGGCTCGATTCTCTTCTTTCCGGCTCCTCCCAGGCCATTACTGCCGCCGATTCCATTTATCTGAGTTTTTATTATCAGCCTCAGGGTATCAGCAGCGACGCCCCCGAAAACGCTGACTCTTTGTTGCTTGAATTTTTTTCCCCGCACCTCAATCACTGGTATCGCGTATGGAGCGCACCGGGCATGAAACTTGACACCTTTCTGACAAAATACAACAGCTATTTCCGGCAAGTATTGATACCTATTACCGATACCACTTTTATACAGAAAGGATTCAGGTTTCGTTTTAAAAATTATGCCAGCCTTGCCAGCATGAGCCTTCCGAGTTTTCAGAGCAATGCCGATCAATGGAATATTGATTATGTGTACCTTAATATCAACCGCACAAAATATGATACTGTAGCCCTGGACGTGGCTTTTGTTGACCCCGCTCCCACTATCCTCAATAAATACACCCTTATGCCCGCCAGGCAGTTTACCAATGGCGATCTGAAAAGCTCGCTGCAACTAAAAATGAGCAACCTCAATAATGTATTAGACAATATTGGTTATCAATACGTTGTGAAACAAAAAAACGGCCCGTTCCTGCACACCCATTCCGGAGGGGTTTATGACATACTCCCGTTTATAACCAACGGATATCACACCTATCCCCTGCACACGTCTCCGGCCGTGGATTTTACCCTTCCGTCAATGGCCGGGTACGACAGCGTGGGCTTTACCGTATCACATATGGTAAACAGCAACGGTTGGATAGACAAAATCCTTACCAACGACACTATAACTTATAATCAGGATTTTTATAACTGTTTTGCTTACGATGACGGGACCGCTGAAAACGGCTACGGCCTTTCAGTGGAAAACGCCAAACTGGCTTATAAGTTTTCTCTAAATCAACCCGATACCATTGGCGGAGTACAGATGTATTTTAACCAGACCTACAGTTCTCCTTATTTGAAATATTTCTACATCACTATCTGGTCATCGCTCGATCCGGAAACCGTCATTTATAAATCAAAGCGCCATCGCCCGGAATTTATGGACAGCATCAATGCCTATTGTAATTACCTTATCGACGACACCCTGATATTGGTAAGCGGTGATTTTTATGTGGGATGGCAGCAAACCACCGATGACATTCTGAATATCGGATTTGACAGAAACACCAATTCTAAAGACTACATTTTTTATAATGTTGATGGCACCTGGGCCAATTCTTCCTATAACGGGTCGCTGATGTTGCGTCCGCTGGTGGGAACAAAGTGGCAACAGACCTTCAGCAGCATTGGAACACAAGACACCAAATCAGGCCTGTCCATATATCCCAACCCTGCCACAGGCAACACCGTTCACATCAATCTTCCCGCCACCGGATCCATATCAGACACTAAAGAAAAAATAATTATTGAAGTTTATAACGACCTGGGGCAAAAAGTGTTGCATCAACCCTATTCGCAAAATCTGGATATTTCGACATTAAACAATGGATTCTATTTAATCAGGCTTTCGGGTATTTCTGACACCCAAACCGGTTTCGGCAAACTCATAATTACCCGGTAAATATTAGAGCAAAAAGACGCTGCCTGTGATCAAAATAAACTAAAGAAAGTTGTTTCAATAATATTCTATTACACGCTCCGTAATAGTTTCTGTGACATTATTTAACAATACCGTTTTCCTGGTCCAATTGCCTGACTTGTCATAAATGTATTGATAGGTGTATTTAAAATTTATTGTTCCGTCCGGATGATATTTGCACCATTCCGTCTGGTTGCCGTATTCATCATAAATCCAGGTCGTTTTATAATCCGTATTCCCGTTTGATTTATACCGGCATTCCTCAATCAGATTGTCCTGGTTGTTGTAGCGAAAAGTGGTTTTGTGCTTCAGGGTGCCATCAGGTTTATAGGCGCAATTTTCAATACGTCTTCCCTTGTGGTCGTATTTGTAAGTGTTTTTGAAATGGATGGTACCATTGGGCTTGTAACGGCCTTCTTCAATCAGGTTGTCCTTGTCGTCATAAAAATAGGTTTGTTTGTATGCCATCGTTTTGCCGGAAAAAAAATGCTGCATTTCAATCAGGCGTCCTTTATCGTTATACATAAAAACCTCTGTAAAATTCAGGCTTTTGTCCGAATAGTAATTTCTCCATTCTGTTTTATTGCCATTATTGTCATATTGGTAGGTATCCATATTGAGCAGGGTGCCATCGGGTTTGTAAACACATATCTCTATTGGCAAGCCCCCAACGTTGAATTTGTGAGTTTCTTTGTAATTCAGACTGCCATCGGCTTTATAAATGCTCCACATGATACGGTTCCCTTTTTCATCATATAAAAAAGTATGGCTGACATCCAGGGTGCCGTCGGATAAATACCTGTTTTCTTCTATCTTATGATGGTTATTATCATACTTGTAGGTAGTTTTGTTTCTCATGGATCTGTCGGCCTTGAAAGCGGTCCATTCGAGGCGGTTACCGCTACTGTCATATTTATAAGTGTATTTGACGTTCAGATTTCCCTCAGCACCATACTCGCTTTTTTCCAACAAAGATCCACTTGCATTAAAAACAGAAAGATTTTTACGGTCCATAACCGTTTTTATTTCTCCGGATGAATTTTCTGCCTTAAGGTTTGATTCCAGAACAGACTTTACTTTTCCTGTCAGTTTTAACTTCGACAGATCTGTAATGGTTTTATTGTCTGTCTTAACCTGTTGTCCTGCACAGGTAAGGCCTAATAAACCTATAATAAGGGCTCCTGCTGATACTTTACAATAATTCATTTGTTATATGATATGCCGGTGCAATTTATGAAAAAAACCATAATAAATGCCGGACCCGTTTCTATAAATTGTTTTCTCAAATTGCAGAATCAGTTTCGGAATATCAAATAACCGGCACATGTACTGCCACATACAATAAAAATCTGCCGGTTTTTATTATCCCAAATTTCAAGACTTTAAAAAGTAGAATAAAACATCTAACTTTTAGAATGATTGTGTTTTGATTTGTGTGTTCATTTCTTTTGCTTGTCCAAAAGAAATGAACCAAAGAAAAAGACAGCCCAGACAATGCTTCTGCCCGCTCTCAGAAAATATTGAAAATCTAATCAAAGTAGGCCCGACGCTGTGCGTCGGGAAACCCCGCAATCTGCGGGGCCTTTGAAGATTTTCAAATATTTTCTGATTCACGCCTGAGGTGGCCCGCCGTCTGGGCAGGCCCATGCACTTTTTTCTTCGAAAAAATAAAATGTTTTGAAAAATGCGAATATTTCATGAAGCTTTGAATTATTGAAATACTGCTAGTTCTATTAAGTTAGGTGGAATAACGCTGATTCTTTACAGACATTTTCTGACAAATATTTCTCGCAAGCTATTGTTTGTCTTATGTTTGTTTTAAAAACAAGGTAACTTTTTCCAGAAACAATTGCGGCTGATCAGCATGCACCCAATGGCCCGCATTGGGTATTACCTGGATTGAGGCCGAAGGAAAATGCTTGTGTATAAATTTTTGATCCTCTTCGGTGACCAGGTTCGACAAACCGCCTTTAAAAAAGAGGGTGGGTCCTGAATATATTGCATCACCATAGACAGGTGCCATAAGGGATTCGAGGTTATCCGCGAGCACTCTCAGGTTCAGCTTCCACTCATAGCCGCACCTGCCTTTTTTGCGGATATTTTTTAATACCAATTGCCGGTTTTTGTCATCCGGCAATGAAGATATCAATGCTTCATTGATTTCATTAAAGGACTTTATGCCTTTCAGGTCGAGGCCGGACATAATCCGGAACAGGCGCGCGATGCTTTTGTTGCCGAAATACCTGCGGGGCGCAATATCTTCCACTATCAGCCGCCTTACCATTTGCGGTTTTTGCAAGGCGACAGCCATGGCGATACGCCCACCCAACGAGTGTCCTATAAACACGGCTGAGTTAATTTTAAGTTTTTGGCACAAGGCATAGATATCCTCCGTGAGCACATTCAAATTAAAATCATTATGGTGCGGTGAGTTTCCGTGATTGCGCAGATCGGGCATCACCATGCGGTAATTTCCGGCCATGCCCCTGGCCACCGGTATCCAGTTGTCGGACATCCCCATCAGCCCGTGAATCATTATCACCGGTTCACCGTTGCCTGATTCGCGGTAAAAAAGATCCATACGTTACAACAACTCTCCCGCCAGGTTGGCTAATTCGGAACGTTCGCCCTTTTCGAGCTGCACATGGGCATAGATAGGATGGTGTTTTATCTTATCAATCAGCACCGACAGTCCATTACTCTCGGAGTCAAGGTAAGGGGTATCAATTTGAAATACGTCGCCGGTAAAGATTATTTTGGTGTTCTCCCCCGCCCTGGTAATAATGGTTTTTACCTCGTGAGGCGTCAGGTTCTGGGCTTCGTCCACAATGAAAAAAATATTCGACAGGCTCCTTCCTCTTATGTATGCCAGAGGAGTAATAACGAGCTTATCTTTTTCAAGGGCTTCTGTGATATTTTTAAATTCCTTATCGCGTTCATCGTATTGATGTTTGATCATTTTGAGATTATCAAACAACGGCTCCATATATGGGTTAAGTTTTGAGTTGATATCGCCGGGCAGGTATCCTATATCTTTGTTGCTCAGCGGTACCACGGGCCGGGCCAGGTATATCTGTTTGAATTCCCTTTTTTGTTCCAGGGCTCCTGCCAGCGCCAGTAATGTTTTGCCTGTACCGGCCACACCCTGCAAGGTGACCAATTTTACGGCGGGATTCATAATGGCGTGCATGGCGAACACCTGTTCGGCGTTGCGTGGTGTTATCCTGAAAGCCTGTCTTTTTTCCACACGTTCTATCAATCCGTTAACGGGATTGAAAAAGGCAAGTACTGAACTCTTGGTATTTTTAAGAATAAAATAATGATTAGGAACAGGTTTTTTTATTCCGATATCTTCGGGAAGGCAATAGCCTGTTTCATATATTTTGTCGATGACGGTTCCCGGAAGGTCGTTTATGAGTGTTTTACCGGTATAGAGCGTATCAATGTCTTTAATCTTTCCAGTTTCAAAATCCTCGGCGTGAATATTCAGCGCTTTTGCCTTCAGCCGCAAGTTGATATCCTTGGTAACCAGCACCACTCTTTTTTCGGGATAGCGCTTCATCATGGAAAGAGCCGCATTGAGAATGCGGTGGTCGGGTTTGTCCTCGCCAAAAACCTTACAGGCATCAAGGTCGATTTTGCCATTATATACCACCATGAACTTTCCGAATTTGGGGCCGTCGATGGGTATCCATTCCTGCAACGAAATATCATCGGAAAGTGTATCGATGATCCGGATAAATTCACGCGCTTCAAAATTCTTAATTTCGTTTCCTTTTTTGAAGTTGTCCAATTCTTCGAGAACGGTAATGGGAATTGCGATGTCGTTGTCCTCAAAACTTCTGATGGCATTGTGATTATAGAGTATCACAGAGGTGTCGAGTACAAAGATTTTTTTTTCTTTTACTGTGTGTTTTTTGGGCATAGTTTTTTCCTCGTTTTTTAACGTTGGATAAAAATAAACGGATTACGATAAAAAAAAACTTTATTGAGCCGTGAGTTACTCACAAGGGAAGGTTAATAAAAGATTTGTCCAGACGAAGGAATTGCTTTATTCCTCTTTATTAGCCGGCTTTTCGGCATCCTTGCGCAGGTCCACCAGCCAACGGCCTTTTTGCCGCAACAAATACACCCGCTGTATATCGCCAGAATATGTCTTGAAGTTACATACGGCCTCTTTGCCGGAGGTCTCGCAATAAAGAAACTGTGATTTGTTGTCTTTCAGGATTATTTTATCTCCACCTCCCAGTTTTGACAATGATTCCACCAGACTAACCTTTTTCACCGTTTGCTCTGTACCCAGCTCTTTGGCTTTTTCGTACTCGTAGTTGTTGAGGTAACCAAAAAAAAGGTCGCAGGTTTTTTCGGGAGAGAGTTTTTGATTTTGGCTTGTTTTACAGGCAAAAACAATAATTGCAAAACTGATGAAAATACTAATGCGGAGTACTGTTCTCATTTAGTTATTTTTGAATTTTCAGGAAATCTTTGCCTCCTGATTTTCCGGAGGTTTCTTTTTTCATTTCGACCAGCCATTTTCCGTCGGTTTTCAGCAGCAGGAGTTCGCTTTTCGCGTCGTTGACAAAATAGTTGCATATTGCGCTATCGCCTCTTATTTCGCTATCGAGCATCTGCACTTTTGAATTAACGGGCAACGTTTTTTCGCCGCTAATTGTAACCAGTTGATCCATCAGGTCGATGATTTGCCGGGTATGAGTGGTTCCGTATTTTCTTGCTTTTTCGTAGTCGCCTTTATACAAACAGTCTAAAAACTTTTTTGCAACTTTTTCCGGCTTTTTCGAATAAGACACATCAAAAACAGCACAGGAGTACATCAAGACTCCAAGCAGGAACAGGATTATGGTACAAGTGGCGGCTGGGCGCATGGTCGGGGTGTTTTTTATTACGGTTTAAAATTAGTACTTTTTTGCCAGTGCCGGGGTAAATGGTTTGTTTTTTTCAGAAGAAGATTATTAATGAGTTTGTCAAAATTGTTTGTAAAACAACATTTTTTGAGGGTATTTGTTTTATTGCATGCGTTCCAAA
>Ga0209604_1000789_pt1 | contig 28348 bp, 25 predicted proteins | sample AD_UKC097_MetaG_FD_184405 | JGI IMG/M metagenome (GOLD analysis project Ga0209604, IMG submission 184405) | Active sludge microbial communities of municipal wastewater-treating anaerobic digesters from USA - AD_UKC097_MetaG (SPAdes) (version 2) | ecosystem: Engineered > Bioreactor > Anaerobic >... | reverse complement strand
GGAACGGCAGCTACGACGGCGGCTACGTATCCGCACTGCCGGGATACAGCAACCCGGACCACCAGAACCTCCGGTGGAGAAGGACCTACATCGATGCGAAGCTGCCCTACGGCCTCGCAATCCGCGCCGGCTACACGCAGGGCGGTACCTTCGGAACGTGGTGGTGCGACGGCGCTTACGACGAAGCCCGTCTCTACCTGTTCGCGAAGCTGGGCCCCGGGTCGCTCCTCGGCCTGACGGCGAAGACGACGGAAGGTGACTACGGCACCGATATGGCGGACCAGGACAACGACAAGTACGCCATCGGCTACCTGGGCAAGATCGAGAACATCGAGTTCGGTGTCCTCCACTACTACCTCCGCTACAACAAAACCGTGACGGACGCCGCGGGAACGTACAACCGCTACTGGCACGTCCCGATGGCCTACATGAAGGGCACCTTCGGTCCCCTTTTCCTGGAAGCGGAAGTGAACTACCAATTCGGGAAAGACAAAGAATACTTTGACTCCCCCGGCAGCACGGACATCGACCGCGGCGGTTGGAGCGCTTATGTGAACGGTAAGTTCAACATGGGCCCGGCGGCTGTTGGTGTTCAGCTCGGCTGGATCCAGGGCGACGACCCCGACACGACCGACAAGAGCGAAGCCGGTTACGGCGGAGAGACGGCCTATGTGACGGGCACGAGCACGGCGAACTGCGACTACGACCCCTGCCTCATCCTCTGGAACTCCGACTACAACGACACGATCGGCAACATGGGAACCTATGCCGAGACCTCCGGCAGCATGTCCAATGGCTGGCTGGCTCAGGTTTACGGCGAGTTCGCCCCGATCGAGAAACTGAAACTCTTCGCGAGCTTCACCTGGGCGAAGGCAGATGAGAAACCGAGAATCGGCGGCAAGGATTTCGTCAGCGACGATTACGGCTACGAATTCGACATCACCGCCACCTACAAGCTCTATGACAACCTCGACTACATGGTGGGCTTCGGCTACTTCGTTACCGGCGATTACTACAAGGGAACGAGCGACAGCAACGAAGTTGAGAACAACTACCTTGTCGTCAACAGGCTGACCCTTAACTTCTAAATCCACACTGCTTCACAAACCCCGGGAAGGACCCCTTCCCGGGGTTTTTTTTGAATTCTGCTGTCGCCCGAGGGTTACGGCCGCCGGCCCTGAAGGGCCGTGCCGCGAAACCGGGGGTTCCTCCGCCGGAAATTCCGGTCTCGCCGAACGGTTCCAAACGTCCTTCCCTGATCGGCCTCTTCTTGACGGGGGGAGCGGATCATGGTAGCGTGAAACGGCAGTATACCAAGCGAGGGAGGAGTTTCATGCCCCTTTACGATTACGAATGCACCGCCTGCGGGCACGTCTTCGAGGTGTTCCACAAGATCGATTCGCCTCCGGACGATCTCGCCTGCCCGCAGTGCTGCGCGAAGGAGCCGAAGAAGATCGTCGCCCCGTTCCGCACCCAGTTCTGGTCCAATTTTCTCGACACCATGGAGAAGAAGGTCAACCCCCACAAGTTCAAGTGAGACGGACGCGTAAGAGTCTGACCAGCGCTTTTTTGAAACGGGGGACGAAGGGCAACACAGCATATGGGCTTTTTACGAAGCCGCCCGGAACGACGAATTCGTAAGGAATCAAAGCAACACTTGTTCGAGCGGCAATGGAAAAAGCTCCATAGGCAAGGCGCCCGATTCCCGACGACTGAGGCGTACTCCCGGTACGCCGCAGGGAGGAGGGAGGTCGGGCAACACAGCATATGGGCTTTTTACGAAGCCGCCCATGAAGGCCAGGAGGGCCGTACAATATCCATAAGCTTTACGGTAACCTGACGGGCCTGAAGCCCGGCGAAACCAGGCAGATCGAAAGTCTCTACCGGAGAAGAATCCCTCCGGAATTTCCCCTGACACAGGAGTTTGCCCGGAACCTGAGCGAAGTCTCCCGGTCCGTGGGACGGCAGATCGGCGTGCTGGTCAGCCGGCGGGGAGAGGTCCACTGCGTCATCGTGGGGGACCACCGGCAGATCGTCATCCCCGACCTTTCCGGATTCCGTTCCGGGGCGGGCCGGCTGAAGGGGCTCCGCCTCATTCACACCCACCTGAACGGGGAATCGCTGACCCGGGACGACCTGGTGGACCTGGCGCTGCTGCGCCTCGATTACATCTGCGCCGTGTCCGTGGAAAAGAACGGCCTGCCCGGCAGGGTCTTCGGAGCCCACCTGATCCCGGAAAACCCGGACGGCCGTTACTGGACGATTCTCGACCCCGTGTTTCCCTCCGAAATGCCCCAGGGCTTTCTCGCCTTCATCCAGGCCCTGGAGGAGGAAATCGCCCGGAAGCAGCAGGCCCGGGAAGTCCGCTTCTCCGACCGGGCCATCCTTGTCCGGGTCGAGACGGACCCGGGATCGGACAGCGAGGGTGCCGTCGAGGAGTTGAGGGAACTGGCCCGTTCCTGCAACGTGGAGGTCCTCGATGCGGTGATCCAGCACAGGCCCCAGGTCGACCCCAAGTTTCTCCTGGGAAGGGGAAAACTCTCCGACGTCCTGATCCGGGCGCTCCAGAAGGGGGCCAACCTGCTCATCTTCGACCACGAGCTGAATCCCTCCCAGGCCCGGTCGATCGTCGAAATCACCGACCTCAAGGTCATCGACCGCACCCAGCTGATCCTGGATATCTTCGCGCAGCGGGCCCACAGCCGGGAAGGAAAGATCCAGGTAGAGCTTGCCCAGTTGAAATACCGCCTCCCGCGCCTCGTTCAGCAGACGACCGCCCTCTCCCGCCTCGCCGGCGGGATCGGCGGGAGAGGCCCCGGAGAGATGAAACTGGAAGTCGACCGGCGCCGCGTCCGGGACCGCATCGTTCAGTTGGAAAAGGAATTGAAGTCGATCCGGAAGGCCCGCCACCAGCGCCGCCGGATGAGAAGAAAGAAGGGGCTCCCTGTGATTTCCATCATCGGCTACACCAACGCCGGGAAATCAACCCTGCTGAACGCGCTGACGAAAAGCCGCGTCCTCGCGGAGAACCGTCTTTTCGCCACCCTGGACCCCAAAAGCTCGCGGCTCCGTTTCCCCCGGGACCGGGAAGCCATCATCACCGACACGGTGGGCTTCATCCGTGACCTGCCGGAGGACCTTTTCGCCGCCTTCCGGGCCACCCTGGAGGAACTGGACGAGGCGGACGTGCTCCTTCACGTCATCGATGTCTCCAACCCCCGGTTCGAGGACCAGATGGCCGCGGTGGAACGGATTCTCGAGGAGCTGGAGCTTCAGCGGAAAACGGAACTTCGGGTGTTCAACAAGACCGACCTGTGCCCGGACGCGGTGGTGCTGGAGAACCTCTGCCACCGGTTCCACGCCGTTCCCGTGTCATCGCTCCACCCGGAAACCTTCGGACCTCTCATGGAACGGCTCGAGGAAATCATCACGGCGAAGGAATCGGCGTTCCTTTGCGGTTCCCCGTACGGGGAGGTCCCGTCCTTCCTTCCCGATCCCCTTCCGGAAGGGCCCTCCGAAGGGACTACATGACCCCCTTGTACCAGCCGCCGTCGATCTGGATGGCCGCGCCGGTGATGTAACCCGCCTGCTCCGATGCCAGGAAGGCGACCAGTGCGGCGAACTCCTCGGGAGTTCCCAGCCGCTTCATGGGAATGGTGCTTTCCCATTTCGCGATCACCGCTTCCGGTGTCGCATTCTCCCGGCCGGCGATCGTCTTTGCCAGGTTCCGAACCCGGTCCGTCAGGGTGTACCCCGGGCAGACGCTGTTCACCGTGATGTGGAAAGGCGCAAGCTCGTTCGACAGGGTCTTGGCGAACCCGATCACCCCGGACCGGATGGTGTTGGAAAGCATGAGTCCATCGATGGGCTGTTTCACCGATATGGAAGTCATATTGATGATCCGGCCCCATTTCTTCTCTTTCATCAGGGGAACCGCCTCGCGGGTCATCACGATGGTGCTGAGAAGATTGAGCCGGAAACCATACTCCCACGTCTTGTCGTCGATATCGAGAAAAGCGACGGAAGGAGGCCCCCCGGCGTTGTTGACGAGGATGTCCACGGAACCCAGCCGTTCGACGGACTTGGTGACGAAGGCCTTCGCCTGTTCCGGATCGGAAACATCGGCCGGAACGGCGATCACCTCCGCCCCCGTCTTCCGCCGGATCTCCTCCGCCGCCTGGGGCAGATAGGCATCGTCGAGGGACCCGATGGCGATCCGGGCTCCTTCACGGCCCAGTTCGAGGGCCACCGCTTTTCCAAGCCCCATACTGCCTCCCGCCACAAGAGCCGTTTTTCCCTTCAATCCCAGATCCATGTTTCTTCCCTCCGTTGTTCCGGTATTTTCATCGATCCCGTGTATCGGTTCGGCAGGAGCGCCGAAACCCATGTTTAACAGATCTCCACCGGTCCGTCAACGAAAGGAGTCGATTTTTCCGCGATTTTTCCATTGACAGCGTTTCCCTTTTTCGGTATGTTCTGAACCACTTTTGGTTTTTTCGGGAATTTTCAAGGGATTCCCGGGAAGAGGGATTGAATCCGATGACGGGCCATCGAGAGCTTTTATCCGATCGACTGCAGGGCCTCCTGTTGTGCCTCGCCCTTCTTTCGGGCATATCGCCGTGGCCTGCCATAGACCCGCCCTGAAAAAGCCGGTTTACAGGAATGAAGGCCATGGTGATTTTCCATGGCCTTTTTTATTGCCCGAAACGACGGAAACTGGGGGAAACATGAAAGAGATTCTGTGGCATGGAAGGGGCGGCCAGGGGGTGGTCCTGGCCGCGCAGATCCTCGCCGAAGCGGCGTACCTGGAAGGGTACGGGGGCGTCACGTCGGCCCCGACCTTCGGACCCGAAAGAAGGGGCGCGCCCGTCGTGGCCTCCACAAGGGTCTCCCGCAACCCGATCCGAACGGTCGCCCAGATCGAGGCAGGGGACGTGGCCGTGGTTCTGGACGCCTCCCTTTTCGGAATGGTGGACATCCTGGGACGCCTCAGGGAAGGCGGCCCCCTCATCGTCAACACCCCTTCCTCCCCGGAGGAACTGGGAATCGAGGGATGCTGCACCTTCGCCGCGGTGGACGCCACGGAGATCGCGGTCGCAAGCCGCCTGATCGTGGGCGGGATGCCCGTCGTGAACACGCCCATGCTCGGCGCGTTCTGCCGGGTTACGGGTCTTGTCACCCTGGAAAACATCGAGAGGGCCCTGAAGCGTAAGATGGCTTCCGACGCCGCCGGGGCCAACTTCGCGGTCGTACAGGCAGCCTTCGAGAAAACCATTGTCCGTGAAAAGGAAAAAGAGCGTCATGGATGAAAAGAGCGTGAAAAGAGACCTCAACGTTTCCGCCCTCTGCGTTCCCGCCAAGGGGGAGGCCGGAAGAACAGGCGACTGGAGAGACTTCCGGCCCGTCATCGACCACAAGAAATGCATTCCTTCGTCGAAGAACAAGGCCGCGTGCTTTCTCTGCTGGCTCTACTGTCCCGAGGGGGTGGTCAAAATGTCCATTCCCGTGGAGATCGACATGGATTACTGCAAGGGCTGCGGCATCTGCGCGGAGGAGTGCCCGCCCAACGCCATCCGGATGGTCAGGGAGGGGGAAAACGATGGCTGACGTGAGAATTCTTACGGGAAACGAAGCGGCCGCCCTCGGTGTGAAGCTCTGCCGCCCCAACGTCGTCGCGGCCTACCCGATCACCCCCCAGTCCCAGCTTGCGGAAATCCTCTCCCGGTACGTCGAGGGAGGGGAAATGCGGGCCGAATACGTCCGCGTGGAAGGGGAGCATTCCGCCCTGACGGTGTGCATCTCCGCGTCCACCGTGGGCGCAAGGACCTTCACGGCGACAAGCTCCAACGGGCTCCTTTACATGCACGAACAGCTCCACTGGGCCGCCGGGTCGAGGCTGCCCGTGGTCATGTGCGTGGTGAACCGGGGCGTGGGGGCCCCCTGGTCGATCTTCAACGACCAGCAGGACTCCCTGGCCCAGAGGGACACCGGATGGATCCAGCTCTACTGCAGGGACAACCAGGAGATCATCGACACGATCATCCAGGCCTACTGGATCGCCGAGTCGCTCTACATCCCCGTCATGGTCTGTTACGACGGTTTCGTTCTCTCGCACACCATGATGCCCGTGGACATCCCCGACGCCGAAGAGGTCCGCGGCTTCCTTCCCCCTTACAAGGCGCACACGCTCCTGACGCCGGAGGCCCCACGGACGATCAATTCCGTCCTGTTCCCCTGGCGGCGGCTGAACCCCGAGGGGGTTCTCTGCGACGGATACATGGAAATGCGGTACAAGCTCCAGGCGGCCATGACGAGGGCGCATGGAGTGATCCGCAAGGCGAACGACGACTTCGCGGGGGTTTTCGGAAGGGACCACGGCGGGCTCGTCTGGAAATACCGGTGCGAGGACGCCGAACTCGTTTTCTCCGGGATGGGATCCATCGCGAACGAGGCCACCGTCGCCGCCGACCTCCTCCGGGAGGAGGGGATCCCCGCGGGTGTAGCGGGCGTCCGGACCTACCGTCCCTTCCCGCGGGAGGAGGCCGCGGAAGCCCTCCGGGGCGCGAAGGCCCTCGTCGTCCTCCAGAAGGGCCTGAGCTACGGATACGAGGGGTGCCTCACCTCGGACCTCAAGGCCGCCCTCTACGGGACCCCGCTTCTGATTCCCGTGGTCGACGTGGTCGCCGGTCTCGGGGGCCGGGACGTGAAGGCCCGGGAAATCGCCGGCGCCGGCAGGGACGCCTGGAAAGATCTCCAGGCGGGAAAACTGGAAAACCGTTCCCTCTGGCTGAACTGTTACACGGGAGAAGACCATGCAGGATAATCTGTTCAAGATCAACGAGACGGAATACATTCTGCCGGGAAGCCGGGCCTGCCAGGGCTGCGGGCTCACCCTGGCCTACCGCCACATGCTGAAGGCCCTCCGGGAAAACACGGTCCTGACCATTCCGGCAAGCTGTCTTTGCGTTCTCCACGGGCTCTACCCCATCACCCCGGTGACGGTGCCCTGCCTGAACACGACATTCGCAAGCACCGCCGCCTCCGCCTCGGGGATCGCCGCGGGGCTCCGGGCGCTGAACAAAACGGACATCACCGTCGTGGCCATGGCCGGGGACGGTTCCACCTACGACATGGGAATCCAGGCCCTGAGCGGGGCCGCCGAGAGGACCACCGATTTCATCTACGTGTGCTACGACAACGAAGGGTACATGAACACGGGGACCCAGCGTTCGAGCGCCACCCCCATGGGGGCCATCACGACGACGACGCCCATCCTCACCAAGGAGCACAGCAAGAAGGACTTCGTCCGGATCATGGAGGCCCACGATCTGCCCTACCTCGCCACCACGTCCCCCGCCTACCCCATCGATCTGTACGAAAAGTTCGTCAAGGCCAAGAGGATCAAGGGAACCCGGTACATGCACATCTACAGCCCGTGCCCGCCGGGGTGGATGTTCCCGGCAAAGGACACCGTCCGGATGGGCCAGCTCGCCGTGGAAACGGGGATCGTCGTGCTCTTCGAGATCGAGGACGGGAAGTTCCGCTTCACCGGGAGAAGCAAGACCATGGCCGAACGGGGGAAGAAGCAGCCCATCATCAACTACGTGGGGAAGCAGGGGCGGTTCCGGAAGATGAGCATCGAACAGTTGAATCGTCTTCAGGCCTGGGTGGACAGCCGCTGGAACGATTATCTCAGGAAGGCGGAGGGCTGAAATTCCGGGCGGCTTCGCCGGAGCGCCTCGACGATCCGGCGGGCGTACCGGTCGGACGCCCCCCGGTGGCGGAGGACGGCCTCCCGGCCTTTCCGCCCGTCCCGCGCAAGGGCTTCCGGGGACCGCAGGGCTTCCAGGATGCCCCGGCAGAGGGCGTCGGCGCTTTCCACCATTCTGCCGGCGCCGGCCTCCTCGAGCACGGCCTGCTCCTCCCTGAAGTCCTCCATGGAAGGACCGTAGAAGACCACCCTCCCCCACGCCGCGGCCTCGAGGATGTTCTGGCCCCCTTTGGGAACCAGGCTCCCCCCGCAGAAGACCACCGTGGCAAGCCCGTAGATCTTGAACAGTTCGCCGATGACATCCACGACGATCACCCGTTCCCCATTCCGGACCCTTCCGGCATTCATCTCGGACAGGGTGATCACATCGTCGAAACCGGCGGCCCGGACCGTCCGGAGCACGGCCTCCCGCCGGTCCGTGTGCCTGGGAACGAGGACGAGAACCATCCCCGGAAATTCCTCCACGATCCGGGAATACACATCGAGGACCGCCGTCTCCTCCCCCTGGTGGGTGCTTCCGGCGACGAATACCGGCGTTTCCTTCCCGATCTGAAGCTTTTTCCCCGCTTCCTCCCGCAGGGCGGGGGCCACCCGGGCGGCGAGACCGTCGAACTTGGCGTTCCCCTCGACGGTGATCCGTTCCGGCAATCCGCCGAAAGCACGGATGCGCTCGGCATCCGTGAGGGAGATCATCCCCATGTGATCCACGGAACTTAAGACCCCCTTCCAGAAAAAGCGGGACATCCGGTAACGGTTGAAGGAACGGGGGGAGATCCTGCCGTTCACCAGGACGACCGGCGTCCCTCTCCCGCGGCACTGGTCGATCAGGTTGGGCCAGAATTCGGACTCGAGGAGGACGAAGACGTCGGGACGGACGTATCCCATGACCTTGCGGACCACCCAGGGAAGATCCAGGGGGTAGTAGAAGTGGAGGTCCGCATCCCCAGCCACGCGCCGTGCCATCTCCTGCCCCGTTTCCGTGCTTGTGGAAAGGAGAATCGAGGCCCCGGGACAGGCCGCCCTGAGAGAGGTGATGACGGGGGCCGCCGCCGTGACCTCCCCAACCGAAACGGCGTGGAACCAGATCCTGGGAGAGCCCTGGAGGGCTTCAAACGCCTTCCCGTCCACCCTTCCCAGTTTGCCGCCGATGCTCTTCCGGTACTTTCCCGTGGCAAGGATCCGAAGACCGTAATAAGGTCCCAGGACGAGGGCGGAAAGGCCGAGGAGGGCATTGTAGGGAGCGAGGTGCTTCAATCCCGTGTCTCCTGACGAAGCCGTAAGTGGTTCGATCGCGCCGTGACGATAAAGTCCTTTTCGGTTCCTGTCAAGAACTACTTGGGGGAACCACCCGGAAAATGTTGACATCCTTTGCGGGGGTGTAGTATTTTTCCCGTTATCTCAAAGATTCCGGTATGCCGCGGCCGCGGGATCTCCGGGGAAAGGGGAAAATCAATGATCCGCACGATTTCGTCATATTTCAGAGCAGTCGTTTCGGCATGCATCGTCCTCGCCTTTCTCTCCGGATGCGCGTCCTACGAACGGAAAGTGGTGCCCTTCAAGATGCCCGAGGCCTACCCGAACGCGATGGAAGCGGCGGGGGCGGTGATCGCATCGTCGGCCTACGACGAAAGCAAGAAAGCCGGAGAGGCCTTCGGCTTCGACATCCTCAGCGCGGGGGTGCTTCCCGTCCAGGTCGTTTTCGACAACCGGGGGGCCCATCCCATCGAAATCGTCCCCAAAACGACCTTCCTGGTGGACGAGGAAAACAACCTGTGGCCCATCCTGGACGCCGGTCTGGCCTATGACCGCATCTCCAAGAAGACGGAACTGGGCAAGGTGGCCCCGGAGGCGGCCAAATCGGGATTCCTTGCCGGCGCGGCGGGGGCCCTCATCGGGGCGGCCATCGGAATCGTCAGCGGGCACAACGTGGGGGACGCGGTCATGAAGGGGGCCGCCATCGGCGCGGCGGCGGGCGCCACGGTAGGAGGCGGATCGGCGCTGGACAATCGCGACGTGGAGCGGGAGATCCGGGAAGACTTGAAAAACCGTGCCCTCGAGACCCGGCCCGTCACGCCCGGCGAAATCGCGTACGGCTTCCTTTTCTTCCCCGGGGAGTCGAAGAAGGCGAAGGAACTCCGGCTGACGGTGAAGGAAGCGGACACGGGCACCCTCCATCCCCTGATCCTCAAGTTCGAGAGCACCGGGAAACCATGAGCGGAAAAATCGCCGCATCCATCCTCTCGGCGGATTTCGGCCGTCTCGGCGACGAGATCCGCAAGGTCGAGGAGGCCGGAGTCGACTGGATCCACGTGGACGTCATGGACGGGCACTTCGTCCCGAACATCACCATCGGGCCGCCGGTGGTCCGGTCCCTCCGGAAGGGTACGTCCCTTTTCTTCGACGTCCACCTCATGATCGAGACGCCGGAGCGTTACATCCGTGACTTCGCAGAGGCCGGGAGCAACCTGATCACCGTTCACGTCGAGGCGGCCCACCACCTGCACCGGACCGTTTCCATGATCCGTGAATCGGGATGCCTGGCGGGGGTGTCGCTGAATCCCGCCACGCCGTTCGTCCTTGTCGAGCCCATCCTCCCGGAGGTGGATCTCCTGCTCCTCATGTCCGTCAATCCGGGATTCGGAGGGCAGAAATTCATCCGGTCCGCCCTCCCCAGGATCCGGGAGGCCCGGGAATACATCGACTCCCGTTCCCTTCCCGTTCTCGTCGAGGTGGACGGAGGGATCGACCGGACCAACCTGAAGGAGGTCCGGAAGGCGGGCGCCGACGTCTTCGTTTCCGGATCGGCCGTTTTCGGCGAACCCTCCCCCGGAGACGCGGTCCGGGAGATGCGGAAAATTCTCGACGACCCCTCCCTATAGGGATTTCCCCGGAATGTTCTCCCGCTTGATCCGTTTCAGGAAGCGGGAGACGAGAAGATCCACGGCGGTCCGATAGTCCTTCGTGAGGCCGTGGGAAAGGGAGACCCTTCCCGCCGCGGCCATGTGGTGCCCGCCCCCGGCCCCGATCTTCTCCACCATCTTCTGGACGATCCAGTCTGAATGCCCTCTCGGGTTCACCGTTCTCAGGGAGAAGTAGACCGCCCCGTCGAATTCCCCAATGCTGAGCGCCCACCGGATCCCCTCCACCCGCACCAGGAGGTCCGACATTTCCGCGAGGATGTCGGGACTCTCGATGTACCCCAGTTCGCAAACCAGGGCGTCCCGGTAGATGACGGCGTTGTCGATGGCCTTCTCGAAGGTCTTGAAGTAGTCCCGGGGAAGCTGCGGGTGTTCGATCCTGGAAAGGGTCTTGAAGAGCACCCGGGGATAGAGAAACACATAGGCTTCCCTGTCCTTGACGCTTGCCCCCCTCCCGAGGTCGCGGGTGTCCGACTTGATCCCGTAGAAGAGCGCCGTGACGACCTTCCTGTCGATCCCCGCGATGTCCGACTCCTTCAGATATTCCGTCAGGATCGAGGACGTGCTCCCGTAGTCCGTACGGATGTCGGCGAATTTCACGCGCCGGGTCCGCGCCCGCACCGGTTCGTGGTGATCGATGACGATCGCCGGCTGGATCCTTCCGGGAAGCGGATTGTTTCCCGCCCCGGGCTGGTTGTCCACGAGGGCGATCACGGAGAAGTCGCGGACGTCCACTTTCTGCATGGGGGTGATTTCGATTTTCAGGTGCCGGATCATGGCCTGGTTTTCCGCCCTGCCGACGATCCCCCCGTAGGCGATGACCGAGAAGACCCCCCACTTCTCCCTGAGAAGGTATTTCAGCGCGAGCGCGGAGGCCAGGGCGTCCGGATCGGGGTTGTTGTGAAGGACGATGAGGATCTCCTTCTCCCGTTCGACAATTTTTTGCAGCTGTTCGAGACGGTGCTTGTTGCCCTCCTGAATGTCCATGGTCTCTCCTTTGCCCGTCACACGGCGCAGGGGAAGGCCCTTCCGGGAAGCAGCGCCATCCGGCAACTCCGTGCCGGCAGGTTCTCCTCCCGGAGGAGGTCCCGGATGCGGGACAGACGTTCCACCCGGTATCCCATCTTCCCCGCCTCTCCGAGAAGGCGTTCGAAGTCCCCCGCCCCGGCGCCTCCCTCCACTTCCCCGTGAACGGGGAGCACGTGGAGCCCTCCCGGAGCAAGGCCCTCGAGGATGGCCCCGGCCCCCTCCGCCGCGCCCGCCTCCTCGACGCAGGGAAGATCCGACGGGATCTCGGGAATTCCCAGGCCCTCGTAAAGGAAAGGACGTTTCGCCCGGGTGCAGCTGAGGTAGGAAAATCCGTACGGCCGGAGAATCTCCGGCACCCGTTCGTCCATGACCCACCCGGGAGCGCCGAAGGCCAGGGGGTCCTTCCCGAGAAGGGCGCGGTATGCCCCGACCCCCTTTTCGAACCACCGGGAAATCCACTCCCGGGATCTCACGGGCATCTCGTCCTGCCAGCGGCGGTGGTCCCAGGCATGAAACTCCACTTCATGGCCTTCCCGGACGATCCGGCGAACCAGGGAGGGAAAGGAAAGGGCGATCTTGGGCGACGGGAGGAGAAATCCGAAAAAGGCCGTCCGGAAGCCGTAGAGGCTGCCCGCCCGGGTCCGGATCATCTTTTTCAGGAACATCGGATTTCTGACAAGCTGGAACACCGCCCGGCCGGAGGCGTCGGGGCCGAAAGAAAGGAAAAAAGTCCCCGGGACGCCGAAACGGGCCAGCGTCTCCAGGAGACGGGGGACCCCCCGTTTCATCCCCAGATAGGTGTCCACGTCGATTTTCAGTCCCAGGATCTTCCGGTCTTTCAAGAACGGTTCCCCCTCACCCCTCGAGGACCGGAACGCCTTCGCCGGCGGCGCCGGCGAGGGCGCCCGTTCCTACCGTTGACGGCTTCGTAAAAAGTCCATATGCTGCGTTGCCCTTCTTCCCTCGTCACTGCAGCGTACCATCAGTACGCTTCATTCCTCGGGATTCGGGCGCCTTGCCTCTGGAGCTTTTTCCTTTGCCGTTCGAAAAACGCGTTGTTTTGACTTCTTGCGAGTTCGTCAACGTTCGTTCTCCTCCAGAAAGGCATACAGGGTTTTTTGCATCGCCTCCTTCAGGCCGATCCGGGGCTCCCAGCCAAGGATCCGCCTCGCCTTCTCGATGCTCGGTTTCCTCGTGTAGATGTCCTGGTAGCCTTTCCCATAGTACGATTCGGACGACCGTTCCGTGATTTCCGAATATTCCCCGTCCGCCCCGTGGCGGGGATGTTCCAGGAAAAGATTCTTCAGGAGGTGGGCCAGTTCCCGGATGGAGCATTCGTTTCCCGGGTTTCCGATGTTGATGATTTCGTTCCTGCAGACCCCGCCGCGGTTTTCGAGGATGCCCATGAGCGCGTCGATTCCATCGTCCACGTACGTGAAACACCGTTTCTGGTGCCCGCCGTCCACGAGGTAGATCGGTTTTTTCAACAAAAGTTCGGCGATGAACTGGGTCACCACCCGGGAACTCCCTTCCTTCGCCGTATCGAGGGAATCCAGCCGGGGGCCGATCCAGTTGAAGGGCCGGAAAAGGGTGAACTCCAGATGCCCCCTCGTCCCGTAGGCATAGATCACCCGGTCCAGGAGCTGTTTGCAGCAGGAATAGATCCAGCGCTCCTTATGGATGGGGCCGACGACAAGGAAGGTCTCGTCCTCCCGGAACTCGGGGTCCCTCGAATCCCCGTAGACCTCGGAAGTCGAGGGGAAAACGATCCGTTTCCGGTACTTGACGCAGTGCTTCACCACGTTGAGGTTCATCTCGAAGTCCAGGTTGAAGACGTGGATGGGATCCTCCACATAGAGCTTCGGCGTGGCGATGGCCACAAGGGGCATGACGACGTCGCATTTCTTGACGTGGTACTCGATCCATTCCCGGTTGATGGAAATGTCCCCCTCGATGTAGTGAAACCGCTTGTGGTCGAGAACGGGTTCCAGGCGGTCGAAGGCGAGGTCCATTCCGTAGACGGACCAGTCCGTTGTTTCAAGGATCCGGTTCGTCAGATGGTGACCGATGAACCCGTTCACGCCGAGAATGAGTATTTTCATGTGAGAATCCAGCCTTCCTTTCCCTCGAAATACCGAATCAATTCCTTTTCGTCCAGCAGTCTCCCGCCGATCTCCCCGCGGAGAAGCCTGAGCCGGCCGTCCTTCCCGCGGACGAAAACACCGCCGGCGCGCCATTCCACACGGCCCGGGGGCCGGTCCGGGACGGCGTCCCTCTCCGGAAGCGCCCACCAGACGATCATGGTTTCACCGCCGGGAAGATGGGTGAAGGCCCCGGGATAGGGCTCGGTGACGGCCCGGATGAGATTGTATATCCGGTGGACGGGGCATGTCCAGTCGATCCTTCCGTCCTCCGGCTTCCGCCCGCCGTAGGTGCTCGCCATCCGGTCATCCTGGGGAATCCGGGGCGCCCGCCCCTCGCGGATCAGGGGCAGAAGCTCCGCCAGAAGTTCCCCGGCGGCCTTCTGGAGCTTCCGGTACAGGACGATCGCCGTGTCCTGAAAATCGATGGGGACCTCCCGGTGGCCGACGATGTCGCCTGCGTCGGCCTTCTCCGCCATGTAATGAAGGGTGACGCCCGTCCCGGTTTCGCCGTTCACGAGAACCCAGTTCACGGGACACCGCCCCCGGTATGCCGGCAGCAGGGACCCGTGAAGGTTGAAGGCACCTCCCGGGGCGATGTCCAGGATCGCCCTTTTCAGAATCTTTCTGTAATAAAAGGAAAAAATGACGTCCGGTCCGAGGCGGCGGATCCGCTCCACCCACTCGGCCGCGTTCACGTTTTCCGGGGTGAAGACGGGAACGGACCGCTTCTTCGCCCATCCGGATACGGAATCGAACCACCGGTTTTCCGAGGGATCGTCTTCGTGGGTGAAGACCGCCAGGACGGGGACCCCGCTTTTCTCCAGGGCGTCGAGCCCCGTGATCCCCATGGCGGAGTATGCGAAGACGACGGCCTTCATTCTTCCTTCCCCGGACCGCCGTGCACCTTTTCGATCACGAATTCCGGGCGCCGGCGGACTTCCCGGTAGATCCGCCCGATGTACTCCCCCATGATGCCGAGGGCGAAGAACTGGAAGCCCACGAAGGCGAAGAGAACGGCGAAGAGGGTGAACACGCCTTCGGCGGCCCACTGGGCGCCGTAGGCAATCCGGGCCACCCCGAGAATGGCCCCGAAGGAAACCCCCAGGAACGCCATGAGAAGACCCGTGTACATGATCAGCTTCAGCGGAAAGACGGAAAAGGAGGAGACGAGGTCGAACTGGAGGCTGACAAGCCGGGGGAAGGAATAATGGGAGACCCCCCCCGTGCGCTCCCCATGGGCCACGTCGATCTCGGTGGACCGCTTGGCGAAGTAAACCGCCAGCGCCGGGATGAAGGTGGAGTGTTCGTGGCAGGCCGCCATGCGGTCCACGATGGGCTTCCGGTACGCCCGGAGCATGCACCCCCAGTCCCGCATGTTCACGCCGGTCATTTTCCGGGCGAAGGCGTTGACGATGCGGGAGGGAATCGTCCGGAAAAGCGAATCCTTTCTCATCTTCCGGACCGACCCGACCACATCCATGTCCTCCCGCTCCATGACCTCCACGAGCCGGGGAATCTCCTCCGGCGGGTTCTGGAGGTCCGCGTCGAGGGTGACCACGATTTCCCCCCGGACGATGGAAAAACCGGAGAAAATGGCCGCATGCTGGCCGTAGTTCTTCGTCAGCTCGACGACCCGGATCTCCGGAAACGATTTTGCGAAGTCCTTGAGGATGGCAAGGGAACGGTCGGCGCTCCCGTCGTCGACGAAAATGATCTCGTAGGGTCTTTCGAGGCCTTCCATGACGGGCCGGAGCCGGTCGAGGAGGGGGCGGAGGTTCATTTCCTCGTTGTAGACGGGAATGACTACGGACACCATGGATCGCTCATCCATTTTTCAGGATCTCCCGAATCGCATCACAGACATAGTCGACATCGTCGAAGGACATCCCGGGAAACAGGGGGAGGGACACGATGCGTTCCGCCGCCCGTTCCGTTTCCTTCAGGAGGCCGCAGGGCACCTCGCCGTACCGCTCCCGGACGTACCGCAGTCGGTGGGCCGCCGGGAAATGAAGTCCGTAACCGACGTTGAATTCGGAAAGCCGCTGGAAGAAACGGTCCCGCGGCATTCCGGTCACCTTGACGACGAACAGGTGCCACGGATGCCCGTGGGGATACGAGGGAACGCCGGGGGGGTCGATCCCGGCGATGTCCGACAGGCCGTCGAGGTACCGTTCCGCCAGGGACTTTCTCCGGCCGTTGAGCGCATCGACCCTTTCGAGCTGGGCGAGGCCGATTGCCGCATGGAGATCGGTCATGTTGTACTTGAATCCGGGCGAGGCGATGTCGTATTCCGGGTTCCCCCCTTTCCCGTACCGCTTCCAGGCGTCCCGTTCGATCCCGTGGAACCGCAGGAGACGGAGTTTCCTCTCCAGTTCCGGATCGGAGAGGGTGATCATCCCTCCCTCGCCGGTGGTGATGTTCTTGATGGGGTGAAAGGAAAAGACGGCGGGGCGGCCGAAACCTCCCGCATGGGTCCCCCCGAAGGTGGTCCCCACGGCGTGGGCGGCGTCCTCGATGACGGCAAGTCCGTGCCGTCCCGCGATTTCGAGAATCCGGGCCATGTCCGCCGGCGCGCCGGCGAAGTGGACGGGAACGACGGCCTTCGTCCTCGCCGTGATCCGTTCCTCCATGCTTCCGGGATCCATGTTGAGCGTGCCGTAATGGACGTCGGCGAAAACCGGCACCGCGCCGGCAAGGGCGATCATGTTCACCGTGGAGGCGAAGGTCAGGGAGGGGGTGATCACCTCGTCCCCCTCGCCGATCTCCAGCGCCCGGAGGAGAAGATGCATTCCCGCCGTCGCCGAGGACAGGGAAAGGGCGCCCTTCGCCCCGGTGAGGCGGCTGAAGCCCTCCTCGAAGGCGGCGCACAGCGGACCCGTGGTGATCCAGCCGGAGCGGAGGCAGGCGGTCACCTTTTCGATTTCCCCCTCCCCGATGTCGGGCCGGGAAAAGGGAAGGAAATCCTTTCTTGCCTTCATGGTTTCGTCCCCGGGGGCGTTCCGCAGGAAACGCGGAAAATGGAGAAGGCCCCGTTCGTCCACAACTCCTCCAGCCGGGGGGAAAAGCGTTTCAGCACCGCCACCCGCCTGGCATACTGGGTCACCGCATAAAGTTCCTTCTTTTCCCTTAAGAGTTCGAAAAATTCTTGTGTGGTCAGGAAAAAACGGGCTTTCTCCTCAGGAGGCAACCGGTTCATACCATACTCCAGCTCTCCGAAATCGTCAACGATGGGGGTGCGGACCCCGTCGTAGAAATCGATTCCGTAGAAGGTGACCTGGAACTGGTAGAGCGGCTCCCCCTTCGGAACGATGTCCCTCGCGGCGAGAGCAACGGGCAGGGCCGTCTTGTAAGGCGTCAGGAAGCCCGCCAGCGGAAAGAGGACGGATCCGAGAAAGAGGGCGGAAAGAAGGTAGATGGAAAAAAACCATGCCGTCCTGCCGAACCGTTCCATCCGGTAGGGAAGAACGGAAAGGGCCGCGAGAACGAGGACGGGGGGAAGGACCTTGAGAAGCCAGGAGAAGGGAAAAAGAAACGCCAGTTCCCGCAGGGCCTCCAGGTTCGTGAGGAACGGCGGGACGATCATGACGGCGATGAGCACAGCGGACTGGATCACCACGGGCCACCGCCGGCTTCCCGGCGGGAGATTCCTCGATGCCGACCCTTCCGCCCAGGTTCCGAACCAAACGCCGATTAGGACCGCCAGGGGGGGGAAGAGCGGGGCCGCATAGGGGATGAGTTTCGAGGAAGAGATGCTGAAGAAGACAAAAACGAACGCAAGCCAGGCCAGGAGAAAGGAAAGGCCCCAACGGTTCGCCGGTTCCGGTCCCCGGAACCGGGATTCCCGGAACACCCGCCAGAGAAAGGGAAGCCACGGAATGAACCCCAGAAGGACGACGGGAAGATAGTAGAGGAAGAAGGCGTCCCGGTCGTGCATCGTCGTCGTGTAGCGGAGGAAGTGCTCCTGAATGAAGAAAAACCGGAAGAAGTCGGGGTTGGCCCACTGCACGAGGACCAGCCATGGGAGGGCAACGAGCAGAAAGACCGCGATCCCCGCGGGGGAAATGAGCCGCGGGAGGAACCGCCACTTCCCCGCCGCGAGCATCCAGAAAAACAGGATGGCGAAGGGGAACACGACCCCGATCAGCCCCTTGGTCAGAAAGGCCAGCGCCGATGCGAGATAAAGGAGGTACACCCAGAACTTCCGACGCCCCTCCTCCTCGACGAACCGGAAGCCCGCCCATGCGGCCAGGGTGACGAAGAACGCGAGCGGCATGTCGAGAATGTTGATCCGGCCGATGAGAAAGTGAAAAACGGACGTGGTCAGGACAGCCGCGGCGAAGAGTCCCGCCCGGCGGTTGAAGAACCGGGCCCCCATGGCATAGGTGAGCAAGATCATTCCCCATGCGCAAAGGCCTGTCCACAGTCTCGAGGTGAGTTCGCCCTCCCCGAACAACCGGAAAAAGATCGCCGTCATCCAGTAGGAGAGGGGGGGCTTTTCGAGATAGACGACCCCGTGGAGGCGCGGGGTGATGTAATCCCCGGAACGGTTCATTTCCTGGGGGATGGCGCTGTAACGGCCCTCGTCGGGCTCCAGGAGTGGCATGGAGGGCAGGAGGGCCCCGTAGAGAATCAGGGGGACGACGATGAGAACCAGCGCCCGTTGCAGCCACCCGGTAATTCCCGGACTCATGAACGACACTCCCGCCGGAAAGGTGATTTTTTGCAGTGCAAACCCATTAGCGGCCCCTTATACCAGAAAGAGGGCCGTCGCTTAAGGTTTTTTTTCTTTGCCGTTGATTTCGCCGCCGGAAGATTTTATGAAGAGAGGGAACGACTTGCAGTGGAAGGAACCAATGCACCTCATCGTCGACGGATACAACCTGATCCGCCAGTCCGACCCGTTCCGGGAGGCGGAACGGGTAAGCCTGGAGGCAGGAAGAAAGGCCCTGCTCCGGGCCCTCGCCCGGTACCGCAAGGCAAGGCGATGCCGGATCACCGTCGTCTTCGACGGCTGGCAATCCGGCGCCGACCGGGAGGAGCGGGACCGGGAGGAGGGGGTCACCGTGGTCTATTCCCGGAGGGGGGAGCGGGCGGACGAGGTGATCGTCCGGATGGCCGAAAGGAAAGGGGAGGAAATCGTCGTCATCACGTCCGACCGGGCCGTGGCCCACGCGGTGGAGTCCCTCGGCGGAACGGCGGTGTCCTCGCCCGATTTCGCCCTGCGGCTTTCCATGGCCTCCTTCCCGGAAGAGGGCGGCAACGAGGGGGACGACACCGGCGACGAAAACCACACCCGGGAAGGAACGAAAAAGAAAGGCCCCTCCCGGCGGCTCTCCAGGAAAAAGAAAGAGTACCTGTCCAGGCTGAAAAAACTGTAGCGCCCGCCGCGGAACGCCCCGGAGGGCCGGGGCTCAGTCCGTTTCCCGGCGGATCATCCCATCACATCAAGGGACAGCCCAGGCGTCCTGGCATTCACCGATTTCCTGATGATTCACGGATCCTGCCGTCGAGATGCCTTGAAAACGGACACAAAAGACGTTCACTTACGGAACCGTCAATTGTCCTGACCTGTATTTGACTTGACAGACACGGTCACTTCAAGTCTCGTTTCGATGGCTGCTGGCACCTGTGAGTCTATAAATACATCAAGTTGGAAAACTAAAAAAAAGTCGTGATTGAAAGAGAGAACGCTTGGCTAAGCCGCCGCTTTTTGGCGGGTGTGGTCGGTCTTCAGCCTTTTGTCAGCAAGTCTTATTCTCGCCAATGCTGTGGCTCGTTCAGGGCTTTTGAGCATCTTACCTTTCCTTTGATATTCCCTAATGCGTCACCATTTATTGCTTGAACCATCCATGCTGCGGAATGCTCCTCAGGTATTGGATATGGTGCATCAAACCCCTGTATTCCAGCCGGAGCGAATCCACAACGTGGGTAATATGTCGGGTGGCCGAGTACAAATACTAATTCTGTTCCTGCTGTTTGCAATATCTTCAATCCCTCATTAATCAGTCTTTGCCCTATTCCGCTTTTTTGAAAAGATGGAAGCACTGCTAAGGGAGCTAAAATCTGGGCCGACACTGATGACGCAGTTTGGGTAATTGTAACTTTAGTGTAAAGAATATGTCCGATTAATTTGTTATCATTAACGGCGACCAGAGACAAAATGGGTCTTGCCGTTTCATCATCCATTAAATCATTGACAAGTTTGGAAATTACAGGACCTTTTTCCTTGCCAAAGGCTTGATTGTGTATGTTCAGAATTTCACTGCGATCTGATTCAGTTGCGACTCTAATTTTCATTACTTTCTCCTTTTGTTTCATTGCCAACAGTGTAACAGGCGAAAAATGTTCCATCATATCAGGCCATATAGGTGGAAATGTTTTCCACTTATTGAAATATTGAACAGAGAGAAATGGAAAGCAAACCGAAGTTCCGCCCAAATCCGAGTCTCAAGTTAATGGATCAAGTTCGCGAGGTCCTGAGATTTCATCGCTACGCCTATCGCACGGAGCAGATCTATTGTCAAAGGTGGTGATCGCCACCAAATTCGGCTTCCAGGATGGGGATTCACACAAGCCGCAGGATAGCCGGCCGGAGCGAATCCATGAAGTCGCCGATGCGTCGTTGAAAAGACTCAGAACGGACAGCATCGACCTTTTTTATCAGCATCGCGTCGACCCGAAGGTGCCAATTGAGGACGTGGCCGGGGCCGTCAGTGAGTTGATTCAGGCAGGCAAAGCCAAGCACTGGGGGCTCTCCGAAGCGGGCGTGGAGACCATTCGCCGGGCCCACGCAGTCTTGCCGGTCACGGCGATCCAAAGCGAATACTCCATGATGTGGCGGCAACCCGAAAAGGAGTAAAAAAGGATATACTCAGAAGGGTCGTGTTACAGGGGTTTCTCCAGTTGAGGGAGCAGCGGTCGATGATGAAGTTGTAAAAGGCTTTCATTTGGGCGTAACGAAGTCTTCTGGTGGCTTTGGACAGATTCCCAGACAGGGTTTCCAGGAAATGGAAGATCTCATCGGGGGTCACTTCCTCCAGCTTTCTTCCGGCATAAAGGGCATTGAACTTGTCAGGCAAGAGCCTGTGGCTCTCAATGGTCCGTTTCTTGTGGTTGGCTTGAAGATGGTATTTAAACAGGCCGACAGCTTCTTTTACGGTCATGGCGCACCTCCGTATTCCTTTCAGAAGGTCTTCGGGGGAGCCACATGATACAATTTCAATGAGGACAACAGCAAGAGGATTACCGGAAGAAATAAAAACCCGTTGATCAGAGTACTGGAAGTCACCCACGAATCTTCAGCGTTATGCTGCTGATTAAAATAAGCATTTCTATTTGAAATCAGGCACGCCGCCTTCGAATAATCAGTACCCCGGCCGCTATCGTCAAGAGAAATAGTACGATCATCCCCCATCTACTCAGAGAGGGGATGTTGGCGGGCTTTAATAGGGTAGCCTTCCCGCGAGCCATGACCAGGTGTTTTCCAGCACCCGTTTCCAGGCTATAAAACTCGAACCTGTTATTGAAATATTGCCGAACACCTCATAGTGATCGTTATTCTATTTTTTGGTAATGTTCAACTTGGGCATGACGAAGGCACAGCCGTTACAGCCCCGGCAGGCCGTCCAGCATCATGTTGTCTGCCGATGCGTTTAACTGAAATCCGGCAATCTTACGGTCCGATGAATAGACGATGTAAGTGGCGCCATGGATATCTCCGGAAAACAAATCTGAAGGCAGACCGACCACCTTTTCATGAGGTTTCATGGAAATGGTTTCTGCAGATACGATGTCGCCGCTGTTATTGTATGCGGTCAGGTTCACGGAAGCCGGTGAATCCTCCACATTGACAAAAGCGATCCCCGTCCACCCGTCTTTTTCGATCTTTGCGAAGATTCCGCTTGTATCGTCGATGCCGACGCAATCGTATCCCCCCAACTGCTTACCGTCATTCGTGCCGAACAGTTGAAACCCCGTAACAGGGATGTCGGCTTCGAGCCTGAACCATGCCGTTCCGGCAGGAAAATTCAAGTTACCCGCCGTGCCGACATATTTTCCCTTTCCGGGAAGGGTAATAAGCTTGGGAGGCAACGAGGTGCCGTCATCCCTATAGGGAAGGATGTTGAGGTTACAGGAAATGACTGAAGGGTTATATGCGACGATTCCCGTCCACCATCTTGAATCGCTTGCCATATGTGGATAATAGATATTAAATGACGCTTTGTTGCTTAAGAGGATACCGCTCAGATAACTGTTTCCGCTTTCCTCGGTACTGCCAAACAATGCGAGCCCTGCCATACCGCTGCAGTTCCTTACTGTCGCGGAATGTATGCTTGGCTGCATCATCCCTCCGAACAGGTTTCTGATGGTGAATGCCTGGTGCTCATAGGGGCCGATGGTTCTGGTTACTGTGCTGCCGTTGTCAAAGTCTATAACGATGTCTTTAGATGATGGAGTCGTGTTGACGATACTGATTCCGGTCCACCAGTTTTCGTCCGATGCAATGTGCGGGATATAATTATTATTAGCGGTCGGCACGTCGTCTGCAACAGCCGGCAAGGCGACTCGACATTGTCCGTCGATATAGAACTTGGTGTATCCCGTAACATGATTCGAGTCGGCGAGAAAGATCAGGTATCCGATATCGGTGCCGGGATAGGCATCCGAAATTAAGCCTTCCCACCGGGCATTTGGTAAAAGGTAGAAGACGGTTACCGGATCGACAAGCTCACCAGAATCGGTGTAAGCCATAAGGCTCCCTCTGAGCATTTTCTCTTTACTGGTATTGATAATGCTAATCTCCGTTTTCCAATTGCTGTCATTTGCGACATGAGGAAACACCAATGATGTGGAGTCTGCGAAAAGGGCAGCAATGAAGCTTGGAAACATGGTGGCAACGGTCAGGGTCGGTGGATTATACATCATGCACTCAGTGTAAGCGCCGAGATTCCCGTACACATAGAGTCGATCACCGACGGTCATCGGACCGATATTGAAGGTTCCCGTCTTGTGCCTGGTCGCCTCTTTGAAGCCGCCTAAATATTTATACTGGGCGCCGTCGTGCAAGGAAAACCGATTGACAGGGATTCCATCCTGCGACGGTCTGCGGGCTGTGATGTTATAGGGCCAGGTGCGGGACGGAATCGTACTGTACCGGGACGTCAAATGCGCAGGAATGATATAAGCAGAAAATTCCACATCCGTTGTAGCCCTGGATCGTCCAGCGATGGCAAGATTAAAGTATGTATAGTCATGCATGTAGTCCAGGCGTACGTCAGCTCGTTGGCCCCTGTGGCCGGTCAATTCATAAATTGCCACCCAGTGCCATGTGTCTTTAACGTATTGAGTGTCTCCTATGATCAAGGGGCTCCAGTCGGCTACCGTCCCCACGGCACTTGCCTGTGCGACAATGGTTTGATTTATGACATCCGCATAGTTGTTCCACTGGGATATACCTGGGCCGTAAATATTCCCCATTGGGTTTACACCGAACCAGTCCAATACGGTGCCTGTCAGGCCTACAATTATGCTTTCTATCGACACCCCTGAATTGAGCGGGTCGTAGGGGGCAAAAGGAGGATCTGGAGGATCGAACTTGGCGACTTCTCTTGAGATGCTGCCGATTAGTTTGAGTTGTGCGCTCAGCGTTGAGGCAGGCAATATTAGGAGCATGAGTGCAGTGAGAATTGTGACGAATCTCGCTCTTTTCATCGCTCTCCCCCTGAATGCCTTTAAAAAGATAATTTTTTCAAGACCCCATGGTCATGCAACTCATTTGTGAAAATCCGTTTTGGTGAAATAAAATAATTGTTCATGGGCCTCGTTCGTCGCCGGACCTCACGGAAGGCCCTTTGTTAACTACGCTTCGATTAGGACGAACTCCATCATTGCCTGACTCGACTGGCGAATCCTTGCCTAACCGATGGCTTTACCTTGCAAAGTACAAAAAACCCCGCTTCTTTTGAGAAACAGGGTTTCAACAATCTCTCCATGACATCACCCTTAAACAGGGTTGGAGTACTTGGCAACCGATTGATTATAATCCACTGATGTTATTATCGGGCCTAAGGCGTTAGAAAGTCAATAAGATATTTCGTTGATTATCACTTGAAGGGGGGAAGGTCCGTCAAAATGACTGTGGCCTAAATTACAGGAAGGAGTCTGTAAAAATTCTTTCATCAATTTTTTCAAGAATAGCTGGCCGATGAAGTCGTTTCTTTCACCTACAACTGTTCAGCGGTAGGCAGTGATCAAAATTGATGATTACGAATTGAAGTGAACGGTTGTTGATCATGAAGATGAATCAAAGAGATTTCTCGATTGGCGGTGCATAGTATTCTCCCGAAATGACTTCTTCTTTCGGAGCATACATCCGCAGGGTGAGGGTGAACGACCGGTCCTTGGGTGCCGGGAGCCAGTTCGTGGTCGGTGCGTCCCCGGGCGGGACGGCCGCTACATAGAGTTTCAGGGAGCCGTCAGGTTCGTAACTTAAGTCTGACAGATTGTTGAAATGGTAACGGTCCAAGATATTGGGCACGACGCGATAGTCGGGGAGGCTTAGCAGTGTGAGGGACCAGAAGGCATTGACGTGTCTCTGTGGAAGCTCTTCTTCCATGAAGTGTAAGACGTAGACGTTGTCTCCGTTGAGGGTGTTTCCAGAACTGTCTGTCTGACCAATATAATAAACCGCCTCCTTATTGTTGTTCCACCAGATGCCCGCGTAATTAACGGCCGCCCGAAACCGGAAATCATCACCGAAGCCCGTGGGTTTGCCCGTCGTAGCGAGCCATCCGCCCCAGGCATCTCCGGAGCTGCGCAGGTACTGGGCTACGCTGGGCACGGCGTCTTGCGCAATAATAGTCTCAATGATCGCCCGATTGGCCTCGTCTTTCGCTATGAAACCGGCAACGGCCCGAGCCTTTTCCTGCATCTCCGGAGCAACAGACATTGAGTCGGGCGCGCTCGACAGGACGGCGTTGAGCATCGGCTGATCAAAGGCGTCGACGGTGAGAAGATTTGCGTTTGAAAACATGGGGATCACGACTGCAGGAGCGATATTCGGTTCCCGAGGGGTTGTGATCTTAAACTCGCGTTGCAGCCTTACGGCACCCTCGTCATCTCCCCCGCGCTCGATACGGGCCACCATTTTTGCCTTTTGTGAAGGCAGATCGAGTCTCAGGGCATCTGCCGGAAGCAGCGGATCGGACCCCTTCAGGCATAACGAGTACCTGCCATGCGGATACATTGGAAAGTTCCGCTCATTGATATTGTAAAGGATGTCGCCCCATTCATCCATGATCTGAACCGTGTAGTACCTACCCTCGATCCTTGGAATATCCAGAATCACGGGCGACTGCCCATCAACGCCGAGCCACGCCTCGAGATAGGCCACGTCCAGGTTAGGATTTACAAAATCGGCTTTTCCAAGCTCATTAAATTTGATGACATTGTAATCGATGCCTTCCTCGGAAAGGTCGATATGCTCCTGCCGGATAACCAGATAGCGTGCAATCGCATATACCCAGCTGTCTATAACTTCCTGTTCGGTCAGGCCGAGTCCTTCGATAATTTCCGTTGTAGTGTCTGTACCCTGCTCCCGTTGGCAGGCGACGGAAAAAAGAAAAAATATTGTGAAAAGGAGCAGCGTGACTGATCTCATTCGGACCGAGTGGAGGGAATGTCTTTCAATTGTTCAATACCTTCCATGTTTCTAAAAGATTGCTTTCCTATAAGCATCATATCAAAACTCTTATGATCGTATGGGCACCTTCTGGAAATTCATCCTCATGGGAGCCGTTGGTAAGGTTGATGAGTTTATTGGGCAAAAAGAGAAACAACAACTAAATAATACTTTTATGCTAATGGGGAGTCAAGAGGAAATAATGGCCTTCCTTTTCAATCCGAATCGAAGATTTACATTCAAAATGTTGGATGAACTATCACGAATAGAAAATCAACAGTTCAGGAAGTAGTTTCTCTTTTTCGTGTTTACACCTATCTTCAAGAAAAGTTCGTTTACGGATACATCATTTTTTGTCTTTTCATCCAATCTCTGAACCAGGCATCCCACAGCGTGACACTTCAGGCAGCCGCTACGAAAAGGAAAAGTATACCCTGTGCAATGCATCATAATATTTTTGTGTCAATGCCTTCATCCTGAATTGAAACATGTGAAGACTTCTCCTTTCTTTCAAGTCGTATCGTAACGAGCCGGACCGAACCTCGAATGCGATTCGCACAGGACATTTCACCCTCAACAGGATCCAGCATTTGCCGGTCTCAGATGCAGGCCTTGATAAACTCCCAGTGAGAGCCTGTTTCAACGCTGGCCTTGATGCCTGCTTCTTCGAACATGCTCTCAATTTTTTTCGTCATGTCTATGAGGTATTTCTGATGGCGTTCCAATATATTCGGATCACGTACAGCGCTGACATTCTCTATTCGAATTTCTGCCTCCTCTTTCGTAATCCTGTAAGAAACTGTGTAAAAATAAAGGATTATCCTTCCTTCTTTGTAATCCTCCCATAGCCAATAGTTTCTTTCGTTTTTATTCTTTTTCTTCTCACCATAGACATAGCCTGAGTTTAAAAATGCCCTATGGATAATCCCTTCGATTTTCTCAATCTCTTGATCTTCAATCTTCACAGTGGACCAAGTCGTCGTCACTCTTCCGCATCCCGATAGCATCATCAAACATATTCCAATTGCAGCAAACCTCATAAAGGCGTTACCTGACATGTGCATATGCCCTTTCTACGGATTCCGGTTCCATTCGGCATAGGATGACAACGGAGCGGTCGTTCCATAGGGACCATAAAGAGCTGCTGTCACGTAACTGAACCATCCGCTGGTCATGGAATTTACGGACAGGGCAATTCATACCGGATATCTCATCCTCAGTAGTATCCGGCCCAGCATTTGCCTGTCTCAGATGCAGGCCTTGATAAACTCCCAGTGAGAGCCTGTTTCAACGCTGGCCTTGATGCCTGCTTCTTTGAACATGCTCTCAATTTTTTTCGTCATGTCCATGAGGTATTTCTGATCACATGCAAGTATTTCAGGATCGTCCACAGCACTGACATTTGTTATTCGAACTTCTATCCCTTCTTTTGCTACCTTGTATGAAACGGTATAATAATAATCAATCGCTCTATCTTCTGTATTCTTCAGGCATATCGTATATTTTCTTTTATTACTGGTCACATTCTTTTCACCATAGGCAAAACCTGAGTTTACAAAGGCAGCATGAACAATGCCTTCTATTTTCTCATTCTCTTGAACTTCAGTCTTCATGTTGGACCAAGTCGTCGTCACTCTTCCACATCCCAATAGCATCACCAAACATATTCCTATCGCAACACACTTCATAAAGGTGTTACCTGACATGCCTATCCCCTTTCTATGGATTCCGGTTCCATTCGGCATAGGACGACAACGGAGCGGTCGTTCCATAGGGACCATAAAGAGCTGCTGTCACGTAACTGAACCATCCGCTGGTCATGGAATTTACGGACAGGGCATAGCCCGCTCTGGCGATGGCCCGGTTGCACATCTGATGACAGACTCCAGTCAAGCCATACAGATTCCCGCCCTGCAGGCCCGTCATTGAGTTGTAGAAGTTCCCGTCAAGGCCCTTGATCACAACAGCAGTGTGATTGATGCCTACATTTGGCAGCGACGAGAACGTCGTTGCGCCGTCCTTGGCGTAAAGACCGATCAATTCTCCGCTATTTTCATTCAAGATTTCATAAGCAACTCCCTGATTGTCTCGAATGAGATCTGAAACGCTTCTTCCTGCGGTTCCGGCAGCATTTCCTGCATTATTTTTAAATATCTTATACTTGGCATCTCCCCCATTAATTTTATTTTCTGTATTGATGACCGCCTTCGGTGTTTGTGTGAATGACTGATAGAGTTTGAAGAGCGTCCAGTCCATGGCGGCGCTCAGGGTGATGCCGGAGGCCATGTACGCCAGTTCCGGGCCAAGGCCGAGGACATCCTCGAAAAACTCCTCGGCCACGTTCTTGACGATTCTTCTCCCTTCCCCGGTGTGAAACAGCGCCAAGGTCGTCGTCGCGCCGATCGCCGCGCCCGGGGGCCCGCCGAACACAAAACCGACGGTCGCCGAAACGACCGTGTCGAAAAGATCCATGACAGAGTCCAAAAAGGAAAAAAGGGAAAGGCCGGTCGGATCGATGTAGAGGAGCGGGTTGTTCCGGCAGTAGGCGTAACGGTTCAACATCTGGGGGTCGTAGGGTTCCTTGACCAGGGGGTCGGGGCTGATGAACCGGCCGACGGCCGGGTCGTAGAGGCGGGCGTTGAAGTTGTAAAGCCCCGTCTCCGTGTCCAGCTCGTGGTCCGTGAACTTGTAGTCCGTCGTCCACGATCCCGTCGATTCACGAAGCTCCCCGAAGGGAAGGTACTCCGCCGTCTCCACCCTGTTCCCGTTTTTGCCGGTGAGCACCGTCGCGCTCCCCAGGTGGTCC
>Ga0209604_1000783_pt1 | contig 28447 bp, 28 predicted proteins | sample AD_UKC097_MetaG_FD_184405 | JGI IMG/M metagenome (GOLD analysis project Ga0209604, IMG submission 184405) | Active sludge microbial communities of municipal wastewater-treating anaerobic digesters from USA - AD_UKC097_MetaG (SPAdes) (version 2) | ecosystem: Engineered > Bioreactor > Anaerobic >... | reverse complement strand
CGGAGGCTTTTTCTAAGGTTTGCAGAATCAATACCGCCGACACTGCCGATTTAATGCAATACCCCGGCATCGGTCAGTACACTGCAATCCGGATATTGGATTACCGAAACCGTCTGGGCGGTTTTTGTTCGCCGGATCAACTGGACGAGATTTCAGGTATTTATCCCGAGAATCTGAAAGTGCTGAAACAACGTTTGGAAACAGACAGCAGCGAGATCCGAAAATTAAAACTGAACCACGGCAGCCTGGAACAATTCAGGTTGCATCCCTATCTGACTTTTTACCAAGCCAGGGCTTTAGTGGAATTCAGGCAGACGAGGGGCAATATAAGCTGCCCGGAGGACTTGCTTTTTCTGGAAGAATTCAATGAACAAGACCTGAATCGCCTGCTCCCTTACCTTGACTTCAGGTAATTTGAATGAATCCGAATGGGAAAGTCCAAAGAGTTTGACCCAGGGTATTTTAGGGCTTAAAGTCCGGGCAGTCCGGCTACCAGATCAGCAATTTGCGTCAGGTAGCGGCGATCAACATCATCAAAGGCTGCAAGCTGCTCGCTGTCCACATCAATGACAGCTATCACCTTGTTGTTTTTGATGACCGGAACAACAATCTCGGAGCGGGATTTGGAACTGCAGGCGATATGCCCGTCAAACTTGTCCACATCGTCCACAATTATAGCCTGTTGTTGTTCCCGGGCCTTGCCGCAGACCCCTTTGCCGAAGGCGATACGGGTACAGGCCAACTCTCCCTGAAAAGGCCCGAGCACCAGCCAGGGCCCATCCACAAGGTAAAAGCCCACCCAGAAAAAACCCAGGGCGGACTTTAGTGCGGCCGTAATATTGGCCAGATTGGCTGTGTGATTTTCCTCGTCCCGGACCAAATGCCGTAACTGCGGCAACAATTGCTTGTAAATCTCTTCTTTGGTTCCGGAAAGAGGAATCAAACTATGGCTCATGAATGATCTGTCTTTGTTTATCGCCCAGCCATCACTTTGTCCAGGCTATACAAACCAAAACTGTTGTCTTTTATGTGGCAGAGCGCATCCAGAATACCGCGGGCGGTATCTTCTTCTTCGACTTGTTCGTCAATAAACCACTTCAACATAGATTGGGTGGCGTAGTCTTTTTCTTCCAAAGCCAGCGTGTAGAGGTCATTGATCAAACCGGTAACCACTTGTTCGTGATGCAGGGTGTCTTCAAACACCTTTTTGGTGTCTTTCCAATCGGCAGGCACCGCATCGTAAGCGCCAATTTCTGCTTTGGCTCCGCGACTTACCAGGTAATTAAAAAAGCGCATGGCATGTTCCTGTTCTTCTTTGAATTGTTTCTCCATCCAATGGGCAAAACCGGGTAATCCTTTGTCTGCAAACCAGGCAGACATCGAAAGATACAGATTGGCCGACCAAAACTCGGCGTTGATTTGTTTGTTGATGGCTTGGTGTAATTTTTCGCTTAACATAGTAGTATTTATTAGAGTTAATATTTTGTTTAATGTTGTTGCAAAGATACATCCTGCATTATATAAATCAAACAGATAATGTCTATATTTGCATAGATTTATTCAATAAGATGACCTTACAACAATTGCAGTACATTGTGGCCGTGGAACGTCACCGCCATTTTTTGAAAGCCGCCGAAGAATGCGGGGTTACTCAGCCCACCTTGAGCGCAATGATTCAAAAGATTGAAGATGAGCTGGATGTGAAGATCTTTGACCGGAGCAGACAACCTGTTGAGCCCACCGAAATCGGCCTGCAAATCATACATCAGGCAAAAACTGTATTAAGCAATGCCTTTCAATTGCAGGATCTGGTCAATCAACAGCGGGATGGCCTAAAAGGTGAATTGCATATGGGAATTATTCCCACCATTGCCCCTTACCTGATCCCTGATTTTATTTCGGGTTTTGTACAAAAATACCCCGATATAGACCTGAAAATTTCTGAATTGCAAACACGGCAAATCGTTGAGCATCTCAAGCATTCGGAATTCCACATGGCCATTTTGTCAACCCCGCTCGAAGATCCCGATTTGCTGGAAATACCCCTGTATTACGAGAGCTTTGTGGCTTATGTGTCGCCCCGCGAAGAACTTTATGCCTTGGACGAAATATCTTACAATGATATGCCTCTGCAAAAACTTTGGGTTATGCAAGAGGGGCATTGCCTGCGCAATCAGGTTTTTCACTTCTGCCACGACGTGCACAAACGCAACAACATTTACGAAGCCGGCAGTATCAACACCCTGGTGAGCATAGTCGACAAAAGCGGAGGCTACACCATCATCCCGGAGCTGCACATCCCATTCCTGAGCCAGGAGCAGGCCAAAAACGTTCGCCCGTTGGTCAGGCCTCAGGCCACCAGGGAAGTATCCATCGTGATACGCCCCGATTTTATCCGCGAGAAATTGCTCAATGCCGTTGCAGATACCATTAAAAAAATTATTCCTTCCGGTCTCCTGAACGAAAGGCTCAAAAAGTATTCTTTAAAAATTTAGCAACCGGCCACTATGCAAAGAGATCTGCGGATTTATTATCCAATTGCAGAATGGGCATAGGAGTGCATACCACCAAAAAAAAGAGGGCGTCTCAAATTTCTGAGGCGCCCTCTTTTTAAAGGAATGAATTTAGTTGAGATTGTCGGGAAGTTTTATGTCCTGATTCCGCTGACCGCTGATACGCACGGGATTTATCAATCCTTCGGGGATATGAATATCTTCAGCCTCCAGCTCCCTGACGTTGTAAAGAATCAGAGCCGGGCCTTCCTGGGGATATATACCTACGTTCTTGAACTTTATCCGGCTGGATTCTGTCAATTCGGCTCCAATTTGCGAAGAAAATACAGCGTTCTCGATCTGTATATTTTCGATGTTCATTTCGGGCAGGCCATTGAACAACATAGCCCTGCGGGAATTATGGGAATACACGTCCTTAATGAAAATATTCCGGAAGACGGGGGTTTCTTCGCTGACCGGAGGAATCGCCTCTTCGGCGGGAGCGGCGTCTCCGTCTGCCAAGGCTTCGGAGGCTGATTTACCCCCGTAAAACAAATTAAAACGCAGGGCTTCGGTCACCATGTCAATCATGCTTATATTGCGGATGTAGATATTTTCGACTACGCCACCGCGGCCTCTGTTGCTTTTGAATCGTAATCCAACGTCGGTACCGATAAAGTTGCAATTGGAAACGGCTATATTTTTGACGCCGCCCGACATTTCACTACCCACTACGAATCCTCCGTGGCCTTTGAAAACCAGACAATTGTCTACAAGTACATTTTCGGTGGGCATGCCTCTGCGACGGCCTTCCCCGTTGCGTCCCGATTTGATGCAAATAGCATCGTCACCCACATCAAGGGTGGAATTGAGCACTAGTACGTTTTTGCAGGATTCAAGATCCAGGCCGTCTCCGTTTTGGGCGAAGGAGGGGTTGCGAATAAACACGTTGTCGATGATGATGTTTTCGCACTTCAGCGGATGAATGTTCCAGCTGGGAGAATTTTCAAACAAGACCCCTTGCAGCATAATGTTTTTGCATTCAATAAAGCTGACCATTACCGGACGCAATACGTCCTTGAAATCTTCCCATTCTCCTTCGGTCAGGGCATTGCGCTGTGACGGACTCATCAGCTCCGCTTCGACGGCCTTTTGCGAGGGCAGCCAGTATTTGGGGTTTTTGAGTGCACCACCCGAGGCTATAACATTTTGCCAATAGCCTTCGGTCACTTTTTCTTTTTTCAGCGGCCTCCAGACCTGACCGGAACCGTTAATGGCTCCCTGGCCGGTAATAGCAATATTCTCGAGATTTTTTCCGCTGATAGGCGATTGACAGCGCCAGGCTTCCAGGCCTTCGTAGCTTGTTTTAATTACAGGGTATGCCGATTTATCCTGAGTAAACAGGATGAGAGCAGCCTTTTCGAGGTGCAGACGAACGTTCGACCGGAAGACAATGGGGCCGGTCAGCCAAACACCCGAAGGTACAATAAGACTGCCTCCACCCTTGGATGACAGCGATTTGAAAGCTTCATTGAAAGCCTCTGTGTTTAATGTCAGGCCGTCCCCCACAGCACCAAAATCCTCTATAGAGACTTCGCGGTCGGGAAAGACCGGAATTTCCACACGGGGCATATTGAATTCCAGCCCCTCGTAAAGGTAAGTGTAAGGATAATTGTCTTTTTGTTTGCAAGCCAGCAAGCTCAGGGCCATGAATAAGGCAGGAATTGTTTTTTTCATAGTCTTTTTTTGTTTTAAGGAGTTAGGAACAAGTGTGCTGTTTATAAATCTAAAGTTTCTCTGCAAGCTGATCAAAGTATTGTTAATCTTCTTTTCAAAGCAGCTCCAACAGGCTTTCGAGCTTGTTACTTCTGGAGCCTTTGAGCAATATGGTGTAATCCTTCAGAGGATTAGTCCTTAAGTAGTCGGCGCATAGTTGTGTGGTATTAAAAATTTGACCATTTTCGGGAGCTTCCATGCCTTCGAATTCTTTGCCTATGAGCAAGCTTAGGTCCGGTTGTATAGTACGTATCAGTTCTATAAGCCGGTCGTGCTCCACGTGGCTGTATTCGCCCAATTCTTTCATGCTGCCTAAAATGACAACCCTGCGGCCCGAAGTGTTGGTACCGAAATGCTCCAGAGCGGCTTTCATGCTACCGGGATTGGCATTGTAGGCATCGATGATCAGCCGGTTATGTGCAGTTTGTTGCCATTGGGAACGATTGTTGGAGGGTTGGTAATTTTCCAGGGCCTGGTTGATATCGGCCGGAGGAACATCAAAATACAAACCGATGCAGATAGCTGCCAGCACGTTTTCCAGGTTATAGGCTCCAATGAGGCGACTTTGTGCTACATAACGTTTTCTGTCGCGCTGATCTGTCCACCCGACACTCAGAAAGGCAGTACTCTCAGCCGGCCGTCCGTTTACCAGTACGGGAGCTTCACCCTCATGGCTGCTGTAGGCAATGCGTTGTATGCCCCGGGATTTTTCAACCAAATCCGGATGATCAAGATTAACGAAAACTTTTCCGCCCTTCTGGCGTAGATATTCGTAGAGCTCGGTTTTGGTCGCCAGAATATTTTCGGGAGAGCCAAAACCTTCGAGATGAGCTCTGCCCACGTTGGTGATAAGTCCGTAATCGGGATCGGCCAACAAAGCTGAGGCGCGGATTTCGCCCGGATGATTGGCTCCCATTTCGATCACTGCCAGCCGGTGTTCGTAGGTAAGCCTGAGCAGGCTCAGGGGTACGCCTATATGGTTGTTGAGGTTACCCTGAGTAAACAGGGTTTTGAATTTTTTCTCCAGTACGGCTGCCGTCAGCTCTTTGGTGGTGGTTTTGCCGTTGGTCCCCGTAAGGGCGATCAGGGGAATATGCTTTAGTGCCTGCCGGTGTCTGGCGGCCAAAGCCTGCAAAGTGCCCAGGCAGTCTTCTGTCAAAAGACAGCGTTCATCGGCCCAACGACGGTCTTCGTCACAAACGGCGTATGCACAGCCGGCAGCCAATGCCTGGGGAACAAAATCATTGCCATTGAACTGTTCCCCTTTTAAAGCAAAAAAGATAGAGCCTGCAGAGCAATTCCTGCTGTCGGTTGAGATGTCCGGATGTTTTAAAAATAACTGATACAGTTGTTCAAGAGAAATCATAAAAGCACAAAAGTCAATTCAATGAGCAAGTCATCGGCAAAGGGCTTCAAATGTACGGTTTTTTTGCTCATTTTGCAGAAGATTACAGAATATATTTTGTATTTTTGCGGCTTTGCAGAGCTGGCCTGAAATGCTTTGCAAATCAAGCGTCATACTATGGATCCATTTTCTGTTGTCACTCCCGCCTTACGCCTGAGAGGGAAGCTGATGTCCTTTGATACTCCCAGGGTTATGGGGGTGCTCAACATCACGCCGGACTCTTTTTATGCCGGCAGCAGAAGCAGCCTCAATGAACTGGAAGACAAAGTGGAAAAGATGATAAGCGAGGGAGCAGACATCATCGATGTAGGAGCCTGTTCCACCCGACCGGGCAGTCAAAGCCCCGATCAGCAGGAAGAATTGGCGCGCTTGTTACCTGCCCTGGAGTTGATTCGCAAAACCAGGCCTGATTTTCCTGTTTCGGTGGATACTTTTCGCGCAGAAGTGGCCCGGGTGGCGGTAGAGGACTATCAGGCAGATATCATTAACGATGTTTCAGGTGGCAGCCTCGATGCTGAAATGTTCGCGATGGCAGCCCGTTTGCAGGTGCCTTACGTTTTGAGCCATATACAGGGCCAACCCGAAAACATGCAGCAGGCTCCGCATTACCGGCACCTGATGGCTGAGATTTGCAGCAAACTGGCCTTCAATGCCGCACGTTTGAGAGACCTGGGCCTGAACGACCTGATTATCGACCCGGGTTTCGGTTTTGGCAAGAGCCTGGAAAATAATTACGAACTCTTGCGCAGACTGGAAGATTTGTCTATATTGGATGCGCCAATTATGGTGGGTTTATCCAGAAAATCGTTCATTTACAACTTACTGAATTGTCGTCCCGAAGAGGCTCTCAACGGCACCACTGTGGCCAATACCCTGGCTTTGTGGTTTGGAGCTCATATTCTCCGGGTGCACGATGTCAGGGAAGCCGTTGAATGCGTTCGTATGGTTCAACTATGTAAAACGGCAGGCCTATGTTGATGCCCAGTTTGTTGGATATTATTGATATTTTCCTGGTAGCGCTGCTATTGTACGGGATATATAAATTGATGAAGAGCTCGGGCGCCATTAATATCTTTATTGGTGTCTTGTCTTTTATCGCGCTCTGGATTCTGGTGTCCTATATTTTCAAAATGAAATTGCTGGGCGGCATACTCGACAAGGTGGTCAGTGTGGGTGCCATAGCTCTGATTGTTTTGTTTCAGAACGAGTTAAGGCGTTTTTTGGTGATGCTGGGTTCGCGACGGCGCTGGAAGAATATTGTGGCGCTGTTTGCTCAGAAAAAAAACAAACAGGTTGCTTCCAAAGCCTATATAGTACAAATAGTGTTAGCCTGCAAAAATCTTGCTGAATCCAAAACCGGAGCGCTCATCGTAATTGAAAACAACATTAGCCTGGATGAATACTTGTCTACCGGAGAACGCACCGATGCCCTGGTAAGTTGTCGCCTGTTGGAGAATATTTTTTATAAGAACACGCCCTTGCATGACGGTGCCGTGATTATTGCCAACGAGCGTATCAAAGCTGCAGCCTGCATTTTGCCGGTTTCGCGCGACGAAAGCGTTCCCAGGCAATACGGTTTGAGACATCGTTCTGCCTTGGGAATCAGTCAGGTTTCTGACGCTAAAGCCATTGTGGTTTCCGAAGAGACCGGCCACATTGCCCTGGCCTATATGGGTAATATATATGCCGATCTTTCTTCCAAGGAGCTGGACAGAATGCTAAACGAAGAAAACGGAGGCTTTTTGAATACACCCGGAAAATTGTTTTCACCCCGTCCGAAAAAAATAGCGGAAGAGGATTAATCAGATATTTTTTATGAATTTTTTACAACAAATGGCTGCCCGGGCCAAAGCAAATCCACAGAGGATTGTACTGCCCGAAGGCAACGAAATCAGAACCCTGAAAGCTGCCAACCAGATTTTGGCAGACGGACTGGCAGAGATCTGTTTAATCGGTAATCCCGAGGAAATACTGAATCTGGCCAAGCAAAACAAGTTAAGCAAAATAGCTTCAAAAGCTGTGCTTATAGATCCTGTCAACCAGCCAAACAAAGCGGTTTATGCCTCTTTGTTGTACGAATTGCGCAAAAACAAAGGTATGACGCCCGAACAGGCTTCCCGGCTTGTGGAAGATCCCCTTTACCTGGCCTGTCTGATGATCAAAAACGGCGACGCCGACGGAGAAATTGCAGGCGCCCGGAATGCTACCGGCGATGTATTGAGGCCGGCATTGCAGATTGTCAAGACCTTACCTGGTATTTCGGTGGTATCGGGGGCTTTCCTGATGTTTGTGCCCGATAAAAATTACGGTGTTGACGGTCTCCTGATCTTTGCGGATTGTGCTGTATTGCCCAATCCCAGCGCGCAGGAACTGGCACAGATTGCCGTTTCGACTGCAGGGACGGCACGCAGCATTGCCGGTTTTGAGCCACGTGTGGCTATGTTGAGTTTTTCCACCAAAGGCAGCGCCAAACACGAAATGGTCGACAAAGTAACTGAAGCGGTACGCATTGCCAAAGAAATGTGTCCCAAACTCGAAATTGACGGCGATTTGCAAGCCGATGCCGCCATAGTGCCTGCCGTAGGAAAAAGTAAGGCGCCGGGAAGTCCTATTGCCGGACAGGCCAATGTACTGGTTTTTCCCAGCCTTGAGGCCGGCAATATTGCTTATAAACTGGTACAGCGTCTGGCTGCGGCCGAGGCTGTAGGGCCTATTTTGCAGGGAATGGCTGCGCCAATCAACGATCTTTCGAGAGGATGTTCCGTGGATGATATTTATAAGATGATTGTTATTACCTGTAACCAATCGTTGGGGATTAAGGCTAATTGATGTACTATTATGAAAATACTGGTTTTGAATTGCGGAAGTTCTTCCGTGAAATATAAATTATTTGATATGGACAGCCTCAGGGTTCTGGGACAGGGCTCTGTGGAAAAGATCGGCCTGAGCGGTTCTTATTTAAAATTGCAAACCTGCAGCGGCGAAAAGGTGATGATCGAAGAAGATTTTCCCGAGTACACCAAAAGCATACAATTCATTTTCAAGGTGCTGACCGAAAGTAAATACGCCTGTATAAAATCACTGAAAGAAATAGACGCGGTCGGGCACCGGGTAGTGCACGGAGGTGAAAAGTTCAGCAAGAGTGTGCGTATCAACGACGAAGTGTTGCGCAAGGTGAACGAATGCATCGACCTGGCTCCTTTGCACAATCCGCCCAATCTCAAAGGAATAGAGGCCGTAACCAGAATAATGCCGGATTTGCCTCAGGTGGCTGTTTTTGATACTGCTTTTCACCAGACTATGCCTGCTAAAGCTTATATGTATGGCCTGCCTTACGAATATTACGAGAAATACGCCATTCGCCGTTACGGTTTTCATGGCACCAGCCATCGCTATGTATCGCGCAGGGCCTGCGACATTCTTGGGGTAGATTATGCCTCTCAGCGTATTATAACGGCGCATATAGGTAACGGCGGTTCAGTGACAGCTATACGCGACGGAAAATCGGTGGAAAATTCCATGGGGCTGACTCCGCTCGAAGGTTTGCTGATGGGTACTCGTACCGGCGATATAGACGGTGGTGCGCTGACATATTTGATGGAAAAAGAAAACATCGGGCCCCGTGCCCTGAATAATATTCTCAACAAGAAAAGCGGGTATTCTCGGGGTTTCGGGGTTTCTTCGGACATGAGAGAACTCAGTGCCGCGGCAAAATCGGGAAACGAGAGGGCTCAGCTGGCTCTGGATATGTATAATTATATGATTAAGAAATATGTGGGTGCATATACGGCAGTCTTAGGCGGTGTGGATGTACTTGTTTTTACAGGCGGAGTTGGTGAGAATCAGGATGAATCCCGCCAGGTTATTTGTGAAAATATGGAATACATGGGCTTGTTGCTTGATTCTGAAAAAAACAAACTGATCCATGGGGAAGAAGCCATTATTTCTGCTCCGAAGTCCAAAGTCCGGGTGATGGTGGTTCCTACCAACGAGGAGCTCATGATTGCAATGGATACGGCGGAAATATTGTCGTAAGGCCTTTCTTTCGCAGTGGTCCGCCTTCGGGCAGTTCACTTTCACAGCGGTTCGCTTTCGGGCTTTGTACTCCTTAACGTTCAAGGAACAAGGCCCCAAAACTATAATCGTTGGTGTTTTTTGTCTTGAAAAAGTCCCAGGGCTTAAAATGCCCTTTTTGAATAGCAATTCTTTTGTAATTCCACAATCTCTTTTTGTAATAAAAGGGGTGCAATAAGTAATTCTTGCCGTTATCGGCAAATTCCTTGTTTCCTCTTATTCTCAGGCCCGAAGCTTGTACAAATTGTTTATAAACATCCTGGGGAGAGTTGATTTGTGCAAATTTTGATGGATTCCTGTAATCGAAGGTGATACTGAATTTTCCATCTTCCATTAACAAATCCCTGATTTTTTCATTGATGATTACCCTGTCGTACATGGGTATATGTTCAAATACACAAATAGAAGTGATGTGATTGAATTTTGAATGGAATTCTAATTCTCTCATGTCCATGACCTGATTCTTTAGATTCCAATTCATTTGCTTTGCCACATGGTTTGCATTGTCAACCAATTCTTTTTGAAGGTCGATAGTGGTAACCTTGATTCCTTTGGAAGCCAGGTAATAGGAAAATAAGGAGGAACTTCCACCCAAATCCAACACCTCCTGACCTTGTTTAAAGTCATTATTCAAAACTACCCAGACGATCTCCCAATACAAAAACCAGGGAAAATTTTTATCATCGGCTGCGCCCCCGATGCTTTGATAGCCGTACCCCCGATTAATTCTTTCGTTGGAAAGGGGGTCGCCGCTCAGGTTGAAACTTCCGTACCAGGAACTGATTTTTAAATTTTCTGACCTCAACTTGTTGATTAAGTCGTTTAGTTCATCGATTAATTGTAAAGCCCTCCCCGATTTAAGGTCTTCCAAATCCATTGTTTTGTTGATTATTTTTTCCTCGTCCATATTTTTTTGGCAAATTCTTTTGCATAGTTAGTTGAAATAATAGGAAAAACTGCAAAAGGTTGTCAATTTTTTTAAACTCTGATGCTAATCGCTAAGAGCTGGTATTTTTTGTATGTTTGTCCTCTTATAATTCAATTCAATTCAATTCAATTCAATCAAAACACAGTCGATATGGAATTCTCAGCATTAGTGAAGCAGCGGCAAAGCGACCGGAAATACTCGGAAACGAGGGTAGAAAAAGAAAAGATTATTCAATGTCTGGAGTCGGCTCGCCTTGCACCTTCGGCCAATAATTCCCAGCCCTGGAAATTTATTGTGGTCGATCAGCCCGAGCTCAAAGAGCAAGTGGCAGCTTCGGCCTCAGGCATGGGCATGAATCAATTTGCCCATCAGGCACCGATACTGGTGGCTGTGGTTCTTGAAAAGATGAACACCCTGTCAAACCTGGCTTCCGTACTGCAAAACAAAGAATATTCCCTGATTGATTTGGGCATCGCCGTGAATCAATTCTGTTTGCAGGCCGCCGATCTGGGTTTGGGCACCTGCATCATAGGCTGGTTCAACGAAAAGAAGCTCAAGAAACTGCTGAACGTACCCGAAAAAAAACGAGTTCCCTTGCTCATAAGCCTGGGGTATCCGATTTCGAAAACAAGGAACAAAACCAGAAAAAATCCCGAAGAAATCAGCAGTTGGAACAGTTATTAATCAAATACCATGAAGAACAGCGAAAGATTGGTTTACGGAATCGCTCTTACTGCAGCCATTTATTTTGCAGCCGTATTATTGAGCCCGCTCATCAAGGTTAATAATGCGTTTATTACCAAATCTTTCATCACATATGTCATACTATTTAGCCTATCGGCGCTTGCTATTTTGTTAATGAAAAAACACCTAAGGTACAGCATCTCAATGCCGAAGTTTAAGTTGATGCTCAGACCTGTAGTTATAACCCTGATGAGCTATGTGGGGCTGTCGCTGTTGTTGAGTTTTATTGCTAAATTATCCGGAGCACCGCAAGGAGAAGTTCATCCCGCGATCCGCCTGCATCCCCTGAAATTCCTCTGTTTTATAGTTTTGGCTGCCAGCATTGCCGAAGAAATCTTGTTCCGGGGTTTTTTCCTTAGTTTGCTCGCTCCCTTTAAACAGAAAGGAATCAGGATTCTAAACAGAAAAATAAGTTTATCGGTGATGATTAGCGCCCTGCTCTTTGGTTTAGCTCATCTGAGCTTGATTTCTTACGGTTGTAGCGCCTATTTTTTGATTCGTACCATTGTTTTTACCAGCAGCATAGGTTTAATTGCCGGCTATTACCAGGAAAAATACAACAACAATGCCTACGCCATTGTAGTGCACATGACATCTAATCTGCTTGGCATGCTTCCTTTACTCTTGATGGCTCTGTACAAAATCTGACTAATCCTCTGAATTAAATCTCCAAACAAACGCTTCGAAATAAATATTTTTGCTGGAATTTTATTATTTTTATCGACTGAATAGCTTAAATAATACCTTGAATTAAAGGATTTCAAACTCATTTCCAGGCTTTTAAAGACCGGATGTAATGCAGAGTAATTGGAAAAATCATAAATAAGTACGAATTAAAAACAGAAAACAATGGAAACATCTAAAAAAGGAAAATGCCCTGTGATGCACGGCGCAAACACCGAAACCAGCGATACAGTAATGAGTTGGTGGCCTAATGCCCTGAATCTCGATATTTTGCATCAACACGACAGCAAGACCAATCCTATGGGGCAAGACTATAATTACAGAGAAGAATTTAAGAAGCTCGATTATAAGGCTTTGAAAGAAGACCTGAAAAAACTGATGACCGATAGCCAGGACTGGTGGCCTGCCGATTGGGGGCATTACGGCGGCCTGATGATTCGCATGGCCTGGCACAGCGCCGGTACCTACCGCACCACCGACGGCCGCGGAGGAAGTAACACAGGAAACCAGCGTTTTGCCCCGCTCAACAGCTGGCCCGACAACGTCAACCTGGACAAAGCCCGCCGCTTGCTTTGGCCCATCAAGAAAAAATACGGGAACAAACTTTCCTGGGCAGATTTATTTATCCTGGCAGGCAACGCGGCCTATGAGTCGATGGGTTTTAAGACCTTTGGTTTTGGGGGCGGCCGCGAGGATATCTGGCATCCCGAAAAAGACATTTATTGGGGAGCCGAAAAAGAATGGCTGGCAGCTACCAAAAACCGTTACAGCGATGACGAAAATCGCGAATCGCTCGAAAATCCACTGGCAGCCGTTCAGATGGGCTTGATTTATGTGAACCCCGAAGGCGTGGACGGCAAACCCGATCCTCTGAGAACAGCCAAAGATGTTCGCCTCACCTTTAAGCGCATGGGAATGAACGACGAAGAAACCGTAGCCCTGACTGCCGGAGGACACACCGTGGGCAAAGCGCACGGAAACGGCGATGCTGCCAAACTGGGCCCGGCCCCCGAAGGAGCAGAGCTTCAGGAGCAAGGACTGGGCTGGCACAATCCCAAAGGCCAAGGTAATGCGGAGCATACTGTTACCAGCGGTCTGGAGGGTGCCTGGACCACGCATCCCGACAAATGGAACCATACGTATTTCCATTTATTGCTCGACTACGACTGGGAACTCACCAAGAGCCCCGCAGGAGCCTGGCAATGGGAACCCGTCAATATCAAAGAAGAAGACAAACCCTTCGACGCCCATAAACCCGGAGTGCGCAGAAATCCTATGATGACCGATGCGGATATGGCCATGAAAATGGATCCCGAATACCGCAAAATATCCGAGCGCTTTTACCAGGATCCCGAATGTTTTGCCCGTGCTTTTGCCCGTGCCTGGTTCAAGCTGACCCACCGTGATTTGGGCCCCAGGAGCCGTTATCTCGGGCCGGAAGTTCCCGCCGAAGATCTTATTTGGCAAGATCCGGTTCCCGCTGTTGACTATACTTTGAGTGAAAGCGAAATCAAAGACTTAAAAGCAAAACTGCTGAATAGTGGATTGAGCCCGGTAGAATTGATTAATACAGCCTGGGACAGTGCCCGCACTTTCCGGGGATCCGATTTCAGGGGAGGAGCCAACGGAGCCAGAATCAGGCTTGAACCACAAAGAAGCTGGGAAGGCAATGAGCCCCAACGCCTGGAAAAAGTGCTGGCAACACTCGAAAAAATTCAGGCCGGCTTGCCAAAGAAAGTGAGCATTGCCGACCTCATAGTGCTGGGAGGAAGTGCCGCTGTCGAAAAGGCCGCCCGCGATGCCGGTCTTGATATCTGTGTGCCTTTAAGCCCCGGACGTGGCGACGCCACAGCCGAAATGACCGACCCGGAATCTTTTGCCGTATTGGAACCCATACACGACGGCTACCGCAACTGGCTCAAAAAAGACTACGCGGTAAAACCCGAAGAATTGCTGCTCGACCGTACTCAGCTCATGGGGCTGACAGCGCCCGAAATGACCGTATTGATAGGAGGTATGAGGGTATTGGGAACCAATTACGGTGGTAGTAAACACGGCGTCTTTACCGACAAACCGGGAGTGCTCAGCAACGACTTTTTTGTGAACCTCTGCGATATGCATTATACCTGGAAACCGGTGGCAGAAAACGTATATCATATTGTTGACAGAAAAAGTGGAGCCCTTAAATGGACTGCTACCCGGGTCGACCTGGTCTTTGGTTCAAATTCCATTCTGCGCTCATACGCCGAAGTCTATGCTCAGGACGACAACAAAGAAAAGTTTGTAAAAGATTTTGTTCAAGCCTGGGTCAAGGTGATGAATGCCGATCGTTAAAGGAAAAAGCTTAAATCGAATTATATCAAATACAAGGTTTAAATGAAAAATGCATTATTAAATTATGTGGCTGCCTTCCCGGGCAAGTACATTCAGGGAGAACAGGCTTTGACCGGATTGCCCGAACTTAGCAGCCGGTTGGCGGAGCGGGCTTTGTTGCTGGCTTCTCCCACGATTGTTGGCAAAGTGCTGCCCCAACATCTTAGTACAGAAGACCTGAGTCGCTTTCATGTGGAAACATTCCGGGGAGAATGTTGTCAGCAGGAAATTGAACGACTGCTGGCTGTAGTCCGCCAAAAGAAAATCGGATTGCTGGTGGGGATGGGAGGGGGTAAAACTCTGGATACCGCCAAGATCGTGGCCGACAAGGCCGATATTCCGGTGATCATTGTTCCCACCATCGCTTCAACGGATGCCCCCTGCAGCGGTTGTGCAGTGATCTATACTGCAGAGGGAGCTTTCAAATCGATTTATTATCAAAAAAGCAATCCTCAGGTAGTGCTGGTAGACACCGGCATCATTGCTTCGGCACCTGTGCGTTTTTTGGTTGCAGGCATGGGCGATGCGCTGGCCACCCGTTTTGAGGCCGAGTCCTGTGAACGGACGTTTTCGGTCAACGAATGCGGAGGGCACAGCACCCTGGCCGGAATGAGACTGGCCAGACTGTGTTTTGAAACCATCATGCGTTATGGCCGGACAGCCAAATTGGCCAACGAAAACAAGATTATCACACCGGCTTTGGAACGCGTCATTGAAGCAAATATCCTGTTGAGCGGAATTGGCTTTGAAAGTTCCGGCCTGGCCACAGCCCATTCGGTGCACAATGGTTTAACGGCTCTGGAAGAGACGCATGCTTTGTATCATGGCGAAAAGGTCGCCTTTGGGGTGCTTGCCGGCCTGCATCTTAACGATGCCTGTCCCGAAGAAATGGAAGTGATTTATAATTTTTGCGAAGAGTTAGGTCTGCCCACAACTTTTGACGATTTGGGCATCAGCGACCCGAGCCGGGAACGCTTGATGGTGGCAGCTCAAAAAGCCTGTGCTCCTCAGGAAGGCATACATCACGAAGCCATCTGCATTACTCCCGAAAAAGTGCTGGCCGCCATGCTGGCCGCCGATGCTTTGGGCAGGGCGAGAAAGCAAGGTGGTTTAAGAATTATGGAACCGAACATATACATTTAAAGATCAGTATAAAATATTTTTCAGGCTAGTGTGTAAAATGTTTGCAGATTCGATTTTATGTATACATTTACCGACTATTTGTAAACCAAAAGCCATGAAAAATTCTTTTATACTTGCACTTTTCATTGCCCTGTCAATGGGAGCTGTGGCTCAAATCCCCAATCCGGGATTCGAGCTTTGGGAAGATTATGTGGATGACTGGACTGCCTATGTTTACGAAAAACCCGACGGCTGGGTGGGGGCATTGCCCAAGGGGGAAGTACGCAGCTTTTCTCTGGAGAAAAACAACGAGAGTTACCCTCCGGGAACCGGACAGTTTTCCGTCAGAATTAAACCCGATAACGAACAAGGGGTAAGAGGAGTGATTTTTAGCAACGACCGGGCCGACGCTATGGTGAACTGGTTGCCCAAGCCTTCTTTTGCCATCGATTACAAGCCAGCAGCCTTGTATTTATATTACAAATACCTGCCTTTTGGCGGTGACAGTCTGGTAATGCAAATTTATTTTTATAAGCTGGGGGAAATAATAGCTAATTCCTACTATGTTACCAGCGATTCCATTTCCGAATGGACAGCCCTGGAAATCCCGCTTAGTTACGAAACCGAAGTGCTTCCCGATTCGGCGACCATATATTTTGTAACAGGAGCTTATGTGCAACATTCAGAGTCGATGTTGTACATTGACAATCTTAGTTTTACAGGTTTTGTAAACGAGCTGAAAGCTCCCGGTCGTCAATCAGGGCAAGTTCTGTTTTTCTACCATCCTGCATCGGATATAATTGTGCTGGAACACAGCAATCAGGAGAATTTAATCTTGAATATCTATTCTTTAGCCGGAGCTTTGGTCAAAAGCGAAACAATAAAGCCCACGCAAAATCAAATTAACGTTGGAGGTTTAAACGAAGGTTTGTATTTGCTGGAATGCACCTCAAAAGAAAGGACAGATATTCATAAGTTGATCATCAAGCGATAGCCGAAAAGTGTGAAAAACATAAAGCATTTAATCCTGATGATAGTTGTTCTGTTGCATTTGCCTGTAACAGAGGCCGCAGATCCACGCCTGCAGCAGCTTATAGGCCGGCGCTATACCGGCCTGAAAGATTTCCCTGTATTGGATGATTTTAAGAACATTGGAAATATCCTGGTGGAAAGGGAAAAAATCTTCGAAGGGGGAACATTTCACCGGCTTTTTGTTTTTCGCAAAGAAAACACCGGTTTGCTGATACTTATGAGATATGTGCCCGGCAATACAGGTAATGTGATTTATTTTGCCGACCTGATAGAAGTGGAAGGCATGGATCAGGAAAAATACCTGGGCTACGGCGGCGATTGTCGCCTGAATCGTAAAGTGGACGATCGTATCGTAGCGCTGTTTAAAATTGAGAGCAATAAAAAGAAAATTTTCCGCAAGATTTACCAAGCCTGGAGAATAGATTCCGACACAGGAAAGTTGAATGAAATACCAGTGAAAGGAATAGATTATATTAATAGCGATTATGAAGCTTATTGAAGGATTCTTCAATTAACCTCAGGGCACTTGTCAGTATTGTAATCTTCGAAGGATATTTATTAGATATAAAATAAAAGAGGGCCTCTCAATACAGAGTGCCCTCTTTTTTATTGCAAGAACTTAAATCAACTTTTACTTGAAGCTGATCATATCAATGTTGTTGCCTAAATTCCGATAGTTGAGGTATTCGTTGGGATTGGTGCCGTTGAGGAATTCCTCTACATTGGTGTATCCGTCTTTGTCGGCATCTTTTGCTCCGTCCGAAGCATCCTTGGGATTCAGATTGTTTTTCTTTTCCCATTCGTCGGGCATACCGTCGCCATCGGTATCAACAGCCACTTTTTTGGGATCGAAAGTCAGTTCGGGATAGCCGCCCACTTCGGAGATGTCTTTGATGATACCGGTTTCGGTCATGGGTTTACCGCTGCGAACCATTTCGGTAACGCGTTGGTCAACGGCGTCACGTTTGGGCAGGGTGGCTCCTGCGTTAGCCAATACAGACTCGTAGGCTTCCAGGGCTGTTTGATGCGGTGCAACAGGCCAACCTTCGAAAGCGGTGTTTACACGGGCCAGGTTTTCGGGGCCGCGCATGCCTGCCCAGTTGTTGTTGGTGATCTCCGGATTGTCGTGCATCACGTTGCCGGCAACATACCATTTTCCGGGACGGTTCTGAGCTTTGGGATACCAGCCGCCTTCGGCCCAGGCACTGCCGGGTGAATACATGCTGCGTTGTTCGATGCGGGCAAAGACTGCGCGCATGTTTTCGTTGGTAGCGGGACCGGGTCTGTAGTAGTTGTTGATGACATTGATCATGGAAGTTTCGTCGCCTCCGTCCATGGTGCGGTGACGCCAGTTGAAGATGACGTTGTTGCGGAAATCAAAGGGGCCTGACATGCCGATGGAAGGATTCCGGGCAGTGTTACAGGCAAAGAGATTGTGATGGAAAGTGGAGGGATTGCCGCCCCAGGTGCCGCCGAAAGCATGACCGCGGGCATCGAGCGCTTCGCTGGAGATAGTCCACTGAATGGTAATGTTTTTGGCAGGATCTTTGATCTGAGTAGTTCCGTCAAGCGAAGGCCTCATGTGGCGATAAAGCGAAATGTTTTCGTCCATACCCCAGCTGGTGGAACAATGGTCAATAATGATGTGATGATTGGGATTGCCTCCGATGTTGTCGTCACCTTGCCCGCCTACAGGCACACCGCGGCGTACCCGGATGTGGCGTACGATGACATTATGGGTGTTGATGTTGAAGGTACCGGCAATGCAAATACCGTCACCGGGAGCCGTTTGTCCGGCTACGGTAATGTCGGGATGATTGATGTTGAGGTCACTGTCAATTTTGATGGTGCCGGCAACGCGGAATACTACAATACGAGGTCCTTCGGCTTCGAGAGCTGCCCGCAGGCTGCCTTCGCCGTTGTCGTTGAGATTGGTAACGGCTATCACTTTGCCGCCGCGGCCACCGCTGGTAAACATACCGCCACCCCAGGCACCGGGGAAGGCCGGAATAACGCCTTCGGGTAATCTGGGTGGATGCGGGGGAATCTGACCTTGTTCGGGTTGCCCTTCGGTCTGTGCATAAAGGGCAGGACTTGAACACAAAAGTGCTAACACAAGCAGGCTGCTTGTGAGGATACGATGAATGATTGTCATACTTGTAACGATTTAGATAAAAATTTTGCACCAAAATACTATATAATCCGACAGCTCTGCAAAATTTTAAATCTTTATCAACTAAAACTATGTTAATTCGGTGCTTATACGGGAGTTGAAGCTTGGTATGAAATGTCTTTCAAGTCTTACTATAGGTGAAAATGGGGAAAAATAGTTGTTACATTTAGAGCGAAAATCCATTACAATCCTTAAAGCAAAGCATTAATATATAAATAATGCAAAAATGTAGACAGGTCCCGACTCTTTCTTCATTCCAGTGCTCTTGATATTGATATGCAAGGGTTTGTTCGCACAAATTAACAGAAGGATTTTAAAAGAATCAGATAAGGAGCTGATTCTTTGCCCCGGCCCTGGGCATACTATCTCTGGTCTTCGGCACAGCCTCCCTTTAGGCCGTAATAACTGTAGTGGTTTTCGCCCTGGCGGTTTTTCTGCATGACACGAATCAGAATGGTGTCGGCCTGGTTAAACTCGTAAATGGATTTGAGCGGAAACGATACGATAGCAGGCAGATCCTCCACCGGCAGGTCGCCGTTGGCCAGATGGATAAAATCGAGTTTCAACTCTTTATCCTCTTCGTCAAAAGAAGTAAAGAGAAGTTTAAGCGTGTGTTTGATCTGGCTGTCGGAGATTTTAAAGTTGAATTCCACGTTTATAAAGTCGCCGCCCAACCAAAACGCTTTACTGATTTCTATGGGGTCGCCCTGGGCAGAGCTTGTTCTTAAAGAATCAGGGTAAGTCAGGGGGATAGTGGTAACAGGAATCATCCTGGCAATTTCTGCTTCACGAACTTCATCCTCCTGTTTGGGTTTAATCAGGCTGTAATAAACACTATAGCGGTTGCCGATTTTCACATTGCTCTCCGGCTCTCCGCCGTCGACGATTTTATCTCCCTTGTCCATCTGCAAGACATAAGGAAAACCTTCGTGCGGAACTGCTACACAAAGGCCTGACTGCCAGGTTTCACCCGCAGGTTCCATCAGGCCGTAGTCGTCGCTGCAAGAGATCAGGCTAAGTATAACGGCCAGAGGCAGTAACTTATTCCTGAGAATTTTCATCGGCATTAGGCAGATAATAGAAATTGACGTGCTGGCTGGTGCCCAGAGTATAGCTAAACTGTACAGCTATAGAATCCTGGCCGGTATATTGTTCACGTATAGGCCTCAAATCAAAGCTCATCATTTCGAGATTGTACCGGTAAGGCGTAACAGAAGCCGTATTATGCCTGAGGTCAAGATAAATCTTAGGTTTGGCAGCCAGAGTGTCTTCCCGGTTCATGTCGCGAACCAGCTCAAAACTGCTGTTGGACGAAACGCTGGCATAAGCATAAAAAATAACGTTTAGGTAATTGTCGCTGATCCAGCATTTCTGAAGCTGGAAAATACCTTGGCTTAGAATAGTGTCGTTGGCATCCTTTTCGAGTTGATAAAAAGGACGGGAATCTACCTCGGCATAGGAGTAGATGTGAATATTGTACATGCTGGGCGAAACCGAGTCAACAAGGGTAAAATACAACCAGACTCTGTCGCCCTCAGCAATGGAATCGTCCAAATCGAAGCCGTCCTGCGAAGTAAAATACAGACTGGGATTGGATTTAAAGATTACGTTATTGGCTTGAATACTTTGCACATTAGCCATAGATTCATAATAAATCAAATCCGGCTCATCTCCTCCCCAAAATTCGGAACACGAAGCCAAAGGTAAAATAAGAAGGAATACCAGAAGTGCTTTGTAGATACTTTTCATAGTTTTGATGCTTTTGCTTTATGTTTGTTTTTTAAAGGATTGGCATACATCTCGAGCATTCTCCTTCTCAAAAAGGGCTCATCCTTACATGGGAGCTCAATTTTATCCAATTGTTGTTGCAGGTATTCCGTGAACTTTTCTCTTTCGTTCCTTGAATAACTCCTGACAAAAGTGTCGGCCTCATCGAGCAGGTCTGCAGCAATGTAATTGTTGGGATACAGGCGGTAATTGGCATGTATGCTCAAATCCATCAGGTCGGCGATTTTTTCGATTAAGTCTTTTTTGGGCATGGCAGCATCCATTTTGATGATTTCTTCCGAAATACAAGCACCGGCTCTGTAAAATACCCGGCCTTTGTATCCCATAATCCCGGTTTTCATGCTCAACAAATCGTCTTCGCGGCTTTTTTTGTAATCAGACTGATCACGTTTCAGCTGCATTTCTTTCGCTTTTAAGTAGTCGCAAGGATCGAATTCGTATGAGATGCTCAACGGAATCAGATGCATAGATGCAAGTTTCTCCAAAATGTTACCTTTTTCCCCGAAAATTAACATCTTCAGGATGCTCTTTTGGGTTCTGTCGTCGGAATCTTTGGCACGGCCTTCGCGTTGGGCCAGCCAGATGGATTGTTTTTTCTCTTGCAGGGTATGGCTGATGTAAGCCGAAAGATCGGCGGTGGCCAGCAGCTGCTCCCTTACCGATAGGTTGCGCTTCACCACAAAGCTTTTGTTGGCTCTGACAAAATCCCTGATCCAAGGCCTGATGAGCAGGTTGTCTCCAATACCGGTTTCGCAACTGTCCAGGCCGTGGTTCAGAAGAATTACATTTAAAAAGCTGGAATCAAGCACAATATCTCTGTGATTGGACATGTAGATATAAGCTTTGTCCGGATCCAAACTTTCGAAGCCTTCGCTTTGGAGGCTGGCACAGGTTTTATCCGCCAATTGAGACAGCAGTTTATGAATGATGGTTTTGTGTAGTTGCTTTACGCTTGTGCATTGCAGCGAAGCTTGTTCGAGTTCCCCGATGGAACCTATAAAGGGAACCGCCGCAACGACCGCCCTAAACTCCTGATCTTCCCAAAGCCGATGCAGGGCCGGGAGCAGTTCCTGGTCGCTGTAGGCTCTGATTTCGTCAAACATGATCACTGATTTTTGTATTGGCTAAATTGTCTTCGATTATTTGCTCCATCATCTCTGCCATGGTCATACCTGCGGCTTTTACCTGTTGGGGGATAAAGCTGGTGGCCGTCATGCCGGGAGTGGTATTTACTTCGAGCAGGAAAAGTGCTGAGCCGCAAAGGATGTAATCAACCCTGATTACGCCTTTGCAGTCAAGTAGTTTGTAGATTCGGGCGGTGGTTTGCTGTATTTCGTCGCGCACGCTCACGGGAATACGGGCCGGAGTGATTTCTTCGGCTTTGCCCGGATCGTATTTGGCTTCGTAATCGAAGAATTCGTTTTTGCTGATGACTTCGGTAACGGGCAGGCAAACCAATCCCTTGGTTGTTTTGTAACAGCCGTTAGTCAGTTCGGTGCCCGATAAAAAGCCTTCAACCAGCACCTCTTTGCCTTCGCCGTAAGCCAGCTCAATGGCTCTGGGCAGTTCGGAGGCCGTTTTAACTTTACTGGTGCCGAAGCTCGATCCACCCACGTTGGATTTTACAAAACAGGGCAGGCCGGTTTCTGCTACTATTTTGTTTGTGTCAATCGGATCATTTCTTCTGAGCAGTACCGAAGGGGCAATCCTCAGGCCAAATTGGCTCAGGTAACGATTGCAGACATACTTATTGAAAGTAAGTGCAGCAGGCAAAACACCGCAACAGCTGTAAGGCAGGCCAATCAGATCGAAATAACCCTGCAACAGTCCGTTTTCGCCCGGTGTGCCGTGAATGGTAATCCAGGCCAGATCGAAGCGATTTTTTTGACCTTGATAACTGTAGCTGAAATCGTTTTTATCCATGGGAATGCGCAGAGGGCTGTCGATGCCTTCGGGGCAGGCAGACCAATCTTTACCGCGCAGGACGACGATGCAGGTTTTGTAGTTGGTTTTATCTATAAAAGAATACAAACCGGCAGCACTTTTGAGCGAGATGTTGTATTCCGAAGAGTCGCCTCCGGCTACGATGGCTATTTTTTTCATACTCATTCTATTTCTTCCCTTGAAGCGGTGTACTTTCTCCATTTATCTATCAACTGCAGCATATCGTCGGGCAGTACGGAATCAAAAAACAAGGATTGTCCTTTGGTTGGATGTCTGAATCCCAGTGTTTTGGCATGTAAGGCCTGACGAGGGCACAAAGTAAAACAATTTTCCACAAATTGTTTGTATTTACTGTATCTGGTTCCTTTAAGAATTTGATCACCTCCGTAACGTTCATCGTTAAAAAGGGGATGTCCCAGGTGTTTCATATGTACCCTGATCTGATGAGTACGTCCTGTTTCCAGTCTGCATTCCACCAAGGTTACATAACCCAGTCTTTCGAGCACTTTGTAATTGGTGACGGCCGGTTTGCAGGCCGGGTCGTCTGCCTGGCAAACCGTCATTTGCAAACGGTCGTGCCGGCTACGGCCAATGGGGCAGTCTATCCGTCCTTCGTCTTTTTCCACTCTGCCCCAGACCAGAGCCTGGTAAGTGCGTTGGCTGGTTTTTTCGAAAAATTGACGCGAAAGATCGGTTTTGGCTTCGGGATTTTTGGCTACTACCAGCAGGCCCGAAGTATTTTTGTCGATGCGGTGAACCAGGCCCGGCCTGGGATCGTCGGGGCTGAAAGCGGAATTACCCTTGAAATGCCAGGCCAGTGCGTTGACCAGTGTGCCCGAAAAATTGCCGTGTCCGGGATGAACCACCATACCGGCTTCTTTGTTTACTACCAGCAGGTCCTTATCTTCGTAAACGATGTTGAGCGGAATGTCTTCGGGTATAATCCGTGTGTCGCGGGGAGGGTAGGACACCAGCACCTTGATTTCGTCTCCGGGTTTGACCCGGTAATTTGACTTGACGGCTTGTCCGTTAACCTGAATCATGCCGGCCTCTGCTGCCTCCTGGATGCGATTGCGCGAAACCTGGGCGATGTGGCAAACCAAAAACCGGTCGACGCGCAGCAGCGATTGACCGGGATCGGCCTTAAAAATATATTGTTCGAAAAGTTCCCGGTTTTCCTCTTCAATCGCTTCGTCTGTAAAAAACTCATCCTGATCCAGGAGCTCTTCGGGATCTACTGCGAAGTTTGGGCTGATGTTGTCCATAGGACCTTAATTGTAGAAGGCCTCGGCGGGCAAAAATTCTTCCGGTTTTAACAAGAGGCTGCTGTCCTGTGTCATCCAGACCCTGATGCGGCTACCGGCCTGGAGGTAATCGTTTTTGAGCGGTTCCTGGCGATAGACAAAATAGCTACCGGCCTGTTGGTCGTTTTGAGGTGTTACGTCATAGATGACTTCTCCGATGTTCAGACCGGACTCACGTGCCGTCAGAATAGCCGAATCCAGGGGCAGAGCTGTCAGCCCGGGTACCTGCACATTACCGGCCGACCGGCCCTGGCCGACGATAAGGCTCAGGGCTGAACCCACCGGCAGGGTGGTCCCCGCCTCGACGCTTTCGCCGCGGTAGCGCAGATCTATAACCAGATTTCTGAACTCAGAGGGCACAAAGCGGATTTCTTTCACTACAAAACCGGCTCCCTCCAGCGATGCAATAGCCTGGCGTTGCGAAAAATCTATGACATAGGGAACAGCCGTCGATTCTTCGATGGCCTTATTGAGAGTAATAAACACAATGCGGTCAATTTTTACTTTGGCATTGGCAGAGGGCTTTTGTTCAAGAATTACTCCGGCAGGCTTGCCGTTGATGTGCATGGAATCGACTATTTCGTAGCGCAAGCCCAGCTCTTCGAGCAAGGGGGCTGCCTGCTCCATAGTCAAATCGGTCAATGGGGGAACCTGGATAGCCGAACCGTGGTGAGTGTAACTGTTGAGCCAGCTTGTCACTCCGATAAGCAACAAGATCCCCAGCAAGGCTATAGCTCCGAGATGGAACAAGGTTTTTTTGACTGTGGCTTTCATAAGCAAAGAAATAAACCTTCAAAGATACGCATTTTAGATTTTTATCAAACAAAAAAAGTAAAGACACCGGGCCCTTACTTTTTATGTGTATAGATGAAAACCTCCGGAACTTATCCCTTGAGGCGTTCTTCGTCTGAAACTGTCAGTTTTTTTCTGCCGTGGGCGCGGCGGCTGGCCAGTACCCTGCGTCCGTTGGCTGTAGCCATTCTGGAACGGAAGCCATGTTTGTTGGCTCTTTTTCTGTTCGAAGGTTGGAATGTTCTTTTCATTGGAATGTATGTTTTATCGTTTTTTCCTTCTTTTTTCGGGTCGCAAAAGTACGAATTATTTTTGAAGATACAAACCCGGGATGCTTTTTTTTAGAAAATTTGCGGGTTAAAAAGATTTACCCGATCTTTGCACCCTCATTGACAACCAATAACACAATTAGCAAGCTTTTATGGCAACAACAGCAGATTTCAGAAACGGCATGTGCATCGATATTGATGGTGCCTATTATTTTATTGTAGAATTTCTTCATGTAAAACCGGGAAAAGGGGCTGCTTTTGTCCGGACCAAGCTGAAAAATGTGCAGACAGGCAGAACCCTCGAAAAAACCTTCAACTCAGGGGTAAAGGTAGACGAAGTCAGGATTGAGCGTCGTCCCTATCAATATCTTTACCAGGACGATATGGGCTATAATTTTATGCATTCGGATACTTTCGAACAAATAGCCATAGCTAAGGAATCGATAAACGGAGTCGATTTTCTCAAGGAGGGCGATATTTGTGAAGTAGTGGTACACGCCGAATCGGAAACCGTGCTCTATGCCGATACACCTGTACATGTTGAGCTTGAAGTTACATACACCGAACCCGGCCTCAAGGGCGATACAGCCACTAATACTTTGAAACCGGCCACTGTAGAAACCGGAGCTACCGTCAGAGTGCCCTTGTTTATCGAAGTGGGCGACCGCATCAAAGTAGATACCCGCGACGGATCCTATGTAGAAAGAGCAAAATAATCTCTCGCTTTTTTTCTTTCAGGTAGATTATAAATTTCAGGTTAATTAATACTAAATCCCATAAAGAAACTGTCCCAGGAAGACAGTTTTTTTATGCTTCCAATATTAATAAAAAGAAAATTAAAGATTAAATTTGCCGGTATTGAAACAATTGAATAAAGCATGGAACAAAAACAAAAGTTCAGTATACGTGATTGGTCCGAAGAAGACCGGCCCAGAGAAAAAATGATCAAAAAAGGAGTCGAAAGCCTCAGCGACTCTGAGTTGCTGGCCATCATACTGGGTTCGGGTTCAGCAAAAGAAAGCGCCGTGGAATTGGCCAAGCGCATTTTAAACAGCGTTGACAACAATCTCAGCCTTTTGAGTAAAATGAGTATTCAGGAGCTGAGAGCTGCTTTTCACGGAGTAGGGCAGGCCAAAGCCGTAAGCATTCTGGCCACTTTTGAATTGGGTAAGCGGAGGCGGTTGGCCGATATTCCCGACAAAGTGCAATTGAACAGCAGTAAAAAAATCTATGAACTGATGTACCCGCTGATGGCGGATCTCAAACACGAAGAGTGCTGGGCTATTTACATGAATTCTTCCAATCGTCTGATTGATATGAAAAAGATCAGTTCCGGGGGCATAACCGAAACCACCGTCGATCCGCGTATTGTGTTGAAACATGCCATACAGTACATGGCTACAGCCCTGGTGCTTTGTCATAATCATCCTTCGGGCAATACCCAGCCCAGCGATGCCGACAATCGTCTGACCAAACGGGTGAACGAAGCCACAAAAATGATGAGTATATGCATGCTTGACCATCTGGTGATTTGCGACGGCAGGTACTTTAGTTACGCCGATCAGGGTTTATTGTGATTCAGAGATAATTCTTTACCTTTGTTCCAAAAAAATATGGACAATACGTTTTTGGAGAAGGAAGAGGCCATCGTAAAAATGTTACGCACGGTTTATGATCCCGAAATTCCGGTAAACATCTACGAATTGGGTTTAGTTTACAAGGTGGATATCGATGCCGCTTCCAAGGTGACCATCGAAATGACCCTTACTGCCCCCTCTTGCCCTATGGCCGATTTTATAGTCGAAGATGTGCGCATGAAAGTACAGTCGCTCGACTTTGTCAGCGATGTAGACGTCAATCTGGTTTTCGATCCTGAATGGAACAAAGACATGATGTCCGAAGAAGCCAGGCTCGAATTGGGTTATCTTTGATCGTATGAGTCCCGATAAAAAAATATACTTTGTGGCCGACGCCCACCTGGGTATGCGCACCGACGTGCCGGTGTCCGAGAACGAAAAAAAACTGGTCCGCTGGCTCGGCAGTATACAAGCCGATTGCGGAGCTCTGTATATGCTGGGTGACATGATAGACTTCTGGTACGAATACAAAGAAGCTGTGCCCAAGGGTTTTGTTCGTTTTTTTGGCAAGCTGGCCGAATTTACCGATGCCGGTATTCCGGTGTATTGGTTTGCGGGCAACCACGACCTCTGGTTGTTTAACTATGTTCAGCAGGAAATGGGCATCGTTGTTTACAGCGAGGCTCAGGAGCTGGACATCCTTGGCAAACGCTTTTACATGGCTCACGGTGACGGCCTGGGTTACGCGCCCTTCAACCTGCGGCTGATGAACGGGATATTTCACAGCCCCTTCTTCCAGGCCTGGTTCAGGATTTTACATCCCGATCTGGGCATCCGTTTCGGGCTGAGGTGGTCCAAACACAGTTATTTTAAACGCAAAACTATGGAACTGGCTTACCTGGGCGAAGACAAGGAACACCTGGTTAAGTTTGCCAAAGAACATTTGGCTAGCGCAAAAACGGCTCCCGACTTCTATATTTTTGGACATCGCCACATCTTGCTCGATTTGCAGCTTAGACAGGGCAGCCGCCTGATTATTCCCGGCGACTGGATCAGGGAATTCAGCTATGCCAGCTTCGACGGCAGGGATTTTGTGTTGGAACATTTCGAAGAATAAGCTCCGGATTCTCCTTTTTGAGCACTAAAACCCTCGTATGTCTGCTCAGGCAATCTCAGGCCGCCACGCAATTCCGGGTTGCAACGCAATCTCAGGCCGCCACACAATCCCGGGCTGCCACAGCCCCAAAAAAGTAACAATAATCCGTCTATTCGTTGTTTTCCGGCCCGGCCTTGACTTCGGTTTCTGATTTATTGTTTGTTTCAGGGCTTTCATCCACCTCGTTGGTGATCGATTCCCTTCCTATCACAAAGCGTTTGTAGTAAGAAATAATCAGAGAAGTGCCGGGAAGGGCAATAATCATGCCTACCAGCCCCAGCAGGCTGCCAAATATGGACAGCGAAAGCAAAATGATGGCCGGTTTGAGCCCAGTGGCCTTACTCAGGATGTTGGGATTGAGAAACAATTCCTGTATGCTCTGTACCACCACATAAACCAAGGCAACACTGAGGAGTACCAGCAAAAAGTTTTGATCGTATTCGGCGGCTTTAATAACGGCCAGCAACACTGCCGGAATCAGGGAAAAGGTCTGCAGATAAGGTACCAGATTGAGCACCCCTACAAACAGGCCAAAAGTAATGCCCATGGGTAAATTTATGATCTTGAAGCCTATGGCAAACAAAATGCCCACAATCATAGCGATCAGCGATTGCCCTCTGAAATAGGAATTCATTCCCTTTTCCACATCTTCGGCCATGCCCAGTGCAAAATGTCTGTAATTTTTGGGAACCAGATTGATCCAGCCTTCCGAAAGTATTTCGTAGTCTTTGGAAATAAAAATCACATACAACAAGATAAAAATCAAAATCACTAAATTCAACACAAAGGCCAGCGAACTGGAAATGATGGTCCA
>Ga0209604_1000781_pt1 | contig 28507 bp, 29 predicted proteins | sample AD_UKC097_MetaG_FD_184405 | JGI IMG/M metagenome (GOLD analysis project Ga0209604, IMG submission 184405) | Active sludge microbial communities of municipal wastewater-treating anaerobic digesters from USA - AD_UKC097_MetaG (SPAdes) (version 2) | ecosystem: Engineered > Bioreactor > Anaerobic >... | reverse complement strand
CCTCGCGCGGACGGACCAAAATCGGCTCGAGAACTCCCCTGGCTTCGATGGAGGCCTTGAGGTCTCCGAGGTCTCCGAGCATATTCCGGGGCTGATCCGGGTTCGCCTCGATCAGGTTCAGGGCGATCTTCCTGCCGATGGAGATCTCCTCACCTTTGAAGAGCTGATCGACGAAGTGCGGGTCATGCCGCATGCGAGACGTCTCGGGAAGGCCGCGACGCTTAGACACGGGCGAGAATCTCCTCGGTCAGGCTGTAGTACTCGGACGCGCCGGTCGACCGGGGCGCGAACGTGAAGATGGATTCCCGATAGGCCGGAGACTCTTCGAGCCGCACAGACTTCGAGATCGTCGTCTTGAAGATCTTCCCCTGGAAGACGGTGTCGATCTGCTTCTGAATATCACGTCCCAGGACGGTTCGCCGGTCGTGTAGCGTGATGACGACGCCGAGGATCTGAAGGTTCGGATTCGGACGACTCTTGATCTTCTCGATGGTTTCGAGAAGGTCGTCCGTCCCCTCCAGGGCGAAATAGGAGGACTGGATCGGGATGATGATGTGGGTCGAGGCGACCATCGCGTTGACCGTGATCATCCCGAGCGTCGGGGGCGTATCGATGATGACGGCGTCGTAGTCCGCGGCGACGTCCGTCATCTTGTCTTTCAGGCGGTAGTGTCCGTCGATCTCTCCGATGAGCTTCGAGTCGGCCTTGGCGAGAGAGATCTTCGCCGGGGCGATCGAGAGCCCGGGAAGCGCCGTCGGTCTCACGATGGAAGAGACGGTGACCTCGGGGTTCACGAGCACTTCGTACATCGAGCCGCCGATGGAACGGCGGTCGAGGTACGACATCGTAGAGTTGCCCTGCGGGTCGAGATCGACGAGGAGGGTGCGGAGATTTTTCTGGGCGAGCGCGGCGGCGACGTTGATCGCGGTCGTCGTCTTTCCGACTCCGCCCTTCTGGTTCGTGATCGCGATGATCATGGGGGACGGCGAGGATACGGGCTGCGACGCCCGTTCTCAAGGCTGGATGTAAGTCGTTTGGATCGAGGCGGCTGGCGGCTCACTCCTGGCGGCGAACTCGGGCTTCCCCGCTTCGCTACATCTTGTACTTGCCGAGCGACTCCGGGTCGGCCTCTTCGAACCACTTCCGAAGACGCTCGTGGCTCTGCGCCTCGGAGGAATCGTCCTGCGCCTGACTCTTCTCCAGGACTGACTCCTCGACGAAGACGGGAGAAGCGGTCCTCAAGGCGAGGGCGATCGCGTCGGACGGGCGGCTGTCGACGATGACGGTTCGGCCCCCGGCGCGAAGGTGGATCTCGGCGTAGAAGGTGTTCTCGTGGAGCTTCGTGATGACGACGCGCTCGACCGCTCCGTCGAGCTGGCTGATCGTCTGCCGGAGGAGGTCGTGCGTCATCGGACGGGGCGTCCGGACCCCTTCGAGCTGGAGGGCGATCGCGTTGGCCTCGAAGACACCGACCCAGATCGGAAGGAAGCTCCGATCGTCAGCGTCGCGAAGGATGACGACGGGCATGTTGGCGATCGGATCGACGATCAGTGCCTTGACGTCCATCTTGACGCTCACATCGAGCTCCTTCCCTTGTCGAATCTGCGTTCCCGAAGCCGTGGATTCAAGCCGGCAGGCTCGGACCGTCCGGCTCGGCTCGCTCGATGCGAAGCGCGCGGCCGAGAAGGGAGTTCGCGAGGCCCTGTTCGATCCTGGTCTGGACGAAGGAACCCGCGGGCGTCCCCGGTGCGTTCTCGATGTGGACGAGATGGTTGAAGGGAGATCGCCCGGAGACCCTCTTCCCCGTCCGATCGGGTCCCTCCACGAGGACCTCGAGGACTTGTCCGACCATAGCCTCGTTCGCCCGAAGCTGAAGCTCCTGCTGATGGTCGTTCAGTCGGGCGAGCCGTTCCTGAGCGACCCGCGCCGGGACGTCCGCGTCCCACCGTGCGGCGGCCGTCGAAGGGCGGGGAGAGTAGACGAAACAGAAGACCGCGCCGAAACGCACCTCGTCGAGGAGGCGGATCGTCGAGGCGAAGTCCTCTTCGCTCTCGCCGGGGAACCCGACGATGATGTCGGTCGAAAGCGAGAGGCCGGGCACCGCCGACCGGAGCCGGCCGGCGAGGTCGACGTACTCGGCACGGGTGTACTGACGCTTCATCCGGCGCAGGACCGAGTCACTCCCGGACTGGAACGGAAGGTGGAGCGAAGGGCAGACCGGCTCGCACTCGGCCATCGCGGCGATCAGGTCGTCACCGAAGTTGCGTGGATGGGAGGTGACGAAACGGAGCCTCCGGAGACCGGCGATCGAAGAGATCGCCCGGAGGAGCTCCGCCAGGCCGGCACCGCTCTCGGGGTCGGAATAGGCGTTGACCGTCTGTCCGAGAAGCTCGATCTCGACGACGCCCTCTCCGACGAGGCGCCGGCACTCCTCGACGACCTCGGAGAAGCGACGGCTCCGTTCCCGACCCCGTGTCGTCGGGACGACGCAGAACGTGCAGTGCTTGTTGCATCCCTCGATGACCGTGATCGAGGCTCGATGCGCGATGGTGCGGGCGACGACTCCCGGCGTGTAGGCGACCTCGTCCAGGTCGAACCCGACTTCGACAGGACGGTCTCCTTCCCGCTCGACCCGTCGGACGACGGCCGGAAGCAGCTCGATTCGTCCGGTCCCGAGCACGAAGTCGACCGCCGGCGAGCGGCGGAGAATCTCCTCCCCTTCCTGCTGTGCCACGCAACCGCAGACCCCGAGGCGCAATCCCGGTCGGGATTTCTTGAGAAGGGCGACCCGTCCGAGGTAGTCGTAGACTTTTTGCTCGGCCTTATCGCGAACGGAGCACGTATTGAGCAGGACGAGGTCGGCGTCGTCCGCCGAATTCGACTCGAGCCATCCCTCCCGCGACATGAGTCCGACGAATCGGCGGCTGTCGAGCTCGTTCATCTGACAGCCCCAGGTCTCGACGAAGACCCTTCGCGGGCGCGCGGCCGTTTCCGCGTCGCGAGGGGCCGTCGGCCGGCCGTCGTTCACCGGAGCCATCCGGGTGGGGTTCCGCTCTTCCGAGCCTCTTCCTCGAGGCCGTCGACCGCGCTTCGCGCCTCGTCTGCGGCTGTCTCGAGGTCCTTCAGCTTCTGCTTCGCCTGGTCCCAGGCGGGTCGGATGACGCGCTCCCGATAGTTGCCGTCGCTCCAGGCATAGAAGTCGTTCTCGAGCCTCCGCACTTCGGACCTCGCCGCGGCGGCCGCCGCCTCCGCCTCTTCCGCCCGAGACCGGACCTCCTCGGCTCGCGCCCGCCACTCCGCTTCGGTGCGGCCGCTGGCATCGCGATATTCCGGTAGTTCGGTCGGTACCGCGGTGGGCCTCGTTCGGGCCACCGGCTTCTTGTCGGCCGTACCCGTGATGGTAATGGTCGAGCTCCCCTGCGCCGGTTCCGTTCGGCGCAGGCTCTCGTTCGTGATGACGATCCGCCTTCCGCCGCGAGGGGCCGCTGCCTCCTCCTCTTGCGCTTTTCTTGCGACATCGGCAAGGGATCCGGAACCGGCTCCCGGCGTCGGCGTCGGCCTGGGCGGAGTCCCGAAGCTCCCGCCGCCGAGCTTCTTCTTTCCCTTGCTCGCCGCGCCGGGTGTGGGCGTCGGCTGCGTGTCCGCCGCCGTCGCGAGCCGGGCCGGGGCGCCGAGAAGGAGCGCGAGAAGCGCGAGCGATGCGGTGAAGGAGCGTTTCATGGCTGCGTCGTCCCTTCTCGCCCGTACCGGTCCTCGAGGCGGACGACATCGTCGAGTTCCGGACTGGAGACCTCGACGACGAGGACGTCCTCCCCGTCGGCGAACATCCGGTGCTTCGTCCCGGGCGTCACATGGAAGGTCTCTCCGGGAGCGAGGGCCAGGAGATACCTCTCTCCATTCGACTCCGTCTCCATACCGAGAGTTCCCGAAAGGACGTGGATCGTCTCTTCCTTTGTCCGATGGTACTGGTAGGAAAGGGTTTGTCCGGCGAGGATCGAGATCAGCTTTCCGGCGTATCGGCCGTTGGCCGCGAAGATCCGTTCGCTTCCCCAGGGCTTTTTCACGATTCGATCGGTCGTCTTCATACGTTCACCGCAGCCCGCGTTTCCGGGTCGCCGCTCAGGAGCGCTTCGGCCTCCCGCGCCAGAAGCGCGGACACGTCGTCGGGCGTCGAAAGGGAAAGCGCGGCGCGTGCCATCCGCGCGGCATCGGCCGCGGAGGCGCAGCGCGCAATGTCCTTGAGGAGGGGGACGGATCGCGGCCCCATCGAGAACTCCCGAATCCCAAGTCCCAGGAGGAGGAGGAAGAGGGCCGGGTCGGCGGCCATCTCGCCGCAGATGGCGAGCGGCTTGCCGGCAGCACGAGCGGCGTCCTGGACCCTCGCGATGAGACGGAGGATCGCCGGGTGCTGAGGCCGGTAGATCTCGGACACCGCCTCGTTGGCGCGGTCGGCGGCGAGCGTGTACTGGATCAGGTCGTTCGTCCCGAGCGAGAGGAAGTCGACCTCGGGCGCGATCAGGTCCGCGGTGACGGCGGCCGACGGGACCTCGATCATGGCGCCGATCGGGACGCTGTCCGGAACGTCGATCCCGCGCTCGACGAGCTCCTGGCGCGCTTCCTCGACGAAGGCCCGGACCCTCCGGACTTCCTCGACCCCGGCGACCATCGGCACGAGGATGCGGAGGTCGCCTCCCGACGCGACCGACAGCAGCGCCCGCAGCTGGGTGCGGAACATCTCCGGGTGACTGAAGCAGAGCCGCACCCCGCGGAGGCCGAGGACGGGATTCTCCTCGGCGCCGGACAGGTGCCGGGCTCCCTTCTTCCCGCCGAGGTCGTAGGTCCGGATCACGACGGGCCGGGGGGCGAGACGGGAGACGACCTGCCGGTAGATCGCGGCCTGGGTCGCCTCGTCGGGGAACTCGACGCCGGCCGAGGAGAGGTAGAGGAACTCGGACCGGAAGAGCCCGACGCCGTCGGCTCCGTACTCGAAGACGTCGGGGACCTCGCGAGCGAGCTCGATGTTCGCCCGGATCGCGACCTCGACCCCGTCCCGGGTCGTCGCGGTTCCCGACAGGCTCCGCTCCTTCAGCGAGAGCTCCCGGGTCGCGTCGCGTCCCTGACGTTCGCGGAAGAGCGTGAGGACGTCCTCCGAGGGCTCGCGCCACAGGACGCCCTCCCGGCCGTCGACGATCACGCGGTCCCCTTCTCCGACGGACGCGAGGAGCTTCGGAACGGCGACGACGGCCGGCAGACCGAAGGAGCGCGCGAGGATCGCGGCGTGGGAGGTCTTCCCCCCGCGCTCGGTCACGAAGGCGACGACCTTGTCGCGGGGGATCCGGACGGCGTCCGACGGCGTCAGCTCGTCGGCGACGAGGACGCAGGAGTCCCAGGGGAGGGTCGCCAGTCGGTCGACGGCGCCGCTTCCCTCGCCGAGGCCCCGCTTCAGGATCGTAGCGATGTCGTCGAGGTCGGACGCCCGAAGCGCGAGGTCCTTGTCGGGAAGGTCCCGAAGCCGCGCTGCCAGCGCGTCCGCCACGACCTCGACGGCCCACTCCGCGTTCACCTTCTCGAGCCGGACCTTCTTCTCGATCGGCCCGAGGAAGGACGGGTCCCGGAGGAAGAGCGCGTGCGCCTGGAAGATCGCGGCGTACTCCTTCCCGAGGCGCGTCTCGACCTGTCCCGCCATGTCGCCGATCTCGCGGATCGCCGACTCCACGGCGAGCCGGAGCCGCTCGAGCTCGGCCGGCACCTCGTCGGCGTCGAGGTCCCGCCGAGGCGTGGAGTCGGACCGGCCGATGCAGACGACGGCCCGGCCGACGGCGATGCCGGGAGACACCGGGATTCCGGTGAGCGAGAGGGACCGCTTCATGCCCCTCGATTGTAGCCTCGCGCCCGAGGCTACTCGGACTCGTCGAAGCGCCGGTCGACGAGGTCCGTGAGGGCGCGCATCGCCTCGGCCTCGTCGTCGCCGTCCGTCCGGACCACGATCGGCGTCCCCTTCCCCGCGGCGAGGAGGAGGAGGCCGAGGATGCTCTTGCCGTCGACGTCCTCGCCGTCCTTCGAGAGCGTGATCCGCGACGAGTAGTGCGCGGCGGTGTGGACCAGCTTCGCGGCCGCGCGGGCGTGGAGTCCCAGCCGGTTCTTGAGGACGACCGTCTTCTCGATCACGCGGTCCGCTTCTCCGTCTCCATCAGCTCGCCCGCGGCGACGATCGAGCGACGTCCCTTCTCGACGAGCGTCCGCGCCATCTCGCCCGGCTCCTTCCCCTCTCGCGCGAGGGCGCGCGCCTTCACGACCATCGGGAGGTTCACGCCGGTCACGATCTCGATCCGCCCCTTCTGGAGGAAGGCGAGCGCCAGGTTCGAGGGCGTCCCGCCGAACATGTCGGTCAGGAGGACGACGCCGCGCCCGCGGTCGGCATCGGCGATCGCCCGCTGGAGGCGTTCGCTCGCGTGCTCCGGCGCTTCGTCCCAGGCGAGCGACAGCGCCCCGAGAGGCTCGCCGGGCTGCGGCTCCAGGACCTGCACCGTCTCGCGCAGCGCGTCGGCCAGCGGGCCGTGGGAGAGGAGGAGGATGCCGACGGAGCCTGCGGCGTCGGCGACGGGAGCGTCGGGGTTCTTCATGGTCCTTCCCGGTTGTCGTCGCGGTGCGAGACGCGGACGGGGTACCCCGCCGCGGCGAGGTCGCGGCCGAGCCGCTCGGCGACGTAGACGGAGCGGTGGCGTCCTCCCGTGCACCCGACGCCGATCGTCAGGTAGGCGCGGTTCTCACGCCGGTAGTTCGGGAGGCAGAAGAGGAGGAAGTCGAGGAGCCGGCCGTAGAACGGGCCCGTGGCGCTCCCCTCCTCGATGAACCGGGCGACGTTCGGGTCGCGGCCCGTCCGGTGGCGGAGCTCGGGGACGAAATGGGGGTTCGCGAGGAACCTCACGTCGAAGCAGAGGTCGATCGAGGGCGGGACCCCGTGCTTGAACCCGAACGAGAGGATCGAGACCGCGAGGACCCCCGGGTCCCCGGGCGACCGGAAGTGCTCGGCGAGGACCGACCGGAGCTCGTGGACGGTCATCGCGGTCGTGTCGAGGACGAGATCGGCCTTCCCCTTCACCTCGGCGAGGAGACTCCGCTCCGTCGCCATCGCTTCGGCGAGCGTGCGGTCCACGGCGAGGGGATGCGGTCGACGAGTCTCCGAGAAGCGCCGGAAGATGGTCGGCTCGTCCGCCTCGAGGAAGACGACCGTCACAGGAAGCACCGGTCGCAGGGAGTCGAGGAGGGGCGGGAACGCCTCGGCAAAGCCGGGGTTCCTCACGTCGAGGACGACCGCGTTGCGGCCGGGCCCGCCCTTCCCACGCGCGGCCTCCTCCACGAAGCTCCGGAGGAGCGCCAGCGGGAGGTTGTCGATCGTGTTGTAGCCGATGTCCTCGAGGGCTCGCGCCGCGTACGACTTCCCCGATCCGGAGAGTCCGGTCACGACGAGGAGCCGCTGGTCGTCCCGCGGGCCCGTCACGCGCCACCCCCGGTGCGAGGCCGCCGGCGGCCCCGTCGGCGCTCCCTGTCGGTCGAACCGGTCCGGCGGGCGATCTCCTCGTGGACCCGGTCCGCCATCTCGCGCGCCGCGTTGTATCCCCTCCTCTTGAGGAGGTGGTTGCGGGCGGCGATCTCGACGAGAAGAGCGACGTCCCGGCCGGTCGCGACCGGCATCCGGACGAGGGGGACCGGGACGCCCAGGATCGCCTCGGATTCCTCGTCCAGGCCGAGCCGGTCGTACTCGACGCCCTCGACCCAGTGCGAGAGGCGGATCACGAGCTCCACCGTGTGCTTCTCGAGGACCGCGGCGACGCCGAACAGGAGCGGGACGTTCACGATGCCGAGGCCGCGCAGCTCCATGTGGTGACGGATGACGCCGGCCGAGGAGCCGACGAGCGCGTCGTTGTGGAACCGCTTCACGACGACGAGGTCGTCGGCGACGAGCCGGTGGCCGCGCTGGACGAGGGCGAGGGCGCACTCGCTCTTGCCGACCCCCGAGTCGCCGAGGAGGAGCGTCCCGAGCCCGCCTACCTCCACGAGGACGCCGTGGAGCGTCACGCGCGGCGCGAGCGACTCCTCGAGAAAGGCCGTGAGCCCTTCGATGACGGTGCTCGTCAAGCGCGGCGTCGCGAAGAGCGGGACGTCGCGCTGCTGACAGAAGCGTCGAAGGACGGCCGGCGGACGGATCCCCTTCGTGACGATGACGCACGACATTCCGAGCGAGGTGAACGCGTCGAAACGCTCCTTCACCACCCGGGAGGAGAGCGTCCGCAGGTAGTCGAACTCGCTCTCCCCGAGGATCTGGACCCGCTGCGCCCTCACGTACGGCAGGAACCCGGCGATCGCTAGGCCGGGCTTCTGGACCCGGGGCCACTCGATCGGCCGGTCCAGACCGGCCCGCCCGGAGACGAGCTTGAGCCCGAGCGGCGCCAGGGCGGGCGACTCGAGGTCGGCCGCGCGGACGTGCGGCTTCGTCTCCGGAGGGGTCGGGAGCATCGAGCGCCTAACGCGGCGTCAGGATGACGACCGTGCCGTCCTTGCGGCGGTAGAGGACGTGGAGCTGCTCGTCGGACGGGTCCCGGTAGACGAGGACCTCGCGCTTGCTGCGGTCGAAGGCGTGAAGGGCGTCCTCGTCGAACATCCGGCGGGCTTCGTAGCTCTCGGTCCGCGGCGCCTTCTCGGGGGGCGCGGTGGCCTTCTCGAGAGGCAGCGAGACCTCGGGGCTCCGGACGCCGGAGGTCGTGTGCTTCTTCTCGTCCTTGACCCGGGCCTTCGTCTTCTTCGCCTGCGCCTCGACCCTCTCGAGCGCGCTCTGCGCGGCCGTCAGCTGGTCGGCGGCGACCGCCTCGGCCGCCCACGTCCGCTGGCGCGCCGTGATCGTCACCTCGACGAGCACCCCGCGCTTCTCGAGGCGGACGACGACCTTCGCCTCCGCCTCCCGCGGGAGGACCTTCGAGAGCTTCTCGAGGCGCTTGGCGATCGTGTCCTTCGTCTTCGCGTCGACGGTGAGACGCCGGGCGGTGACTTCGATTTTCATCGTGCCTCCTCGATGGTCATCAGGCGTCGGGCCTCAGTCCGGCGATCCGGCCGGCCCGCGCTCCACTTTCCGTATCGAGCTGGAGGGAATGTGGAGCTCCTCGCGGTACTTCGCCACCGTGCGGCGGGCGATTCGGATCCCCTCGCGCGCGAGGAGCTCGGAGAGGCGCGCGTCGGAGAGGGGCTGCGACGCGTCCTCGGCGTCGACGAGGGCCTTGATCTTCCCCTTCACGGCGAGCGAGGAGACGTCCTCGCCGGCCGAGGAGCTGATTGCCGAGTGGAAGAAGAACTTCATCGGCAGGAGGCCCTTCGGGGTCGCCATCCACTTGTTCGAGACGACCCGGGAGACGGTCGACTCGTGCATGCCGATGTCGTCGGCGACGTCGCGGAGGATGAGCGGCTTGAGGTGCGCGACGCCCCACTCGAGGTAGTCGCGCTGCTTCCGAACGATCGACTCGGCGACGCGGACGATCGTCCGCTTGCGCTGGTCGAGGCTCTTCATCAGCCACTGGGCCGCCCGCATCTTCTCGCGGAGGTAGCTCCGCCCCTCGCCGTCGAGCGGTCCGTTGCTCGAGGAGAGGAGGCGACGGTAGAACGGCGACACGCGAAGCCGGGGGAGGCCGTCGTCGTTGAAGAGGACGACGTACTCGTCGTCGACCTTCACGACCTGGACGTCGGGCTCCACGTAGATCGTCCGCGTGGAGTCGTAGCGCCGGCCGGGCTTGGGGTCGAGGCGCTTGAGGACGTCGATCGCCTGCTGCAGCTCCTCGGCCGGCACGCTCATCTGGCGCGCGAGGACCGGGACCGCCTTCGTCGCGAGGTCGTGGAGCCGGTTCGTGACGAGCTCCTCGAGGAGGGGGCTTTCGACCCCTTCCACGCGCGCCTGGATCAGGAGGCACTCGGCGAGGCTTCGGGCGCCGACTCCGGGCGGGTCGAACGACTGAAGAAGCTCGAGGGCCTCAGCCGCATCCGCTTCCGTGCACGGGATCGCGGCGGCGACCTCCTCGAGCGTCAGGCGGAGGTAGCCGTCCGCGTCCAGGTTCCCGATGAGGTACTCGCACGCGGCCCGGACGGCGGGGGCCGCCTCGGAGACCCCGAGCTGCTCGGCGAGGTGGGCGTCGAGCCCCGGCGGGGCCTCCGCCCGGTTCTCGAGCGAGTACTCCTCCCCTTCCTCGTCCATGCGGGGCGCGGTGGACGAGCTCCCCTCGAGGTAGTCGCCGAAGTAGGCCTCGAGGTCGATCGCCTCGAACGACTCCTGGGTCGGCTCCGCCGGGATCTCGGCTTCCGCCGTCCCGACGGCCGGGGGCGGCGGGGCGACCTCGCCGGCGGCTCCTCCCGCGTCGTCCCAGGCCAGGGCCGCCGCGTCTCCCGCGTCGGTCCCCTCCGCGGGGCGCTCGCGCGGGTCGGCCGCGTCGGCCGCCTCGGCGCTCTCCCTCGCCGCCACGGCCTCGTCGACCTCGGCTCCGGCCGGGACCTCCGCGGCCTCGTCCTCCTCCAGGACCGGGTTCTCCACGATCTCCTGGTTGACGACGTCGTGCAGCTCGAGCCGGGTCATCTGCAGCAGCTTGATGGCCTGCTGCAGCGTCGGCGTCATGACGAGCCGCTGCGAGAGCTTGAGGGAGAGCTTCTGTTCGAGTCCCACGGTGTGAGCCGGCCGCGCCGGACGGCGCGCTTCCTACTTCGATTCTAGTCCAGCCGGAAGCGGTCCCCGAGGTAGATGCGCCGCACCTCGGGGTCTTCCGAAAGCGTCAGGGGCGAGCCGGTCCGGAAGATCCTGCCGGCGTTGATGATGTAGCCGCGGTCGACGATCGCGAGCGTGTCCCGGACGTTGTGGTCGGTGATGAGGATGCCGATTCCGGTCGTGGCGAGCTCGCGGATGACGTGCTGCAGGTCGAGGACGGTGATCGGGTCGATACCGGCGAACGGCTCGTCCAGGAGGAGGAACCGCGGCGAGAGCGTCAGGGCCCGCGCGATCTCGAGGCGCCGCCGCTCTCCGCCGGAAAGCGTATCGGCGACCGAGGCCGCGAGGTGTGAGAGCTTGAACCGGTCGAGCAGCTCGTGCGCGCGCTCGAGCCGCTCGTTGCGCGAGAGCGGCAGCGTCTCGAGGATCGCCACCAGGTTCTGGAGCGCGTTCATCTTCCGGAAGACGGACGCCTCCTGTGGGAGGTAGCCGACGCCCAGCCGCGCCCTCCGAAACATCGGCAGGGCGGTGATCTCTTCCTCGTCGAGGAGGACGTGCCCGTCGTCAGGCTCGACGAGGCCGACGACGATCGAGAACGTCGTCGTCTTCCCCGCCCCGTTCGGGCCGAGGAGGCCGACGACCTCGCCTCCGTTCACCTCGATGGAGACGCCGTCGACGACGGTGCGTCCCCGGTAGCTCTTCTTCAGCGCCTCCGCGGCGAGGCGTGGTCGTGGCTCGCTCACGTTCCCTCCGGCCGGAGGACCCCCTGGCTGGGGATGCCCGGGCCCGTCTCCACGTCGACGCGGCCGCTTCCGCGCTGGAAGCGCAGCCGCGCGCCGGTCATTCGATTCCCCTTTCCGTCGAGCGCCGTCGCCGGCCGGCCCTCGAGGGCGACGGCGTCGACGCGAGGGTCCCAGGTCGCCTTCGCCCCTTCTCCGCGGCGGCCGTCGGCCCGGTCCTCGACCACGACGTTCCCGCGGGATTCCGCGTGGTCGATCGTCCGCTCGGGACCGAGGACGACGTCGGTCACGTCGGCCTTCATCGTCCAGGTCCCGGAGACGACGCTCGCCGACCCTTCGATCCGGAGGAGCCGGTCCGATTCGCGGTGCGTCAGGACGCTCCCCGAGGCCGTGACCGTCTCGACCGTCGCCGCCTTCGTCTTCGGGTCGACGCGACGTCTCCGGAGGACGGCTCGCACGTCTCCCTCCGCGCGGAGCGAACGGTCCCGGTCGTCGAGGAGGATCGAATGTCCGCGGAGGACGTTCTCCTCCTGCCAGGCCGTGACGTTCCCCGTCAGGAGGACCGTCTTCTCATCGGAGCGCACGCGAAGAAAGTCCGACTCGGAGAAGACCGGCGCGTCCGAGCCGCCTCCCAGGACCTCCGAGCCTTCCCGGCCGCGGAACGTGGTCTTCACGCCGCCGGCGCCTTCGATCCTCTGCTCGCGACGGAACCAGGTGAGGACGTCCGCGGCGACGCGAGCGGTCTCGTCCTCGTAACGGGCCTTCTCCGAGCCGCTTCCCGCGAAGACGGCCGACTCGTCCGCGGACCGGAGAGTCGCGGACGGAGCGGTCACGCGCGTCCGCTCGCCTTCGCTCAGCACGACGCCTCCTTCGAGGACCGCCGTCTCGAGGGCCCGGCCGTCGGAGCCGAAGGCGAGCTGTCCCCGACCCGCCTCGAGACGGCGGGACGCGGGAACCCGCGCGGAGCCCGCCTGGGCCGGCGGAGCGGACTCCTCGAGCCGGAACGAGGACGGAACCTCGACGCGGGCGAGCCTTCCGTCCGAGAGCTTCGCCTCGAAGCTCTCGGCGACCGCCTGCCGGGCGCCCGATCCCGCGGCGGGTGGAAGGTCGAGCCGGGCTGGCGCGCCCGTGAGGCCGAGCCGCGACGGCTCGGCCTCGGCGTCGCGTTCCAGCTCGAGGCTCTCACCGGCGGCCCGGATCGGGGCGTCGAGCTCCCCTTCCGCGCCGCGGGCGAGGAGCGCCACGACGTCGCCCCGGGCCGTCACGCGGTCGCCGTCTCCCGCCAGGCGACGCTCCACCTCGCGCCCTCGCAGGACGAGGTCGTCCGTCTTCAGGACCACGTTCCCTCGAGCGGCGAGGCCGCCCCCCCGCTCGAGGTCGACTGCGTCCGCCGTCAGCGCGATCCGCCGGCCGCGGTCGTCCTTTCCGCCGAGCCGGACGTCGTCGCGGAAACGGACGATCCCGACGCCCGATTCGACCGCTCCGCCGAGAGCCCGGGCCACGAGGGCGCCCCGCATCGCCGTGACCGGTCCTTCAGAGACGAGGAGCCGCGTCAGCGGGTCGTACCGGAAGGAGCGTCCCGCGAGGTCGACACCCGCTCCCTCGACCCGCACTCCGTCGAAGACGCGGAAGGCCTTCGTGGACGGGACGAACTCCGCCCGGGGCGCCTCGAGGAGCGCCGTCCGGCCCGACTCGGCGTCGCGCGTCACGAACGCCACGTCCTTCAGCCGGAAGGTCCGGTCCGCACCGTCGGCGAACGCGATCGCCTCGGCGGCCCGAAGGCGGTAGACCTCCGAGTCTCCCTCCGTCTCCGAGTAGTCGAACTCCTCGAACCGCACGCGGTCGCGGACCCCGCCCGACTCCGCGAGAAGCGTCTCGGCCACCTCGGCCGGCGTCGTGTCCGTACGGGCTCCGGCCGGTCGCCACGAAAGGACGATCGCGACCGGGAAGACCACGAAGGCGAGGGACCCCAACGCCTGGCGGAGCCTGCGGCGCGCGCCCGGCCTCACGCCGCCTCCGCGGGGACCGCGTCGAGAACGGTGAGCGCCGGCCGGTCCAGGAACGAATCGTGAGCGACGTTCGCGAGGACGTCCCAGGTCCCCGCTCTGGAGCCCGTGGAGATGCTCCCGAGCGTCCACCCGACAGCGTCCAGACGCACCCCTTCGCCCTCGAACGCGAGCCGGAGACCGCGCTCGCCGACCGGGCGGCCGCGTCCGTTCCACGAGAGGGAGCGCAAGAGGAAGAGCGGCCTCGGGTTCCCCATCCCGTGAGGCTCGAGGCGTCCGAGGTGCTCCACGAGCTCCGGCGTCACTTCCGAGGCCCGGAGCGGTGCGTCGGCCTCGAGGACGACGGACCATTCCTCTTCGTCGCGGCTGCGGGCGAAGGTCTCCTTCGCGTCGTCCCGGAAGGCCTCGAACGTGTTCGCGGCCACCGAGATCCCGATCGCCGCGTGATGTCCTCCGAACTCCGCCTCGTGCCGCCGGGCGACGGGCGCGATCCGCTCGTGGAGCGGAGTCCGTCCCCAGGTCCGGCCGCTCCCGCCGACCCGCCCGTCCTCGCGGGAGAGGAGCAGCACGGGGCGCGAGACGGTCTGGGCGACCTTCGAGGCGGCGATGCCGAGGACCCCGCGGTGCCACCCGTCCTCCGGCGAACCGGCCTCGACGACGAGAGCGTCGCGTACGGGGTCGAACGTCTTTTCGAGCCTCTCGAGGGCGGCGGCCACGACCCGCTCCTGCATCCGCCGCCGCTCGGTGTTCGCCCCCTCGATCTCGTCGGCCAGCTGCCCGGCCCGGACGGCGTCGGCCGTCGTCAGCAGCTCGAGCGCGCGGAACGCGTGGTCGATCCGGCCGGAGGCATTCAGGCGCGGAGCGATCCGGAACGCCACGTCGTGGACGGACGGGCTCTTGCCCGCCCGGACCGACGAGCGCGACAGGAGGGCGGTCAGGCCCGCGGAGCGCGGCCCGGCGAGGCCCGCGAGCCCCCACGAGACGAGGATCCGGTTCTCGCCCGTGAGCGGAACCATGTCGGCCACCGTCGAGAGCGCCGCGACCTTCGCGAGCGAGGCCATCCAGGAGCGGACCGCCTTCCCGTCCAGCCCGACGCGGGCGCCGTCCGCCGTGAGAAGAGCCTCGGAGAGCTTCCAGGCGATCCCCGCACCCGCGAGCTCCTTGAACGGGTACGAGCAGCCCGGAAGCCGCGGATTCAGGAGGACGGCGCCGGTCGGAAGCTCTTCCGGCGGCAGGTGGTGGTCCGTGACGATGACGAACGCGCCGCGCGCCACCGCCTCCCGGATCGGCTCGACCGCCGTGATGCCGCAGTCGACCGTGACGATTCCTTCCGGCGCGTGCTCGTCGAGGACCCGGCGCAGCGTCTCGGAGCGGAGGCCGTAGCCGTCCCGAAGCCGGTGCGGGAGGAACGGTACCGCGTCGGCCCCGAGCCGCTTGAGCGTCGTCGTCAGGATCGCGAGCGCGCCGATCCCGTCGCAGTCGTAGTCGCCGAAGACGACGACCCTCGCGCCGCGCCGGCAGGCGTCGGCGAGCCGGGCGACGGCCGCGTCCATGCCTCCCATGCCGAACGGATCGTGGAGCGACGCCGGGTCCGGCTGGAGCCACGCTCGCGCCTCGGCGGGCGAGGAGAATCCCCGCGCGGCGAGGACCCGCGCGAGCGGCGCGGCGACCCCCAGCTCCCGCACGAGGAGAGCGGCCGCGCCCGCGTCGTGAGGCCGGAGTCTGCGTGTGACGCGTGGCGGCGGGAAGGCCGAGGTCACCGGGACGCCGCGGGCCCCTCCCAGGCCCCCATGCGGCGGAACTTCGCGTAGCGGGCCTCGAGGAGGGCGTCGACCGGGATCGCCGCGAGGCGGTCGAGGTGGCGCACGAGCGCCTGCCCGACGGCGTCGATCGTCGCCACCGGGTCGGAGTGGGCGCCGCCCGGAGGCTCCGGGATCACCTCGTCCGCGATCCCGAGGGCCTTGCAGTCGGCGGCGGTCATCCGCATCGCTTCCGCGGCCTCGCGCGCCTTCGCCTGGTCCTTCCAGAGGATGGCGGCACACCCTTCCGGCGAGATGACGGAGTAGACCGAGTGCTCGAGCATCAGGATCGCGTCCGTCACGCCGATTCCGAGGGCGCCGCCCGATCCGCCTTCGCCCGTCACGGTCGCGATCAGGGGCACCCGGAGGCGCGCCATCTCGAGGAGGTTCACGGCGATCGCTTCCGAGACGCCCCGCTCCTCGCTCTCGACCCCCGGATAGGCGCCCGGCGTGTCGATGAACGTCAGGACGGGCCGCTGGAACTTCTCGGCGAGCTTCATCACGCGAAGCGCCTTGCGGTAGCCCTCCGGACGGGGCATGCCGAAGTTCCGGCGGACCTTCTCCTTCGTGTCGCGCCCCTTCTGGTGGCCGACGATGGCGACCGTCCGGTCGCCGAGGACCCCGAAGCCGGCCACGATCGCGGGGTCGTCCGCGAAGGCCCGATCGCCGCGCAGCTCGACGAAGTCGCGCAGGAGGACGCGGACGTAGTCGAGCGTGAACGGGCGGGCCGGGTGGCGCGCGACGAGCGTCTTCTGCCAGGGAGTGAGGTTCGCGTAGATCTCCCCCGAGAGCTTCACGAGCCTGTCGGAAATCTTGCGGATCGCCTTGTCCCGGGCGGGGCTCCCGGGGCTCTCCCGCAGGCCGTCGATGCGCGCTCGGAGCCGCTCCAGCGGCTCCTCGAACCGGTGATCGGAACTCACCCCCGGAATGTACCAGACCGCGACGGCCGGGCCGTCAGAGGAGACTCTGTGGGTCCCGGTCCAGCCGGGGCGGTTCCGGCAGGGACCGGAGCAGTTCGCCGGCCGCCGCGAGCGCTTCGCGGGAGTCGGACCGGACGAGCAGCTGGACGCGGTAGAGCCCCTTGAGCCGCTCCAGCGGCGCCGGCGCCGGACCGAGCAGGCGGAGCTTCGGCAGCCCAGCGATCGCGACCCGGCCGGCGCGCGCGGCGGCTTCGGCTTCGGGGAGCTCCCTCGCCGTCCAGAGCGCGAGGAGGAGGTGGGAAAAGGGCGGGTAGCCGAATGCCCGGCGGAACCGGAGCTCCCCTTCCGCGAAGGAGGCGTGGTCCTGGGCGACGGCGGCCGCGATCGCTTCGTGCTCTGGCCTGGCCGTCTGGACGGCCACGATCCCGGGCCGCTCCCCCCGGCCGACCCGGCCCGCCGCCTGGGTGACGAGCTGGAACGTCCGCTCCGCGGAGCGAAAGTCGGGGAACGAGAGGAGCGCGTCGGCGTCGAGGACGGCGAGGACCGTGGCGTTCGGGAAATCGTGACCCTTCGCCACCATCTGCGTCCCGAGGAGCGCCTGCGCGGCGCCCGACTCGAAGTCGGCGAGGACGCGGACCGCTCCGCCGCGCCGCGCGGCCGCGTCCCGGTCGAGGACGGCGTACGGGACCTCCGGGAAGAGCTCCTCGAACCTCTCGGCGAGGCGCTCGGTGCCGAAGCCGACGGGCATGAGGACTTCGGAGCCGCACGAGGGGCAGGCTCGGGGCCTGGGGACGAAGTCGCCGCAGTAGTGGCAGAGGAGCCTCTCCCCGCGCCGGTGATAGGTCCGGGCGACCGAGCACGAGGCACAGCGGAAGTCGTGGCCGCAGGAGCGACAGAGGAGGGCCGGCGAGAAGCCTCGGCGATTCAGGAGGACGATCGCCTGCTCGCCGCGCTCGAACGCCCCGCGCAGGAGCTCCACCGTCCGGGCGGCGAAAAGGACGCGGCCATGGTCGCCGGGGCGGGCGGCCTCGCCCCGGAGGTCGACGACCTCCACGCGGGCCCTCTCGCGCGAGCCGGGGCGCGCCGGCAGGACGAGGCGCGGCAGGCGTCCGTCGCGCGCGGCCTGCTCGTCCTCCATGGACGGCGTCGCCGTGCCGAGGAGGAGGACCGCCCCCTCGCCGTGCGCCCGCACCCGAGCCACGGTCCGCGAGTCGTACCGCGGCGCCTCGGCCTGCTTGTAGGAGCTCTCGTGCGCCTCGTCGACGACGATCAGCCCGAGCCTCGGCAGCGGAGCGAAGACGGCGGAGCGGGGGCCGACCACGGCGTCGACCTCCCCGCGTCGCCCCCGCTCCCAGGCGGCGGAGCGCTCACCGTCCGAGAGGCCGCTGTGGAGGAGGGCGACGCGCGAGCCGAACCGGGCGACGACCCGCCGGATGAGCCCGGGCGCGAGGGCGATCTCGGGCACCAGGAGGATCCCCTGCCGGCCCAGCGCGATCGCCCTCTCGAGCGCGGCGAGGTAGACCTCCGTCTTCCCGCTGCCGGTGACGCCGTCGAGGAGGAATCGCGCCTCGCCGCCGCGCTCGAGCGCTTCGGCGACGGCGTCGATGGCGGCTCGCTGGGCCGCCGTCGGCTCGATGGGAGCCGTGGCGCGCGCCGGCAGCGCGTGCGCGGCCGCGTCCGCCGGCCTTTCCTCCTCGACGACGGCGACGAGAGACTGTTTCGCCAGCGCGGCCAGCGTGCCGGCCGACACGCCCGCGGCCCGGAGCTCCGCCCCCGACGCCGGTCTCCCGAGCGCCGCGAGCGTGGCGAGGGCCTTCCGCTGCCCGGGCCGCCTCGCGAGGCGGGGGTCGTCGGCGCTCCCTCGCGCCGCGAAGCTCCGGGTCGTGGGAGGCCGCGCGGCCCGAAGCTCCTCCGAGGGAATCCGGACGAGTCCCGCGTCGAGGAGCAGGCGAATCGCCTTGCCGAGGCCCCGGGAGCCGAGCCTCTCACCCAGCTCGAGCGCCGTCGCGCGGCCCGACGTCAGGACCTCCGTCAGGACGGCCCCCGTGAGCCCTTCGGGCGGATGCGCTCCGACCGCGCGGCTCGTCGGGACGTAGGCCGCAGTCCCGGCCGCGAGAAGGCGAGCGGGTACGGCCGCGCGCAGGAGCTCTCCGGGCGGGGCGAAGTAGTAATCGGCGGCTCGCGTCAGGAGACCGACGAACGACTCGGAAAGGAAGGGCTCCTCGTCGAGGACCGTGAGGACCTCGCGAAGAACGGTCCCCTCGGGAGCCGGGTCCGGCTCCCCGGGGACGACGAGGCCGGTAAGGAGCCGCGGTCCGAAGGGGACGGCGACGCGCGCGCCCGCCGGGGGGAGAGGCTGCTCGGACGGAATGAGGTACGTGGCGAGCCCCGGAAACCCGGTCGGAAGGAGGACCGCGATTCTTCGGGCGACGTCGTCGGACGTCACGGTGTCAGGCCGTCGTGCCGGTCCGGAGGTCCGGCTCGACCCAGGGGGCCTCGTCACCCTCCCCGGCCTCCGCGTCGACGTCGACGAAGCGGCCGGCGGACGGCTCCCAGCGCCACCTTCGGGAGACGTCCTGCTCGACGTCCTCCGAGACGACGAGGACCGAACGGTCGATGCTCAGGTCCCCGCCGGCGAGGAGGAGGCCTCGGTCGACCCAGACGGCGGGCCCGAAGCCGCCCCCCTCCTCGCCGAAGTACACGGCGACGTCGAAAAGGGGCTCGGGCCCCTCCCGCCTTACGAACGCCTGCGCGAAGTCGAGCCGGCCGTCGAAATCGAAGTCGCCCCGGACGAAGTACGGGCGGTAGGCCCCGTAGAGGTCCCGTAGCTCCTGCCGCGCCTCCGATTCGAGGGCGTCTTCGTCGGTGGCCGGCCGGACGCCGCTGGTCCACGTGGCCCCCACGGCCTCCTCTTCGGCCTCCGTTCGCCCGCTCGGGGGCGGCCCGCGGCGTCCCTTCTCGACCTCGCCGGGGAGCCGTTCCCCTCCTCGTGCCCGGGCCGAAAGGACGAGTGCCGTACCGAAGGCGGCGAAAGCGGCGAGGAACATGACGCCGACGACCCGGCGAGCGATCACGAGCCGGACTCCTTCCGGCCGGGGACCGGGAGGCCCAGCTTCCGGAGGACCTGCTGGAGGTCCTCCCACGCTTCCTTCTTCCGCTCGGGCTGGCGGAGGAGGAACGAGGGGTGGAACGTCGGCATCACGGCGATCCCTCGACGCATTCCCCACTTTCCGCGGAGGCGAGTGATCGGCTCTTCGGTCTCGAGGAGGAACTGCGCGGCGAACTTGCCCATGGCGACGAGCACCGCGGGCTTCACGACCTCGATCTGGGTCTCCAGGTAGGGCCGGCAGGCCGCGATCTCCGCCGGCTCGGGGTTCCGGTTCCCCGGCGGACGGCACTTCAGGACGTTCGCGATGTAGACATCGGCCCGGTCCAGACCCATCGCCCCGATCATCTTTGTCAGAAGCTGTCCGGCGCGACCGACGAACGGGACGCCCGTCGCGTCCTCGTCGGCGCCGGGGGCCTCTCCGACGAACATGATGCGGCTGCGCCCGGTCCCGTCGGCGAAGACGGTTTGCGTCCGGGTGCGGCAGAGACCGCAGAGCTGGCATGCCGCGACGGTGGCCCGGAGCGTGTCGAGGTCGGGAAGGGCCGGAACGGCCGGGCCCTTCGCGGAGGCCGGGCGCGTGGACGGCACGGCGTCTCTCGTCTCCGGCCGCGCGCCCGGTCGCGCGGACGTCGGCCCCGCGACCGCGGGCGGAGCCGCGAGGTGGAGCTCGCGGACGCCGAGGTCCCGGAAGTAGCCGAGCGCGGCGCTCAGCGCGTCGTTTCGGCGGGGGCGGCGGGCGGGCATCTCTCGTCGAGGAGCGCCGCAAGGCGCTCGAGGATCGTGGCGGAAACGACCGCTTTCGCGGCGCGAGGGACGGCGACCGGCTCGGACGCGCCGGCGGCGAGAAGGAGGACCTCGTTCTCTTCGCTGTCGAAGCCGATTCCCGGCCGCGAGACGTCGTTCGCGACGAGGAGGTCGGCCCCCTTGTCGAGGAGCTTCCGACGCGCGTTCCCGGCGAGGTCGTCCGTCTCTGCGGCGAACGCGACGACGACCTGCCGCGGCGTCCTCACGGCGCGGACCGCGGCGAGGATGTCGGGGGCGAGTGCCAGGCGGATCTCGGGGATCCCGCCGGCCCGCTTGATCTTCTTCGGCGTAAAGGCCTCGGCCTGGAAGTCGGCAGGTGCGGCCGCCATGACGAGGGCGTCGGAGGAGGGGAGCTCGGCGAGGACGGCCTCGAGCATCTCGGCCGTCCGGTCGACCTTCAGGAGCTTCACGTTCGGGGGCGGGTCGATGGCGACCGGGCCGCTCACGAGGACGACCTCCGCGCCGCGCTTCTCGGCCTCGCGTGCGAGCGCGTAGCCCATCCGCCCGGAGCTGCGGTTCGTCAGGAAGCGAACCGGGTCGATCGGCTCGCGGGTCGGGCCGGCCGTCACGACGACGCGCCGCCCCTGGAGGCTCCTCGAGACCCGCGCCGCGCCGACCACGGCCTCGACGATCCGCGCCGGCGGGGCCATCCGGCCGGGACCGACGTCGCCGCAGGCGAGGTCGCCCGAATCGGGGTCGACGACGACGGCCCCGCGACCCCGCAGGATCCGGAGGTTCTCCTGCGTCGCCGGGTGGGCCCACATCCAGGTGTTCATCGCCGGCGCGACGACGATCGCCCGGCGGTGCGCGAGCGCGTAGGTCGAGAGCGCCTCGTCGCCGATGCCGCGGGCCATCTTCGCGAGGACGTCCGCGGTCGCCGGCGCGACGGCCAGGACCTCTCCCCAGCGCGCCAGCTCGATGTGGTCGACGGCGCCCGAGGCAGGGTCCCAGAGGTCCGCCACGACCGGCGACTTCGAAAGGACCGAGAGCGTCAGCGGCGTGATGAAGCGCTGGGCGGCCGGCGTCATGAGGACCCGCACGACGGCGCCCTTCTCGACCAGCAGCCGGACGATCTCCGCCGCCTTGTAGGCCGCGATGCCGCCGCTGACGCCGAGAAGGACGCGCGGGGCCGGGAAGCCGCCTCCGCTCACGCCGACGTCAGGGCGTGATCAGCGGGAGCGGGTCGATCGGCTCGATCGCGCCCGTTTCGAGCTCGCCCTCGACCGCGCCTTCGATGGGGCGCTGGCCGAGCTGCCACTTCACGTGGCCGCCCGCCACCTCGTCGAGGGCGATTCGGGAGTACTTCGTGTGCTTCGTCTCGACCTTCGGCCGGGCTCCGAGCATCAGCTGCTCGGCGCGGCGGGAGGCGATGTGGACGAGCCGGAACTTCGACTCGATCTGCGGGGACGGCGGGGTCCCATCCGGGGTCTCTTCGGGGGTCTCGGTCATCGGGCTGGCTCCGGTCTCGTCGTTCGGTGTCGTCACTTTCACCCTCGATTCGGCCCCGTTACGCGGGGAACGTCCGCAGAATGGCTTCGAGCCGTTCCTGCCGCCGACGGCGGCTCGAACGGCGCGCCACGACGATCGACCGCAGCTCGTCTACGGCCGCGTCGAGGACGTCGTTGATTATCGCATAGTCGTATTCGCCGAACTCGGCGAGCTCCCGAGCGGCCGCCCCGAGCCGGCGCGCGATCGACTCCGGGGTGTTGTGCCCCCGGGCGGTCAGGCGCTCCTCCAGGACCTGGCGGGACGGCGGGAAGACGAAGACCTTCACGACCTCCGGCATGCGCGACCGCACCTGCCGGGCCCCCTGGACGTCGATGTCGAGGACGACGTCGATCCCGGCGGCGAGGCGGGGCTCGACCTCGCCGCGCGAGGTGCCGTAGCGGTGCCCGTCGTAGACCGCGTGCTCGAGGAACCCGTCCCGGGCCGCGAGCGACTCGAACTCCTCCGGAGAGACGAAGTGGTATTCCCGGCCGTGAACCTCTCCCGGCCGCGCCGGGCGGGTCGTGTGAGAGACGGAGAAGTGAATCGTCCCGACGAACGCGGGGTCGGCGAGGATCCGACGGATCAGCGTCGTCTTTCCGGCGCCGGACGGGGACGAGACGATGAAGAGGTCTCCTGCGGGTCTCATCCCCAGAGTATGCGAGGTACCCGACCGCCCGTCAGCAGGAACGCGCTCGGGGAGTCCGGGGGGCGGCGAACAGCGCCCTTTGGCAACGTCACTCCACGTTCTGAATCTGTTCCTTGAGCGCCTCGACATCCGACTTGAGGTCGAGGAGGACGCGCGTGAGCGGGAGCTCGCGGGCCTTCTGGCTCGCCGTATTCGCTTCTCTGTGGAGCTCCTGGGCGAGGACGTCCAGGCGCTTCCCGGACGCATGCTCTCCCGACATCAGCCGTCGGGCTTCGACGAGATGCGCCCGGAACCGGTCGACCTCCTCCGTGATGTCGGCCCGGTCCGCCAGGAGCGCGATCTCCTGGGCGAGCCGGGCCTCGTCCAGCGGGACCCCCGAGGCGAGCTTCGCGACGCGCTCGCGCAGCTGCGCGAGGAGGCGCTCGGAGAGCCCCTCGCGCTCGTTCGCCACCCGGCCGATCCCGTCCTCGAGGCGGTCGAGGATCGCCGCGAGGGCGGAACGGACCGCCTCCCCCTCGCGCCTGCGAGAGGCGTCGAGGTCGACGAGGGCGGCGCCCGCGGTCTCCAGGATCGTGGCGGCGAGAGTCTCCCCGGCCTCGTCCTCGGCGATGCGGACGACCCCCGGGAGAGAAAGGAGGTCGCGGGCCGTCAGCTCCCGCGGCAGGTCCCTCTCCCGCGCGAGGTCGCCCCAGGCCTGCGCGTAACGCTCCGCCGTCGCACCGTCGATCGTCACGGCTCCCCCGGCGGGACGGCTCACCCGGACGGAGAGGTCGACGTGCCCGCGGGCGACGGTCGCGCCGACGAGCTTGCGCAGGGGGGCCTCCAACGCGCCGAGGTCGTCCCGCATCTTCAGCGAGAGGTCGAGGAAGCGGTGGTTCACGCTCCGCAGCGTGATCGAGAGCTGCGTCCCGTCGGGGAGCGCGGCCTGGGCGCGGCCGAAGCCGGTCATCGACTTCACGGTGTCTTCTCCTCCTCGAAGGCCGCGAGGTCGTGCAGCCTCCGGTAGACGCCGCCGAGCGCGAGGAGCTCGGCGTGCCGGCCCCTCTCGACGAGGCGGCCGCGGTCCAGGACGACGATCTGGTCGGCCCGTCGCACCGTCGAGAGCCGATGGGCGATGACGAGCGTCGTCCGCCCCGCCATGAGCCGCTCGAGAGCGGCCTGCACGGCCCGCTCGCTCTCGGTGTCGAGCGCGGATGTGGCTTCGTCGAGGATCAGGATCGGCGGGTCCTTCAGGAGCGCCCGCGCGATCGCGAGCCGCTGCCGCTGGCCTCCGGAGAGCCGGCCTCCCGCCTCCCCGACCGGCGTGTCGAGCCCCTTCGGGAGGGCGTCGACGAAGTCGGCGGCGTTCGCGGCGGCGAGGGCCGCGCGGACGCGGCTCTCCGGCACGTCCGCGAGGCCGTACGCGACGTTCCTCCGGACGGTGTCGTCGAAGAGGACCACCTCCTGAGTCACGAGCGCCATCGCGCCGCGGAGCGAGGAGAGCGTCACGTCACGGACGTCGACGCCGTCGATCGAGATCCGCCCCGCGGTCACGTCCATGAAGCGCGGGAGGAGGTTCGCGAGCGTCGTCTTCCCCGCTCCCGACGGACCGACGAGTGCCGTCACCGAGCCACGCGGGACGACGAGGTCGACACCCGAGAGGACGTCCGGCCCGCCCGGGTAGGCGAACGAGACCCCCTCGAAGCGAACCTCCCTCTCGAACGGCCGGAGCGGCGCGGCCTCGGGCCGGTCGACGACGAGGACGGGGGCGTCGAGGACCTCGAAGAGCCGGCGCGCGGACGCGAGCGCCTGCTGGAGGGCGAGGTTGATCCGCGTCGCCCGCTTGAACGGCTGGTACATCATCACCAGCCCGACCCCGAACGAGATGAACGCCCCAAGCGTCATCGTCCCCGCTTCGATCCGCTTCCCTGCGTAGCCGAGGAGGACGAGGAACGCGAGGACCGACGCCGTCTCGACGAGCGGCGAGGAAAGGGCCATCACGCCCGCGCCCTTCCGAAGGAGGCGGAACGTCCTCTCGTTCACCTCGCCGAAGCGGTCCGCCTCGTACTTCTCCGCCCCGTAGGCCTGGACGACCCGGTGGCCGCGAAGCGTCTCGGAGAGGACGCCGGTCAGGTCTCCCATCCGCTCCCGCCCCGCCTTGGAGATCCGCCGGAGCCGGTTCGCGATCAGGACGACCGGGACGACGATCGCCGGCGCGACGACGAGGGCGACGAGCGTCAGCTGGGGAGAGCGCGACACGACGAGGACCGAGAGGCCGAGGAGCGTCGCGATTGACTGCACGAGGTCGGCGAGGTCGGTCCCGAACAGGCTCTGGATCCGGTCGACGTCCCCGGTCACGCGCGAGATCAGGTCCCCCGAGGGGTTCTTCGCGTGAAAGGCCCCCGACTGACCGAGGAGCCGCTCGTAGACGAGGCGCCGGACGTCCCTCACGAACGCCAGCCCGACCGCGTTGAACCGGTATTCGGCGGCGAACGCGCAGAGGTTCTTCAGGACGAATGCGACGAGGAGGATGACCGGCAGGACGACGCCCCGGTTGGCCTCGGTCACGCCGACGGCGGACTGGAGGTCGAGCAGGCGATCGTCGAGCCACTGGATGACGGGCGTCTTCCGGGCCGACTCGGCGGCGCCGAGCGCCTTGCCGAGGCCGCGCGCGGCCGGATCGGCGGCCAGCTCCTGCTTCACGGCCGAGCTCTGCCCCGGGGTCAGGACCTGGTCGAAGAGCGGCCCGAAGAGGTAGGCGACGAGAGTCGTGAAGACGGCCACGCCGACCATCGCGAGAACGGCGACGAGCGCCGCCCGCGCGTGCGGGCGGAAGAGGCGCGCGAGGCGGAGGAAGTCCCTCACGCCTCCCTCCGACCGAGGAGGGCGAGGACGGCCTCGGCCGTCCGCTCCGGAGCGCCCGGCTCTCCGAGCTCCTCCCGCCCCTCGGCGAGGCGGCGCCGGGCCTCCGCGGCGTGCGAGGCGTCGTCGAGGAAGCGCTCGACCTCGGCCGCCACCCGCTCGGGGGTCGCCGCGCCCTGGATCAGCTCCGGCACCGCCCGCGTGCCGTCGCCCGGGTCGGAGAGGATGTTCGCCATCGCCACGCTCGGCACCTTCACGAGGAGCTTGCCCAGGAGGTAGCTGATCGTGGCGACCTTGTAGACGACGACCATCGGGATCCCGGCGAGAAGCCCCTCGACCGTCGCGGTGCCGGAGGCCACGAGGAGGACGTCCGACGCGGCGAGGAGCGAGAGGTGCGGCCCGGAGACGACGCTCCAGCGATCGAGGCGCTCCCCCGCGATGCGCCGGAGGAGGTCGTCGGGAACCGAGTCGGCCTTCACGAGGACGACCTCGAGGTCGGACCGGCGCACCTGGAGGAGGGCGACGGCGTCCCGCAGGATCGGAAGGAGCGACCGGACCTCCCCCGCGCGCGAGCCGGGCATCAGGACGACGCGCCGCCGGCCGGGCGGCGGAGGGGCCGCCGGAGTCGCCAGCTCGCGCCGCGCCTCGTCGACGAGCGGGTGACCCACCCAGGTCACGCGCTCCCCGAGGCCGCGCGCGTCGTACCAGCGCTTCTCGAAGCGGAAGAGCGTCAGGACGCCGCGGCCGAGGCGCGCGAGCGTCCGCGCCCGTCCGCTCCGCCAGGCCCAGACCTGAGGCGAGACGTAGAAGACGACCGGGACTCCGGCCCTCGCGAGCCGTCGGGCGAGCGGGAGGTGGAAGTCCGGAGAGTCGATCAGAACGGCGGCGTCGACCTTCGACGCGACCGCCTCGCGCGTCAGCTCGCGCATGAGCCGGTGAGCGAAGCGGATCTTCCCCAGCGCCTCCACGACCCCGATGATCGCGAGCTCCTTCTGGTGCGCGATGAGGCGCATCCCGCGGGCGGCGCACCGGTCGCCGCCGAGGCCGAACGCCTCGAGCGCCGGATCCCGCTTCGAGAGGGCGCCGAGGAGAGCCGCCCCGTGCTGGTCGCCGGAGACCTCGCCGGCCGAGACGAGGAGGCGCACGGCCTCAGCGGCTCCCGACGAGCGACATCGCCCAGGCCGCCGCGAGCGAGCCGCCGACGATCGCCGTCCACATGCGCGTGAAGAAGCGCCGCCGGGAGGGCCCGTCGTCGCGCCAGAGGAGCGCGAAAAAGGCGGAGAGGATCGTCGCGAGGAGGACGAGGTGGAGGAACTGGTCGGCGAAAAGCGTCGTGCTCACGGCTTCCGTTCCCCCGCGACGTCCCAGGCGTCGAGCGCCAGGAGGACGTTCAGCACGCCCGCGACGACGAGGTAGGTCGTCGCCACCTCGAAGGTAGGAGAGGAGGGCTCCGCCGGGCCGAGCCCGAACGCCCGGACGAGGAGCGCTGGAAGGACGACGGCGTGGGACGCGGCCGCGGTCAGGAGGGCGCCGGTTCCGCGCGCCGGCACGGGCCCCGGGGATCCGCCCAGCAGAAGGCCCAGGACGAAGGCCGCGCCGACGAGGCCGAAGAACGCCGCGCCGCGCGCCCTTCGGCCGCACCAGGCGTGACCGAGTCCGGGGACGAGGAGCGTCAGCAGCGCCGCGACGATGCGCCCGCTGGTCGGGCGCGGCACGCCGGTCAGGAAGCCCCCTCCGGCGTGCCGAGACGCGCGCGGAGCCGGCGGAACGTGACCTCGAGGTCCTCGGGGACGACGCGGGTCCCGGAGACGACCGTCATGAAGTTCGTGTCTCCTTCCCAGCGCGGCACGAGGTGCATGTGAAGGTGGCCGGGCACGCCGGCGCCGGCGCACTTCCCCAGGTTCAGGCCCGCGTTCAGCCCGCCCGGCGCGTACTCCGCGCGAAGGGCCTCCTCGATGCGCGCGGAGAGGTCGATCAGCTCGATCCTCTCCTCTCGCGTCAGCTCGGGCAGGGTCGCGCGATGGGCGTACGGCGCGACGAGGACGTGCCCGTTCGAGTAGGGATACCGGTTCAGGACCGCGAAGACGCTCCGGCCTCTCTCGACGATGAGGGCCTCGGCGTCGCCGAGGCCCGGGAGGTCGCAGAAGAGGCATCCTCCCGCGCCCGATGGCGGGGCGCCCGTCAGGTAGCTCATCCGCCAGGGCGTGAAGAGGACGTCGTTCATTCCTCCGGGGCTCGGGCGCCGGGCTCCGACTCGGGCGCGGGGGCCGTGGCGTTGATCAGCTCCTTCAGCTTCTTTCCCGGCTTGAAGTAGGGGACGAGCTTCGGCGGAACGTGGACCTTGACCCCGCTGCGCTTCGGGTTACGCGCGATGCGGGCGCCGCGCTGGCGGAGCTTGAAGCTGCCGAAACCGCGGAGCTCGATCTTGCTGCCGGCCCGCAGCGAGGAAATGATTCCCTGGAAGACCGACTCGACCACGGCCTCGGCCTGCTTCTTCGTCAGCTGGGCCGTGCGCGCGACCTCCTCGACGAGATCCGCCTTGGTGGTCGTCTCCTCCGCCCGGCTGACGCCCTGCGATTCGCGTTCCATCTCCTCCCCTCGCGGGGAGCGTCCCGGATGGACGCCCCCCGTCGGCGCCTCCTCGCGGGCGCCTCGAACGTCAGTCTTCCGTCTTCGACGTCTCGGCGGAGGCCTCGGTCGAGGCCGCCTCGGACTCCTCGGCGACCGGCTCGGCGGGAGCGGCGACCTCGGGCGCCGGGTCCGATGCAGCCCGGGCCTCCGGCTCCCCCTCGGCCTCCGGAGCGGCGACGGCCTCGGCCGCGGCAGCGAGCTCGGCCGGGTCGGGCTGCGGAACGTCCCGCATCGAGAGCCCGATCCGCTGCTCGTCCACCTCGATCCGGAGGATCCGGACGCGGACGGGGTCACCCTCGGAGAAGACGTCCGAGAGCTTCTGCCCGCGCAAGACGTCGGTCTCCGAGACGTGCATCAGGCCCTCGAGGCCGAGAGGCAGTCGGACGAAGACGCCGAAGTCGGCGACCTTGGCGACCTGCCCGTCGACGACGTCGCCGGGCTGGTGCTCGCGGGAGAACTCCTCCCACTCGTTCGGGCGGAATTCCTTGATGGAGAGGCTGATCCGGCGATTCTCGACGTCGATGGCGGTGAGGACGGCCTGGATCTGGTCGCCCTTCTTCAGGACCTCGGACGGGTGCTTGACGCGCCGCCCCCACGACATGTCGGAGATGTGGACGAGGCCGTCGATCCCCTCCTCGATCTCGACGAACGCGCCGAAGTCGGTCAGGTTCCGGACCACGCCCTGGACGCGATCGCCGATCCGGTACTTCTCGGCGAGCTGCTCCCACGGGTTCGGCTCCGTCGCGCGGAGCGAGAGCGAGAGGCGGCGGGTCTCGGGGTTCACG
>Ga0209604_1000777_pt1 | contig 28552 bp, 19 predicted proteins | sample AD_UKC097_MetaG_FD_184405 | JGI IMG/M metagenome (GOLD analysis project Ga0209604, IMG submission 184405) | Active sludge microbial communities of municipal wastewater-treating anaerobic digesters from USA - AD_UKC097_MetaG (SPAdes) (version 2) | ecosystem: Engineered > Bioreactor > Anaerobic >... | reverse complement strand
AACAGGATTCGCGTGGTCGTGGGGATCATGGCGCCTCCCGGAATCGTCATGCTGTTCATTATAGTCCTTGGAGCGGGCGGCGGGGAGAATGGATTCACCCGCCGGGCCGAGCGGGTTCCGGATCGGGACCGACCGCCCGGTGGTGCACCCGGTTGCGCCCGGACTGCTTGGCTGCGTACAGGGCCTCATCGGCGGTGCGGAGCACGGCGAGGTCGGACGGCTGGGCGCTGTCGGCGTGGGGATGGATCGTGCCCACGCCGACGCTGACCGTCACCCACTGCCCCGCGGACGCCGCCGGGTGGGGGATCTGCAGCGCTTCGACGCCGGCCCGGATCTCCTCGGCGAGGCGCCTGGCGCCGTCGGCGCTGGTGTTCGGCAGGATCACGGCGAACTCCTCGCCGCCGTAGCGGGCCAGAAAATCGCCGGGGCGGTGCAGGCGGGCGCGGATGGCGAAGGCCACCTGGACCAGGCAGCGGTCGCCGTCCGGATGGCCGGCCTGGTCGTTGAACAGCTTGAAGTGGTCGATGTCGATCATCAGCAACGACAGGGGCTGCGCCTCGCGCGCGACTCGCCGCGCTTCCTGCTGGAGCTGAGTGTCGAAACAGCGGCGGTTGCAGATGCCCGTCAGGCCGTCGAGGCGTGCCAACTGGGTCAGCACCATGTTGGCCCGCTCCAGGGCGCCGCGTTGCGCCTCAATCCGGCTGCGGGCCCGCTGCAGGGACAGCACCAGCAGGGCGGTGGACCAGACCATGCCCACCGACAGGATGCGGTTGGTGACGGGGATGAACGCCGTCACGCCCACCGTGGGCGAGATCCAGTAGCCGACGCCCACCAGCAGGGTGCAGCCGGCGGCCAGGGATCCGGTCAGCACGGGTTTTCGAGCGGCGGGGGCCAGCAGCAGCACCGTGACGTAGAGCATCCCGTCGGCTATCCCTAGGGGCGTCAGGTAATCCAGGGCCAGGATGGCCAGGGCCAGCACCAGGCAGAGCGCCGCGACGGACGCCGGTCCGAGCCGGATCCGCCGCCTGTTCCGAACGGCCTGCCGGATGGATGCATAGGTCCAGCGGACCACCCTGCGGTCCTCCTGATGACGTATCGGGTTCCGCGGACCAGTCGACCGTGGCGCGGTTTTGAGATCGTGGGGCAACCGGTCAAGGCACCCAGAGGCACAACGGTTGGCGGAGCACCGATAATTCCCACAAAATAGCGCGGACAGCCACCGTCAGATTTGACTTCAGTCAATTTGACTTTCAATCGGCGTGATTCCGCCATTCGAGCTGCGGGCGAAATTCGCAGCCCTGCCTAGTCCAATTCAGCTCACAGATAATTATTTCCTGAGGCCGGGAATATCCCGGAGGCGCTGAGCGTTGACCCAAGGTTCAGAGCCGGCCCCCCGAAAATGGGGTTGTATCCGCTGGGAGCTGAATGTATATTTTTAAAGTCACCATCAATTCCAAATCAAAGCAAGGAGTCATATCGATGCAGACAGGTGCAGTCTGGCGGAACATGACAATTCAGGTGATCATCGTTCTGATCATCGCGGGATCGGGCTTTTTTGGATTTACCCAGACAGACACTCCCCCTTCCTCGTCCGACCTCGACCGGATCAAGGCCTGGGATCCCGACTTGGTGGCAGCATACGAGCAGAATTTGCAAAGCATCAAACGGCTGGACGACGAGATCAAGGCCATCACCAAAGGGCATTCATTTCTAGCCAAGGACGAAACCGGCAAGCCTTATGTCAGCGAGGAGGACCGGGTCCGGTGCGACTGGAAATTAAAACAGAAGAGACTGTATAACAACTTGAATAAAGCCATGATCATGCTGGCGGCACTCTACCAGAAGGGCGGGACTCAGTCCGAGCTGGCGCCCCGGTTTGCGGAGGCGCGCGACCTGATCCGGGAAATCAAGGACCTGAATGATCAGGAGTACATCAACAAGGCCTCAAAGTACTGGAACAATCTGGTGGACATTCACGACGATCTGGCCAAAGCCCTGAAATAGAGATCCGTTTGACGGCCCGGCAGACAGCGTTGAGCCGTAAGGATGGCTTCATGCCCGTGGGCTTCTCCGGGAACCAGCGTAGCAGGGAAGCTTTGAAGCGGCTTGGGCGGAGGAGATTGCGAAAAAGGTGACGGCCAGCGAAGGCTGCTCTCCTTAGCACAATCTCTCGCCGCCGCCGGACCGTGCGCCGTCCGTCTATCCGTAGCGGCCCTCGATGTACTCGGCGGTGCGGGGGTCGTGGGGAGTCAGGAACAGGTCGGCGGTGCGGGCGTGTTCCACCGTCTCCCCCAGCAGCATGAAGAGGCACTCGTCGCTGGTGCGCCGCGCCTGGGCCATGTTGTGGGTGACGATGACGATGGTGTAGCGGCCGCGGAGCTGGAACATCAGCTCCTCGATGGCCCGGGTCCCCTCAACGTCCAGCGCGGAGCACGGCTCGTCCATCAGGATGACCTCGGGTTTGAGGGGGAGGAGCCGGGCGATGCACAGCTTCTGCTGCTGCTCCAGCTGGAGGGTCGTCGCCCGGGCGCCCAGCCGGTCCTTGAGCAGGCTCCAGAGGCCCACCTCGGTGAGCGCCCGCTCCACCTCCTCGTCCAGCCGGGCGCGTCTGAGCTCGTGCCGGGGAGTGTGCACGCGCAGGCCGAACACCACGTTTTCGTAGACCGACAGGGGCAGGGGATTGGGGCGCTGGAACACCATGCCCACCGCCTTGCGCAGCTCCACCAGCGAAACGTCCGGGTCGTAGATGTTCTTGCCCAGGATCCGGATCTCACCGGTGGTGGTCACGTTCGGATAGCGCTCGTTGATCCGGTTGAAGCACCGCAGCAGGGTGGTCTTGCCGCAGCCGCTGGGGCCGATGAGGCCGGTGATCAGGCCGCGGCGGAAGTGGACGGACACGTCCCGCAGAGCCTGGAACGAGCCGTACCACAGGTTGAGCCCCGCCGTGCGGATCCCCTCGCCGGCTCCCGGTTCCGTCAGGATGACGGATTGCGGATCAACCGAAGATGCCATTGACGTACTCCAGCGTCTCCCGGCGGCCGGGTTTGTCCGAGAAGATGACTTCGGTCCGGTCGATCTCGATGATCCGGCCGTTCCAAAGGAACAGGGTCCGGTCGGTGAGCCGGCGGGCCTGGTGGGTCAGGTTGGTGACCAGGATGACGGTGATGTCGCGGCGCAGCTCGCGGAGCACGTCCTCGATGCGCATGGTGGTGACGGGGTCGATGGCGATGGAGAACTCGTCGAGGCAGAGGATCTCCGGCTGGTGCGACAGCGCCCGGGCGATGGTGAGGCGCTGCTGCTGGCCGCCCGAGAGCGCCGTGCCGAGATTGCCGAGCCGGTCCTTGACCTCGTCCCAGAGCGCCGCCTGCCGGAGGCAGCGCTCCACCAGCGGATCCAGCTCCGACCGGCGGGTCAGTCCGGCGCAACGGGGGGCGAAGGCCACGTTGTCGTATATGGATAGCGGTAGGCCCACCGGCAGCGGCGCCACCATGCCGATCTTCCGGCGCAGGGCGTGGACGTCCCCGCCGGCCCGGATATCCGCGCCGTCGATCCGGATGGTGCCGGAGACTCGGGCGCCGGCGACGAAGTCGATGGTGCGGTTCAGGCAGCGCAGGAGCGAGGTCTTGCCGGAACGGGCCGGGCCGATGATCCCGAGGATCTCGTTGGGGCGGACGTCGAAGGTTATGCCGTGGATCGCCTCCACGCCGCCGTAGGCGAGGGTCAGGTCCTGGACCGCGATCTTGGGCGTGGGTGCGTCCATGGCCGTCACCACCGCTTCCGGTTCCGGAGCCACACCCGCAGGGCGATGGCCGCGGCGTTGACGGCCAGCACCGCCCCGAGGAGCACCACGGCGGTGGCCCAGGGGATGGCCTCCCGCACGTTGGGCACCTGGGTGGAAACCGTGTACAGATGCATCGACAGCGCCATGCACTGATCGGTGAGGCGGTAGGGGAACAGGTCGCCGCGCTGCACCGCCTTGAAGAAGACCGCGCCCGTGAACAGGATGGGCGCCGTCTCGCCGGCGGCGCGGCTCACCTGCAGGATCACGCCGGTGAGGATGCCGCTGATCGAGTTCGGCAACACGATGGACCGAATGGTCTGCCAGCGGGTGGCGCCCACGTTCCAGCACGCCTCGCGGAACGCGGCGGGCACCGCGGCCAGCGCCTCGCGGGTGCTGGCGATGATCACCGGCAGGGTCATGATGGCCAGGGTGAGCGAGGCGGCCAGGATCGAGTAGCCGAACCGGGCCGCGTAGACGAACGCCCCCAGGCCGAACAGGGCGTGGACGATGCTGGGGACGCCGGCCAGCGAGATCACCGCCAGGTTGATGGCGCGGGTGAACCAGTTGTCGCGGGCGTATTCGTTGAGATAGATGGCGGCCAGCACGCCGATGGGCGCGGAGACGGCCAGCGAGATGACCACCAGGTAGACGGTGCCCACGAGCGCCGGCCAGATCCCGCCTTCGGTCATGCCGCGCCGGGGGACGTCCACGAGGAATTCCCAGCTCAGCGCCGGCCAGGCCTGGACGAGCAGGTGGCTGATGATGGCCAGCAGCGGCAGCACCATCAGCACGGCCATGGCCAGCAGCACCAGCCGCACCGCGGCCTGCTGCCGCTCCTTCCGGACGACGAGCGGCGTCCGGGTGAAGCGGGCCGAAACGGGTGTGGCGGGCGGCGGGCTCATGGTCGGCTACTTCCTTGCGCGGGCGCCCCGGATGATCAGGTCGGCCGCCAGGTTGACGAGCATGGTGATGGCAAACAGCAGCACCCCGGTGAGGAAGAGCACCTGGTAGTGCTCCGAGCCGGCGGGCGCCTCGCCGAGTTCCGCGGCGATGTTGGCAGTCAGGGTCCGGACCGAGTCCAGGATGCCGTGGGGGATCTGCACGGCGTGGCCGGTGGCCATGAGCACGGCCATGGTCTCGCCGATGGCGCGGCCCACCCCGAGCAGCACGGCGGCCAGCAGCCCGTGGCGCGCCGCCGGCAGCAGCACCCGGAACACGAGCTGCCAGCGGGTGACGCCCAGGGCCAGCGCCGCCTCGACGTAGGAGTCGGGCACGGCCTTGAGGGCGTCCTCGCCGATCGAGACGATGATGGGCACGCTCATCAGGGCGAGAATGATCCCGCCGTTGAGCACGTTCACGCCCACCGGCGTGCCGGTGTACGTCACGATCAGCCGGCTCATCACCGTCAGCCCGATGAAGCCCCACACCACGCTCGGGATGGCCGCCAGCAGCTCGATGATGATCTTGAGCGTCTCCCGCAGGCGCGGACCGCAGAACTGGGACAGGAACACCGCGCCACCGACGCCGAACGGGACGGCCAGGACCATGGCCAAGACGGTGACGGCCAGCGTCCCCGCCGACAGCGCCAGGGTGCCGTAGCGCACGTTGGAAACCGACGTGGGGTACCATTCCGTGCTGAAGAGGAACTGCGTCAGCGAGAACCGGTCGCTGAACAGCACCGGTGCGGCCTCGCGGAAGATGAAGAACAGGATGGCCAGGATGAAGACGATGGCGCTCACGCCGCTGGCGTAGATCAGGAGCTCGATGCCCCGCTCGCCCCACACCGCGCGCCGGGAGCGGGTCGGGCGGGGCGGGACGGCTGCGCCGGTGGAGGATGTGGGTGCCATGTGCGATGCCTGACTGTTTCCGCTGCTGGATTTCGGCGATGGGCCGCGGTTGCAGCCGCGGCCGGGAGCGCTCGCCGGCGGCGCGGTCCCGATCCTACTGGTGACGCTGCTCGGGCGGCAGCGGTACGTAGCCGCTTTCCTCCAGGATCTTCTCCCCGGCGTCGGAAAGGATCCAGTCGATGTACGCCTTCACCGCCCCCTGCGGCTCGCCCAGGGTGTAGAGCTGCAGCGAGCGCGCCAGCGGGTAGGTTTTGTTCAGGGTGTTTTCGGCCGAGGGGGGGACCGGTTCTTCGCCCGTCCGGGTGGCGATGCGGAGCATCTTCACCGCCGGGGTGGCGTAGCCCATGCCGCTGTAGCCGATGGCCGTGGGCGTGCTGCCGACAAGTTCCACCACTTCCTTCGAACCGTTCATGTCGCGGGAGCCCAGCTTGAAGTCGCGCTTGCCCAGCACGTGGTCGCGGAAGAACTCGTAGGTGCCGGAGCTGGACTGGCGGCTCACCCGCACGATGGTGTCGTCGGTGACGCCGGGAATCGCCACGCCGAGCTGCGCCCAGTTCACCGTGGCGCCTCCCTCGCCGAAGATCTCGGCCAGCTGCTCGTTGCTGATGGCCTCGAGGGGATTGCTCTTGTGCACGTACACGGCCAGGGCGTCGTAGCCGACGATGATCTCCTTCGGTGTCTGGCCGGTGTGGCGCCTGGCCTGCTCGATCTCCTCCGGCTTCATGTTGCGGCTGGAGGTGGCGATGTCCACGGTGCCGCGGATGAGCGCGGCGATCCCCACGCCGGAGCCGCCGCCGGAGACTTCGACATCCACCGCCGGCGCCGCCTGCTTGTACGCCTCGGCCCAGGCCTGGGCCACGTTGACCATGGTGTCGGAGCCCTTGTTCTGGATGGTGGTGGTCTGGGATTGCGGGCCGCCGCCGCCGCAGGCGGCCAGGACGGCGAGCGCTGCGAGCAGAGCGGTGGCGGCAATCGCTCGGGTCGGGTAGTCGGGCCGGGTGCCAGAAACTGGGTGTCCCATCATGGCTGTTTCTCCGGTGACGGATTAGTTCGATTCGGTCTGGTTCCGGCCCAGGATCGCCTGGACCAGGTCGTGGACATGCTGCTGGATGAATAGGTACGTTTGCTCGTAAGCCGCCTGGATCTGTTCGGGGGAGCCGGCGATCCTGGACGGATCGGCGACGCTCCAATCCAGGTAGACGACCTTCTGCGGCTGCTCCGGGAACGCCTTCTTCGACTCGGGCGCCAGGATCACGATCACCTGGTAGTGGTCGAGGTTGGGCACCTGGTAGATGGCCTTGGGCGGCGAGTGGGACAGGTCGAACCCCTTGCCGGCCATGAACGCCGCGGTGGCTGGATCGATGGGATGCGGTTCGAGGCCGGCGGAGCTGAACGTGAAATCGGGCAGGCCCAGCGCCTGGGCGACGGCTTCGGCCATCCGGCTGCGGCAGGAGTTGTGCTGGTCCACGAAGAGCACGCGGAAAACGTCCGAGCCGGGGTGCTTGGCGTACTCGCCCGTGCACATGTACAGCACTTCCATGGAGATGTCGCGGGCCTGGTCCGAGACCCGCTCCAGCCGCCGCACCACCGCGGCCAGCGGATCCAGGATCTCGTAAGTGATCTGACCGTCGTGGTGAAGCTTGACGAGCTCGGAGAGCTGGCGGGAGCGCAGCGCGTCGACGGTGTCCTCCACCTCGATGGTCCGTTTGGCCAGGTCGGTGTCCTGCCCGGTGAACGCGCGGATGGCGTCGTGCAGCATGGGGATGGCCATGTCGGCCAGCTCCAGGATCCGTCCCTGGATCGACTCCGGCAGCGGCTGGTCGAACTTGAGGGCCTGACGGGCGATGCTCTCGGCATAGTCGCCGACCCGCTCGAGATCGGCGTTGATCTTGATGGCGCTGTAGGCAAACCGCAGGTGCCCGGCCACCGGCTGCTGGCGGAGGATGAACTCCAGGATCAGCCGATCGATTTCCTTCTCCTGCTCGTCGATGTACTGGTCGCGCAGGATGACCGCGTAGGCCAGCTGATGGTCCCGCGTCTCGAGCGCCTTGACGGCGTCGCGCAGAGCCTGACCCACGCGCTGCGACATCTCCGTGATCCGCTCCCGGATGCGGTCGATGTCGCGCTGCAGGGATTGCTCCAGGTTGCCGGCCATGGCGTCCTCAAGGGGTTGCGGTCTCAGTCGTTCGTCGGGTAGCATAGAGAATTCCACCGTCCAGGTCAATTGATCTGTTAATTGAAGGTATGAGTCTAATTGAGAAGTGGTTTTTTTTGTGTTAGTTAACCATTAAGATATTGTTAAGATTCGGTTGTCCCGGTGGCTGGCGGAATCCGCCGAAAGTGCTCGTGGGGCGGCTCCGGTCGGTGACGGGTGATTCGGTGTGACCGTTTACCGGTTGAAGATGACCATGCTGAGGAATGCCAGGATCAGCCAGGCTGCCACCAGCACCGAAGCCAGGGCGGCGGTGGCGAACAGATTCCAGCCCAGTCCGAGCCGCCGGTGCCGCAGATACAGGAAGACGGCGACGTCGGTGATCAGGAACACGCCGGCGAGGCCGTACAGCATGGTCATCATGGCCGTGCCGGTGGGCGCCGCGCTCCAGTCATGGGTCACGGCCATGACGGTGACGAGCACGGCGGCCGCCACTGTCAGACAGGCGCCACAGGCTGCCCCCAGCACGCCGAGCACTTCCAGCAGCTTCATGTCCGCGACTCTTCCATTCGGATGATCCGAGCGGCATCCACCATTCGGAGTTAGTGGTCTCCGGTGCACGGGCGCCGCCGAAGCACCGCGAGGCCGATCAGCCCAGGTGACAGGCCGTGAGGCGCGCCAGCCATTCGGCCGGCACGATGACCGGCCGGATCTGCCGGCACCCGGTGACGAACAGAATCTCGTCGTGGGTGAAGGCATCAGGCGGCGCGGCCGCGGCCAGGTACAGCGTTCCTTCCCGCAGGAGGATCGGGAGCAACCGGGCCCGGCGGATCAGGCTGCGGGGAATCAGCTCGCAGTATGCCCGCGGGATGCGCAACGATTCGGGACGGAGCTCGGTCAGCCGCCTCTCGGCGATCGCCGCCGCGATGGTGCGATCGAAATCGGGATCCACCCAGGCGGCGTTCTCGATCCGGAACAGCGCGAGCTGGCCGGCGGCGCCGCCGGCGGCGATCCGTTCCCCGTCGGGGCTGAACGCGCACGCCTTGACGCCGCCGGTGAAGCCGGTGGCCGCGGCGATGAACCGGAGGGTGTCCGCGTCCGAGAGCCGGAGCACGTCGTCCACCCAGACGCCCGACACCACGGTGAATCCGTCCGGGCTGAAGCCGCACGACTCGCAGCCGTTCTTGTGCGCCTCGGCCTGACGGACAAGGCGGCCGGAGGCCCGGTCGATGACGCCGATCCGGCCGCTGTCGTCAGACCAGATGATCCTCCGGCCGTCGGGGCTGAACCCGCACGACAGGATGGCGGTGTCGTGGCGCAGCAGTTCGCCGGCGTCGCGATAGGTGCCCGCCGTCTCCGGGGCGTCCCGCCCGGTGGTCCAGAGCCGGATGCGGCCGTCGAGGAAGGCGGCGATGACCGATTCCCCGTCGGGGCTGAATGCGCAGTCGAAGGCGTGATTGGGACAGTCCGGCAGCGTCCGTCCGCGCAGCGAGGCCCGCTCGGCGCCCGCCGCCAGATCCCAGATCTTGACAGTGGCGTCGTTGTCGGCCGACGCCAGCAGCCGGCCGTCGGGGCTGAACGCGCACGCGTTGACGGCGTCGGCGTGGCCCCGGAAACAGGCCGCCTCGGCGCCGGTCCGGGCGTCCCAGACCCGGACGCACGGTTCGGCCTCGCTGGAGCCGGCGGCGACCCACCGCCCGTCGGCGCTGAGGGCGACGCACCTCAGCCAGGCCGGATCGTGGGGCGGGCCCGCGCGCGCCAGGATTCGGACCGGCCGGCCGGTCCGTCCGTCCCAGATCCTGACGGCCCCGTCCATGTCCGTCGTGACCAGCCGGTCGCCGGCCGAATCGTAGACCAGATCGGTGATGGACGACGGGGTATCCGCCGGATCACCGCTGCGTCCCGGTTCGATGCCAGCGACGTCCCAGAGCGCCACCTTGCCATCCACACTGCCGGAGGCGACGCACCGCCCGTCGGGGCTGAAGGCGCAGGCTTCGATGCCGCCGCCGTGCCCCGGGAGCGACGCGCACACCGTCCACGCTTCAGTCTCCCAGATTGTCAATCGGCGCAGGCCCCCCGAGGCGAAGCGCGTGCCGTCCGGGCTGAACGCGCCGCTGTGGATGCCGCGCCCGGGGTTCAGCCCCTGCTGCACGAGCCGGCCGGTCGCCGATTCGTGGAGGCGCAGCGCCCCCCGGCTGGTGCCGATGACCAGGTGCCGGCCGGCCGGATCGAATCCGCAAAAAGTCAGGCGGGCGCCGTCGCCGGCGATCGCCGCCGCCTGGCGTCCCGTGGCCGTATCCCAGACGGCGGCGGTGCCGTCCGCGCACCCGGTCGCGAAAAAGGCGCCCGACGGATGGAACGCGGCGGCGACGATCCAGCGGTCGTGGGCCCGGACGATGCGGACCGGCTCATCGGGACCGGTGGCGCCGGAGCGGGCCGCTGCCAAATCATGGATCCGCACCGCACCGTCGCGGCCGGCGGACAGGAACAGCCGTCCGTCCGGCGCGACGGCCAGCGCGGTGACGGGTTCCGCGTGACCGGTCCAGCGGCGGATGACGGCGCCGGTCCGGCTGTCGCGCAGCTCCGGCATGTGGCCGGCCCCGACGGCGAGCAGGCCGTCGCCGGCGGGATGGAAGAGGACGGGAGAAAGATAATTGTCGCCCTGGAATTGCCGGACCTGCTCCGAAGAGCCGGCCGCCCAGACGATGACGGTGCCGCCGTAATCCGAGGAGGCGATCCAGCGGCCGTCCGGGCTGAACGCGCAGTATCGGACCCCGGCCGCATGCCCGCGGTACATCCGGACCAGAGACGAGCGCTCTGCCGGCGGATTCAGCAGCCGGAGCCACGGCCGGCGGTAGCCCGTCGCCGCGGCGTCCAGGGCCTCCGCCAGGAGCGCCGGGACGCCGCTCTGCACCTGGAGGCGGTTGAATAGCTGGGGGAACATCCGCTCCGGCACGAACTGGAGGATGGACGACTCCCGATCCACCGCGGCTTCGAGCGCCGCCAGCCCCCGCCGCATTTCCTGATTCACCGATTGCGTCGTCATTTGTTTCCCGATGAAAACAACTGTGCCATTGCCGCCAGGATCGCATCCCGCGGGGCGATCGTCACCCCGATCGAGTAGCCCGTGCCGAACACCAGTTCATCCAATTCCGCCTGGTCGAGAGCGTGGGCGGCCGCGACGGTGAGCCGGTCGCCGGACAGCGCCAGCGGAACCACCGTGTGGCGCCGGCACAACCCCTCCGGGATGAGGCGGGCGCTCCCGGGTTCGATTGCCAGGCTCGTGGTGTCGAGCGGAAGAGGCGAGATCCTCACGGAACTCCCTGCATCGGCCGGATGGCTGGCGGGCGGATCGGGCAGATCGCGCCGGTCGCACACAAAGGGATTGATCCACACGGCCTGCCGGCAGTCGGGGCAGATCATCTCGAGACGCGGCTCCTCCCAGGCCGCGTCGGGGAGATCCAGGCAGGTGGCTGCCCCCGTGGCCAGGCCGAGATTCCGGGCGATGCCCGAGAGGGTGTCGAGCACCCGGGCGTCGATGGCCATCCGGGCGCCGCACCAGCCGCAGCGGACCAAGGGCCGGTCCGCCCAGGCCGCTCGCTCGTGCTCGTAGATATAAGTGGCCGTCGTTGCCATGCGCGGCGCGGCGTCGTGGGCCACCGCGAGCTGGGTGACGGCCCCGCTGGCGTCACCGGCGATGACGGCGCGGCCGCCGGTTGCAATTGCGCGGACCTGTCCCGCCAGGGGGAAGAACGCCAGCTCCGCGCCGGTTGAGGCGTCGCACCAGGCCACGCCGCTCCGGAGCGAGGCGATGACGGCCCGGTGCGCGTCGGTCGAGAACGCAGTGCCCAGCCAGTATTCCTCGGCCCGGCCGCAGGCGGCGGTGCGCCGTCCGGTGCGGGCGTCCCAGCCGGCCACCTGCCCGTTCCATGAGCGGGCCAGCACCTGGCGGCCGTCGCCGGAGAACGCGCAGGCATGCAATTCGAACGGCACGGCCTGGAACGCGGTCAGGCGGCCGTTCCGGGTGTCCAGCAGGCGGAGCGTCGGCGACTCGCGGGCGCCGTCAGAGACGGCGACATAGACGCCGTCGGGCGAAAATGCCCAGGCGTGAGCGGTTGCGGGGCCGGGTGGGTAGGTCGCCAGCGTTCGCCCGTCGGTCAGGTCGCGGATGCAGAGCGAGTGGTCGGGAAGAGCGACCGCCAGGCGCCGGCCCTCCGGGGCGCACGCGACGGGCGCGGATCCCGGGAAACCCGTGATCAGGGACGGCGGCCGGGTCTGCCACAGATCCAGTTCGTGCGCTCCGGCCGCCACCAGCCGGGCGCCGTCGGGGGAGTACCAGAGGCTCGTGACGCCGGCGGCGGTCGGCGCGTCGACCAGTTCCGCCCCGCTCCGGATGTCCCGGAACCGGATCCGCGCGGAGTACTGATCCCCGTGCCCGGAGGCGATCTGGTCGCCGGCGGGTGAGAAGGCGCAGCAGAGAACCGGCTGTTTGTCCGGGCCGAATGACGCCACCTCGGCGCCGGCGGGCACGGTCCACAGCTTGAGGGTTCGGTCCAGGGAACCGGTCGCCGCGAGGCGGCGGTCCGGGGCGATGGCGCAGGTCAGCACCTCGGCCCAGTGGCGGGCCGGCGGCGGGACCGTCCACAGGGCGGCCACATCCCAGATCCGGATGAACCGCGAGCCGCCGGTCGCGATCCGGGTGCCGTCGGGCGAGACCGCGCAGGCCCGGACGCCGTGTTCGTCGGCATCGGCGGCGGCGATCAGGGCGCCGCCGGCGGCGTCCCACAGCTGCAGGGGCAGTCCGTCCCGGCCGCCCACCACCCGGAAGCCCTCCATGGTGCCGCCGCATTCCGAGCCGGTGACGAACCACCGGCTGTCGGGCGAGAACGCGCAGGATCGGATCCGGTACGCGTGGCGGTTGCCCGCGAAGGACCGCTCCGTCTCCAGCGTCGCCGCATCCAGCAGCACCAGGCCTCCGGAGTACAGGCGACGAGCCGCCAGGATCCACCGGCCGTCCGGAGAACAGGCGACGAGCACGCCGTCCGGTTCGGTGTGGCGGCACTCCACCGCGGCGCCGGTCGCGGCGTTCCAGACTCGGATCACGCCGTCCGCTGACCCGGCGACGATGGCTTCGCCGTCGGGACGGAAGGCGCAGGACGTCATCCCCTGTGCGGATCCGGCCAGCCTGAGTGGCGCGTGATCGCCACCCGGTTCCCAGATCCGCACGGTCCCATCGTCGGAGGCGGAGGCGAACCGCGTGCCGTCGGGCGACCAGGCGCAGCTCCGCACGGGACCGGCGTGTTCCCGCCAGGCTGCCAACAGGCGGCCGTCCGCCAAGTCCCAGACGCGCACGCTCCGGTCCATGGCGCCCGAAACAACCCGGGTGCCGTCGGGCGACACCGCGCAGGCCAGCACGGCGCCCGCATGGCCCGCCAGGCGCAGCCGTTCGCTGCCGGTGGCCAGGTCCCAGACGATGAGCTCGCTGTTGGCGGGAGTGGGTGCGTCGCGATGCGCCCCCCCGGCGGATACCAGCCGGCGGCCGTCGGGCAGGAAGGCGCAGGCATGGACCGGGTAGCGGTGCCCGGCCAGAGTCTGGATGCAGGGGGAGAGGTGCTGGGGCTTGTTCGTCCATCGGAACCAGGGCGACCGGACGCGACAGGCGTTATCCCATCCGCGGGCGGACCGGGCGGGGGCGGATGCGTCGGGCTGGTTCGCCGCCTGCTGGAAGATCAGTCCGGGGCGCTCGGCGAGCAGGTGGCTTTGGGCGGAGAGGAACTCCCGCCACTGGCGCAGGTCCCGGCGCCGGTCGCGGTTGTCGGCCGTTGCCCCGTTCGCTGGCTGGCGCGTGGTGTGATCCGGCAAGGATGACCTCGGTTGCTGAATGGATTATAAACCTCCAACGGGCGGCGTCAAGCCGGACAGGGCGCGCGGGCTGCGACCGTGCGGCCGGATTGTGACCCGCGATCGGGTCGGTTCCGGCGCCTCCAGTTCGAAAACACGAGGACGCGCCCGTGGGGCAGGAACGAGCCTCGAGTCTCGAGCACGATCACGATTACTCGGTTGCACCTGATTTTCTGCCAATTTTCAGCCGGATTTTTTCACTGAAGCCATGAGCAAGATCGAGCAGCCGGCAGGCGGGAGGTACCGCGAGCGGCAGCGAGCGGCGCCAGCGGCCAGCCGCCTCGATGTCCCGACGCCGCGACACCATTCCATGACAGTAGCGGCCGTGCGTGCCACGCGAACCGGTGTGATGTTGCCGAACCCGCGGCGATGGGCTGCCCTTTGACCCCGAACGGGCGATCATGCGACACAGACAGAGTGGGTGGGCGCCTGGGGTCAGACGTGCCGATTGGGTGTTTGCGCCGCTCGCTGCCGCTCGCGGTACCTCCACGTTACCAACCGGTGGATCGTGCACATTTCTAAGGCGTCGGGCCGGTCAATGAATGACTGGTTGGACGAGTGAGTTCCAGATATTTTCAATCAGTGGGTCCCGGCTCCGCCGGCTTGGGATTACGATCACGAGCACGAGCACGAGATAGGCGCGGGATTGGCGAGGAGAGCTCTGGGGTTTGAGAACCAGGACCCAGAACCCAGGTCCCAGGTCCGATACCCGATGTCCGCTTTCCGATGTCCGCATCAAGGGAACGAGCCTCTAGTCTCGAGCCTCGATTACGATCACGATTACGATGACGATGACGATTGCGATTGACGTGCGCTCTCCAATCTTTACTCCTCCGTCCTCCCGTCTCACCGGTGTACAATGAGGGCAGCTCCATCGCGTCGAGAGACTGGGCGCCGGCCGGCTGGGCCGGCGGCGGACGGCCGTGATTTACGCCGACTCGAGCGCTCGGCGCGATGGCGGCAGGAGACGATCCCACGGAGGTGACGGCCATGAGCGAGACCATCCGCTTCCGCCTCAACGGCCGCCCCGTCGCGCTCGACGTCGACGGCGGCCGCACGCTGCTTTGGGTCCTGCGCGCGGACCTGGGGCTCACCGGGACGAAATACGGCTGCGGCGAGGGCACCTGCGGCGCCTGCACGGTCCTGGTGGACGGCGAGGCGGTGCGCTCGTGCCGGGTCGCCGTCCGGGACGTGGCCGGACAGGATGTGGTCACCATCGAGGGGCTAGCCCGGGGCGAGGCGCTGCACCCGCTGCAGGAGGCCTTCATGGCCCACGACGCGCTCCAGTGCGGGTACTGCACGCCGGGCATGATCCTGACCGCCTATGCCTTCCTGAAGAAGAATCCCCGTCCCTCCGCCGACGCCATCGCGGCCGCCCTCGAGGACAACCTCTGCCGCTGCGGCGCCCACATCCGGATCATCGAGGCCGTCCAGGCGGCCGCCGCCAAGATGGCAGGAGGGAACTGACATGGGCGACTCCCGCGATTTTCAGGACTACGAAGAGCTGCATGGACGGGACGACACGAACGCCGCCCCGATCGCGCCGCTCAACCGGCGCGATTTCCTGAAGGCGAGCGGCGGCATCCTGATCACGGTGGCGCTGTGGGACGAAGCGCTCTTCGGGCAGGAGGCCCCGGGACGGCCCGCCCGCCCCAGCCTGCCCACCGACTTCAACGCCTTCCTCCGGATCGGCGCCGACGGCCGGGTGGCCTGTTTCACCGGGAAGATCGAGATGGGCCAGGGCCCCGTCACCTCGCTGGCGCAGGAGATCGCCGACGAGCTGGACGTGGCGCTCGACGCCGTCGACATGGTCATGGGCGACACCGACCTCTGCCCGTGGGACGCCGGCACCTTCGGCTCCCTGACCACGCGCGTCTTCGGCCCGCCGCTTCGGGCCGCCGGCGCCGAGGCCCGGCGGGTGCTCCTGGATCTGGCCGCCGAGCGCCTGGGCGCTCCGATCGAGAAGCTGGTGACGGCCGATGGCGTCGTCTCCGTCGCCGCCGAGCCGTCGCGCCGCGTCACGTACGCCGAACTGGCCAAGGGCCGGCGGATCGAGCGGCACGTGGCCGGCGTGCCGGTCAAGCAGCCGTCGGAGTTCAAGCTCATGGGCAAACCGTTCACCCGCCGCGACGCGCGGGAGAAGGTGACGGGCCGGGCGGTGTTCGCCGGCGACGTCCGGCTGGAGGGGATGCTCCACGCCAAGATCCTGCGGCCGCCCGTCCACGGCGCCCGGCTCCTGGAGGCGGACCTGTCGGCGGCCCGCGCCGTCCCCGGGGTTCAGGTGATCCAGGACGGCGATCTCGTCGCCGTCCTCCATCCCCTCCCCGATGTGGCCGAGGCGGCCCTGGCCAGGGTGAAGGCCCGTTTCGACACCCCCGCGGCCGCCGTCGACACCGACAGTATCTTCGACCATCTGCTCAAGGTGGCGCCCGAGGGGCGCCCTGTGGCCGATGGCGGAGACCTGGTGGCGGGCAGCGCCGCGTCGGCTGCCATCGTCGCGTCGACCTACTACAATGACTACGTGGCCCACGCGCCCATGGAGCCCCACACCGCGGTGGCCCATGTGACCGGCGACCGCGCCACGGTCTGGGCGTCCACCCAGACGCCGTTCCCGGCCCGGGCGGAGGTGGCCCGGACGCTCGGTCTCCCCGAAGCGAATGTGCGCGTCCGCCCGGTGTTCGTGGGCGGCGGGTTCGGAGGCAAGACGCGCAACGGGCAGGTCGTGGAAGCGGCGCGCCTGTCCAAACTCAGCGGCCGGCCGGTCCAGGTGGCCTGGAGTCGGGCGGAGGAGTTCTTCTACGACTCGTTCCGGCCGGCGGCGGTGGTGAAGGTTCGGGGCGGGGTGACCGGCGAGGGGCGCCTCAGCCTATGGGACTACCGCGTGTACTTTGCCGGCGAGCGCGGAGCGGCCCACTTCTACGACATCCCCCACCACCGCACCCTGGCCCACAACTCAAGTTGGACGGCCCCGTCAGGCGCGCACCCCTTCGCCACCGGCGCCTGGCGCGCGCCGGGGAACAACACCAACTCCTACGCCCGCGAGTGCCACATCCAGCTGCTGGCCGCCCAGGCCGGCGTCGATCCGGTGGAGTTCCGGCTGCGGAACCTGAAGGACCCGCGGATGATCCGGACGCTCCGGGCGGCGGCTGAGAAGTTCGGCTGGCAGCCCGCCAAACCGCCGAGCGGCCGCGGCCTCGGCGTCGCCTGCGGCGTGGACGCCGGCACCTACGTGGCCACCATCGCCGAGGCGGCGGTGGACACGGCCACGGGGCGCATTCGGGTGAAGCGGGTGGTCTGCGCCCAGGATATGGGGTTGCTCATCAACCCCGCCGGGGCGGTCATCCAGATGGAGGGGTGCATCACCATGGGGCTGGGGTACGCGCTCACCGAGGGACTGCGCTTCGCCGGCGGCGACGTCCGCGACCGCAACTTCGACACCTACGAGATCCCGCGCTTCTCCTGGCTGCCGAAGATCGAGACGGTGATCCTCGACCTGCCCGACGAGCCGGCCCAGGGCGGCGGCGAGCCGGCCATCATCGTCATGGGCGCGGTGGTGGCCAACGCCGTCCACGACGCCACCGGGACCATGGTGTACCGGCTGCCCATGACGCCGGCGCGGGTGCTGCAGGCGCTCAAACGCGATGGTTTTGGCATGCGGTGAATCGGTGAGTCGATGAATCGGTGAATGGGTGAATCGGTGATTGGGTGCTAGGCTCTGAGTTCTAAGACCCAGAACCCAGAACCCAGGTCCGATCCTGTTGATGGTTGATCGTTGGGGGCGAGAACCGAGCCCCGAGCCCCGAGCCCCGAAGTCCGATGTCCATCGGTCAGGAACGAGTCCCATGCCTCTAGCCTCGAGCCTCGATTGCGATTGCGATTACGAATTACGATTACGAATTACGATTCACGAGCACGAAGAGACCCAGGTCCCCAATTCCCTATCCCCTGTCTCCTCACTATTCACTTCAATTTATGCGGGGACGGCTTCGCGGCGCGGGGCGGACTCGGCTGAGCGTTGGCTGCGCGCCTTCTTGCGGTCGTTCTCGTCGAGCAGCCGCTTGCGCAGGCGGATGTTCTGCGGGGTGATCTCCACCAGCTCGTCGTCCTCGATGTATTCGAGCGCCTCCTCGAGGGTGAAGGTGGCGGGCGGGGCAAGGAGGATCGCCTTGTCCGCCGTCGAGGCGCGCATGTTGGTCTGCTGCTTGGCCCGGGCGACGTTCACCACCAGGTCGTTGTCCTTGGCGTGCTCGCCCACGATCATCCCCTCGTAGCACATCTCGCCGGGCCCGACGAAGAGCCGGCCGCGGGGCTGCAGGCCGTTCAACGCGTAAGCGGCCGCCTTGTCGGTGCTCATGGCGATCATGGAGCCGTTGGGGCGGGCGCCCACGTCGCCGCGGTGGGTTCCGTACTCCAGGAACCGGTGGTGGAGCGTCGCCTCGCCGCGGGTGGCGTTGAGCAGGCGCGTGCGCAGCCCCATCAGGCCCCGGGTGGAGATCTTGAACTCCAGGTGGACCCCTTCGGGCCCCTGGAACATCTCGGTCATCTCGCCGCCGCGGCCGCCGAAGATCTCGATGACCTTGCCGGCGTAATCGGCGGGCACCTCCACCACGGCGTGCTCCAAGGGCTCGAGCAGGCGGCCCTCCTCTTCGCGGAGGATCACCTGGGGACGGCCCACCTGGAACTCGTACCCCTCGCGCCGCATGGTCTCCATGAGCACCGCCAGGTGCAGGATGCCGCGGCCGGCCACTTCCATGCCGTCGCGGCCGGGCGTCTCGCGGATGACCATGGAAATGTTGGACTGGGCCTCGCGCAGGAGCCGCTCCTTGAGCTGGCGGCCGCCCACGATGGCGCCCTCGCGCCCCACCAGAGGGCTGGTCGATGCGGCGAACACCACCGACAGGGTCGGCGGCTCCACCTGGATCGGGTCGAGGACCACCGGGCGCTCGGGGCAGGTGAACATGTCGCCGATGTCGGCGTCCTCGACGCCCACCACGGCGCAGATGTCGCCGCCCGCTGCGGCGTCGGTCTCGATGCGGCCCATCCCCTCGAAGGTGTAAAGCTGCTTCACGGTGGCCAGGGAGCGGCGGCCGTCGTTCTTGACCACCAGGATGCGCGCGCCGCTCCGCACCGTGCCCGAGGCGACGCGGCCGATGCCGATGCGGCCCACGAAGGTGGAGTAGTCGATGGTGCACACCTGCAGGGCCACGGGGCCGTCAGGGTCGCACGGCGGGGGCGGCACGTGGTCCACGATGGCGTCCAGCAGCGGTTGCATGTCCATGTTGCCGTCGTCGAACTCGCGCCGGGAGTAGCCGTGCACGGCGCTGGTGTAGACCACGGGGAAGTCGAGCTGACGGTCGTCGGCGCCCAGCTCCAGCATCAGGTCGAACACGGCATCGAGCACCTCGTGGGGGCGGGCGCCCGGGCGGTCGATCTTGTTGATGACCACGAGGGGCTTGAGCCCGTGCTCCAGGGCGCGCCGGAGCACGAAGCGCGTCTGGGGCATGGGACCCTCGAACGCGTCGACGATCAGGAGCGCGCCGTCGGCCATCTTGAGCACCCGCTCCACCTCGCCGCCGAAATCAGCATGGCCGGGGGTGTCGATGACGTTGATCTTCACGCCGCGGTGGCGGATGGCGATGTTCTTGGCCAGGATGGTGATGCCGCGCTCACGCTCCTGATCGTTGGAGTCGAGCACGCGCTCGGCGACCTGCTGGTTGTCGCGGAAGACGTGGGTGGCCTGAAGCAGGCGGTCCACCAAAGTGGTCTTGCCGTGGTCCACGTGGGCGATGATGGCGATGTTGCGAATAGAGGTGTGCATACGGTTGCGTCTTTTCCAGTTTGGTCGAGTTGTCCGGGATTGTGTCGTGCGCGTCCGTCCCGAGGCGGCCGGATTGTAGGCTGGGACGGGGCGGATGTCAAGTGCGGAATAGGAGCATGGGTGAATGGGTGAATAGGTGAATAGGTGAATGAGTTGGATTCGAAGTTCGTTCCTGGTCCGTTCAATCCCTCAGATGATTTACCGTTGAGAGTTCCGGGTTGAGGGTTGAGAGTTCGTGCTCGTAATTCGTAATCGTGATCGTAATCGTAATTCGTAATCGTACTCGTCATCGAGGCTCGTTCTCGTAACGAGGACTTCGGACAGCGGACATCGGAGATCGGGCCAGGATTCCAGGTCCTGGATCCTGGATCTTAGAACCCAGATTCGAGTACCCATTCACCGACTAACCGTTTCCCTGCCCGTGGCACGATCCTCCGGTTGTAACGGCTGAGGTACCGCGAGCGGCAGCGAGCGGCGCGAATGCCTGCTCGTCTCGCCTTGCCTCAGGCGCTCAGCCACTCTGTCTTTGCTGATTGAATGCCTGTCCGGTCAAAGGTCAACCCGTCGCTGCGAGGTCTGCCACGACACACCAGGACGCGTGACACGCGCTGCCGCCACCGTGATGGAATGGTCTCGCGGCGTCGGGACATCGCGGCGATTGGCCCCTTGCGCCGCTCGCTGCCGCTCGCGGTACCTCCCGCCTGCCGGCAGTTTGATTTTGCTCATGGATTCTGTCAAAAAACTTGCCAAAGATTAACAGAAAAGCGGGAGAAACTGAGTAACCGTACTCCTGCTCGTGCTCGTACATGTGCCCGCTACCGTCATGGAATATTTCCAGGCGCCGCCCCGCGTGTGCGGGGCGACGCCCGGCGGCTTACCGCCCCGCTGTCTCGGCCAGCCAGTCGCCCACCGTCTGCAGGAAGAGCGGCGACAGCGTCTCCTCGATGGCGGCGTACTCCGACACGGCGCCCGTGCGGCAGGTCTGGAACATGTGGTTGAGCCCCGGCAGGAGCCGGGTGGTCACCCGGGTGTTCCCGCCGTCGCGCACCGCGCGCTCGATGAGGGACAGGTGCTCCGCCGCCGGCACCTGGGCGTCCTTCTCGCCGCCCACCGCCAGCACGGGACACTTCACCCGGGCCAGCGTGGGGCGCGGGTCGAACGTCAGGAAGAACTGCATCCAGGGGTTGAACAGGGCATCCAGTTGCTGACCGATGAACTGCTCCGGATCGGGGAGCTGCTTTTTCTGGTCGTCGCTCAGGGAGTTCCGGATCAGCTCGGCGGCCCGCTGCCGCCGGACGGCCGGATCGCCGTCCCCGAGGACGGCGGCCAGCACGTCCTTCTCGGCCTGGGCGAGGCGGCGTACCTCCGCTTCGGATTTCCCCTCGGCGCGGGCGAGGAGCTCCACCTGGCGCTCCAGCACCCGCGCGCCGGGGGCGCCGGTGCCCGCCATCAGCACCACGAAGGCGACCTCCGGATTGTCCGCCGCCACCATCGGGGCGATGACCCCGCCCTCGCTGTGGCCCGCGAGGCCGATCCGCCGGCCGTCGATGCCGGATTGACCTTTGAGAAAATCGAACGCGGCCTGCGTGTCGCCCGCCAGGTCCCGGGTGGTGAAGTCGCCGGAGGGCATGTCCGATTTCCCCGCGCCGCGGTCATCGCAACGCAGCACGGCGAAGCCCCGCCGGGTGAGGTAATCCGCCAGCACCAGGAACGGCCGGTGGCCGGCGACCGTTTCATCGCGGTCCTGGGTGCCCGAGCCGGTGATGAGAATCACCGCCGGATGGGGGCCTTCGCCGGAGGGCCGGGTCAGGGTGCCGGCGAGAGTCAGACCGGCCGCCTCGTTGCGGAACGTGACGTCCTCGGCCGAGTAGGGAAGCGGCGGCTCCGGCTCCTGGGGCCGCCGGGGCGCCGCCGGGACGGTGTCCCGGGTCAGGTTCAGGGCGGCCTGGAGCGCACCCTGCCGCCACGTCCCCTCGATCCGCCGGCCGTCGGGAGCGAGCACGCCGTCGTACCGGCCCTGGACGACGGGGACATCCAAAACGATCTGCTTTCCCGCGACGGTCACGGCGCCGATGGGGATCTCGGCGTTCCCCTGGTCCACGCTGAACATCCGGCCGGTGAGCCCGCCCTCCGCCATCTCCAGCCGGACGCGGAGCCGCAGGCTGACCAGATCGATGATGCCGCCCCATTCGCCGGCAAAGGGCCTGAGCTCCTCGGGGTCGGCCGGCGGCACCGGCGGTGGCGGCGCGGCGGCTGCAGCCGGAGTGGCGGTGCCGCGCCTCAGTTCCAGCGGGAACGAATAGCCGCTCTGGCTCCAGGTCCCCCGGATGGTCCGGCCGTCGGCATCGAGGGTGCCGGTGAACGTGGACCCGGCCATGGGAATCTCCATGGCGACCTGTCCGTCGCCGCAGGTGATCGAGCCGATGGGGATTCGGGCGTTGCCCTGGTCCACGCTGATGACGACGCCCGTCCACCCGCCGGCGTCCGCCGCCTGCAGTTGAAACACCAGGCGCAGGCGTTGCGGGCCGGCCTGGAGCGTACCGGCCCACTCGCCGGCGAGGGCGTCGGGCGCCCCCGCCGCCGGGGCGGCGGCGGCGATCCCGATGAGGCAGAGGATCCAACCGATGATGACCATCGGGCGAGTCAAGAAATATGACATGATAACCTCCTAACTGTTTTCCTGATGCGACTGATCGGCAGGGGAGTCGTCCGCCGGCGGCCGGGGCCGGGCCTGCTCCTGTCGCCAGAAGACGTACGAGATGACGATGCTGAAGACGCAGACGGCGAGCATGGCCGCCAGGAAGATGAAGAAGGCGGTCTCCGCCGCGAACAGGATGCTGATCCAACCCGCCACGCCGGCCAGGACGAAGGCGCCGCCGCTCCAGCGGTGGGTGCGCCGCCACACTTCGGCGTTGGATAGCGTCCACGGCGTGCGGATGCCGATGAACCAGTTGGGCTTGATCCGGCCCATGTAATTGCCGAGCAGGATGAACATCCCCGAGAGCAACACGATGATGGCGGTCCCCATCGGCAGCCCGATCCCCTTCGCCGCGGCGAGCGTCACCAGGTTGAGAAGCCCGAAAAAGACGACGAGGCCGGCCCGGATCACGCGGAGCGTGGACCGGAAGTGCGGGTAACTGGACCGCCGGGGGTCGATCAGGGGCAGGACCAGGAGCAGGCCGTAAATCCCCAGCATGACCAGGGGCAGGGTCACCGTCAGGGAGGCCTTGCCGCCGAAGCCGTCCGCCTCGCCCCGGATGTTGTAGTGAGTGGGGACGATGTCGGGCAGGGTGGGATGGATGAGGGCGGCGGCGGCGATGATGGCCGCCATGAACACCCAGACCGGCCAATCCTCCCGGACCACCCAGCGGCCCAGATGATACGATTCGTTCGACGTGTCAGCGCGTTCCATGTTTGCCTCCCGCTCCGGTGTCGTGCGTGAATCCCATAAGCCAGCTCATGGCTTCCTGGAAGACGGTGGTGTTGATGGAGTAGACGATGTGCTGGCCCCGCCGCTCGTCCGTCACGAGGCCCGCCTGCTTCAGGATCCCCAGGTGGTGCGAGATGCTGGGCTTCGTCATGTCGAAGCGGTCGGCGATCTCGCCGGCCGTCCGGTCGCCTGCGGCGAGCAGCCGCAGGATCTCCCGGCGCGTCGGATCGGACAGGGCTTTGAAGGTCGGACTCAGCACGATGGTCTCTCCGCATATTCTGTATTTAAATATTTAGACAACAGTCTAAATATTTCAGTAAAAGTAATACGGTCAGGAAACTCTGTCAATACTTTTCTGCAGGAAACGACGCAACCTTTGATTCATGGCTTGGCTGAAAATTTCAGACCGGCCGGCCGAACCTTTCGGGCGGTTCGCGGCGTATAAGAATACTTCGAACCCAATCCTTTTCATGGAGTGCATATGGAACGCACACGTTGGATGTTGATTGTCAGCCTGCTCATCGCGCTGGGCGCCGCCGCGTTCGGCCAGGACGCGCCGCTCTGGATGCGGTACCCCGCCATCTCCCCCGACGGGAGCACCATCGCCTTCTCGTACAAGGGGGACATCTGGTCGGTGCCCGCCGCCGGCGGGACGGCCGTGCCCCTGACCCTGGGCGTCTCCTTCGAGTACGCCCCGGTGTGGAGCCGCGACGGGAAGCGGATCGCGTTTGCCTCAGACCGCTACGGCAACTTCGACGTGTTCGTGATGCCGGCCGCCGGCGGCGAGGCCCGGCGCCTCACCTTCCATTCGGCCGCCGAAGTGCCCAGCGCCTTCACCGCCGACGACCGGGCGGTGCTGTTCTCGGCCAGACGGCAGCAGGCCCCCGCCGACGTCCAGTTCCCCACCCGGGCCATGACCCAGCTCTACAGTGTCCCGGTGGCCGGGGGCCGCGTCGACATGGCGCTGGCGATGCCGGCGCTCGACGCCACCCCGGATTCGGCCGGGCGCCGCCTGATCTACCATGACGTCAAGGGCTACGAGGACAGCTGGCGCAAGCACCATACCTCGGCGGTGACCCGCGACGTCTGGCTCTACGACTTCAAGGCGAAGACTTACACCCAGCTCACCGCGTTCGCCGGCGAGGACCGGAACCCGGTGTTCGCCGCCAACGACAAGGACTTCTTCTACCTCAGCGAGCTGGACGGGACGTTCAACGTGTACCGCGCCCCCGTGGCCGATCCGGGCAAGGCCGTCCAGCTCACCAAATTTTCCCGGAACCCCGTCCGCTTCCTCACCCGCGCCCAGAACGACCTGCTGTGCTTCGGCTACGACGGCGAGATCTACACGCTGAAACCCGGCGGGCAGCCCGCCAAGGTCGCGGTGCGCCTGGCCGTGGACGGCCGGGACACGCTGACGCAGGTGCTGCCGGTGCGCGAAGGGCTGGCGGAGGCGACGCTGTCGCCGAACGGCAAGGAATACGCCTGGGTGTTCCGCGGCGAGATCTTCGTCTCCAGCCTGGAGGCGGGGACCACGAAGCGCGTCACCAACACGCCGTGGCAGGAGCGGAGCGTGAACTTCAGCCCCGACGGGCGGTCGCTGGTCTACGCGGCGGAGAAGGACAACAACTGGAACGTCTACCGCGTCTCCATCGTGCGGAAGGAGGAGCCCTACTTCTACCTGTCCACCGTCCTCCAGGAGGAGCCGGTGGTGGCCACGGCGGCCGAGGAGTTCCAGCCCGCCTTCTCCCCCGACGGCAAGGAGGTGGCGTACCTGGAGGACCGGGTCGCCCTCAAGGTGATCAACCTCGAGTCGAAGGCGACCCGGCTGATCCTCCCCGCGGACAAGAACTACTCCTACCGCGACGGCGACCAGTACTACCAGTGGTCGCCCGACGGCAAGTGGTTCCTGGTTGAGTTCGGCTATCCCGAGCGGGTCCAGAACAGCCAGGTGGGCCTGGTGTCGGCCGACGGCCAGGGCGAGCTGCACAACCTCACCCTGAGCGGCTACGGCAACGGGGCGCCCAAATGGTCGCTGGACGGCACGATGATGATCTGGGGCACCACCCGGCACGGCGCCCGGCAGCAGGGCGGCGGGAGCGTCAGCGGCGACGTCTACGCGATGTTCTTCACGAAGGCCGCCTTTGACCGGTTCAAGCTCACCAAGGAGGAGTTCGCCCTGCTCAAGGAGCAGGAGGAGAAGGCCAAGAAGGAGGCGGCCGCCAAGGAAAAGGACGCGAAAAAGGAGGCCGGCGGGAAGGACGCGGCGGAAAAGGCGCCGACCAAGGATCTGACCTTCGACTGGGCGAACCTCGCGGAGCGGAAGGCCCGGCTGACGGTGCACTCGTCGCCGGCGCGAGACTGGCTCCTGTCCAAGGACGGTGAGAAGCTCTTCTACCTGACGAGCTTCGAGAAGGGGAACGACCTGTGGGTCCAGGAACTCCGCACGAACGAGACCAAGCTGTTTGCGAAGCTCAACGCGCGGCAGGCCGCCATGGAGCTGTCGGCCGACGGCAAGTTCATCTTCCTCCTGGCCGACCGCAAGCCCATGAAGGTGGACGCCGAGAGCGGCAAGGCCGAGCCGCTCAAGATGGGCGACGAGATGATCCTGGACGCCGCCGGGGAGCGCGCGTACATCTTCGACCACGCCTGGCGGCAGCTGCGCGACAAGTTCTACGACCCCGGCCTGCACAACGTGGACTGGGACTACTACTACGTTCAGTACAAGAAGTTCCTCCCCTTCATCAACAACAACTATGACTTCGCCGAGATGCTCAGCGAGATGCTGGGCGAGACCAACGCCTCCCACACCGGCTGCGGCTACCGGCCCCAGGTGACCGGCGGCGACGAGACGGCCGAGCTCGGGCTCCTGGTCGCATTCGACGGCGCCGGCGACGGGGTGAAGATCACCGAGGTCGTGGAAGGTGGTCCCCTTGACACCGCCGCGTCGCAGATCCGGGCGGGCCACGTGCTGGAGAAGATCGACGGCCAGCCGCTCACCGCGGGGATCGACTACAGCCGGCTCCTGAACCGGAAGGCGGGCAAGACCACCCTGCTGTCGGTGTACGACCCGGCCGCCGGCACCCGGTGGGAGGAGACGGTGAAGCCCGTCGCCGCCGGCGCGATGCAGGAGCTGCTCTACCAGCGCTGGGTGAAGAACCGCCGCGCCGAGGTGGAGCGGCTGTCCGGCGGGAAGATCGGCTACGTGCATGTGCGGGCCATGAACGACCCCAGCATGCGCACCGTGTTCGAGGAGGCGCTGGGCCGCCACGTCGGCACGCAGGCGCTGATCGTGGACACCCGCTTCAACGGCGGCGGCAACATCCACGAGGAGCTTTCCGACTTCCTGAGCGGCCGCAAGTACTTCGACATCATCCCCCACGGCCAGTACATCGGCTCGGAGCCGTACGACAAGTGGACCAAGCCCTCCATCGTGGTGATGGGCGAGGGGAACTACTCCGACGCGCACCTCTTTCCGGTCGCCTACAAGCTCAAGGGCGTCGGCAAGACCCTGGGCATGCCCGTGCCGGGGACCGGCACGTTCGTCTGGTGGGAGGCGCAGATCGACCCGACGCTGGTCTTCGGGATCCCCATGGGCGGCTGGCGCACCCCCGACGGCAAGTTCTGCGAGAACAACCAGCTCGAGCCCGACATCCGGGTGCGCAACGAGCCGGGCGTCATGAGCGCCGGGCGCGATCAGCAGCTCGAGGCCGCGGTGGCGGAACTGTTGAAAGTGAACAGTGACAAGTGAACAGTTAGGAGTGAGGAGTTAGGAGTTAGGAGTACGAAGCTTGTCGTGCTCGTAATTCGTGCTCGTAATTCGTAATCGTAATCGAGATTCGTAATCGTGATCGAGGCTCGAGGCTCGGTTCTCGCCCCCAACGCTCTGCCCGGCTGCGGTGACGCGGCGCCGGTCTGGGGTTCGCCGACACATCTGCGCTGCCGTAGGCCGCGTCCGCCGGACGCGGCCCTCTGAAACCGCACGATCCATGGGATCGGAGGATCGGATCGCTCGATCCCGCGACCCGGCCGCACACAGCGGCACGCGGTGTCATTTTCTCTGCCTCTATCGAGGACGGTGGGCTCTGGATAGCGCGGGCCGGCCGCGGCCCGCGCCCTGGAGTGCGGCGGCTCGACGCCGCTTTGGATTCGACCGTAGGCCGCGTTCGGCGAACGCGGCCCACTGAAACCGCACGATCCATGGGATCGGAGGATCGGATCGTTCGATTCCGTAGTCCGGCCGCGCCAGCGGCCGCGGCGTGTAGCCCGGGCCGCGAGGCCCGGGTGGCGGGAAACAAAGGGTCGGGTAGAGCCGCGCAGCGGCGGCGGAAACGGGGCAGAGCCAAGGACACGAGACGAAGCCAAGGACACGAGACGAAGCCAAGGACACGCGACAGAGCCAATGACCCTAGGGAGAATATGGCTGTCCCCCATTGCCGTTCTGCACAACCCTGATTTGGGGCCGAACATGGGGCCCCCAAACGGCAGCTCCTTCCCCGTCGCTCCTGCGGAGCTCGGCCGCACGGACCCGCGGCGGACCCGGACCTGTCGGTCCGGGCTACACCCCACCGCCGCTCGCGCGGCGGGATCCTGCAACGAGCCGCGTTCATCGAACGTGGCGTACGGAAAGGCGCCCGCGGCAGTTGAGAGCCGGTGAGCTGCCTTGAGATAAAAAAAGCCTCAGCACGTGCTGAGGCTGTCTGTATCTGGCGCGCCCGGCAGGGCTCGAACCTGCGACCTTCGGATTCGTAGTCCGGCCAAGGAATAATCAGTACTGGCACCGTCCAGCACCTGGCAGTAATGGATCATGTCATGTAGGCCGTAAAATCGATCAAACAGTAAATTTTTCGGATGCTGCGGTGAGTGGCCGAGAAATGCCCGTTATCGGGCAATTTTATGTTTCAGTGTGACGCCAGTGTGACACGAGATAGGACTGGAGACCGATTCTTAAGTTCAGGCAACTATTGTCAGGTGATCGACACCGGGCGGAGAAGAGCGTGGATGTGGAAGTCACCAGGGGAGACGAACCGTCCGACGGCTTCGTGCTCCTGCAGTCCTCGATTCAAAATGGCATGTTGTTTTGCGGAGCTCGAAATCGGACGCTGTGGGTCACCTTGCTTGAACCACGCGATCGGTCTCACCGAATGTCATGTGGTCTGCCGTGCAATACAGCATGCGATCTGCCTGACACGACAACATGTGATCTCCCACGCAAGACATCATGTATTCGCACCTCAAGGCAGCAGGTGATTCACTGCGCCCGGCCTGAGGCGAACCGCATTACCTGGCAAAACCGGCCGGTTTCTCCCTTCCAAGGTTCGGCGCGTCGTTCTTCTTGGCGGGATTTTTGAGGATGAATCGCATGTGCCGACAGGCACCCGGTTTCGGCCGATCAACTTCAGCTCGGATCACCTGATTTCTGCACGAGAATGGGAGATTCTCGGGGTGGCGGTGCCTGCAATCAGCGGTACCGGGCAGTAATGAATGGTACTTCACAGTCACTAGTGTCCTAAATAATCTGTTAAGGAACACCGTAACACAAGCAATATCATGAAGAAAGATCCTGTCTGCCGATTTATCGATTTGAATTCCAGCCGGCTCTCCGCCCATACTCGTGGGATCTCGA
>Ga0209604_1000767_pt1 | contig 28860 bp, 17 predicted proteins | sample AD_UKC097_MetaG_FD_184405 | JGI IMG/M metagenome (GOLD analysis project Ga0209604, IMG submission 184405) | Active sludge microbial communities of municipal wastewater-treating anaerobic digesters from USA - AD_UKC097_MetaG (SPAdes) (version 2) | ecosystem: Engineered > Bioreactor > Anaerobic >... | reverse complement strand
CATACACCAAGGGACGTGGCCACCTCTCCTGCAGGCAGGCGATGGAGAAGGTCGTCCAGCACATGCAGGGCGTCTGTTCTCAGAAGACGAGGTTCGCCGTGCTGATCACGGACAGCTGGGACCCGGCGGCCTACGACGACTGGAGATGGAACATCGAGAACATCAAGAGTCATGCCGGTGTCGAAGTGTACCTGATTTCAGGACGCACGGTTTCCCGCATCTCCATATGATGGAGAAAAACCCATGACGTTCCGCCTTAAGGAACCCTGGTGTGGTATATGAGTGTAATTCCAAGGCGAGGAGATGCAGCATGAAGGATTTTGCACTGTTCAAGATGAAGAAGGGCTTCTATGAGCACTGGGGGATTCCTGAGATACACTTCCCGGTGCCAGTGGAAGAGATGGAGCAGCTTTCGATGACAGGGAACATCGAGTTCCCCATGCTCCTCTACTGGCTCCAGGTGTACAGCACGCACAACCCGGACAAGTGGCTCGACATCGAGGAGGCCATGGGCCGTCTGGCCGAGCTGCTCGCGCCCGAGGACGACCGGGACACGGTCCCGGTGGAGGGCGACACGTGGTATTTCCATCTGTCCCCGGTGGACCTGGGCGGGGAGATCGTCACGATCCAGCGCCAGGAACAGCTCCTGGCAGCCATGCAGCCCCTCGATGACGGCCATCTCAAGGTGAGCGTCTACCGGCCGCTCGACGCGAGGGCCTGCCAGTACCTCGTGAGCCTGGGGAGTAGGCCGCACCCGGAGCACGGCATCAACATGAGGGAGAACAACTGGGAGTACGCGCTGGACAGCTCGGCCACCATGGGCAACATGTATGCCTCCGAACGCGGGGAGTCGTACCTGTCCTACTGGGAGCATGGCATCGGGCTCAAATCGGACAAGTCGTCTGTTCCGGGCTGGATAGACATGCGCACCCTGAGGCCCATGCCTGTAAACGTGGCGGCCGTGCAGGTGGGTGTGTGGTACATGAACAGCGGCGGAGATTTGTGATGGAACTGGCCGATCGGTATACGGGCTGTCTCCTGGGTCTGGCCTGTGGTGACGCAGTGGGAACTACCCTTGAATTCAAACCGAGGGGGTCGTTCGAACCCATAACCGACATGATCGCTGGTGGTCCCTTCAACCTGGAGCCAGGCCAGTGGACCGACGACACCTCCATGGCGCTGTGTCTGGCAGAGAGCCTCATCGAGAGGAACGGCTTCGACCCGCTCGACCAGATGGAGCGGTATGTGAGGTGGTACCGAACAGGGTATCTCAGCAGCACCGGGGTCTGCTTCGACATTGGAGGAACGACGGCCTCCGCACTGAGGAGATTCGAGAAGACCCGTGACCCCTTCTCTGGCCCTACTGACAGCAACAGTGCTGGGAACGGTTCCCTTATGCGCCTGGCGCCGGTACCGCTGTTCTTCTTCCCGGACAGGAATGCCATGATCTTCTACGCTGGCGAGAGCTCTAGAACTACTCACGGGGCACAGGAGTGCATCGATGCCTGCAGGTTCTTTGCCTCGATCCTGTTCAATGCCTTGTCCGGCAAGGACAAGGAGCGCGTTCTGTTCGATCATGATGAATCCATTGTCGAATCACAGGCTATAAAGGAGATTCTAAAGGGCTCATACAAAGGAAAGGCAGAAGATCAGATCAAGGGTTCCGGCTATGTGGTGGAAAGCCTGGAGGCTGCCTTATGGTGCTTCTATACAACGAATACATTCAAGAATGCGGCCTTGAAGGCGGCAAATCTCGGGGATGACGCGGACACTACCGCAGCGATCTGTGGGCAGGTGGCAGGGGTGTATTATGGAACACATGGCATACCTAATGTTTGGCTCAGTCTTCTCAGTATGAGAGGTGAAATATCCCGGTTAGCGGATTCTCTCCAGCAGGGAAAATGGAGGTGAGATATTGTTTTTGAGACATTTAGTCTAAAAAATATCATATAGATTTAACCTGTTGAATCGCTTGACGAAATGTCGATGGGGGAGTATGGGGTATATGTTGATCTCGTATGTTAACATGTATGCGTGGGGGTTCACTTGCAACCGAAAGAAAGCCTGATCAGCAATATCATTCTTCTGAGATCAGTTGTTGGGTACCTTGGGGAAAAGGATCATTTCAAATGGTGGGACAGCCTTTTCCTCAGTGCTACAGGACTGGAGTTCCTGAAGATCAATTTCCCCAGAACCGTTGTGTCGTCCGGGATAAACTCAGTTTCTGAGGCAGCGAAGCGTGTGCATGATAAGTTTATCGGTGTAGGGGGTGTCTATCACCTCTTTCGGATGTCCTCCTCCATCGAAGAAGATATCCATACACAGCTGCTCCATAAAAATACACCAGACCTTGTAGAAATAACTCAGGCTATCCAGAATAGGGATACAGCCTTAAGCAGGCTGCATAGCATGGCAGATGATGATGGTAAATCTGTCGAAGGCCCAGTTCACATAGGAAAGATTAAAGATCTCCTCAATGGTTCTTTGATCGGTGAAATAGCATGGCACTATATGGATGCATTCGCTAAGGATAAGAAGGTGTACCCTTACTTCTCTGAATAACATGAACAAGAAATACACCACTGAATTATCAAAAGGCCAAGGGATGGTTGATGAAACCATCACTCTCCTGAATGTCTGGTCCCCTGGTATGTCTTCTCAGGAACTTATTTCGAAAGCAGTATCTGAGGGAATTCTATCAAAGGCAACGGCCATCAGGACAAAAGATATTGTGAGTAGGCAATTCACTCATCGATATCTTATCAATGGTGATCGCCCTGCTTACCAGCTTAAGTGTCTTCTGTTAGATGGGATTCCTCTATCGAAGATCAGGCAAATGCTTCTCATCCACACAGCCAGGGCAAATAGAATACTCCATGATTATATCTGTCATGTGTATTGGTCGAAATATCAGGCTGCTCAACAAGGGGTTACCAAAGAAGATGCGCTCCAATTTATCAGAAAGGCTGTGAACAACGGACTGACTATAACCCGATGGTCAGAAAACATGATCGACAGAGTGGCCCGTTACCTGAATGGTTGTTTATACGACTTTGGCCTTGTTGAGGACACCACAGGTGAAATACGAAGGTTTACACATTACAGGATTGAGCGGGCAACCGCATTGTACCTGACCTATGACATACATTTCTCCGGGCACAATGACACCTCAATCCTGCATAATGTAGACTGGCAGCTTTTCGGTCTCGAGCCCATGGATGTCAGGTATGAGCTTGAGCGGGTGTCGCCTGGGTTTTTTATGATGCAATTCGCAGGAGACCTTCTGCGGGTCACATGGAAGCACAAAACCATGGAGGATGCGCTTCATGCCATTGCTGCAGCAGAACTTTGATGAGCTTAGACAACGTCTCAAACATGGCCGGGGACTGAATCACGCCAGCGATGACCCGGTGTATTATCTCATATTCCGGCCTGAAGAGATGCTCACTGTGAAGCGGAGCATGAAGCAGTGGGTGGCCAAACTCAACCTCGAGGGGTGGAAGGTCCACACGTTCTCCATAGCGGACGCGATCCATGAGATCATCAAGGGCCACGATCTCAGAGAGATCTGGCTCGAGAGTGAGTGTGATGACCCCTTGGACTTCGACTCTATCAACAAAACCCTGGCAGATGCCCTCATGAGCGGAAATGCCCTTGAAGAAAAGCTTAATGCAAAGCTGCAGTCCTTAACCGACGAGAAATCAGCCATGCTCTTTGTCACAGACCTGGAGGCACTCCACCCCTACCTGCGCGTTGGTTCCCTCGAGCAACGACTGCAGGGGAAATTCACCGTGCCCACGGTCATCCTCTACCCGGGCATACGGGCCGGGAGAACAACGTTACGTTTCCTTGGAATTTACCCGGAAGACGGGAATTACAGATCGATCCACATAGGGGGCTAAGATTTCCATGAAAACCATACGGGACCTCTTTGACAAATCAAAACCCATTGACCGACGTATAGAGAAGGTCATCACATACGACACCACAAGTGAGGAACTCCTGAAGCGAGAGATCCAGGAGTATGTTGCCACCGAAAGCATTGAGCAGCATTTTGACCGTTTCCTTGACAGGCTCGATGAAGGCATGGGCAGCGGCGCAACAACCGAGTGTGGAGTGTGGGTGTCTGGGTTTTATGGTTCAGGGAAAAGCTCCTTTACAAAGTACCTGGGGTTTGCCTTTGACCCCACACGGCTGATCGAGGGCAAACCCTTCGTAGAGTGGCTGCAGAACCAGTTCAAGTCCAAATCCCTGCGCGCCCGTCTGGCCACCGCTGCAAAGAAATGGCCCTCGGCGGTCATCATGTTGGACCTGGCCAGTGAGCAGCTCGCCGGGGCAACAATGGCTGAGATATCAAGTGTTCTGTACGCCAAAGTCATGCAGTGGGCCGGTTACTCCCGTGATGAGAAGATCGCTTACCTGGAGTTCATGCTCGAAAAAGATGGAAAGCTCGATGCATTCCAGAAGAGGATCGCAGAGGTGTCGCATGGTAAGACATGGGCAGAGATAAGGAATCAGCCTCTGGCCATCAAGGCCCTCGCATCCAAGGTGGCCCCCGAGTTCTACCCGGAACTCTTCCCGGACAGCAAGACCTTCAACGAGATCAAGATCGAGGAGAAGATCAAGGAGGATGACCGGGTCAAACAAATGCTTGATCTTATCAAACGCAGATCCGGCAAGGATAGTCTCATCTTCATCCTGGACGAGGTCGGGAATTATGTGGTTGCCCGGGATGATCTTATTCTGAATCTGGACGGCCTGGCCAAGAACATCAAGAACCAGGGTCTTGGTCATGCATGGATTATTGCCACAGCACAGCAGACACTCACCGAGGATGACCCTCGTGCAGCCCTGAACACGGCAAAGCTCTTCAAATTGAAGGATAGGTTCCCGGTGTCCATCGACCTCGAGGCGAGCGACATCAAGGAGATCTGCTATAACCGCCTCCTGGGGAAATCAACATCAGGTGAGGATAAGATCAAACAGCTCTTTGATTCCTTTGGCCCTCAGCTCCGCCACGCCATTGATCTGAAGGAGGCCCCGTATTACAAGGCCGAGCTTACCAAGGAAACCTTCTGCAGGTATTACCCGTTCCTGCCCCACCACTTTGACATTCTCCTGCAGCTGCTCGCCCGACTGGCCAAGTCGCGCGGGGGCATCGGCCTCCGCTCCGCCATCAAGGTTATCCAGGACGTGCTTGTGGACTCTAGCGGTGTCAGAAAGGGGCAAAAACTCCTGGCCGATGAACCTGTGGGCATCCTGGCCAGTGCTGTCAGTTTTTACGACACCCTAAAGGCGGACATTGAGAAACCCTACCCCCACATTATCGCGGGGGTCGAAAAGGCCAAGAAGGTTTTTGGTGAAGATTCCATGCATGTTCGGGTTGCCAAGACAGTGGCCATCCTGCAGATCCTCGAAGATTTCCCAGTCAGTCGGGAGAACGTTGCAGCCCTGCTGCACCCAGCTGTTGATTCCCCTTCGTTTTCAGATGGTGTGAGTAAAGCCGTGGCCGAGCTCCTTACGGACAAATCCGTACCGCTGAGTGAGGTGGACAACTCCCTGCGTTTCATGAGTGAGAAGGTACTCGACCTTGAAAAGGAACGACAGGGGATCGTCCCTCGCTCGGCAGACTCCCGCAATATACTCAATGCTATTCTTGCTGAGATATTCACACCTGCCCCAAGTGTGAAGCTGAACGGTACCAGGACAGTCAGCACGGGACTCAAAATCATGGCCGGCAGCAGTTGGGTTTCACTGACTGGAGATAAGGACCCCATCCAGACCCATATCGAGTTTGTCAAGGAAACGGTTTATGAAAAGCAGCGACTTGAGCGTATCCACGATTCCCAACAGAAACCTCATGCGCATGACATCTTCCTGATCGGCCATGAAGACCCGGATGCCGAGGGCATGGTGTTCGAGATATTCCGCTGTCGGGAGATCTTCAGGCAACACCGGAATAAGGCGACTGAGAAAGAGGTGGATGAGTACCTTCGTGCGCAATCACAGCGCGCGGATAGCTTGCAGGAGACCCTTTCCCGCCGCCTCAGAAAAGCCATTGCCATGGGGTCCTTCATCTTCCGGGGCAAGCCCCGGCCGGTCACCGAGCTGGGTAGCGATATTCTTGGGGCCGCCAAGGCCTTCCTCGATGAAGCTGCAAGCCAGGTCTTCGATAAATACTCAGAGGCCGCGGTTCAGGCAGAATCGAATACTGCAGAGCATTTTCTGAAAACAGAAAACCTCAAAAAGATTTCTGCCAGCGATGACCCCTTGTCCCTGGTGAAAAAGGGTAGTGGGCCTAATGTGATCGATGCAACCCACAAGGCTGTAATCTCTGTCAGGGAATATCTCGAAAACCTTGGGCAGGTGGAGGGCCGCAAACTCCTTGATGATTTCTACGCACCCCGTTACGGGTGGTCCAAGGACACTACCCGATACATTGTCGCTGCCATGCTCACAGCTGGTATCGTCAAGCTCAGGGTGAGTGGGGAGGACATCACTGTACGAGGGGACACGGCCATTGCCAGCATCAAGAACACCCAGAGCTTCAACAAGATCGGCATATCCTTGCGTGAAGCGCCTATTGACCCTGATATGCTTTATAAGGCCAAGGAAAGGCTCCTTTCACTTACCGGCCAGGAGGTGCTCCCCCTTGAGGAAGAGATCAGCAGATGTGTGATGCGGTACTTCCCGGATTTCCAGCATGACTATGCATCACTTGCTGTCCAGCTTGGTAATCTCAAGCTCCAGGGCGTGGATAAGGCCCAGGAGATGCAGGACAGTCTTGCAGAGATTCTTAAGGGCGATGCATCTGATGCCGCTGTCCGTCTGGGCGGAAAGGATTGCCCCCTACATGACGACCTGGTCTGGGCACGTCTGGTGAAGAAGGCCTTCGATAATGGCATTGAACAGATAGTGGCTAAGGCACAAGGGCTGCTGACTGCCATACCAGACCTCCCCCAGATCAGCGAGTTCGAGGGTCTGATGAGTGACACCCGGGCCCTGCGGGATGATCTGACAGAGTATATCGGTCGGGAAGATTTTTATGACTATATGCCGAACATGCAAAACTGCATCTCAAGCATTGAGTCCAAGGTTGCTTTGACAGCGAAACAATATCGGGAACAGCAGGCAAAAGAACTGGCAGAAAGAAAATCAGCCATATTGAGCCTTCCGGAATGGGCAGTGATCGGGGTTGATGATAAGAATCGTTTGGGTGCCGAACTAGAGGCACTCACCCTGACTGCAACGGATGACTTATCTGGCCTGCGTAAGTTGATCAATGACCAGCTCTTCCTGGGAAAAAAGCTGAAAAAGATCGAGGCGGAGATCAAGAAACTCGTGGAGGAGGCCCCTCCAGAGGGTGATGAGCACACCTTCATTGAGGAGATAGCGGCCCCAAAAAGTTTTTCGAGTCTTGCCGAGCTCAATGACTTTATCACAACCCTCGAACAGCTTCGAGATAAGTTATCTGACGGTGTGACCCTTATCATTAAGTGGAAGTGAAGATGCCTTTTGATACTGAGACGAGAAGCAAGCTTGCCAAGCTGGTGAAAGACGCCAGGGAGACCCTGGCTTTTGAGTTCACCGCTCAGTTGCAGGAGAAATATGGCATACACCCGGACGGGACCATCATGGGTCTTGCCACGCTCTCGCACCTGGATGATGGGGAGAGAGCGGTTGCAGAGCTCCTGCGGGAGCGCATTGAGCACCTGGCCAGCAGCATGGTGGGTGAAAAAAATCCAGAAGCCGCTGCCATAGACCGACTGACTCGGGAACAGGCTTTTACTGTACTCAACCGTTTTGCGGCGCTGCGCATGTGTGAGGAACGGGGGCTGGTTCAGGAGTGTGTCCGCCAAGGCATGAACTCCCGGGGCTTTCAGGTCTATCTGAAGATTGCTGGGTCGTGCCTGGGTGAACACTACGATCGCTACAGAACCTACCTGAACTGCATCTGTGATGAGATCGCTGTGGATCTGGGGATTTTGTTCGACCGCTTCTCTCCCTTTGGTCTGCTCTTTCCTCGGGAACCAGCACTGATCTCCTTGCTGGAGATCATCAACCGGAAGGAATTAAAGCATGTCTGGGTGGAGGATGAGACCATCGGCTGGGTCTATCAGTATTTCAACCCACCGGAGGAGCGCAAGGCTATGCGGGATGCCTCTCAGGCCCCGCGAAACAGCCGAGAGCTGGCTGTGCGTAATCAGTTCTTCACTCCCCGCTACGTTGTGGAGTTCCTCACCGACAACACTTTGGGGCGTATTTGGTATGAGATGCGCAAAGGGGAAACGATACTCAAAGAGCAATGCCGTTATCTGGTCCGACGGCCGAACGAGATTTTTCTCGCATCGGAGGAAAAGTCGCCGAACTCTGAATGTAACAATGCCGATCTCACCCAGGAAGAGCTGCTAAAAAAGCCGGTATATATAGGGCATCGCTCGAAAAAGGACCCGCGCGACATCCGCATTCTCGACCCAGCTTGTGGGTCGGGGCACTTCCTGCTTTACGCATTCGACCTGCTGGAACGGATTTACGAAGAAGCCTGGAGCGATCCTGAAAGCCCGAAGTCCGATGTCACCGACCGGACGCTATCAGAGGATTTTGAGAAACTCGACGACCTGCGACGGGAGACCCCTAAGCTGATCGTCGAACACAACTTGCACGGCATCGACATCGACCCGCGCGCGGTGCAGATCGCCGCTCTGGCCCTTTGGCTGAGGGCGCAGAAGAGATGGAAAAACCTTGGTCTCAAAGCAGAGGGGAGACCTAACATCGTCAAATCGAACATTGTTACAGCCGAGCCAATGCCCGGCGAGGAAGATATGCGTCGAGAGTTCACAGCAGGCCTTCATCCGCGGGTTCTGGGCCAGATCGTGGATGAGGTATTCGAGAAGATGAAACTCGCCGGCGAAGCAGGCTCACTCCTCAGAATCGAGGAGGAGATAAAGGATGCCGTTGGCGCGGCGAGAGAACAGTGGAGCGAAAGACCGAAGCCGGAACAGCAATATCTCCCCGGTATGGTTAATCAACAACCTAAGCAACAGGAACTGCGTTTTGATGTGAAGGGAATCACAGATGAGGGATTCTGGTGGCAGGCGGAGGACCACATTTTGGAGGCCTTGAAGGACTATGCAGAACAGGCGGAAAACGGCCGGGCGGTCCGCCGCAGACTGTTTGTAGAGGATATTGCCCGTGGATTTGCATTCATCGACCTCTGCCGCAAGCGTTATGACGTGGTGCTGATGAATCCGCCGTTCGGCCTTGCACCCACAAGCGCGTTTGAATATGCAAGAGGCGCTTTTCCAAATAGCTATACAGAGCTCTTAGCAACATTTGTTGAGCGGGGAAGCATTTTTTCCTCTTCCAAGATAGGTGCGATTACATCACGGGCTTTCATGGTTGCAACTCGTCTTGACGGATGGAGAAAAGAGACTGTAATTGGTCAGGCATGCCTTTTGGCAGACCTGGGTGAAAATGTCATGGACGGGGCTTTTGTTGAGGCCGCTGCATACGTATTGGATAAAACAGGACTTCAGTCACTTATTGCCTTGGATTTCCGCAAGAGGCACCTAAGCGAAAATGATCTTTTTGAAGCATGTCACTTTTTAAATACCGCCAATACCTATTTAACTGATTCCTCTCTGTTCCTAAGTTTTCCAAGAAACAGAATAGCTTACTCAGTCGGCTCCCGCATATCTTCATTGCTTAAAAGCAAAGATAGATTCGAACCTTCTGCAGGAACGGCACGCCAAGGATTAGCGACGTGGGATGATTTTAGACTTGTGAGGGCTTTCTGGGAGGTTCACGCCTCGAACATTGGGATTACAAAATTATGGGAGTACCTGGCTAAAGGAGGACCGTTTTCAAGATATTTATCTAATGTTCATCTTTTAATGAATTGGAACAAAGACGGAAAAGAAAGCCGAGCTATAAATATCGCAAAGAATGGCACCGATGCTCAAGCAAGACAAGCGTTCGACTATTGGCATCGACCGGGTTTGACATATTCTATTCGCAGTCAACGGGGCTTCAGCGCAAGAGTTCTTCCTAAAGGATGCCTTTTTACTGGGCAAGGCCCCCTTATTGTCTCCGAATCAGAGATTTCCAACGCATATCTTTTGGGCTGGATAAATTCATCACTCATAAGAACAATAATTGAAATGCAGTCAAATGATGGCAAATTTATGAGTGGCCTCATCAAGAGCATCCCTTGGCGAGAGCCAATAAAAAAACACATACGTGAATTGGAGTATGAAACCAGAAGGTCATGTATTAACTTGCTGAAACTTGAATCAACTGCTGATATAACCTCACCATATTTTTGCTCCATTGTCATTCGCGATTCCATCTCTGAGATTTGTAGAACCGCAAGTGCACAAGCTCAGAGTTTAGGGGCAGAAATTACACAGCTTGATGCATTATGGGACGACTATGTGTCAGATTTATATAACATTGGAAAAGACACAGTAAAAACTTTGCGAGACCAAAATGCATTTGAATCTCATGATATTTCGAGTGATCCTGATGATTGCGAAGAGGCACCTATCGATGCAGGTCTGATTTGTAGGAATCTACTCGAATATTTGATTGGAATTACTTTTAGCCGCTGGGATGTTCGAATCGCTTTCGATCCTTCACTCGCGCCGAAGCTACCCGACCCCTTCGATCCGCTGCCGGCCTGCCCGCCGGGAATGCTGGTCGGGATGGACGGCCTACCCGCCGAGCCGAACAGTATTGTCAGCGAAGAATGGCTCCGCGCTAGACCGGACGCGAACACTCTCCCGCCGGACGGTTCGGTGAAGACCCTGACCATCCCTGATTCCAAGTATCCACTCCGCATCTCCTGGGACGGCGTCTTGGTGGATGATCCAGGCTCCAACGTCGATCAGCCGCACCGGGAGAACATCGTACGCCGGTTGCAGGAGGTCTTCGACCTCGTTTGGAAAGACAAGGCCCACAAGATAGAGCAAGAGGCCTGCGACATCCTTGGCGTCTCCGATCTGTGCTACTATTTCAGCAAGCCCGCAGGATTCTTCCAGGACCACCTGAAGCGCTATTCCAAGAGCAGGCGCAAGGCCCCGATCTACTGGCCTTTATCCACCGAGTCAGGCTCATATACCCTCTGGATATATTACCACCGTCTGACTGACCAGACGCTCTACACCTGTATTCAAGATTATGTTGAACCAAAGATCAAAGATGTGACACTGGACCTGGAGGGTATACAGAAAGAACTTCAGAGTGGAATTACCGCAAAGAAGCGTGAACAGTATGAACAACTCACAGTACTACGCCAGGAGTTGATTGATTTCCGTGATGAGCTGCTCCGTATTGCCAAACTGCCCTATAAACCCAACCTGAACGATGGTGTCATGATAACTGCATGTCCTCTCTGGAAGCTCTTCCGGCACAATCAGTGGCGGAAGGATCTGAAGACCTGCTGGGAGGAACTTGAGGCAGGCACATATGACTGGGCTCACCTGGCATACACCATATGGCCCGACAGGGTGCGCGAGAAGTGCAAGAAAGACCGTTCACTGGCTATTGCCCATGGCCTGGAGGAGATCTGCGAGGTCAAGGAAACAACGAAGACCAAGACTCGAAAGAAGAAAAAGGGTGAGGCTGAAGCGTGAAGATCGAAGAGAGCATACGAAACCACTTCAAGAGCCGTCTCGAAACAAAGCCCGTGCTCGTGGTGTATGACCCGGACAGATGTTACCAGGGCATTATCAATAAGGTGTGTGATGAAGACTGTACTGTCATCGATGGAAGCACCTCCACCATCTTGGCCCGTGAGCAGGCCATGGACGCCTGGCGAAGTATGGCTGCAGATGAGACCGGTAAGAAAAGGCTGATCGTGTACCTGCCCATTCCCAGACCCATAACGGATAAAGCTCGGCAGATGGACCCCTACCAGATGTTCGCCCTTGGTGGCGGGGAGTTTCCCCACAGCGATGGGGAAACCTTCCAGGCCCTTTGCCACCAGGCGGCACCCGAGCTCGCTGCCCAGATCGACGCCCTTTTTGCCCATGGTGCCCCTGATTTCGACACGGTAAACACCCTCATTGCGAAAAAGGCCACCTGGCCAAAGATCAAGACGCTGCTGCAGGCCGAGTCTGCCATAGAGATTCTTGCAGCGGTCATGTCCCCATCTGGAAAGCAGGAAACAGCCCTCAAGGGTGATAAGGCGTGGGTGACTGAGTTCAAGGAATTCCTGAAATCAACCCTGGGCATGAAACTCCTGACCAGCAGTTCCCAGTGGTCGACCATAAGTGATGAGGTCTGGAGGTTCATTCTCTTCAGTGAGTTCGTCTTTGACCTTCCCTGCGAGCTACCAGGTGCACTCAAGGATGTGCCAAAGGCTCATGAGATCAACCAGAGCCTTATATACAACCTCTGTGACCACCTGCGGGACACGGAAAGCCTTCAGCAGCGATACATGGATATGGCGGACAAGGTGGCTGCGGAATTGCAGTTGGAGAAACACATGGAAGGCGTTGCAGACCTGGGCAGCAGGGACACCTTTGCCTTCGAGGAACGCACGTTCCTTATGGTGTTCAGCAAGATGGCATTGGGTGAGCAATTCGATGAGGCAGAAGAAATCTTCCATGCGAGGAAAATCTCCGTGTGGGTCAATCACACCTCAGAGAGACGTCTGCTATGGACTATTGCGGACAGGGCCCTGCAGCTCTTCAAACATGCCATGGACATGTCGGATGCCCTTTCTTCTGCTGACACATCTCTGAGTGGGCTGTTCCATTTCTACTGCGATCGTTTCAGGAATCTTGACCGGTTGCACAGGGGTTTTGAACAGGCAGTGACGGATGTGTATGGTGAGCTCGGCGTACTCGAGGACCTCGTGGATGTCGCCCGGGCAAGATACAAACAGGCTGCAGAGAAGCTCCATTCGATCTTTACCCATGCGGTACAGAAAGAGGGCTGGCCTGTAAGCGGGCAGCTGGGGAACACAGATGTGTTCGATGCCTTTGTGGCCCCTTGGCTGGAGAAGAGAAAGAAGGTCGCCTATTTCCTTGTGGATGCCCTCCGCTATGAACTGGCTGTTGAGCTGGAGAACGAGCTCGCAGGTTCTTATACAACCCAGGTAACACCTGTCTGCGCGCAGTTGCCGACAACGACCCCTGTGGGCATGGCATCGTTGATGCCGGGGGCAAAAGGGAACTTATACCTCAAGAAGGATAACGACTCCCTTGTTCCTTTTGTGAAAGACAAGAAGGTGGAAAAGCCACAGGATAGACTTGACTACATCTCATCCCTCTATGGCGACCGGTGCCATATGCGCGGCCTTGATGAGCTTTTGCAGAAACCCAAGATGAAGATACCTGAGACCACGCAGCTGCTTATCATAAAGACAGTCGACATAGACTCGTACGGCGAGATGACGCCTATTGAAGCACAGAAAATGATCCCTCGTGTCCTTCAGAAGATCATCGCAGGGGTGAACAAGGTACAGAAAAAAGGCTTTGACAGGGTTGTGATCGCAACAGACCATGGGTTTGTCCTTCTCGACGACCAGGCCATTGGTGACGTGGCCCCCAAACCGGCAGGGGAGTGGCTCCTCGTGAAAGACCGTTGCCTCCTCGGGAAAGGTTCCGCAGGCCATGGGGTCATTGCTTTTCACAAGGATGAGGTGGGCATTGCCGGCGACTTTGAGGATTATGTTGTGCCTAAGACCTTTGCCACCTTTGCAAAAGGGAACTTGTATTTCCATGAGGGGCTCTCACTGGAAGAGTGTGTGTTGCCGGTAATTACCATCGATTTTGCGCAGGCAGTGAAGAAACAGGAGAAGAGTTCGGTCAGGATCAATCTCTCATACAAGGGAGGCACAACCAGCACCATAACCACACGACGACCAATGATTGAGGTGGTCATGTTCGACCCCGGGCTGTTTGATGAGGTTACGTTCGATTTCCATTTGGCTGCCTATGCCGGGAGCGAGGTTGTGGGCGAGGTCGGGACCTGTGAGCATGTGAACCCTGCAACAAACCTGGTGACAATAAAGCCAGGCCAGGCGATCAAGGTGCCTCTGAAGATGGGCGAGGAGTTTCAAGGTAGTTTCGAGGTGAGGGCTGTGAGCCCTGAAACCAAGGTGAATTTTGCAACCCTGAACCTCAGCACAGACTATATGGAATGACCATGGGTGGTGAGAATGGACGTGCTCGACAAGAAACTCAATGAGGTTTACGCCGGGAGGGTCGTCAGAAAGGACCTACTCCACCGGATCAAGAAGGGCACCAACGTACCCTCGTTTGTGCTGGAGTTCCTGCTGGCCCGATACTGCGCCAGCGACGACCCGGATGAAATAGAGGCAGGCATCCAGGCAGTCTTTGAGACCCTTGAGAAGAACTACGTAAGACCTGACGAGTCAAACCGTGCACAGTCTCTGGTGCAACAGAAGGGCAAGCACAAATTTATCGACAAGGTCCATGTCACATACAAGGAGAAGGAAAAGAAGCACTGGGCCGAGATGGAGAACTTCAACTCCAGGAGGATAGCCATCCCGGAGAAATTCTACCGAGACAATGACCGCCTCTTGGAAGGGGGGATCTGGGCCGAGGTAACAGTCGCGCACAATGACATCGATGAGGACAATTATGCCTTCTATATCGAGGAGATGAGGCCAATCCAGCTCTCCCGGTTTGAGTTTGATGACTTCATCAAAGGGAGACCGAGCTTCACCCGTGATGAGTGGCTGGATATTCTCATTCGCTCCATTGGCATGAACCCGGGGAAAATGAGCAAGAGGCTCAAGTTCCACCACCTGGCCAGACTCTTCTGCTTTGTGGAGGCCAATTACAATTTCATAGAGCTCGGCCCCCGGGGAACAGGGAAATCCTATGCATACAGCGAATTCTCCCCGTACTCGACTCTGGTCAGCCAGGCGAGTACACCCACGCTCTTTTACAACAACAACCGACATCAGGTGGGACTCGTCGGTTACTGGGACACCGTGGCCTTCGATGAGGTGGGCCGTGTGCGACTCAAGGACAAGGACACCGTCGAGGTCATGAAGAATTACATGGCCAACGGCCGGTTCTCCCGGGGGGTGGAGGTCATAGCGAACGCTAGCCTAGCCTTTGTGGGCAACATCGACTACTCTATAGACCAGCTCGTGAACTCGCCGCAGTTTGATCTTTTTATCCCACTCCCCAAGGAATTTGACCTGGCCATCATTGACCGTTTTTACACCTACATGCCGGGCTGGGAGATACCCAAGAACAGCAGTGAGTACCTCACAAATAGCTATGGGTTCATAACCGACTACATAGCAGAGGCGTTCCACCAACTGGCAAAGCAAACCAAGTATGATTATGTGAACACGCACTGCAAGTTTGGCAAGACAGTGCAAGGACGTGACGAGATCGCAGTAAAGAAGACCCTCTCAGCCATGTTGAAGCTCCTTCACCCTGTCGGCGAGCCCACCCAAGGGGAACTGGAAGAGTATATGGCCTATGCCCTCGAGGGTAGGAGAAGGGTCAAAGAACAGCTGAACAAACGTAAGGCAGATGATGAGTATGCAGACATCAACCTATCTTACCTGAATGGGAAGGGTGAGCAGGTCGTTGTGTGGTGCCCTGAGTCAATGAAAGCGGATGCCACGCAGAACCCGGTCAGGCGAAGGCTACCCGGCACCCCCGAGACAGAAAGCGGGGCTTTGAAAGAAAAGCCTGGCGGGGAGAAGCCTGCACCAGTCAAGAAAGAAGACAGCGTGCCCTCGGTCGAGGAGATCGAAGCAAAGCCACCAGCAGAGGATGAGCTGAAAGAGCAGCACTTCACCATCTATTACGGCGAAACAGGGTACAGCTACGAGAAGCTCTTCGGTGCGTACCTGAAAGGCGCCAAGACCATTGCGATAGAGGACTCCTATATCCGACTCCAGCACCAGATACAGAACTTTGTCCGGTTCTGTGAGCTGGTCGTGAATATTGGGGACGCAAAGACCATCAATCTTGTCACAGGGTTTGACGACGAGTACCAGAAAGCCGAAGCCACTGATAAACTCGCCATGCTCCAGGCAAGCCTGAAGGAACATGACATCACGTTCACCTATTCCTTCAGTCACACGATTCACGACCGCGAGATATCTTTGGAGAATGGCTGGGTCATCAAGATCGGCAGGGGATTCGACATGTACCAGAAGCCCGAGAACTGGTTCTCTATAGGCAGCAATGACTTTGATCTCAGGCCGTGCCTTGAGACAAAAATCGATATATTTAAAAAAGTATAGAATTCATAAAGGGAGAGTAATCATTGATTGACTGGAAACATTAATAATCTCATCCGCTCAAAAACCATGAACATTTGATGGGCTCAACATTTTGGAGGTTTATTTGTGTCGGTAAGATTGACTGCTCTTCTTGCGAAAGTGCCAAAGGAAAATGAGAAGAAAGTTAAGCGCACATTAGAATACACAAGAGCGGCAATACAGGAATCACTGAGAGCAGAAAGTCGACTAGTATTGCGGACAAAAGATGAGGCCCAAAAGAACAAACGTGGTGCCCAGGTCCCTGTAGAGGTATCACCTGGATACCCTGCAATTTTCGATGAAATATCATTCCCTGATGACCTTAACATGATAATATTATTGGGTCGATATCGATCCATCTTGGAACATGCCAGGACGGGAGTGGCAGGTCTGATAACCTTACGGAATGAGCTATCGCATGATCCAATCCTTGAGGGGTATATCCATTCTGGAGAAGATGAACTAAGGTCGACAGTTCAATGGGCTTCATGGCTCCTTGATCTCTTAAACAAATTCGACCCTGTAAATAGGATACTAGCGGTTGAGGAAGATATCCTTGGTGTATATCAGTATAAATATAGCAAAGGTTATGGAGATGAGTATACAATTAACTGGGCTAAGATCAGTCTCTATTGGGCTGTTATTGGTCTTATCGCAGAATTGAGGGGTTACTCTATAGAAGATCTGACTATTGTTGTGTTGACCCATGAACTTGCACATGCATACACACAACTTGGGGCAGACATCGAGGGAAGACGTTGGCAAGCAGATATGTTTGCATGTGCAGAGAAGGGATTGAAAGAAGGCCTTGCTCAATACTACACATGCCGCGTGTTAAAACGTATGGGCCATAAATTCAGTGGCGCAATCAAGGTATATGAAAGCATCCTGCCCTCTCAGCCCGCTATTTACCATTCTCATCTTCCATGGGTCGAAACCAGTTCACCAGAAGCTGTTCGTCGTGCGATGATTGAGGTGCGGAGGTGGAAGAGAGGTTCTCTAGAAGAGTTCAATAGGCGACTGAATGAAGCACACCATGAACTAAATCCGGATGGACATTACTCATAATTATAATTGGAATAGACTATGAGGGGGAGCCTATGGATCAGTCTCAGGAAGACAAACACCTTGAATTCGTAGCAACAGAAACGTTGGATCAGTTCGAAAAGGTGTCCTCGGCGGCAAAGAAAGCACTTAGTGAGGCACCTGTGTCTGGTGTAAACGCGTTTGCAACTGTCAACACCATGACAGGTACTGTTGCTTTGCAAAATCTGAATCAGATCAGTCTTGAGGTCAGAAGGAGTTGTCAAATACTTGCATCTGAGCCTGCAATTGCCCGGGTAGTCGTTGTGGATGAAGAGGGTAAGGAAAGTACCTATTATATCTGTCGAACGGTGGCCCCATCAGGGTTTCTGAATTGTGCAGGTTATCATGCACCGGTTGGAAGACTGGCATCCCTGCCGATTGGCTCAGAGTTCACAATGCGAAATGGAACTACCGTTGAAGTTATCGAGCAGGTAAAATTACGGCCAATTGTCATCGATGGTGGTTGGGACTCCCGTGACACCATTTTCGAAACTGAGAATCTAGGGCCCCTCACGATAGAATCTCTCAGGGCATTGCTGAAAGAAAAGGGAATTGCTCTGACGGAGGATTTACTTCAGCAACTTCTGGCTGCAGAGACTCGGAAGGCCAACATCATAGAGGGAATGAGACGGACTGTCATTACCAAGATGGCCCTCAGAGACCAGCCGATTCTTGATCAATATCAGGATGAAATATTTCGCCTCCCTCTCAATAAACGTCTGGTTATTCTTGGTCCTCCAGGTACCGGGAAAACAACTACTCTTATTCGCCGGCTTGGCCAGAAGCTGAATTTAATATATCTCGATGAGAATGAGCAGCGTATTGTAAAAAGTGTTGGCGAGATAAATGGAATATCGCATTCCGATAGCTGGTTAATGTTTACACCGACTGAATTGTTAAAGCAGTATTTGAAGGAAGCTTTCGCGCGCGAAGCAGTTCCTGCACCAGATCTTAGAATTAAGACCTGGGATGACTTCCGGAGAGAACTAGCTAGAAATACGTTCGATATCCTCCGAACAGCGTCTGGTGGAGGTTCTTTTATTCTTAAAGAATCACTTCAAAGTCAGAGACCTGAAGCGATTGTGAAATCCATTGATTGGTTCTCTGATTTTGATGAGTGGCAACAGACAACATATATTAATGAGTTGCTCCAATCCTCACAGATTCTCAGCAAGAACCAACTTCCAGAAGTGGAAAGACTCGGTCAACGATTGCTGTCAATCATTGAAAGTACAACAGGAAAAACTCTGGCGGCATCATTCAAGGCACTGTCAAATGAGGTTGCCGGTGTCAATGTATTAGTGACTGGATGGAAGGAATTTACGGACTCTGCAATCAAGGGAGTTCTGAATCTCCAACTCAATCGAAACAAGAGTTTTCTGGATGAGCTTGCAAAGTTCATTGATGAGCTGCAGAAGATTCAGGATACCGAGAGTGATGATGCAGAAGACTTGGATGCTGAAGAAGAAGATATCTCTATTCCAAAGACTGGGATGGGGGCAGCAGCATCAGCCTATATGCAGGCAGTGCGTGCACAGGCCCGAGCATATGCCTCCAAACGGCCTCTGAGCAAGAAATCGCGCAATGGGAAAATTGTAGAGTGGATCGGTGTACGCACCTTGAATGAACATGATCTGGCTGAGGTCGGTGCAAGCCTGTTGGTTCAAACAAATGCCCGGAGATTCGTGAATCCTGTGAAGCGATATATTGAGGGTATTCCCAAGAGATATCGCTCTTTCAGACGCATACGCCATGAAGAAGGGAAATGGTATGTTAAAGGAGGATTTTCCATTACGGACATTCATCCTCTCGAATTGGATATAATACTATTAGGCATTCTTCGTGGTGCAAAAGACTTACTAAGTATACCCAGCATTATCCAAGAATTAGACGCTACCTTCTGGGTATCTTTGAAACAGGTTTCTGACCTATACAAGAACCAGATCGTTGTGGACGAGGCAACGGACTTCTCACCTATACAGCTTGCCTGCATGGCAGCATTAACACATACTGGTATTCGCTCCTTTTTTGCCTGTGGAGACTTTAATCAGCGCCTTACGATCTGGGGCAGCCGTTCAATAGATGACTTGAAATGGGTATACCCGGACATTGAAGCAAAACAGGTCACTGTTTCATATCGCCACAGCAGACAACTAAATGAACTCGCACGTGCGATAATCAAAACTGTTGGTGGAACAGACCAGGATATTATTCTACCAGAACACGTCGATAATGAAGGTGTCTCCCCTGCCTTGCTCGAATCGGCATCCGATGAGAAACAGGTTGTGAACTGGCTTGCCTCACGGATAAGAGAAATCGAGAGTTTTGTTGGTCAATTGCCTTCTACGGCTATATTTGTCAACTCGGAACCCGAAGTGGAAAGAGTTGCATCCGCTCTTAATGTAGCTTTGTCTGAGCACAACATAAAAGTAGTTGCCTGCCAGAATGGACGGGTTATGGGGCAGGATAATGATGTGAGGGTGTTTGATATTCAGCACATCAAGGGATTGGAGTTCGAAGCGGTATTCTTCATTGCCATTGACCATCTAGCTGAGCAGCAGCCTGAGTTATTCGATAAATATCTGTATGTCGGTACAACCCGTGCAGCAATGTATCTGGGAATTACATGCAATAAGGTTTTACCTAATGCTATGTCAACATTGCGGCCGATGTTTATTGAAGACTGGCGCTCCTCTTTATGAGTGCCTTGGCTGACTTAAAAAGAGAAATTATTCCCTGTCCTCCCCTGTCAGCACATATTCGAAATGGTCACACTCGGCAGCCATGCGGCGGATGTACAGGCAGAACTCGTCCGCATCCAGGCCTGTTTTGGGGACCCAGGATTCCCCGATCAGGCGCCCTCTGCTGTCAATGCGAAAACCGACTAGCTGGGCAGCTCTGTTCCTCTTCCATGCTTGCAGCGAGATGTCGTTGATTTTCTCCAATGCCTTGGGGCGGGCCACCACGGCAGTGAATTCATAGGCGTCGCCCTGATCACGGACATGTATGCGGTGTCTCCTCCCATTGGACAATGCAACCACCACACCTTTTTCGTCGATGGTAATGGACTCAGTTCCCTGGCACATCTTGGACCACTCACTCTTCATCATGGTTGCCCTCCTGCCCGAGGTCTTCACTGAACACCTTCATGCCCCTGTCTTCACCAGGAAGGTGGGTGTCCTCCAATATATCCGCCTGTTCGGTAACCCGCCGGATGAGCATGTTCACTCGCGCGGTGTCATAGCGGGCATCCCGAAGCATGACATCGTCCTCGACCGTGAGGTCATAGGACTTCTCGTCCCGGCCCATGAGCGCACCAAGCCTCACCCGTCGGGTTGCAACGCTTTCGCTGATCTGTTCCATCGTTCTTTCAGGGTCAACCAGCCCGACCGGGCTGATGCAACGTATCACGAGGAATTCCCCCTCTGACCGGAGCAACAGAGCAAATGGCTGGCCCCGTCCTGTGGCAAGCCTGACCGTGCCGAGCAGAATGCCGTTTCCTGTGGAGGGTTCCCATTTGATGTCGATGCCATCATAGTGACCATCAATGAGCGCATGAAATCGGTTCAGCGTTCTGTCGATATCCTCCTTTCCCACAGCGAGCCTGGTCCTGCTCCCCTTCAAGGCCCAGAGGGGTATAGGGAAAGCGCTCTTCAGAGGTTCCCTGATCACTTCGGGTATGCGCCTTCCCTGTATGATCTCCCTTACGACGTCAATGTGCCTCTCGTCCCGCTGGTGGATGGTCAGGTCCTCGTGCATGAGCCGCAGGAAGGTGTTCATCCTTTCCAGCACCCGCTGGACCTGGAGGATCTCAACGGTGTCCTCGAGGTAGGGGAAGTACACCTGCAGCAGGTCTTCTCCACCTGGCATTTCGGAAAGAACCGACAGACGCCTGTCGGTCTGGGAACGGACACGGTCGATGCGGCCTATGCGCTGCTCCATGGAAGATGGTGTCCAGGAGATACCGTAATGGTGGACAGAGGAGCAGAAGGTGTGGAGGTCTTCCCCTTCCTGAAGCATGTCGGTCGTGATCAGCACGAGCGGGTATCCCGGCATGCGGAACTGCTGGACAACGGTCTTCCGGTCCTTGGTGCTGCCGGTGACGCCGGCAACGACCTGCCTGCGAAACAGTAACTGCACTTTTCTGGGCACTTCGACAAGGGGCCCGGAGCTGATCTCATGAAGGTTCACGTCCCTGATGAGGTCATAGTTTACCCCGATGGCTGCCAGTTCATCGAAAGCACCCCACTCACGATCAAGTGGCGATATGCACCGTTGTCTGTCCAGCAGGTCCAGGTATTCCTGGATTCTCTTCAGATCAAGGCTCTCATTCTCTTCCGAAGCCGTCTCCAGGGTTTTGTGGTCAAGGCTCCCTATGCGCTGGATGGTGAGCGCATACATGTCGATGAACGCATGTCCGAGGCGTGCGTCTGACGCGAGCAGCTGGGCGCGGAGTTCCTGTTCCCGGAATCGTTCGCGCCAGGTCCCTGCACTCGGTTCCGGCCAGATCTTTTCACGGAGCAGCGCCCAATCGGGCTGACGGAGCTCGGTGAAAAATGTGGGCCGTTCGAGCCATTCGCTCACATCGGGGGCCTCTGAAGCATGAGGCTTCTTTTGGGATGATTTATACCGCTCGTGCCATATGATGCCCGCATACTCCCCAATCTCTCCGTGAAGGTCCTTGAGGATCTCCATGGCTGCTGCCTGGGCTGCCTCCATCCGGTCTGCACCGGCTAGTCTTCTGGCCTGGCTCAGGTACTTTGCAGCGCAATGGCGGACCTCTTCCCTGGCTGTGGATGGATCTACCCCCATGACATCTGCCAGAGCATTCAGCACCGATCCGGGCCTCGCACCGAGGAGTGCCATGGTGTGGTTGTCCTCGAAAAAGGTCGCGTATGCCGTTCCCCGCTGAATGAAACGCCGCTGTATGTTCGCGCCGCTGATGACCCCCGGGGGCCCGTCTCCCCGGAAGAACCAGGCAAAGAACGTGTCTGTGCCACCACGATCCTTCATCGTACCGTCATCATCCATGTCCTGATCTTCCGGCTGGGCGATGTCGTCGCTGCTCTCATCCAGGACTGTTTTTTTCTCTGCACGGTAGTGCTCGACGAGATGGTCGTACCGTGCATACACGCCCTCGGGTAGTCTTTCCCTGAGACTCCGGATGAGCCAGTCATCGTAGCGTTCGTCAAGCTTGCGCTTGAGTTCCTTGACCGAGGCCACCCGTCGGACAAACAAGAGGCTCTTTGTTCCAGTCACCCATGACCTGGAAAGTCCCTCCACGACCGCGTCCATCTTCGGGTGGGGCATCTCCCTGCCGAACCGGTTCCTGTAGTCGCGGGTGATCCGGTTTACATCGTGTACATCGATGCCCTCCCGCTCACTCAGGTCTTCTGTCTGTTCCAGGTCATCGAACACATTTTCCTGCTCATCGGTTTCGCTCTTCACACGTGCCGTCTCGAGGAAGCTCTCGAATGACGCCAGCATGCCGATCTGGAACGACCTGTTGAACTTCTCGGACCCGAGCAGCTCTGCCACCTTCTTCTGCACGAGGGCAACAACCAGGCGCTGCCTGTCATCCTCGACACGGATAGGGTCGTCGTGGGAGTGGAGCCCCCCCCTTCGCCACTCCCTGCGGTACTGGTTCTTGGTCAGCTCTGTGCCTGCGACTGTGACGGTCGTGACACGACGGATGAGAAACTCGGCTACCAACCTCTTTTTCTCCACTTCAGGGATGTCATCCCTGCGCAGGTCTTCAAAGACTGTGCCGTGGCCGAACACGTCGAGCTGGTTCCAGATGTGGAGGTATGACTCTTCAAGGGGTGTGGCCGAAAGGAACAGCACCCGCTTCGCCCTGGGTCCATAATTTCCCAGGACGCACTGGCAGTCATTCCCGTATGGGTGACCAAAGGCATGGGCTATGACGATGTTTCTCGAAGCGGTCGATTTCAGGCCATGCTTGAGGTTGTGCCCTTCGTCCACAATGACCAGATCAAATTCCGGCATGGCACAGCATATCGCCTGGGCTACCCTTGTCTTGAACTCACTCTTTTTCCTCAAGTCAAAGAACTTGTCAGGGAGCCAGGGCAGTTCTTTCCTGAGGTCGTCACGGAGCCGATACCAGCTCTCCACTGTCGAACCGAGAGAAAGGCTGAAGCTCGACAGCCTCAGGAAGAAGTCACGTCGTGGGTCTACGGACACCTCCCGCACGAATTCCATGAGACTGTCGCATGCCTTCATGGGCCTTGCAGGCCGATGGTCAATGGATACGACGCGGAGGTCCGGGTAACGCACGTTGTGGCGGGCAAAGTTGGTGAGCTCCTTGATCCACTTTTTCTGGATGTTCTCCCTGGGTGCTATCACAAGAACCCGGAAATCCGGCTGGTAGTGGCGGAACAGGGCAAGGGCGCCGAGGGCGACATAGGTCTTGCCCATCCCGACTTCATCGGCGAGATATGCGACACGGTGCTTCCTGAGGATGTTGTGAACCGCAACTGCACCGGCAAGCTGTTCCCGGGCTCGGGGACCATGGCCGATGCGGGCCCCGAAGTCCAGAAGCTGTTCCGCCGTGTGTACATCGATCATGATGGTTCCCCCCTGTCCATGCCTGATGCTCGCCGCAGGAACCATTTGTCAAACCATTCGAGGAAGGCAGGCATCTCCCCGGGGTTGCGGGCAACAATCTGTTCACGTATCCTGCCGGCTTCATCGAGTTGAGCGCGAAGCTGCTTCCAGTCCTCTCCATGATCCTGCCAGAAGTCGCTGAACTCCCTTTTGAGACCGCTCAGAAGCTGTCTGGCGCACAGGAAGATCACGTAATGCTCGACAATATCGCCCTTTCCGTCAGCGCCCTCTCTCAGCACTCTGGATAGGAAACTGCCCAGGGAGTCATACTTCTGGCCGAAGATAAGATAGGTCGCTTCATTCCTCCTGTCGTTCTCGAGGGCATCACGCACCTTTCGATCAAGGCAGCCGAATGCGTGGAAAATGCCAGCAAAGCGGTCGAACAGGGTATCGTGGTCCTCCACGAGAGGAAGTATCGTGACCAGGGCTTCCCCCTCACCCTCCAGGGCGGTCTGGGGTGCCCTGTGTTCCAGGAACGCGGCACGCTGCTCTACCGTCAGGAGCGACCAGTATCTGAGGATTTCCGCAGGGGTGAGATCAAACAGGATGGACGGCCGGTGTGACATGCCTTCCTCCTGCACGAGAAGGAGCCCGGGGCTGTCACCGTCTTCGTACACAATGAGCATTGACGTGGAGATGAGAACCTTCCCGAGTTCTGCAGAAATATCCGGATCAAGGGTTTCCCATTCCATGGGGGGCAGGGTGTCCAGCTCGAAGAGGGGTACCCCCTGGTGTTCGACCCTCAGGCGAGGAGATGGTGCTTCATCATCCCAGTAGGCCTCGGCCGAAGACGTGTTCCATCGGTAGAGGAGGGACAGCCTTGTCCCTCCCAGAGCGCTTCCCTCGTCTTCACGGGAATGCTCGAACTTCACAGGATGAGAGTCATGAACCTTCAGCCACCATTCAGGTCTCCGTGGCGGGTCGGTCTGGACAAGGAACCCTGTCTCCAGGTTGCCGCCTTTCTTGTGAGCAGCTTTGGTGAGGTTCACCGAGCCGACGAACATGATCTCCTTCTTGGGGTGCTGTTTAAAGAACCGGTAGACCTTTGCATGGACAAAGCGTTCTTTGACATCCTTGCGTTTGCCCCGCTGAAGGATGTCCCTGGGGAGGCTGCCCCAACTCACCCGAGGCTGCTCACGGATCCACTCGAAGATCTCCTCCGAGCACCCGGTTTCACCGTCATCTTTCAGTGGCAGCAGAACACGAACCTCTCTCGGGCTGAAAGACCTCATGAGGTCACGTAGCGGTATGGATTCAGGCCCTGCATCAAAGTAGGGAGAGATGATTTCAAGATACATGTCATTCAGATCACTGCCTGCCGTGTTGCGAAGGAATTCAATGAAGCCTGCCTGGCCGTGGAAAAAGTGTGTGTTCAGGAACCCTTCAGATTTCTTACGTGGCTTCTGTTCCGTTTCACGGAGAAAGTGCATGATGGAATCGATGGCCTCATGGCCTCCGGCGGCCCGATCGCCTGAGAGCACTTTCAGTTTGTCAAGGTAGTCCAGGAGGTCGTCACGGATCCTTGTGGAATCTCCTTCCTGTATCTCCTCGGTGTGACAGACCTCGACGTTCTCCCACCACCCGGCCCTGGTGATATTGGCAGACATGCACCCAGCTATGAGTGCACGAGCCCTGTGGCCGTCCTCATCAGGCTCCTTCTCCTCCACAAGGGCGAAGACGTTCTTGGGGTGGAAAATGAACCCATTCTGAAATCTGACAGCACACCGCCTGATATCGAGTTTTGCAGAATCTCCCGATTCGAGCCCGTTCTGATCATAGTAGACTGCCACACCCACCGGGATTTCCCGCATGGCATCCTCGAGCTGAACAAGCCTGATCTTCGACGCGTGGCTCAATGATATGTCTAGGAAAACTGGAAGCACTTCCTGCTCAAAAAAAGCAGGGTCGAACCTGTAGGTGACGAACACGGCAGAGACGAGACGCCTGTCTCCCAGCTGTTCCTGAAAGTGCTCCGAGAGTATTGATCGAGGGATCTCTGCCATGCCTCATCCCCTCAGAGCGGAAGCGATGGATCTCATCGCGTCGATGAAGTAGGGGTTCCACCAGTATTCAGGCAGAGCTTCAGCTTCAGGCAGCGTAATCGTTTGCTCGTCTCTGAAACGGACCTGGATCTTCCCGTCTTTCAGCTCAGCCCAGGGTGCAGCTCCTGAACGCGCCTTCATGACGGCAGTGTTCTGCTCGAGCAGAAGGTTGAGAGCGCGCGCATAATCGCCCTGTGCCATGGCGATGCCAGTTTTCAGCCAGCGACTGTAGCCCTCGGTATCTCCCGATACTGTGGCAAGTTCACCCTGGAGATCACGGATCCTTTCGATATCTATGGTTTTGTTGAGGGATGTGCCCCAGTGCTTTCGGACTTGGCCTGAAACGTCGTCGATGGATTGGCCGTCTTTTCCCAGGAGGAAGTCGAAGAGGGCCGCAGCAGGGGCGAGGAGCATCTCGCAGGTGCGTATACGCTCGAGCCTGTCGGCCACGTGAAGACCGACATCTCCCTTGTCCCTGCAGAGCTTGGCCAGGTGGCGCATTCTCGAGGGTGAGAGTTCCCAGTCATCGTCATCCAGGGTCTGTTCTATGGCCGAAGCGAGCACGGCCTGGTTCCCATGCGTCCTGTCTGATGCCCCCCCGAGAAGGAGATGGAACCTGAGGGCATCCCTTTCTCCCGGTCTCATTCGCTTCTTGAGAATTTTTCCCACAGCTTTGAGGATTTCATCATCCTTGTCGAGCGTCACTTCAGGCCTGGCCAACAGCTTCACGAAACGGTCTGCGTTGCGGAACCCTGCTGAGGTGAAAAGGGGCAGGTAGATCTTCTCCACGATTTCACGGCCAGGGGGTGTCAATCGCGGCGGGTTCCCTTGGACCAGACCGGAGGACCTTGAAGGCACGGTATACAGGCCCCACAGGCCGTACATCTTCTGGTTGCCAAGGATCTGGTCCCTCGGGTCCTTGCTGAGGCGGACCCGCCTGTTGTTGAGGGCATTCTTCCGGGCCCTCTCTGTTCCTCGAAAGGCCCAGTCCTCGTTCTCTATCCCGCGCGCATAGGCAGCCAACTGCTCCCATTTCAGAAAGACAGCCAGGTCGTCCTCGGGTCCGCCGTCTTCAGTTACCCGTTCGGCGAAATGATAGCCAAGGAGCAGTACCGTGAAGTCGCGCACCGAGTTGCTGACCGTGGTGAGGTTTCCCACGACATGCCTCGCAAACCGTGTCCAGATGGGCTGGATACCCAGGGGATCGAGGGAGCCCTTGATTGCGGCTCGTGTGTCAAGATCAGTGAGAAACGGCCCTGTCATGAGATTCATTCCAACAATCAGTCAACGTTGAGAATATCTTTTATACACGGATACATATAATGGATTAGAATAGGACAAATTACAAAAGAAATCAATAAGCTATAATAATATTTAACGTCAGGTGCTGCTGTAGAACTAACTTTTTACATGTAAAAAGGCCGACCTCAAAACGTTCTGGAAAAATATGGGGGCTGATCTCTTTGGGGTGGAGTAGCCTCTAGATAAAATTATTGAATAACATCTAATTATTTAATATTTCCACTAATTTTCTAATAACTTCATCAGATTTTGTACTTTTAATAGTCCCAGCTGATCTCAAGACAATATTCCCATCCGCAGTAAACAGTTTATTGGGTCGAATATAGCTTGTACTTATTGGTAGTGAACCTGATGAGAAATCGCTTGATTGCAGAGACACTGAATAGGTGTCTCTAGGGGGTTGGCTTGTAATCTGACAAAGGATAAAGTCATCGCCGCTTAAGTTGGCAACTACAAGAGCAGGTCTTCTTTTAGCTCCCGAGAAATTTGAAAAAGGAAAAGGTACTATTACGACTTCCCCTTTCACAAAAGCCGCCAAGCTTCATCCTCCTCAGCGCTCATCCAATCATCTTTAAGAGCAGATTCGCTCATAATTGCAGTTTCAATCCCAATCCCGATCCATTCTTGAGACTGTATCAGAACATAGATCAGGTCTGAACTTGATGAGTCACTCAAGAAGTACTGTTGAGCCGCATATGGCTTGCGACTTTTCATCATCTGACATTCCATTGCATCCTCAGGTTTGAAATACTTCGCATGGAGGAAGGGCGTTGTCTTTGCTTCACAGTAATTAGCTATGAAAGTCATGACTACTTCTCTCCCTTTTGTTTGACATTGTCCTGCTCAAGAGCCATTTTCTCAGCTGAGCTAATTTGATCCTGCAGCCATGCGCATATTCTTTTCGCCGAATCAACGTTCAGAACTACTCCAGTGTTGATGTACCTAACAATGCTTGATTTCTGGTCCTCCGGTTCTCTTGCTATTTCATGTAATATATTACCTGAGCCATCCGTTTCATATGTTATAGACACAGGCAATGGGTGCCGTTCTAGATAAAAATTGATGATTATCTCTCCAGTGGGGCACACCCCACCGTATGCACCATTTGCAGGAAATGGATTATAGTCATCCGAAAAGATGTACTTGAATTTCAAGGTGTTAGGTAATTTTTTTTCTTCGCTCATTGGCCTGTTTCTACTTATTCAATTTCAATTAACGTTCGGCAAATAAAGGCTTATACTTAAATAGCGCCCCAGCACACCCTTGATAATTTCATAATAGGTGCAATTGCCTCTGAGTCAACCCTACCACCCTCTGAGTGAATGGCTATTCATTGCTTAATTGTTACCAGATGTCAAGGACTCTGATCAGGACTGATGGTTCGGGTTGGGAATTTACTGCCCATTTACTGCCCTGGAAAATAGGGGTTTTTGGGGTCTAACTATTTGATATTATTGGTGGAGGTGGAGGGATTTGAACCCTCGACCCTCGCATTGCGAACGCGATGCTCTCCCACTGAGCTACACCCCCACAAGGTTCTCT
>Ga0209604_1000762_pt1 | contig 28998 bp, 23 predicted proteins | sample AD_UKC097_MetaG_FD_184405 | JGI IMG/M metagenome (GOLD analysis project Ga0209604, IMG submission 184405) | Active sludge microbial communities of municipal wastewater-treating anaerobic digesters from USA - AD_UKC097_MetaG (SPAdes) (version 2) | ecosystem: Engineered > Bioreactor > Anaerobic >... | reverse complement strand
TTATGTTCTCCCTAATTTCTTTTGCAATCTGGTGTGTAAACTTATGTCCAGGAACATAAATTTCTAGGTCGCCATATATTCTATATCCTACTAGTGCTAAATCGCCCAGTGTATCCAGTAATTTATGTGTAGCTGGTTCATTCTTAGCTTTAAGTGGCGTTAAGAATTTCTCTTTTGTAAATGTAATTATTGGTGAATCCTTAGGATTCTCTGGTAATGCTTTGTATACAGTTCTGATACCATTCCATTTCGATAAGTCGTTTAAGTCTAATGGCGACCTTAAAAATGTTCTTGCCCATGATATGTCTTTTGTGAAATTGTCTCCATCTTGAAACTGTACCTTATATGTACCTATCGGTTTTTCAAATGGGGCTATTACTGTAAGTCTAAAGGAATCATCTAATGGTTTTAGATATGCTTTTCTCCCATCAAATTCCGGCTGTTGAAATTCTATAATATCTTGTGCAGTAATTACATTCCTGTATTTACTTTGTTCAATAACTCCTGCATCATTTAATGCAATTGCATACGGTTGTGAAGATCCATCTTGTGCTGGAACTATACTTTGAGTCATTATTATTTCAATGTTGTCTATACCTAATCCATATATTGCAGCTAGTAAATGCTCAACCATCATTACACTTACTTTACCATTTGATAGTGAAGTAGTGTGTAATTCTACAGTATTTAGGTAATCGGAGGTAGCAGGTATTATCTCCTCATTTATATTAAATCTAATTCCGAAATCTTCATCTGCTGGTAGTAACTCCATTGATATATTTTCAGTAGAGAAGAGAGATTGTCCATGAAATACTATTTTCTTTTTTATAGTCTTCTGTTTTTGTTTACTTTTTAGGACTTTAATAGCAAAATTCATGATTTAAAAGGGATTTTAATTAAGAGAGAATTGTGTTAATATAGCACATTTTAGATTTAAAGTAGAACCATATGGAAAATAAGTATATAGATAGAAACTATATTCTGGATGAAGAGGGAAATTATTTGAAAATAATTGGAAATCAACATGATAGTGAGAGTATAGTGTCGTATGTAAAGTTTTATCCAAGCAGTTATTATAATCGTTATATTAATGGTAAGCCATATGGATATAATACTTTTGCAAACAGAAGTTTTGCAATTCTATTGCCAGATCAAAATAGATTTAAATACTCGATTTATCACGGAGGAGTTGTTACTTGTACTCCAAGAAATAAAATAGATAAAATCTATGATTGTAGAGAGAAGCTATCTCAAATATGGCAAGAAAGAGAGAGGTATGAATCTACTTATGTAGGAAGTGAGTTAATTGCTTTTTTGTCTCAGATAAAAAATGATATAGATTTTAATTATTTAGGTATTACAGCATCATTTTTAATAGATGCTTTCAATGAGAAATCCGATATAGACCTTGTTTGTTATGGAAAGAAGGGTTTCGAAATGATGAGTAAAGTCTTTAAGGATTATGTTACTCCGTACGATGGAACAAATGGTATCTCTTTATATAATAGAAGAATGATATATATGTCATATACCAAATATGAAACATTAATGAAACAAGAAGGGAGGAAGTTGCAAGGTTTAACAAAAAATAAAAACATTCATATAAATTGTCAGTGCTTGTGGGAGAATGCTATTGATCCACTTTTGAATGTTGAGATTTATCCAATTGGAGAAATCTCATGTATTGCTAAAATTTGTGGAGATAAGGATTCTATTTTTAGTCCAGCACTCTATGATATTGAAATAGCATCCATAATAGATGGAGAATTAAATGGTGTCTTTAATGGATTCGAGAAAAAGATTACTCATCTTATTTCTTATCTTGGTGCGTATTCTTGTACATTTAAGGAAGGCGAATTTGTTTATATTGAAGGTATGTTGACTTCCATGAAATTTGAAGATGGTTCTATAGATTATGGAATAGAATTGTCACCTTGGAATACTAACAAGAAATACAAAGCTGTTCTGCTTAATTAATTAAACAAACAAGATTATGGGAAAAAATGATTATGTTAAAATCTGGAATAAAGTGCTTTCGAAGTATGAAATCTCGTCTTTTGTTTATGACATTGGTGATAATTTGAGAAAAATTCATGTATATAATTTGCTCAATAGGGTTTTGAAAAATTTTGAGAAAGGACATGAATCATTAATTATATCTGATTTTGGTGCTGGTAATTGGCTTTATTTAGATAAAATATATCAATCAATTAACAAAAATTCCATTGAAAAGAAGATTTGTTTATATGGATTTGATTTCTCCGAAGCAGCTCTGAAATGGGGAGTTGAGAAATATAAAAATTTAAAACCTAAGAATGTACAAGTAGTTCTTAAACCGGGTGATTTTATGGAAATGTTAAATTCAAAATCATGTAGTATTTCTGATTTAGTTTTAACTCTAGAGGTTACTGAACATATAAAGGATGATGCTAACTATTTGGTTAATATCTTTAATATGCTTAAAGATGGTGGATTCTTAATAATATCTGTTCCAAATGCAAATCCTCTTTTTCCATCATTAGACTGGTTTCAATATGTATTTAGTCGTAATAAACTAATAGAAAAAGATCTACGGGTTGGGCATTATAGAAGATATAACACTAAAGATTTACAAGAATTGCTTAGAGAAATTGGTTATTCGATTATTAAAACACAGCACTATGATTTTATATTAAGTGGTTATCTAGAGCTTCTTTTATCAAGAACTTTTACACGAGATAATTTATTTAAAAGAGTATTGTTCCGTATTTGTTTGAATATAATTATGTTTGAGGACTTTCTCTTTAATTTATTGCGTATTAGAAAGTCTGGAGGTATATTTATTCTTGCACAAAAAACTAATAATACCTAATACTTTGTTGCTAACAAATTGTTATTAAATGTTTTTAAATATGTATATAAAGAATCGGAGGAGATGATTTTTTGATAAAGGGATTCTTTATTAAGGTCCGAAAGTTTTTTATATGTTTTAAAGATAGTTTCATTACACTCATTCTCATGCTTGTTCCAGCTTGTGCTAAGTGCGATAAAAACAATTAGATGTTTATAGTTATTAGTATTTGCTTTTATTTTTTCGTAATATTCTTTGAAGTTGGTTAAGTATGGAATTCCTATAAAATCGACATTGTTACCAAGTAATGAGCTCAGCAAGAAAAGTTTCTCTGGTCGTTTTTGAGAGTAGCATACCTTGAGTCTTTGATCTTTTCTCAGTAATTCTAATGATAGCACTCCCACAAAGTCTGGATCGAGATAATAAAAATTATCGTTGAATTTTATTCTATATTGGGTCTGTCTTAATCTCGAGATTCGAAATTCTTTTTTCATACCAATTGGAAATTTAGAATTGTAGGTTTTCAACATATTTTGAGGATATATATTATGCGATTCTCTTAGAGTATGATTAAAGGTTGTAATTAGCTGTTTTGTTTCTATAATTTTTGCTGTTTGGCAAAATCTACACTTGCCATTTTCTAAGACTTTAGATTTACCATGGATTCCTTCTTTAATATCTCTACCATATAGTTCTAATTTCCCACAGTTACAACTTTTCAGGATAACATTTCTTTCTTCTGTGATGTTGTATAGGGTAGAATTTATTAATGATTCGATGGATGAGTTCGATATCGAAGATATTAAATTTATTTTATCTGGTTTTATACCCCAATAATCAAGTTCTTGCATAGCATTAAATTGGAATCTGTTTTCATAACTGTCATCGATATTGAGTACAAAACTTTCTCCAAAAGTTTTTGCCAGATTAAAAGTATGCAAAATTGGTATAAGTGAGCCCTCCTTAAAAATATTAGAAGGAAGATGATTAACCATTTTTTTCCCTTAGGTAATTTAGTAATTGATTCATACGATTTTCTAATTCACGAGTGCCTAAGATTCTTATGCATTCGTACAAATCTGGAGAGATATTTCTTTTAGTTATGGCAATCCTTATAATAGCTGGTACCATACTCCATAGCCCTAGTGCATTTGTCTTTTCTAACTCTTCTTTATTTAATGCAAGACCATTGGTAGCTCCAATACTCTTCATAATGTTTACAAAATCTTCTAAGGTATTGTCTTCTTTATATCTGTTTAGAAAATCATTAATGATTTTTTCTATAGTTTCAAAAGGTAAGTTTTGTATAGATGATATCTCATACTCAAGAGTTTCATAGATTTCATTATAAAAGAAACCAATTTTCTCAGGAATTTCTGTGTACTTTGATATGTCTTTGCGATTTCTGTTAGGATTATTAACTGTTTCTAAGCATCTTTGCAAATAGCTTTTATCACTATTTGAGATTACATTATAAAAGTCTAAATCATATAATTTGCTCCATTCTAATAGATTAGTGCTTAATTCTTCTGGGCTCATTTGAGCGATAATCTCTCTCGAAATGTTTTTTAATCTGTTAATGTCTAATAATGAACCAGCTCCAGATTTGAGCATTGAAGGATCCAATTTAAAATCTGGTATGATCGGTTTATTTTGTATTTGTGTTTGCCTATCATACTCCGATGTTGATATCCATAATAAGTATGTTTTGATACCATCTTTTGGGAAACCATCTTTGAGAAGGTTAAATATGTTTGCTTCTGGATCTTTTCTTTTGCTTAATTTACGTCTTCCTTTCGTTTCTGGGTCTAAAATCTCAATTGGTGGTACATGATAATAGCTTGGAGGTTTTAGCCCAAGAGCTTTATGAAGCATAATATGTTTTGGAAGTGAGCTAATCCACTCGTTTCCTCTCACAACCAAATTCACTTTCATTAGGTAATCATCGATAAGGTGAGCTAAATGGTAAGTAGGAATACCATTTGATTTTTGTAAAACAAAATCTTCCTTATACTGCTCAGTATCAAAAAAGTATTCTTTTCCTGAAAGATCTTTGTGATTTAAAATTTCATGTTTTTCTGGCCATTTAAATCTAACAACATAGGGGGTTCCTAATTCTAGCTGTTTTCTTATATCTTCTGGGGTTGCATCCCTCCATTTTGAATATTGTCCATATATACCAGGTTTAATGTTGTTTTTTTTCTGCTCTTTTCTGATTTCTTCGATTTCTTCTTCTGTCATAAAACAATAATAAGCCATTCCTTTTTCGATTAAATCTCTAATGTATGCATTATATATTGGAACTCTTTCGGTCTGTCTATATGGTCCATATTGACCTTTTTCTTCTCCATCAAGAGTTATGCCTTCATCGTATTTAATATCCAATACATTTAGTGCTTTCAGGAGAGCAGTATCTGAATCTTTAATCTCTCTTTTCTGATCTGTATCTTCAAGTCTAAATATAAAAACGCCATTAGTATTTCTTGAAATCTCTTGACATATCAGAGATATATAAACAAATCCTAAATGTGCAAATCCTGTTGGGCTAGGGGCAACTCTTGTAACAATAGCTTCTGGAGGTAATTTCCGTTCAGGATATAAATTCTCAATTTTCTGTATACTATCAGATGCTTCTTCTTCTTGCATTTTCTCTCCATTTAACTCTGTCATAATTGAGAATTATATCATATGCTGAATTTCTTTTGGAATAGAAAAGTTTAACATTATAGTGTGTTTATGTTAAGATAAAACATTTTATAAAGAATTAACTATAGGTGGTTATTGCTTCGTTTAGAGATTGATTATTTATGAGAAATTTACATAAATCTATAATTGAATTAAATAGTAAAGGGAAAGCTCTTGTGATTTGTATTACTGGGGAAAGTTCTTCAGGAAAAACTTCAGTTTCAAAGTATCTCTATTCAAAATATCCTTTTTATCAATATATTTCCTTAGGATTAATTAGTAAAGCATTAAGATTTGCTTTGCCACTAAGTAAAAAGAATTTTGAAATGGGTGATAATAAATTTGTGAATGAGAAAATAAACGAGTTTTTGTATGAGTGTATTTCATATTATGGAGAGAAAGGCGTGAATACAATTATTGATGGTGTTCAGTGTGATACAGAGTATCTAAGTAAGAACCCATATCTATCAGGAGGGATAATTATCCAAGCACCTATAGAATCTAGGAAGAAATGGAGTGCTAGACCTGAGACGCATTTTAATAGGCAACAAGATGATAATACTTTGAATAGTAAAATTTCATATATACCTACAGAGAAATTTGTATTTTTAGAGAATAGAGAAGGGGTTGATATTTGTGCAAAAGCGGAAGATGTGATTGAGCAATTATTGTTGAAAGAGGGGATTTCGGATACTGAATAGTATTTCTATTTTTAATCTTATTAAGCTTGAATCATTCTGTTGCATTGCTTCTCTTTATCCAAGTGTATTAGAACCTAAAAGGTATATTAATCCTTTATGGTGTTATTTCTGAAATGTTGAGAATATTGTTGGAAACTAAATGAAATTTGTTAAGGTGTAAAACTCTTACTTTCTAAGTATCCAGTAAATTTTAGAAAAATCTATATCCGATGTAAGAAATGCAATAGAAGTAATAAGAGTATCATTGACTAAAAAAGATAGTGCACGAATCTTTTTGGAACATGTTAAAAATGGTGGAATATATAGATTTGGAATATTAAAGGAGATAAAGAAACAACTAACTAGAAAGAAATACTAGAACTATCTGTACATATTGAAGATAAAGACAATCAATTCGCAGAGCTAGTATTAGGTAATTCACTCATTGCTTTACTAACAGAAACAACACTAAAGGATATGTCTGAGAATCTAGAATTTGTTAATCATAATGAAAATAGTTTTCTCTTTGCCGTTGAAGTAGATAATTTGGAAGAAACATATTATAACCTTTTGAAGAAAAAAGTTGATTTCATACAGGAGCCAAAATCTACACCATGGGGTCAAAAAGTAGCATACTTTAAAGATATTGAAGAATATGTATGGGAAATATCTGAGATTAGTTCTACTTAACAATTCATCTATTTCCATAATATGGGACATACACGTCTGTAGCCTAAAAAATAAACTTCTTCATCTTGATCTTTATATTTATATTTTTGCTTCTGTGTTAAAATAAACAATATTTAATTATCTGTATTTATAAATATATGAATAATAAGAAGAAATATATAACAGTGGTAGGTATATTGATTTTGTTGATACTTCTTCTATTTATTTCAGTAAAGTTTCTTGATAGGGGGTCTACTAAAAATGATGATATAAATAGTTTGAATAATACCTCTGATGAGAAGCTGAAGTTTGATTACCTATTAGATGGTTATCCAGAAGCTGATGTGCCTCTATATAAAATAAGGGAGGTAAGCTCGAGTAAGTATTACATTAATTTTGATCCAAAGAATATTTCATATTTTGACGATACAAATTATACATATTACAATGTTGTTTTCTATACAGATGCTTCTCAATCGGAGTTCTTAAGTTACTACAAAGAACTTTTCGATAAAGAGTATGTAGAAGAGTATGCAAATCCCGAGATGGTAAAGGGCTATGTTGGCAAATATCGTGTGACAGCAGCTCATTATGGTTCTGAAGATACTGGATATGTACAGGTATATTTACCTAATGAGGAGTTTACAAAAGATAACAAATATTTTGATAGCTATCCAGATCTTTTTGAAGAGGACAGTATGCTTGTTGAGTATGAGAATTCATATGGATTACTTAATCAGGCGGGCGGGCAGTCTGAATATACTCGATACTTTACAGTAATTGACAGTGGGGATAGAGATAAAGATTGTAAGGATGATGTAGATGAGTTCGCAATGTTAATTTCTAAGTATGAGAATATTTACAAAGACAAATTAAACTATACCATGGAAGGTGAACAGATGAGCTGGGAGGATGGGGGATATAAAATTACGGTAAGCTTCTCAAAAAATCATGGGAGGGTTTATTTAAATATCAGGGGTGGTATTAAAGAATAGATTAGTTATATTGGATTATCTTCTTATACATTAATATCTACTACCTTAGAACCAAGGACCCTTAAAAACATCTCTTTTTTGACGATTTTTATCCACTAGGTCTTACTTTTCAAACTTCCAGTTTTTAGACTCAAAATAGCTTAATTGACATTAAGAGTTTTAAGGCATAGTGTACTATTCTTATTGGAATAACTTAATAATGGTGGGACATACACGTTTAAAATCTGAACAGCCTATTGGAGTAATATGTTCTTTGTACTATAATAATTATTATCTAAATCTTTTGTAAAAAGACATGTCTAAAAAAAATATTTTTCTCCTTGTCTCTTTTATTCTCATATTCTCAGCTCTGGCTTTCTTTCTTTTGGGAAATAATAAAAAGATAGATCAGATAGTATATGAGGATACATTAACAATATCTAAAGAGTATTTAGTATTAAGATACAAGACAGATAATGTTTTAGTAAATGCAAAAGATTATGAAAGCTATGATGATTGGAATGAAGAGATTGCCTCAATTATTCAAGAGTGGGAAATATTAGAGAGTAAAGCATTAGAACTAGAGAAGAATGCAGATGAGATGTCTAATGAGATAACTGCATTTAACATGATAAAGAGTGCATATGCAAAGGACTACACTTATGCCGAAGTTCAAGCAATAGTAGAGAAAGCTCCTGCAGGAAGACAGATAAGGACATTGGCACAACATTTAGGAGTAGATGCTAAAAGAGCTCAGTTGATACTAAATCAATCTCAAGATATGGCAACTAGAGAGGCATGGGGAGAAGCAGGAGATACTTTTGAGAATTTAGAGAATCAAGCTATTGTTATTAAAGACACTTGTAAAGTGACTGTTTATGTAGGGGGTCTTGTAGCAACTGGTGGTGCTGTAGGAGCTGTAGCTCAAGTGACTACAGTTGTTGTAGGTGTGGATTTAGCATTGGAGGTAACTGAAGATAGTGCTCAGATAGCTCTTGGGGATAGGAATAAGGTGTCATCCTTTGTTAAGGATGTTAGAACAGTTACAGAACCAATTGCTTCTGTTTTAACTATAACTAATGTTCCTAGTAATCTGGGTTCCGCTTATGGGAAGTTTGATTCAGTTATGGTTGGATTAGAGCAGTTTAGGGATACTATTCAGGAAGGAAAGGTTATTGGAATAAATCTTAAAGATTTTGAATATCATCCTCCTTTTCAAGTGATTAAAAACACTAAGTACCCTGGAGATATAACTGTTGCAGAAATGGAAATGGCTGAGGTAGAGGAGTGGATAAAGAGTATTAACAAGGATTATAAACCAATGACTCAAGAAGAAGTACAAGAATTCCTAGGTATTGCAAATAAAGAGGCTGAACCAACCGAAGCAGTTGCTAAGAAAGAAGTCACTGAAAACGAAAAAGAAAATAATGTTGAGCAGACTGAAGGGAAAAAAGATGAAATTAGCGAAAGCCCTAGCAATGAAATTAAACTGATGCCAGTCGAAGAATTTGAAGAACTTTTTAGTGACTTTAAAATTGAAAATATTTCAGAGGTAAAGGAAATTTTTGGTGAGCCAGATGTTGTAAACACTTTTGATGATGGATATGGTAACTATATTTATCACAGACGACTTGTGTATCCAAATGGAAATATTGCTGGAATGACAATTAGATTTCAAAATCTAGATGTAGCTGGATATAGTATTATGATGGAAGAATATCAATAGAAGATTGCATCATCTGGTTAATTATTAATAAAACAAACTTTAATGGTTTTAAAACATAGTATACGGGTCTTGTTGGAACATGTTCAAAATGGAGGGGTGGACGAGACTTGAGCCGACTAATCACTAGCTTAAATGAGTTAGTACTGGAGAAATGTTAATTAATAATTTAATCACATGTACACTGTGCATTTTAGTATTAAAATACACGGTCATGTTGTGAATAATAGTAGTAAAATGTATAATAGAAACATGATAAAAAGAAAAATTGAAGACAAAATCAGTGAATATCTAGATGGAAAGGATTATAAAATCTTCTTTATTTGGGGGCCAAGAAGATCTGGTAAGACTACTGTTTTACAAAACTTAAGTAAGAAATTAGGAGTTAAAATATTCAATTTTGATTTTCAAAGTGACAGCTCCCTGTTTGTACCTACAAGAGAGGCACTTGATAAAATAGCATCTTTGGGAGATGTAATATTAATTGATGAAGTACAGAATTATCCATCAGCCACAGTTGCCTTAAAACTCTTACATGATGAATATGGAATTAAGATAATTGCTACAGGAAGTAGTGAGTTGAGACAAACAACTAACGATTTTGATTCTTTAGCAGGTAGGTATACAGAAAATTACTGTTTACCATTATCCATACAAGAGATATTGGAATACAATAATCCAAGGGAAATTGAAAAAGATAATATATTAAACAAAGAATCTAAATATCAACAGATATATGGTTCATATCCTGAGATATATTTAAGTGAACTTTCAGAAGATGCTAAACAAGATTTACTGAGTAATATAATTGATTCATTTGTACTTAAAGATGTAATCAATATATATAATTTAAAAGATTTAAAACTTGCTAAAGATATTCTTACAAAAATTGCATTACAACTTGGCAGTGAAGTTTCTCTTAGAGAGATTGCAACCTCTCTTCAAGCTAATTGGACAACAGTTTCTAATTATGTTGAGATATTTGTTAAAAACTATATCCTTATCTCTCTGCCATCGTTTAAAACAAATGCAAGAAGGGCAGTATCTGAAAACAAGAAGTACTATTTCTATGATTTAGGTCTTAGAAATGCATTAATTAAAGATTTCAGAGATTTAGATTTAAGACAAGATAAAGGAGCTGTATTTGAGAACTATATAGTTTCGGAGATAGAAAAGATTAAAAAGAGTATCAACTATAATTTCACTACATACTTCTATAGAGAATATAATGGGAAAGAAGTAGATTTAATTATAGAAAACTATAAAAAAGAGTATAAAGCTATTGAAATTAAAACAAATAAAGATATTAAGAGTATTGAGAAGGTATTTCCACTAGAACATACTCTTGAAGTAATAAATATGGATAACTACTATGATAAGTTAGGGAGTTTCTTTCCAAAAAAAGAATTGTCAAGTTAATTGACAAGGTATTTGTCAATATATTCTCATATTTATATATAAAACATAGTGGATGGGTCTTGTTGGAACAGCTCAATTTTGGTGGGACATACGGGTCTGGACCCTATCTTCCCAACTAGATGATACCAAAAATGAGACAAAAGAGACACCTAAAAAAGAAGATTAAAATGTCTTATTCTAGCCATAGGATCCCATAAGAGTCTCCACCATTCCACCACATAAGCCAAATTTCGCAAAAGTATTTCTCATAGAAATGATCTGGTCTAAAAGGTTGATATTCTGCTTGCAAACCTCATTCTCATCAAATGATTTAGAAGCTTAAGAAGGGGAAAAATTATAAAACAAAAAGTGGTGCCACTCTGCATTCCAGCAGTGGGTACACCACTATTGCTATCATCTTAACAAATCCCTTTATCTATGCAAACCCGTGCCAATATCTAATAGCTTACACAACACTTCCCATCCTTTATAGTTCCCTGACTAGACATCTGACAGAACAGCTGATAGCTAGCAGAACCTTTAGCATAACAACTCTCTGAGCTGCTACTACTACCTGTAGAAGATGAACCACTTGAGGAGGAATAGTTATCATCATCATCTTGCATCTCTTCCCATTTCCTATTCTCTTCTGCTTTCATTTCTTCAACCTTTGAAACTGTCTTTGCATACACATCTTCTGTATGTTCATATACAAAGGCTTTCAATGTATCTGTAGTAAAACTACTGAAATTACCAAATCCATATTTTTCAGACCAAGCTTTTTGGTTAGTAAGAAAATCTGCTCTTCCCACCATATCCAAAGTATCAGTTACCAAAGAAATAGCTTCTGTTTGAAAAGTTGTAAGAGAAAGGAAACCATAGTATATGTTTGTATTATCATTGCTATCCATTGATTCTAGTATCTCTGTACTTCCAGTTTTTCTAATATTCCCAGAACCATCATAGAGGAAGAATCCACCAGCATAGTTGCCCTCATCAAGATCATACTGAGGGAATGATCCCTCTGTAAATCCCATTTCCGCATAGAGTTCTGTTCCAGTAGCTGTAAATATACGGGAAAGAAGTGGAAGTTCAACTGTAAATATATGGCTATCTTCTTGAGGAGATATTCTGTAATATGCAAGGCTATTCATCTGAACAATCCTTGTTTCTTTCTCATATATATTCACCTGTATAGTGGGAAAACTATTTGAGCTTAGTGATATGACAGAGTTGTCTGGTAATACAAGATATGCTGTTAGTGTATCTTGTGTTTCTGTTGGATCTACAGTGTGTGACAGGGTTAAAATACAATGATTTTTTACTTCTATTGGGGTAGATCCTAAAACATATTTATTTTCTTCCGTCTCCTTGTCCTCATATTCACATTCCTCTGTTAAATCTATTGAGTATGGTTCTGTTCCCCATGGATTGTCTGCTATCTCTCCATATACAAGTATTTTTGGATCTGTTTCTGTTGAATATGCTTTTTGCCACGAACTAGATTCTGCTTTCTCAGATTCTGCATATCCTTCTCCTGTATTTCCTTGAATATTGGTTTGTTGAGTATTACTTCCGTCTTTTGGATTTTTAAATATGATATATGTAACTACAGATGCTATTAATAATAAGAGTCCTGCAGATACTAGAATGATTTGTTTTTTTGTAAGGTGTAGTTTTGGAAGAACGAGTTTCTTCATGGCCAAATTATTAAAAATTAATCTTCTTTATGGATTTACCCAATCGTTAAAACCGCTAGGTAAACATTTCTTAGGAATTGCTCCTTCTCCTGTTCCTGTACACACCAACCCTCCAGAGCTTGTACAATATTTATCCTTGTTTTTAACAATCTTGTACTGACATTGCACATATCCAGGTTTCCCCTTATTTAAAGTACCAGCACTTTCTACGTAACAAGAAAGAATTTTAATATCGTTCATCATACTACAATCTCCCGATGCTGATGTGGAGCTACTACTAGATGTTCTTGTACTAGGACATATTCCTGAATTGTGATAGGTATCACAATATATTTTTTGTTCTGTGGCTTCATTACTATTTGCATAATCTTGCTCTACAATGGGCTTGAGGTATTGTGTAATATATTTAAGAACACTATCAAAATTGAAAGTATCTTCAGTAAAAGCAGTTGCAGAAACAAGACCAAGATATGTTGGATCTGCTATTAATCTATCGTATAGGTCAAAGAAATATTTTCTTGGGAATTCGTAGTCAGATGGTACATCTCCAGTCCCCATATCAACTTCATCTGCTGTAACAGGACAATCCTCATCTGTAGGGTAGCAACATTCTTGATCTTCAGGAATACATTTGTTTGCACAGAACTTATACCCATCTTCACAGTCATAACTCCCTTTATCAAACAGAGAGAAGCTACTCGCATTAGGATCATTGTAACAACAGTATTGGGAACTGTCTCCTGAGAAAAGATTCGCCTTACATGTACCAGTAGGGTTCTCCTGACATTGGAGGGGTGATAGGCAGTAGCTGTTTGAATCACAACATATACCGTTGGCTGGAATACAACTATTACCACATGCCTTTAGTGCTGGTGGGCAAGCTAAAACATTGAAATATGGTAATTGGGCATATTGTCCTTGTGTAATCGTGGTATTGTAAACTTTTACACTTCCTTTGATAACAGTAGTAACGACACCATCAGTCTCATCACTAGATGTGTAGAACTCTGTCCCAGTGGCTTCTGCAGTGTTATCTCCAATCTCAACAACATATTTTTTATTAAAGTTTGGTGCTAGGCTATGCCATAGTATTGATTCTTGATTGGTTACACTTTGTATTATGGTAATTTGCTCATCTGTTGAGATGATTTGGAATGTGAGGTCGCTAGTATCAAATGAATCGGTTCTTTTTTGGTGAACTGAAGCTGCAATGAGTGTCCCTCCTGGGAGTATTACATTGCAATATGTACTGTCTTTAATTTTTATTAGGCATCTGTTTTCTAGGATGACTGAATCTCCTTCAAAATTATGCCATTTTCCATCACCACATTTGTATTGTGTTTTGTAACATTCTCCACTTGTACTGTCTCCATATGCTGTTACCTTATTTCTGAAAAAGTAATTATCACCATCATATCCATCTCCTGGTACTAGATCAGAGACTATTTTGGTTAATGCAAATTTTGGTTCAGTATCTTCTTCATCAAATTGTACCCAGAGGGGTTGTCGTAGTGTGTTTTGAATATAGGTTCGGTTAATTAGAGATATTGAATATATGATGCCTACAATCGCTGCTACCACAAAGCAAGCAGAGAGTATGTGGTTACCGGTAATCTTTATTCTCGGAACTTTCATAGGAGAGAGTATGCAAAGTTATTAATCAATATAACATTAGTAATTTGCGAAGTCAAAGGGGAAGAAAAGTATTGAAAGAAATTGGAAAAACGGGACATACACGTCTGGACCCTATGTAAAATGAGAATAAGACAAAAGAGACAGTATAAAAAGACTAGTCTTTATTTTCTAAATCCTCTGGGAGCATATTCCAATCTCCTTGCTTACGCTTAATTCGGATTGTTCTAATGATCTCATTAGAATCTGCAAAACTACCTGTAGTTGAAGCTAATTTCTCCTTGGTGAGTCTTTTTATCTTGGTAATTAGTTCTTTTTCGCCTTCCTTTGTAAGCTCTAGGTTCTGTTTTTTTTCTCTCCAATTTGGAAAGTAATTGTCCCAGATTTTGCATACTAGATTATCCAAGTCTCTAGGTAAGCTCGCGATGTTAATAACACCTTTACTCTTTTTCTCCCCTGGTAAGTTTTGGAAGTACTCGTTTAATTCTTGAAGAGCTACCTTTAAGTCCTGACCAGTTACGAAGAGTTGTTTATCTTGGAGTAATAGGGTAGCTATTTTTTTGTGAAGATTGTCTGAGGAAACGAAAATATTTGTAAATGGAAGGTAATGTAGGTATAGAACATCTATTCTATTACTAATCTTTTCCCTTGAGAGTAGCTCTGAGATCAAAGCGATATAAAAAATGATTTCAACGGTTAATACAAAAGATGTATATGGAAATAGATCCTGTATAGATTGACTATTTTTACTCTGCCAATGTTCTCTGGCGATATCTACGATATTTTGTGGAATATGCAGCAGTTCCTGAGCTATATACAAGATATGTTCATCTTCATTTTGAAGAAACTCTTTAGTGAATTGATATATTTCTTCAAATGATTTGAACTTTAAATCATTTGGTATCGTATTTTTAATTAAATCGAGATTCCTGTCACTAATAATGTTAGGGAGGGAGTCTCTCCACTTCTTAGCGAAATCTTTTTCTAGACTACTGAAGTCTTCTTCTTGCCATCTATTTAATGCTTTTTCCTCATTTGTTTCTTCTATTTTTGATATTAGTTCTCCTGAGGCTGTCTCACCAATTGTGAGATTATTTATGACGGGTTCCTGCACCATTTGGATATTGTTTCCCATAAGCTCTGCAAGTACTAAATCTCCTGCGTATACATTAGGGAAGATATATTGGCGAGGTGTTTTACTTGCTAGATCTTTTACAAGCTTCTCAGGTGTTCTACTATTCCTACCTTGTTTCCCAAGATCTGCAAGAGTTTCAATATAGAATAAGGGCGTTAGGTTTGTTATAAAAAATTGGTCTAACCAGATAGCCTCGTTAGGATTTAAAGATTCTAGGAAAGATTTGTCATAAATAAGAACGGGTCCCATCTATTTATTTAAAGAAAAGAAAAATGAAATAATAGATATGACTAAAGAGAGAATACTAAGGATTTTATATCCATCGTCTATAATCCATTGCCAGATATTGTATGCACTTCTTGGTATAAAGGGTTTAAGCTCGTTAAGACCCTTAAGTGTGAGGCGATAATATCTTTCCACTCTAGTGGGACTATTAGGGAATTTAGTCTCTTGTCTTGTAATCAGATCAATATAGCCACGAGTCTCTAAGTCTATTAATTGTGCGATTAATTCGTTATTCCCAAGATCTTGTAAAGTCTTAATTTGGTGTCCACCCAAAACAAAAATCATGGATTCGCTTACGCCATCCGGATCTTTAGGTTGCTCATGTATAAATTGCAATATCTTCTTTCTCATATGGTTTTAATTAATAATTAAAATATTGGTCCTTCTTTGTCTGCCATAATCGGATTTGTCCTGTTCTTCTCCTTCCACTTAACAGTCTTTAAGAATTCTTTATTCTCACTAACCAAATACACTCTAAAGTAAGTCTTATCTTCTTCATCCTTTAACTCTCTTACTTTTAATTTCCCCTCTCTTACTAACCTCTTAGCTGTCTGAGGATGTATTCCTAAATCACTCTTTAACTGCCAACCCTTAAACCATAGATTTTCATCTTTACATATCTCTCCTGGTATTGTTCCATTATCTATATTCCTCTGACAATCCATACACTTTAAACCATATTTGTCATACCAAGTATCCTTGCCTTCAATGTATCTATAACAGATTCTACAATGGTATTGACCATCTCTATCATCTAAATGATATCCATTTGGGAATTCTTCTAACTTTTTCTCTTTAAGCTTCTCTTCTTTGTATATATCGAATAGGATGGAATAGAATCTCACTAACCTTTCCGCAGCATCTCTTACTTCATCATCCGACCATTCCCTTCCAGATTTTTCTTCAAAAATCTTCTTAAACCCTTCCAATGACTTATCGCTTATTGCCATAGCAGTACAACAAATATTATACTTAGGCAGTAATATATTATAGTTCAAAGACGAGAAGGAGACCAGCAATATGAGTGATTGGAGTCAAACAATAGAAAACATAAAGATAATAGGGGAGAGTGTCCAAAAGCAGGTAGACCTAATAAATAAGTCTATGCAACCTGTCTTAGAAGCCGTCGCAAAAGTGCAGGAATTTAGTAAGAGAATGGCAGAGATTTTCTCAAAAGTAATCTATGTTACACCTGAAGTTTATAAGTTTTTACTAAGCCACAATGTTCAGAAATCTCCTGAAGATATAGATAAGGGTTTGGAAGAAGGTACTCTTACGGAAGAAGATCTTTACACAATCTTTACAAGAGATGATAGTAAAGAAAAGGCTCTGTCATTTCGTGTTACTAAAGATATGGCCAATGCAATCAAAAAAACACTTGCAAATAGCCCACAATATATGTCTTTAGAGACAGATAAAATAGTCTTTGACAAGGATGAACCATCGTTAACCATTAATGGATCCAAACTACATATTAATCCAGCTACTCCGAGATACGATTTGTGTAAGTATATGTTTAAAGGCAGAAACATGAAAAAGAAATATTGGGAATTGGAAGATTTAGTCGGAGTATTAGGAGGTGATTACTACTCAGGAGATACTGATTGGTATGAAATTATATATCGTAAATATAGAGCTTTTAACACATTTATATATGAGAAGATTGGTTATGAAAATTTCTTTGTAGTTGAGAATACAAGATTTACAATAAATCCCATCTACATCTATCTTTTTAATAGTTAGGCCACTTTAGGCCATTTCCAGTTCTATATGATTTAACAAGAGTAGGAATACTCTAGTTAAATTTTTATATATATTTAATATGAAGCATCCACAAATATCTACTATACAAGTAGAAATAAAGGATCTTATCAAAGCCGACTACAACCCAAGGAAATGGGATGAAAAGGCTCTAAATGATCTAAAGACCAGTATTAAGAAGTTTGGATTAGTTGATCCAATCATTATCAATAAGGCTGAGAATAGAAAGAATGTGGTAATAGGTGGCCACATGAGAATAGAAGCAGCAAAGGCACTAGGTATGGCAACGATACCAGCCATCGCAATAAATATCCCTGAGATAGAAAGAGAAAAAGAACTTAATTTGAGATTGAATAAAAATCATGGAGAGTTTGACTTTAAAATGATGGCAGATTTTGCAGAGGATTTTCTCGCAGATATTGGATTTACCTCTGAGGAACTAGACCAAATATTTGAATGGGAAGATGATCCAGAGACATTCGATATTGATTATGAGTTAGAAAAACTCAATATAGAAAGGATAGTAGTTAAACCTGGAGACGTATGGCAATTAGGTGAACACAAACTAATGTGTGGAGATTCTACAAATCCCAAAGATGTTAAAAAGTTAATGAATGGAGAGCAAGCAGATATGTGTTTTACCGATCCTCCATACATTCTAGACTATTTACACGGCAAGAAGAAAAATGGTAAGGCAACCGAAGGGTTTGGATATAAAAGAGATAGAAGATATATAGGTACCGATGTACTTCCAGACAATTTTACAGAACTATGGATGAAAAACATTGCCGATATAGCGAAGAAAGACTTCCATATAATTGTATATGAAAATTGGAAAAATATCCGAATAATATGGGATGAATTAGAGAAATATTGGAAAGTAAAGAATATGTTGGTATGGCATATACCAAATAGAAATCAGGGATATGCTGCAACTTATAAATTTTTCTCAAAGTATGACATTGCTATAGTAAGTTCCTCCAATGAAAAGCTTGAAGATCTTTATGTAGAAACGGAGGATGAACTGTTACAAAATGAGTACGAGACAGCAATGTATGCTGTCTCTGGTAAGCCTGCTTGGGAAGGATACAAGAAAGGAAAGAAATTCCAGCCAACAGATTTTATTGAATACAAAGCATCTGATGAGAAAAGCTCTGGGCAAGGTATTGTATTCGGAACTAAGCCAGTAGAAATAATAATCCCATACATCAAAGTACTTACCAAAAGAGGAGACTTAGTAGTTGAACCATTTGGAGGGAGTGGATCAACACTAATGGCATGCGAGAAGATGAAAAGGAAATGCTACACAATGGAAAAATGTGACATATACGCAGAGGTCATTAAAAACAGATGGGAGAAACTAACTAAAATGGAAGCTGTAAAAATATCATGAAGACTTTAAATAAGAAAGCTATTGTTGAACAACTACGAAAAACTCCTGTCATACAGGTTACCTGTGAGAAGATGGGAGTATCTAGGGCGACGTTCTACAGATGGAAAAAGGAGGATCCAGAATTTGCAGATGAAGCTGAAACTGCTTTGCAAGAAGGATTACACTTAATAAATGATATGGCAGAGAGTCAATTGATCTCTGCCATTAGAGAAGGGAATTTAACAGGTATTATCTTTTGGTTAAAAAATCATCATAGAAACTACTCTCCAAAGCTTGAAGTAACTACTACTAACAAAGATCTACCTCTAACAGATGAACAAAAAGAGTTAATACGTAAATCTCTTGCTATGGCATTTGAGCAAGAGGGAAAGGAGGTGCAAGATGGAGAATGAACCCGAGACCGTGACACAGGTGAGTATAGAGGATATTAACAATCTCCTTGAGGATCAAGTAGCAAGGAGAATACTTGTCAAAGAGAGTCACTATATATTTTTTCACTTCTATTTTAGTCAATATACTAAGTACAAAACAGCTCCGTTCCAAAAGGAGATGTTTAAAATCACAGAAGATCCTAACATTAAGATGGCAGTCATTGTTGCCTTCAGAGGTTCTGCTAAATCTACTATTATGACTATGTCATACCCTATATGGGCTATACTTGGTAAACAGCAAAAGAAATGTGTAGTTATCCTCTCCCAGACCCAGCAACAAGCTAAGATACACTTAGCTAACATAAAGAGAGAGCTAGAGTCTAATGAGTTACTTAGAAAAGACCTAGGACCATTCCAAGAGTCATCTGATGAGTGGGGGTCATTCTCTTTGGTTATTCCTAATTTTAGTGCAAAGATAGTAGCAGCATCTAGTGAACAGAGTATCAGAGGTTTAAGACATGGAGCATATAGGCCTGATTTAATTATTTGTGATGATGTAGAAGATCTAACATCGACAAAAACAAAAGAAAGCAGAGATAGAACATATAGCTGGTTTACAGGTGAGATAGTACCACTTGGAGAAAAGGATACAAGGATTATAATGGTTGGAAACCTCCTACATGAGGATTCATTACTCATGAGGCTTAGAAAGAATATCCTAGAGGATTCTAGTAATGCATTGTACAGAGAGTATCCTGTTGTAAGCGATAAGGATGAAATCCTATGGAAGGGTAGATATCCTACTATGTTGGATTTGGAAACAGAGAAGAAGCTAAATGGAGATGATAAGGCATGGCAAAGAGAGTATATGCTTAAGATAATAGCAGATGAGGATCAGATAGTTAGAAGAGAATGGATACAGTACTATGATGAGATTCCAATAGATAGGAATGACCATAGGCATACCCTAATCGGGGTAGATTTAGCTATTTCCTCAAGTAATTATGCAGATTATACAGCCATAGTTGTTGGGCATGTCTTTGGTAATGAGGAAACATTAAGAATATATATAGAAGCATTCCCAGTGAATCAGAGATTAGATTTCCCTAGTGCTACAGATAAGATAAAAGAAGTGGCAAGGGTTGCAGAGAAGTATCATAGACATCCAAAGGTGTATATTGAAGATGTCGGATATCAAAGGGCAGTGATTCAACAACTTGTAAGGCAGAATGTTTCTGCAGAGGGTTTTCCTGTTAATGGACAAGACAAAAGGGCTAGGTTAGATTCTGTAACGCATATGATTAGATCAGGAAAGGTTTTATTTCCGAAGAAGGGTACAGAGGATCTAATACAGCAGTTAGTATACTTCGGTGTAGAGAAGCATGATGATCTGGTAGATGCCTTTACTATGGTTTTACATATGGCTATAAAAAAGGATAGGGGAAGGCCTGTTGTTCTATCAAAAGAAGATTCAGATTTAATAAGATGGGGTAGTAGTAGTTATTATGGAGGATATTGGAATGGCAACAATAGAGTGTTTTAGTGTATATGAGTGGCAAAAAAGAGAAGAAGGGGGTAAAATACTGTCATGATAGATAGTAATCAGAATAGCAACCGAACTAAGGAACAAGAAAGAACAGAGCTACATCGAGCTATTTGGCAAATAGCAAATGACTTGCGAGGTAGTGTAGATGGTTGGGATTTTAAACAGTACGTTCTTGGTATGCTTTTCTATCGCTTTATCAGTGAGAATCTAACCAACTATATTAATGCCGACGAGCGTCGTGCTGGTAAGAATGACTTTGATTATGCTGATCTTTCTGACAAGGAAGCTGAATTTGGAAGAGCCGATACCGTAAAGGAAAAGGGCTTTTATATCTTACCAAGTGAACTTTTTTCAAATGTTTTGAAAGTAGCTAGAGAAGACAAAAACCTCAATGAAACGCTATCGAAGGTTTTTAGTAATATTGAAAATTCTGCGAAAGGTTCTGACAGTGAAGATGACCTTAAAGGACTCTTTGCTGATCTGGATGTAAATTCTGCAAAGCTAGGTAATACAGTTGAAAATAGGAATAAGAAGTTGGTAAAACTGTTGGAGGCTATTGGTGGGCTTCGTTTAGGTAATTACTCTGATCACACAATAGATGCCTTTGGTGATGCCTATGAGTTTCTAATGACTATGTATGCATCTAATGCAGGGAAATCAGGAGGTGAGTTTTATACTCCACAAGAAGTTAGTGAACTTCTTGCTGAGATTACAACTGTTGGTAAAAAAGAAGTTAACAAGGTCTATGACCCAGCTTGTGGTTCTGGATCACTTCTTCTTAAATTCTCCAAAGTTCTGGGAAAGGAGAATGTACGTCAAGGTTTCTTTGGACAAGAGATTAATCTTACTACCTACAACCTTTGTCGTATTAATATGTTTTTACATGATATAAACTACAATAATTTTAACGTAGCTCTAGGGGATACCCTTACTGATCCAAAGCATTGGGATGATGAGCCCTTTGATGCAATCGTATCAAATCCACCATATTCAATTAAATGGGATGGTGATGCCAACCCACTTCTTATTAATGACCCTCGTTTCTCACCAGCCGGGGTATTAGCTCCAAAGAGTAAAGCAGATTTAGCATTTACCATGCATATGCTTTCATGGCTTTCTACCACTGGTACAGCAGCTATTGTTGAATTTCCGGGTGTACTTTATCGTGGTGGTGCGGAGCAAAAGATTCGTAAATATCTAATAGAGAATAATTATATTGATGCGGTAATTCAGTTGCCTGCAAATTTATTCTTTGGGGTTACTATTGCAACTTGCATTATTGTTCTTAAAAAGAGTAAGAATGATAACAAGACATTATTCGTTGATGCTTCTGAAGAATTTGTAAAGAGTGGGAATAAAAATAAACTGAGTGATGAGAATATACAGAAGATTCTAGATGCTTTTGTTAATAGAAAAGATATTGAGTATTTTGCTAAGTTAGTAGATAACAAAGATATTGCTGAGAATGATTATAATATTGCAGTTAGTAGCTATGTGGTTGCAGAGGATACAAGGGAGGTTATAGATATTAAGGAATTGAATAAAAAAATTAAGACGATTGTTGAAAGACAGAATGAACTTCGTACAGCGATTGATGAAATTGTAGCTGATATAGAAGGTACAAAATAGATGACTAAATCTCATAATAAAATTGAAAAATTAATTGAGGAGTTATGTCCTAAGGGGGTGGAGTTTAAGGAGTTGAAAGAAGTTGCAATAGTGAGTGGTGCAGGGGTTGATAAGAAAATAAACCAAAATGAGAGACCAATCAGGTTATTGAATTTCATGGATGTTTATCGTAATAAATACTTAGACAGTACTATACCAACTATGGAAGTGACTGCTAATGATAATAAAATTGATCAGTGTAATGTTTTAAAGGGAGACCTCTTCTTTACTCCAACATCCGAGGTGTTGAATGATATTGGAAATTCGGCAGTTGCAGTTGAAGATATGCCAGGAGTTGTCTACAGTTACCACATTATGCGACTTCGGCTGAAGAAACAAAACATTTCAACATCTATGTTTATAAATTATGTTTTTGAAACTGATTATGTACAAAAACAAATTAATAAAAGTGCCAAAGGTATAACACGTTTTGGTTTAACAAAAACTCAATGGGAGAAAATTAAAATACCCCTCCCCCCTCTTCCAATCCAACAAGAAATTGTAAAAATCCTTGATAGTTTTTCAGAGCTAGAAGCAGAGCTAGAAGCAGAGCTAGAAGCTAGAAAGAAGCAGTATGAGTATTATAGGAAGCAGCTTCTTACATCAGAGAAAGATGCTGAATATATAACACTAGATAAAGTTGGTAGAGTATCTATGTGTAAAAGAATTTTCAAAAATCAAACTTTACCAAATGGTGATATCCCGTTTTACAAGATTGGAACCTTTGGCAAAAAACCTAATGCATTTATTTCTAAGAAAATATTTGAAGAATACAAAAAAAACTATCCTTTTCCTAAAAAAGGAGATGTCCTTCTGTCGGCATCAGGAACAATAGGCCGAAGAGTTATTTTTAATGATGAGCCCGCATATTTCCAGGATTCTAATATAATTTGGATTGATAACGATGAAAGTAGAGTGTTAAATAAATATCTTTATCACTTATATGGAATAATTGAATGGAAAACAGAAGGAGGAACCATTCAACGACTTTATAATGACAATCTGAAGAAAATCAAGATTCCTCTTCCACCTCTCTCAGAACAACAAAGAATTGTAAATATTCTGGATAAGTTTGATGATCTCGTTAACGACATCTCCATTGGTCTCCCTGCAGAACTCAAGGCTCGACGTCAACAATATGAATACTATCGTAACCAATTATTAACCTTCAAAGAATATGGAAAATAATAGATACAATTTAGTAGCTGAAAATACACAAAGCACTGTAGTTGCTGAATATAAATCCTTTGCTAATCAATTAAGAGATTCCTTGTACCAAAGTGAAGCTGAACTAGAACAAGCATTCATCAAACAACTCCAATCACAAGCATATGAATATCTTAAAATAACAAGTGAAGAAGATTTAATAGCTAATTTGAAGGAACAGTTGGAAAAGTTAAACGAATATATTTTTACAGATAATGAATGGAATAGATTTTTCAAAACTGAACTTGCTAACCCAAACCAAAGTATCCAAGAAAAAACTGCCACTTTACAAGAAGATTACATTAAAAATCTCACTCGTGATGATGGAACTATAAAAAATATATATCTAATTAAAAAAGATAATATTCATGATAATAGCTTACAAGTAATCAATCAATACGCAACAGAAGATGGCCAACGATCCAATAGGTACGATGTTACAATCCTTGTAAACGGTTTACCCTTAGTACACATAGAACTCAAACGTCGTGGAGTAGCAATACAAGAAGCATTTAATCAGATTAATAGATATCATAGAGAAAGTTTTTGGGCTTCTTCTGGACTTTTTGAATATGTACAAATATTTGTAATTTCCAATGGCACTCATACAAAATATTACAGTAACACAACAAGGTCTGCACACATTAAAGAAAGTAGTGAAGGTTCTGCTAAAAAAGGTAAACGAACTAGTAATAGTTTTGAATTTACAAGTTGGTGGGCAGATGCAACAAACAGACCGATTACTGACTTAATTGATTTCGCAAAAACTTTTCTTGCTAAGCATGCAATTCTAAATATTTTAACCAAGTATTGTGTATTTACTTCAGAGAAATTGCTTTTGGTTATGCGACCATATCAAATAGTTGCTACAGAAAAAATACTCAACAAAGTTGAAATTAGTACTAACTACAAGAAATTAGGTACGGTAGAAGCAGGTGGATATATTTGGCATACAACTGGATCAGGTAAGACTTTAACCAGTTTTAAGACTGCACAATTAGTAAGCAAGTTGCCATATATTGAGAAAGTTCTGTTTATTGTTGATCGTAAAGATTTGGATTATCAAACTATGCGAGAGTATGACAAGTTTGAAAAAGGTGCAGCAAACAGTAATACAAGTACAAAAATTTTAAAACGTCAATTAGAAGATCCTAATGCACGAATAATTATTACAACTATACAAAAACTTGATCGTTTCATTTCACGCAATGAAGATCATAAAATATTTGGTGAACATGTAGTCTTAATCTTTGATGAGTGTCACCGTTCACAGTTTGGAGATATGCATGCTGCTATTACTAAGACATTTAAGAATTATCACCTCTTTGGTTTTACAGGTACTCCTATTTTTGCGATTAATTCTTCCTCTGGTGGTCGTCCTGATTTAAAAACTACAGAGCAAGCATTTGGTGAGAAATTACACACATATACTATTGTAGATGCGATTGCTGATAAAAATGTTTTACCATTTAAAGTGGATTATGTTTCAACAGTTCGTGAAGCTGAAAATATTGAAGATAAGAAAGTAAATGATATTGATAGGGAGGCAATACTGGCTGCTCCTGAGAGACTTTCCAATATAGTTAATTATATCAGAGATCATTTTGACCAAAAAACTAAACGTAATAGTTTTTACAAAATAAAAGATAGGAGATTAGCTGGTTTTAACTCAATCTTTGCAGTTTCTTCTATAGATGTTGCGAAGAAGTATTATTCCGAGTTTAAGAAACAACTATCGGGTTTACCTAGTGATAAGCAACTAAAAATAGCTACAATATATAGTTTTGGAGTAAATGATGAAGACTTGGATGGAATGATAGACGAGAATTCAGAGGATACATCTGGTCTTGATGTAAGCTCAAGAGATTTTTTAGATAGTGCTATTACAGACTACAATTCAATGTTTGGTACCTCCTTTGATACTTCTTCTGATAAGTTTCAAAATTATTACAAAGATGTTAGTGAACGAGTGAAGAATCGAGAAATTGATATACTAATCGTAGTTAATATGTTCTTGACTGGTTTTGATGCAACAACTCTAAATACCTTGTGGGTAGATAAAAATCTTCGTTTGCATGGACTACTTCAAGCATTCTCACGTACTAATCGTATTTTGAATAGTGTAAAAACCTTTGGAAACATTGTTTGTTTCCGTAATCTTGAGAAAGCTACCAATGAATCAATTGCTCTCTTTGGAGACAAAGAGGCCAGTGGTATTGTACTATTGAAAGCATATGCCGATTACTACAATGGTTATCAAGATGGGGAGAAAGAGGTAAGAGGTTATGTAAGTTTGGTAGAAGAGCTACAAAAGAGATTCCCAGTAGGGGAACGAATACTTGGTGAGCAAGATCAAAAAGATTTTATTAAACTATACGGGGCTGTTTTACGAGTACGAAATATTCTAACAACATTTGATGAGTTTATTGGAAATGAGATATTAACGGAGCGTGATGTACAAGATTACCATAGTGCATATATCGATATTTATAATGAATTCCGTAAAGGTTCGGAAGGAAACTTAGAGAATGTTAATGATGATATGGTCTTTGAGATGGAACTTATCAAACAGGTAGATATTAATATCGATTACATTTTGGGACTTATTAAGAAGTATCATGAAGATCACATAAAGAATCGGGAGATTTTGTTTGATATAAATAAAGCAATAGATTCTAGTGTAGAGTTACGTAATAAGAAAGATTTAATCAATCAATTTATTACCTCACTAGATGCCCATTCAGTAGTTGATGATGACTGGAAAAGATTTGTTGAAGGTAAGAAAGTTGAAGAACTAGAACAAATTATAACTAGTGAGAATTTAGATCATGATGCTACATATACATTTGTAAAAAATGCTTTTAGAGATGGTAATGTAGCAATAACAGGCACGGCAATTACAAATGTGTTACCACCGGTATCTCGTTTCTCCGAAACTGGAGAACGAACTAAAAAACGCGAGAATGTTCTTAGTAAACTCACACATTTTTTTGAAAGATTTTTTGATATCTCAAGGAGCATATAAGAAGTTTTCAATACTAGTTTGGCCTAGACTTCCTTCCCCCTTACTGGTACCTTCCTTTTAATGAAAGATACCAATGAATTAAAATATGTCCTTTATGCTAGGAAATCATCAGAATCAGATGAAAGACAAGCCATGAGTATAGATGGACAACTCATGGAAATGAAAGAAAAAGCTAAAAGAGAAAAGATAAACATTGTAGAAATAGTAACAGAATCACACTCTGCAAAAGAAACAGGACAAAGACCACAATTCAATTACCTCTTAGACAACATATACAAAGGAAAATATAACTCCATTATTACATGGGCACCAGATAGACTATCAAGAAATGCAGGAGACTTAGGAAGAATAGTAGACCTAATGGATCAAGGAAAGTTAGAATTAATAAACTGTCATTCACAAACATTCTCTAATAACCCAAATGAAAAATTCTTACTAATGATACTCTGTTCTCAAGCAAAATTAGAAAATGATAACAGAGGAATAAATGTAAAAAGAGGACACAGAAATAAATGCATGATAGGAATTAGACCAGGACCAGCACCAATAGGATATATAAATATTATGAAAGCAAATAGAATATCATCTGTAGAATTTGATAAAGAAAGAGCACCAATAGTAAAAGAAATGTTTGAAAGAGTAGGGTATGAAGGACAATCAGGAAGAATGATAAGAAGATGGTTAAGGAGTATAAACTTCAAAACACCAAGAGGATGTGAAATGTCTTTAGGTAGAGTATTCGCTACTCTTAAGAACCCATTCTATTATGGAGAATTCCATTTCGGAGGACATTGGTATAAAGGAACATATCAGCCATTAATATCTAAACAACTATTTGATAAGGTACAAATACAATTAGAAACAACACCTAAACAATGGAATAAACAAGTGTTTCCATTTAAAAAGATATGTACATGTGCTAGTTGTGGATCAGGAGTAACAGCAGAGATAAGGTATAGGGTACTTAAATCTACGAAGGTAAACACACATATCTATTATCACTGTTGTAGATCTAAAGATGAGAAGTGTAGAGAACCATATATAACTGAAGATGAAATGATTAATCAATTAATATCATTATTACCTCAGATGAAATTAAACAAGGATTATCTATTAAAAGAATTCAATGATGAGATAAAGAGAGTAAACAATATGAGATTGATAATAGAAGATAGTAATTACAAAGGTAAAGAATTAACACCTCATAATGGTAAAGAAGAAATACATTCTACAGATGAAATGATTAAGAACTACCTATTACATATACTACAGTTTGGTAATCCACAAGAGAGATTAAGAATATCAGAGGGTATTAAAAGTAAATTTATATTAGGTAATGGCAATCTAATGATAGATGTTTGATTAAAATAAATTAAACCAGTATATTATTACTATGAGTAGCAATCCATTCTTATCTAAAGAAGTTAAATTCAAAAGAGTAAAGAAAGGTTTTGCTATTGCTTTCCCCTTAACCATAATGATATTTGTAATAGGTAATCACTATATTAACCTTATTGATGACACATTAAGAAATCATTATGTAGGAGAGAAACAAGAAAAGGTTCTAGGAGTCGAAGACTTAGAACCTAAATTAGTTGGTTCGTATGGAGATGTTGGTGAAGATGATACCTTTGTATGGGATTGGGATCCGTATTGGGAGAGAGAGGGGTATTATAAATTAGATAGATTTATTGAAGATCCTGAATATTTTATTAGTGATAAGAAATATAAACTAGAGGATGAATGGGAATTAAGGAATGGATACAAACTGACAATAGCTTGCATTAAATTAGATATGACAAAGACAGTTGCCGGAGATTACTATCCATGTACTTTGTCATACAATGGTCAGATATTAACAGAATATCTCAGGTATGAAGCATACTGTAGAGACTTTGAAAATACAAAAAATTGTAGTGGTCGTACAAATTTTAGGGTATTCTCAGAAACTTATGGAGATCAAGATAGTAGTGAATATTTAACAGTCTCTGAATGGGCAACAGGATCTAAGGATTGGATTTCAGTTTTTAGATTAAGAGATGGAAAAGCTGAACTCTTACCATTTACTTACAATGGTAATGAAGAAGAAAAGTGGTATATATCTTCATACTCTTATGATATGTATGGTTTATATTCTACATGGGAAAATATGAAGAACTTTAACGACCCATTGGAATTTGTAACATACTTTCATGAACCAAGTATGGGTTCAGATAATAATGTTGAAGGAATTTTTGAGATTTGGGATGTAAAAGATGACAAATTGGAGTTAAAAGAAACTGTTATAGATTTATATAGAGAAGGAGATCAGCCGCAT